>Ga0326727_10000935_pt1 | contig 113844 bp, 103 predicted proteins | sample MB2enrmetagenome_FD_207643 | JGI IMG/M metagenome (GOLD analysis project Ga0326727, IMG submission 207643) | Lab enriched peat soil microbial communities from McLean, Ithaca, NY, United States - MB29MY | ecosystem: Environmental > Terrestrial > Soil > Wetlands > Peat | place: USA: New York... | reverse complement strand
GATCTCAGCCGAAACGCAAGGCGGCTACGCTCGGCATGGCCTGCCGGCGCTGACGTCCCACCCCCCGAACCCAGTGTCTACTGCATTCGACGACCTTATCGGCGAATTGGGGGGCAGAGTATGACCTTGACTTTTCAAGCTTCCAAAAATACAATCGGCACTGATTGAGGTCGGGAAAGGAGAGGCGTTGGTGTTCAATCGGGTCAAATCTATCAACCGGCGCGGGTGGTGTGTTTGTCTTTGGGTGTCGTTTTTGGGGCTCACCCTCGGGGGTTTGGTTTTTCCCCTCTTGAAGGCGGCGCCGCCGCAAGATACCGAAAAGGTAAGCAAGGAGGAAAAACGCCGCCAGAAGCGAATACAGAAAGAGTTGGAGACCCCTTATAAGAAATGGATCGATGAAGAAGTTCCTTACATTATTACCAATGAGGAAAGAGCGGCTTTCAAGAAGCTCACTACAGACGATGAAAGGGAACAATTCATCGAGTCGTTCTGGGAGCGGCGCAATCCGAATCCCGGCAGCCCTGAGAACGAGTTCAAAGAGGAGTATTACAGGCGCATTGCCTACGCCAACGAGCATTATGCCTCAGGCATCCCCGGTTGGAAGACCGATCGCGGGCGAATCTATATCATGTATGGCCCGCCCGATGAGAATGATTCTCACCCCAGCGGTGGAACCTACGTTCGACCCCAGGAAGAAGGTGGCGGCGAGACCTCTACATATCCCTTCGAGCAGTGGCGGTATCGTTATATTGACGGCATCGGGACCAATATCATTCTGGAATTTGTCGATCCAACGATGACCGGAGAATATCACCTCACCATGGATCCGGGCGAAAAGGACGCCTTGCTCCACGTCCCCAACGCCGGCTTGACTGACATGGAAGCCATGGGAATGACGAGCAAGGCAGACCGCTTTACGCGCACCGACGGCATGACGACGGGCACGGCCATGGGCGGAACACCCGAGAGCATGGAGGAATTTACCCGCCTTGACCTGTACGCGAAAATCTGGCGACCACCCGAGGTCAAGTTCAAGGACCTGAAAGCCGTGGTTACGTCTAAGATTTCCGCGCAGCTTCTGCCTTTCGACGTGCGCACAGACTTTATCCGCGTCACCGATGAGACCGTGCTCACTCCCATTACCATTCAAGTAGCTTATCGTGATCTGCAATTTCAGAATAAGGACGGGGTGATGCACGGCGTCATGGATATCTATGGCGAGTTGACCAGCCTGAGCGGCAGGCACGTTAATACGTTTGAAAAGAGCCTGGTCCTGGACGTTCCCGAACATGAATTTCAGCATCTTGTGGGACGCAAGGCGGTATATCAAGAAGGTGTCCCCCTGCGCCCAGGCCGCTACAAGCTGAGCTTGGTGATGAAAGACGACCAGAACGGCCACATGGGGACGATGGAACTCGGTCTGGTAGTTCCGAACTTTGAAGAAGGCAAACTATCGAGTAGTTCGTTGATTCTGGCCGACCTGATTCAACCTCTCCCCACGAGTCAAGTGGGTACGGGCATGTTTGTCATCGGCGGGACGAAGGTTCGCCCCAGCGTCAACCAGACCTTCACTCGCGACCAGAATCTCGGCATCTATATGCAGGTTTATAACCTGGGGCTGGACGCGAAGACGCACAAGCCATCGTTGGATGTAGAATACGAAGTGCTGAAGGATGGAAAACCCCTTCTCGCGCAACCCGAGGATGCCGCCAAACTGAAGGACGCTACGCAGCAGTTTACCTTGGAAAAGCAAATGCCCTTGAGTCTGCTTCAGCCTGGCAAATACACGGTGCAGATAAAGGTCACGGACAACATCAAGAAACAAACTGTTACACCTTCGACCACTTTTGAGGTACAGTAAGCACGGCTTGGTTTTTTAGCCGGTCAGGTATTGAGCGGTTTCTGGAGACCAAGACGATTCTTATGAAAACTCCAAACCCCGGAATCAGGTTCTCAGCCATCCTTTTGGCGGGAAGCCTTCTTCCCACGTTGCTCGGCCCGGTCCGGGCTCTGGCCTCGGAATATGGGCGGCTGGCGGGCGTCGTCTCGGACGATCATGGCAATCCTTTGATGGGCGCCTCGGTTCTGATCATGGGGCCGCTGTTGATTCCCACCGCCAGCACCGGGGACCAAGTCGAGCGCGTCATCACCGACGCCAAAGGCAAGTTTTCCGTGGGGCACCTCATTCCGGGTTGGTACTCCCTTCAGATTATTTCCCCGACCCGGTTACCCGCCCATCGGAACGGGATTAAGGTGGAAGCCGGACAGACCTCTACGCTGAGATTTGTTCTAGGCGACGTCTTCGCCCCTCTGCGTTTTCAGATTCCCGATAGCGGCGCAAACTCTTTGGGCGACGATTGGAAGTGGGTGCTGAGGACGTCCGCAGTCACCCGGCCCATCCTCAGATTCCGGCAGGAGTCCGCCGCAACCACCCCCTATGCCGTGCAGCCTCCTCTGCCCGCCGACCAGCGTCTTTTGGCAATGATGCCGGGTTCTTCTGACCCGGGTCCCCTGGCCAGCGACCCAGGCATGGGAAGTGTTATGGCCTACCTCCGCCCGCTCTCCCCGGACGCCGAACTTCTGACGGTGGGTTCAGTCGCGGCCGACGGGGTCCAGACTTCCTCAGTAGGGACCGAGTATCGAAAGGGCTTGATGACGGGTGATACTGAGGAAATCTCCTTGGTCGTGCATCAATTGGGTTACGCAGGAGGCGCGACCACTCCAAGCGCCGGCGGACAGCTTTCCAATTCCACTGCACAGGGATTAGTGGCAAACTACTCGCAAACCCGCCACATTTATCCCCACCTGACGTTGACTGCGGGTGTGGAGCTTGATTACTTGAATGCGATGCGCGATGTGTTTATCGCCCAGCCGCGAATGAAGGTCGCTTACCACCTTTCCCGTTCCACCGACATCGCCCTACAGGTGGGGAGGGGACCGTCCGACGGTTCGGGGACGCTGCTCGACCGGGTCAGCGGGCTCGGTTCTTTCCCCCTGCTGACGTTGCGAGGCTATCAGCCGGAACTCGAACAAATCGACCATTCCGAGATCTCCTTGAACCGCCGTCTGAAACGCTCCGCGCGAATCGAACTCGCCGCTTACCGCGACGGGATCAAGAACGCTGCCGTTTGGGGATCGGCTCATCCCGCCGCAGTGAGCTGGCTTGCCGGCAATTTCCTTGTGAACCCGGCCGTGGATGGGATTTTTGTGAATGTGGGTAACTACCGCTCTGCCGGGTATCGGGTGGCCTACGTGCAGGGCCTGGGAAATCACCTCGAAACTCTCTTCGCTTACATGGTGGGCGATTCCCTGTTTGCCCCCGGCGTTTTCAACCGTGGCCCCGGGGGAGACTTACAAGGCGCGCTCAAGCCCCTTCAAAGCCCCGCCTTCGCCGGACGCGTTTCGGCTCGCCTGCCCGTCACCCAGACTCGACTCAGCACTTCCTATGAATGGGTTCAGCGCGGCAGTGTCACCATGGTCGACCCTCACGGCCAAGCCGATTTGCAATTGCAACCGTTCTTGGATTTCCAAATCCGCCAACCCCTCCCTGCCCTTGCATTCCTTCCCGCCCACATCGAAGCTGTGGCGGATTTCCGGAATTTATTAGCCCAAGGCTACTCGCCCTTGTCCCAATCCGGCGAAATGGCTCTGCTCCTGAGTCAAGCTTATAGGTCTGTCCGGGGGGGCTTTTCCGTAGAATTCTAACTTCGGCGAATGGCGAGTTGGCCAAAAGCCCTGCCTTCAAGCCCGTTATGTCGGTCTTCAGAAATCCCAACGTTTCGGCAGCGATAAGTCCAAAAAATGCAAGAGTTACCATACGGAAAACTGTAGGGCATATCCCGAATTCTGTAGTTGCCGCGGCTTCTACCCTGCTAATGTTCTACCCCCTTGCAAATAGGTATCTTATTTGTTTCGTCGAAGTTCTATTACTGGAATCTGAATTGCTCAGCACTCCAGCTGGTAGTCGAAGCAGTAGTGTGCAGGTTTCCGCGCTCAGATGACAAAAGCCCCGCCTTACCGGTTCACATCCGTTTCGCTGGCTATCCTTAGCTTGATGCTTATCGTGTTCGCGGTCATCAATCTCCAGCAACGGGTGCGCTATCGGTTGCCGGACGATGGGGTTTCCTGGGTTGACTCTCAGAAGGGAGTGCAAGCCTGGATTGTCACCCCCGATGGTCCGGGTGACCGGGCAGGAATCCGGGAGGGCGATCTCCTCGAGTCGATTGACAAAACACCCATCCACTCCGCGGCGGACGCCGGGCGCGAGATCTTCCGCGATGACGTATGGTCTCAGGCCACCTATACACTTTCGCGGAATGGCGAGAAGTTCCAGACTTCACTGGTTCTTGTTCCACAAAAAGCTGCCGCGTCGGTGCGATATTACCTTAGCCTTGTAGGCCTGATCTACCTGCTCGTCGGCACTTTTATTCTCTTCCGGCGTTGGACGGCTCCTAAATCACTGCACTTCTACATCTTTTGCTTGGCCTCCTTTATCCTCTACACATTCTCCTATACCGGGAAGCTGAACTTGTTTGATTGGACGGTGTACTGGTTGCAAGTCCTTGCCTTGCTCCTTCAGCCAGCGCTCTTCCTGCATTTCTGCCTTGGCTTTCCGGAGCAAAACACTTTCCTGCGCGGCCGGCGTTACGTGATCCCTTGCCTCTACGTACCAGGGGCAGTCTTGGCGGCTGTGCATGTCCTGGTGGCCATGGGGCTCATGGTTTTCCCCATGCCGTTACTCCAGGTTCGTTGGCTTCTCGACCGTGTAGAGTTTGTGTATCTGGCCCTCTACTTCTTGGCCGGGGCCGTGGTGCTCCAACACGCCTATGCGCGAGCCCAAGTGCCTCTGCTGAAGCAGCAGTTGAAGTGGGTGACGCGAGGAACTTGGCTGGCCATCGTGCCTTTTGCGGCCTTCTATGCGATTCCTTATTTCCTCGGTTTCATTCCCAATGCTTGGATGAACCTCTCCGCCCTTTCCCTGGTCTTTCTCCCCGTCACTTTTGGTTACGCCATCGTGCGTTATCGCCTGATGGACGTGGACGTCATTTTCCGCCGGGGCGTCGCTTATACGTTGGCCACAGCCACCATCGTGGCCGTCTATTTCGGTGTCATTGGGTTGTTTGCGGATTATTTCCGCTCCTCGATCCCCATAACCAGCCGTGGCGGGTGGGTCTTGGCGGTGGTGGTGACCGCCTTGTTTTTCCAGCCTATGGTGAATTGGATCCAGGTGCGGCTGGACAGGTTCTTTAACCGCGAGCGTTATGACTATCGCCGCACCCTGCTGGAGTTCGCGCGCGAGCTGAGCTCCGAGTTGCATGTGGACCGGCTTCTGGAACGGGTAACGGTAAAGCTGGCAGAAACCCTGGGCGTGGATCGCCTGGCGGTTTTCTGGGCGACGACCTCGAACCAATTCCGTCTGGTCAAGTCGCGGGGCGTGAGCTACTCCAAGGGACTGGATACGAGTTTCCTTGACCCCGCTCGCAGCCAGCAGGGCAAAGAGTATCTGTTTTTTGACAGTGTCAAACGCCCCTTTGGCTTCGCTCCCTCGGCGCAGAAGACGATCGAGCAGTTGGACCTGCACTACTACTTGCCCTTTAAAGTGAAAGAGCGCACCTTGGGTTACCTCGGCTTGGGGAAAACCCGCGATGGGAATTTCCTCGCCAGTGAGGATATTGACCTCTTGCAGACCCTCACCGGGTATGTCTCCGTGGCGCTGGAAAACGCCCAGCTTTACGAATCGCTCGAGAAGAGAGCGCTGGAATACCAGGCGCTCACCGATTTCAGCGAGAACATTATTGAATCGATCAACGCCGGCGTGCTCGCTTGCGACCTGGAAGGGAAAGTGGGGTCATGGAATTCCGCCATGGAGAGGCTCTACGGCTTGGAGCGGCATGATGCCGTGGGGAAATCGCTCCAGGCCATTTTCCCACCCGAACTGTTGGCGGAATTGCCTGGAGCCTCGGATGCGCAGAGCGTCCTGAGTTTGTACAAGTTTCGCCTGCATACCCCGGGGGGCCAGAGCCTGATTGTGAATCTTTCGGCGGTCCCCCTGGTCGGAAAGGATGGAAACGTGCTCGGCCGGCTGCTGATTTTCAACGATTTGACCGAGCGCGTGAACCTCGAGGACCAGTTGATTCAGGCCGAGAAACTCTCCTCCATCGGCTTGCTGGCGGCGGGCGTCGCGCACGAAGTGAATACGCCTTTGGCGGTGATCACTTCGCAGGCCCAAATGCTGATGCGGCAGGAGCCCGGCGACGATCCCCGCTCCCGCACCCTCGACAAAATCATCAAGCAAGCCTTTCGCGCCTCGGAGATTGTCAACAACCTGCTGAAGTTCTCACGGGTCAGCGGCAGTGAATATTCCGATCTCGATTTGAACAAGCTGGTGCGGGAGACCGTGTCGCTGGTGGAACCGATGCTGCGCGCCTCCAAGATTTCCGTGAATGCGCAATTGTGCTCCGCCTTGCCCATGGTTTACGCCAACCCCGGAAAACTCCAGCAGGTTCTCATGAATCTCATCATCAACGCCCGCGACGCGATGCCGCGCGGCGGCGAGCTGACCATCGCCACGGCCTGCGAGGACTCCTCGGTGCGCGTCGAGGTTACGGATAACGGCGTGGGGATTTCCCCTGAGCACCTGAGCAAGATTTTTGATCCCTTCTTCACCACGAAGTCGACGAGCCGCGGAACGGGTTTGGGCCTCGCGGTTACTTATGGAATCATTCGCGAGCATCTTGGGAAGATCGAGGTGCAGAGTGCGGTGGGACGCGGCACCTCCTTCCGCGTGGAGTTGCCGGTTACGAGGAAGGCCGTCAATGTCGCCTAAGGGCTCCATTCTCATCATCGATGACGAGCAGGAAATCCGGGAGAGCCTGGAGCAATTGCTCAGGCTGGAGGGTTACCAGGCGGACTCCGCTTCCACCGGGGAAGAGGGTCTGAAGAGAATTGAAGGCGGAGTGTTCGACTTGGTTCTTCTGGATATCAACCTCCCTGACCGCAACGGCCTGGATTTGCTGAAATCCATAAAGCATGACTCGCCGGAAGTCGGCGTGATCATGATCACCGCCTACGACTCCAGTCAGATGGCCTTCCAGGCCTCGAAGGAAGGGGCCGAAAGTTACGTCACGAAGCCCTGGGATAACGACAAGCTGCTGCTGGAAGTCCGTAACCTCCTGGATAAGTCACGCCTGCAAGCGGAGAACCTCCAACTCCGCCGCGCCCTGAAACGCTTCGCTCTTCCCAACCTCGTGGGCAGGAGCGACAAGATGCAGAAGGTGATGGACCTCATCACCCAAGTAGCCATCAGCCGCGCCACCGTTCTGATTACCGGGGAGAGCGGAACGGGCAAAGAGTTGGTCGCCAAGACCATCCATGCCATGAGCCCGCGCGCCGATGGGGCTTTTGTTCCGGTCAACACCGGCTCCATGCCCGTGGACCTGTTGGAGAGTACGCTGTTTGGCCATATGAAAGGCGCCTTTACTTCGGCCATCGCCACCAAACGCGGATTGTTTGAACTGGCCGATCAGGGGACCATCTTCTTCGATGAAATCGGCACGGTGGGAGTGGAGACCCAGGCAAAACTGCTTCGGGTGATCCAGGAGCGCGAGTTCATGCGCCTGGGCGGGACGGAAACCATCAAGGTGGATGTGCGCATCCTGGCGGCGACCAATGCGGATTTGCGAAAGTCGGTTCTGGCCGGGCTCTTTCGGGAGGACCTCTATTACCGTTTGAATGTAATTAGCATTGGTCTTCCCCCCTTGCGTGAGCGCAAGGAGGATATTCCTCACCTCGTGGAGCACTTTTTGAAGAAGTTTGGCGAGGAGAATGGCCGCCTCGGCCTCCAGTTCTCGGCCCCAGCCATGAAAGCCTTGATGGACTACGACTGGCCGGGTAATGTACGTGAACTGGAGAATGCCGTGGAGCGAGCTGTGGTCCTCGCCTCCGGACCCACCCTGGGGCTCGATATCCTGCCTGAACAGCTTTTCCAAGACGGCTCGCACGGCGCCCAAGGCCAAGCCTCCCAGGACTTCGCCGGCCGGTCGCTCTTCGAAATCATGGAAGCATGCGAGCGCAAGGTCATTCTCGATATGCTGGGCCGCACCAACTGGAGCCAGACCGATGCCGCCGAGCGCTTCAAGATCCCACTTTCCACCCTCAATCAGAAGATCAAGCGACTCCAAATCGACGTCAAGCGCCGCGGGGAAGCGTAGATCAGGAGTCAGAAGTCAGAAGGCCGAAGGGTAAAGGGTAAAGGGTAAAGGGTAAAGGGTAAAAGGTGTCAGTTGGTGTTAGCCTTTATCCTTTACCCTTTACACTTTACACTTCATTCTGACTCCCGCTTTAGCGCCCGAGCATCGCGTTCAAGTTTCGAAAGTGCTGAGTGGACAGGAACAGAGCGAGCATCATGCTGCCGTTATATCCCACATGAAGAAAGACGCTGGGAGCCAATGAACCGCTCATGCCGCGCGCCAGCGAAAACACCAGGCCCACGAAGAAAATCAGAATCATGTGGTTCCAGGCGCCCCAGTACTCCGGCACGTGCAATCCCCCGAACAGGATGGCGGTGATCAGAATGGCGGAGCGGAGGCCGAGTTGCGACTCGAAGATGCCGAAGAGGACGCCGCGGAAAATCATTTCCTCCATAAGGGGAGCAACCAGAACGGCAAAGCCTCCTATGGCATAGGCTGCGGCCCTCGAGCTGAACAGGTTTTCGAGGGGGAATTGACTCGCGTCCGGCAGAACGGGGGGAAGCAAAGCGATGGCAACGGTGAGGAATGCCCCGCCCACCAGGCAAGCGAGCGCCTTCCCCGCTGTGATTCGTCGCCAGCGAAGCATGGGCCAGAAGGGCTGCGCGTGGCCCACGGCCACGAGCACATAGATGTAGGCGAGCATTAGGCCGTAGAAGACGGTTTGCAGCGCCAGCAGGAAGAAGGGATCGGTGGAGAGTTTCTCTTTCGTGAGGTGCCAGTGGAGAGCTGGCTGGATCAGCGCATAGCCTAAGGCAACAAGAACATTAGCGATAAAAAAGGCGATAGGCACAAAGGCCAGGAAGAGGAAAAGATCGCGCAGCGCCCAGGGCTCCGGCGGGGATTTCGGTACTTCCGTGAGCGTGCTCTCCAGCGGTGGCGGCACATCTTGAGGAGGTATCGGCTGCTGAGTTTCGTCCATCGGAGTTAAAGCTGTCAGCCGTCAGCTATCAGCGAATCCGTCATTCGGCGGACTGAGAGCTGACAACTGACGCCTGCGGCTTGCGGAGACCTGGCACCTGCTCTTCCCCTCGTCACTTTCCGGCTCGTCCAGTAACCGGTCATACGATATGCTATAAGTCTTGTGAAGATCAAGGAAAAGACACTCTCCGCAGCCCAGTCCAAGGCCCAGAGGTCGCGGACCCTGGATGACCTTGAATCACGGGCCAGCACTATTCTCAAGCGGGGTCGCCCCGCGGCCAGGGTCATACCTCTCTCCAGCCGGAAGAACCGGGAACTCATAGGCCTGATGAAGGGAAAGATTGCGATCAAAGGCGATATCTTTTCCACCGGCGTGAAGTGGAATGCTCAACCTTGAAAACTATCAGCCACCAGCTTTCAGCGGTCCTGGGTCTTCTTGCTGAAAGCTGATAGCTGACGGCTGATAGCTTCCTGACACCTGAAACCTGACACCTGTCACCTGCTTTTAAGCGCCGCCGCCAACAAAGGCACCATCAACTCGTGGTGCCCGATGAGCATATACCCGTGGCTGCGGTCCTGCCCCTTTCCTGTCCCCGCCGTCGGCCGCAGCAGCACATTTTGCAGGGGGCGGTAATGCTGGATGAAATCCATGTTCACGGTGGTGATGCCGCGCGGCGCCCGGCTGAGGTTGGCGACCAAGCCCAGGCATTTCAAGAACACTTCGGGCAGCACGACGGCCGAGCCGACGTTGAGGTAAACGCCCCCGCGATGCAGACCTTTAACCAGCGAGGCCAGCAGAAGGAAATCGCGGTGAGAGGCGGCCCCCAACGCTCGCGGATCGATGGCCGGATGATTATGAATAACGTCCGTTCCCATGGCGACGTGCACCGTTGCCGGAACCCGCAGGCGGCAGGCTTGGGCCAACAGGCTGAAGCGCCGAAAACGCGCCTGGCGACTTCCGGCCAGAAAGCGGCCGATAGCTTCTCCGATGCCCAGCTCTTCCCGGTCGCCCGCCGTGATGGTGTCATTAATAATCCGGCCGGTTTCCTCCGCCATGCCAAACTCCCCGCGGCCGAGGACTGCGGGGACGTCTTCCGAAGTGGCGCCCACCAGGGCTATTTCGAAGTCGTGGATCATCGCCGCGCCATTCATGGCCAGGGCAGTGAGATAGCCTCGCCGCATAAGGTCAATCAAGATGGGCCCCAAACCGCACTTGATCACATGCCCGCCCATCCCCCAGATGATCGGTTTGCCCCGAACGCGCGCGCGCTCCAGGGCTGCCACCACACCGCGAAACGTCTCACCGGCCAGAATCCGCGGCAGAGAGTCCATCCACTCGCGAACGCCGGCGTCAGGCCCCGCGACCTTTGCGAAGTCTCGAACCGTAACCTTGCTTGGCCGCGAGGCGAGCGGATAAGTGCTCACCTTAACGAGTTTGAGCGGCTTTTGTTGGTAGATCGTCACTGTTTCGGATGCCACTTCACGAGCAGAAAGCCCGCATGGAAACAACCGTGGGCTTGAATCTCGCGATCAGAGCGCTGTCCGATGTAACCAGAGGGACGCCCAAGTCCTGCGCCAGGGCCACAAACTCACAAATGAGGTTGGTATCCGCGATGATCACGGGCGCCCCTGGTTCTTGGCGACACGGAGGTCCCGCTCCGTAACAAAAACCCGGGGCATACGCGCACGCAATGACCGCACCTGCGCCAGAAAACCTTCCGGCTCCACACGATTGCCGAGCAAGGCGTTTTCAAGACATGAAATGGCCTCCCCGTTGATGCTGCGGCGGTGCTGCGCGGCGCTTTCCTTGAGCCGCTCGCGCAGCTTCTCGGGGATGTTCTTGATTGTCAGCGTAGCCATATTCGATCCTCGGGGTTCCAGAATGGAACCATTGTTCACTTCGGCACGCCGGAGACGAGTTGACTCTGCGAAGGGTGGACCCGGCCCGCCGATTCCAAGTGCTGCATGACGGTTCTTATTCTGGCGGCGTAGGGTCCGTCGGGATCAGCCTGGAGATAAGCACGCATCTCCGCATAGGCCTTATCGTAAGCTTTCTCCCTCAAGTAGACGTCAGCAAGTTTCTCGTGGACCGAGGCAGAGGCGTCGGCGCCGAACGACAACGCCCGCAGGAGTTCCTGCTCGGCCAGCGCGTGGTTCTCAAGGCCTTCGTCGGCCTGCCCGAGGTGATAGTACAACAACCAGGAACCGGGCGCCCGGCGCACTCCTTCCGCCAGGACGCTGCGGCTCTCGACGAAGCGTTGCTCGGCGTTGAAGAGCCGCCCCAGATGGAGATAAGGCTCCACGAAGTCGGGGTCGCACTCGATCGCCTTCTTGAGCGGCGCCTCGGCATGCAGCGAGTCGCGTTCTCGCATCAGCGTCAAGGCAAGCCCCACCTGAGCCCGTGCATAACAAGGGTAGATCCTGACGGCCTTCTCGAAATGGGCGTGCGCCTCACTCAGCTTCCGCTCATCAGTGGCGCGAACACCCCTTTCCAACTCCTTGCGAGCCTTCTTGGGTGCGGTGGCGTCGGTACGGGCCACACTATTGGCCGCGTTTATTCCCTCGTCCTTGCTGGCCCTTAAAATGATATTGACAATGATCGTGCCTACCTGACTCTTTAGGTCCAGCCGCCGAACGTAGGTCTCATGGCCGTCTGCGGACACGGTGAGAGTATATTCGAGTTCGGCAAGATCTTCGAAGCTGAATTTCCCGTTCGAGCTGACCACTTCTTCTCCCACGACCCGACCCTGGGCATCTTCCAGGCGCACGAGCGCGTCCGCGACATGCTTCTTCCCCTCTTCCAAGCGAACCGTACCCTGGACTCCCCCCTCGAAACCCACGAGCAGATCTCTGATTCGATGCTGCGCGGAGGCGGGCACCGCCAGCCCCAGCGTCAGACATGCGAGCAACAAGGCCTCGCCTGCTCTTCCCGAGTGTCCGCGCTCCATGGACCCTCCTCCTGGCCAAGCCTGTGTTGCATTCCAGAGTCCGTACCGGCGGCGCCTAAGCCAGCATTTCCCTTTTGGCATCCGGGGCAGAGGTAGCATGCGCCGGCTTTGCTCCGATAACTCTACCCCGGCGGACCTCTCGAATCAAGCGCCATTTGCCTCCAGGTCCGGCACCAGACCTGCGCCAAACCAGGGATTCGTCACGGACCGGGCGTCCCGCAGGAAGAAGCTCATCGCGGGGTTCCGCCGACCTACCAGAAGTCTTTCAGGATTTCCCCTCGACCCTGTGCAAGAGGTCTGTGGCCACCGACTTCAACGGTTCCAGGTCTCGGTGAACAATCTCCCAAACCCTCTCCATATCGACCCCCAGGTAATCATGCACGAGCTCGTCCTTCACAATGGCAGGGCCTCCTTAAGCACACGTTCCTTGAGAAAGGGGCTGAGGCCTTTCTCAGTCACCACCTCTACTTTGCACCCGAGGACCTCTTCCAGGTCAAGCACCATACCGGCGGGAAACCAGGAACTCGTCACGGGGCCGGTGTCTACCAGAAAATCGATGTCGCTATCGTCCCGGGCTTCGCCCCGCGCCACTGAACCGAACACACGGATATTTCTCGCACCGTGCTCAGCCGCGATGCGCTGAACCTGGTCGCGTTTCTCGTGAACTAGTTGCTCGAAAGTCATGGCATCGCTCTCCCCGACGGCGCTCAGCGGCCGTCGCTACCGCCGGCCATTATTAAGCAGAGCCGCAAGGGCCTGGCCGGTAAAGGACTTCTTCACGCGCGCCACGCTTTCCGGGGTGCCCTGAGCGACGATTCTGCCTCCTTCGTCACCGCCCTCGGGTCCCAGGTCGATGACCCAATCCGCTTGTTTCACCACGTCCAGGTGGTGCTCGATGATAATGACGGTGTTGCCGAGGTCAGTCAAGCGATTGAGGACCTCCAGGAGTTGTTTCACGTCGTCGAAATGGAGGCCGGTGGTGGGCTCGTCAAGAATGTAGAGGGTGCGGCCGGTCTGGCGGCGGCTTAACTCGCGTCCCAATTTGATGCGTTGGGCTTCGCCGCCGGAAAGCGTGGTGGCCGGCTGGCCCAGGTGAACATAACCAAGCCCCACATCCAGCAAGGTCTGGAGCCGCTGCTTGATTTGGGGGATGTTCTCGAGAATGGGCAGGGCATCCCGAACCGTCATCTCCAGCAAGTCGGCAATGGAATACCCCTTGTATTTCACCGCCAGGGTCTCGGAGTTATAGCGGCGGCCCCGGCAGACCTCGCAGGTCACGAAGACATCCGGCAGGAAATTCATCTCGATGCGGCGCAAGCCTTCACCCTGGCAGGCCTCGCAGCGGCCGCCTTTGACGTTGAAGCTGAAGCGGCCGGCGCGATAGCCACGCTCGCGCGATTCAGGCAACATCGCAAACAGCTCCCGGATGGGCGTAAACAGCCCGGTATAGGTAGCCGGGTTGGAGCGTGGCGTGCGCCCGATGGGCGACTGGTCGACCACCGTGACCTTATCCAGGTGTTCCAATCCCAGGATGGCCTTGTGCGCGCCCGGCTCCTCGATGGCCCGGTAGAGCTTCTTGGCCATGGCGTGATAGAGAATGTCGTTCACCAGGGTTGACTTCCCCGAGCCCGAGACTCCCGTCACCACCGTGAGCAACCCCAGCGGAAACTGCACGTCGATGTTTTTCAAATTGTTGGCGCGCGCCCCAATCACGGAAAGGGATTTGCCGTTGGGCGAGCGTCGCCGAGCGGGCACAGGGATGCGCATCTTGCCCGAAAGATATTGCCCGGTCAGAGAGTCCGGGTGGGCAGCGATCAGGCCGGGGGGCCCGGCGGCCACCAGAAAACCACCTTGCTTGCCGGCCCCTGGCCCGAGATCAATCACGTAATCCGCCCGGCGTATGGTTTCCTCGTCATGCTCGACCACCAGTACGGTGTTTTGCAAGTCACGCAGTCGTTCCAGGGTTTCGAGCAGTCGTTGGTTGTCCCGCGGGTGCAGGCCGATGCTGGGTTCGTCGAGCACATAGAGCACGCCGCGCAACTTCGAACCGATCTGCGTGGCCAGCCGGATGCGCTGGCTCTCACCGCTGGAGAGCGTGGCGGCTGAGCGGTCGAGACTCAAGTAACCCAAACCCACGGCGTCCAGGAATTCCAGGCGCTCGAAGATGGCGTTTAGAATGCGCTGCGCGATGAACGCCTGGCGAGGCGTCATGCGAAGTTCCCTCAAGACTCTGGGAACTCGGCTCACCGGAAGCGCCGTGAGGTCGGCAATGGAGAGGTCAACCACAGTCACGGCCAGGCTTTCCGGCCGCAAACGCTTGCCCTGGCACTTGGGGCAAGGCACCGCAGACATGTACTGCTCAAACCACTCACGATAGTTCTCAGAGGTATTTCCTTCATACCAGCGCTGGAGCAAGGGCAACACGCCGGGAAACACCGAAGGGGCTTTGGGGTGCTCCGGGTTGCGTCCGAAAAGAACCAAGTTCTGAATCTTCACCGGAAGGCGCTCGAGGGGGGTCTTCAAGTCGAACCCGTACTGTTCGGCCGCGCGCTGAAGGCCGCGCTGCATGGACGACGAGCCGCCGCCCGGCCCCAGCCCGCCTTCCAGCAGCGGCCGGGACCAATCGACGATCACCTTGGCGGGGTCGAAAGTGTACTTGCTGCCCAAGCCCCGGCAAGCGGGGCAGGCGCCATAAACGCTGTTGAACGAGAACGAGCGGGGCTCGAGCGCGGGGATGCTGATCCCGCAGTCCACGCACGCCCATTCCTGCGAATAGAGCTGCTCCTCGCCATTCACCACGGCCACCTGGACAATGCCTTTGGTGAGCTTCATGGCCGTTTCGATGGATTGCCCCAGCCGGCCTTCGATTCCGGCCTTCAGCAGCAGGCGGTCCACCACCACCTCAATGGTATGGTTGCGTCGCCGGTCGAGGCGAATCTCCTCATCGACCTGCCGCAACTGCTTATCCACCCGGACGCGCACGAACCCTTCCTGCGACAGTTGCTCGAAGAGTTTGCGGAACTCTCCTTTCCGCCCGCGCACCACCGGCGCCAGAATCATGATGCGCTGGCCTTCCCCGTTTCGCTCAGAGCGGCCCTCCTGGTTCTGGGCCATGATGGAGGAGACAATCTGCTCCGTGGTCTGGCGGGAAATCGGGCGTCCACACTGATGGCAATGCGGCTCGCCGATGGAAGAATAGAGCAGTCGGAGGTAGTCGTAGATTTCGGTGATCGTGCCCACAGTCGAGCGGGGGCTGCGGCTGGTGGTTTTTTGCTCGATGGAGATGGCCGGGCTCAAGCCCTCCACCGTGTCGACATCCGGCCGCTCCATCTGGTCGAGGAATTGCCTGGCGTAGGCCGAGAGTGTCTGAACGTAACGCCGCTGGCCTTCGGCGTAAATCACGTCAAACGCCAGGCTGGACTTGCCCGAGCCGCTCAGGCCCGTGACCACCGTCAGGGTATGGCGCGGAATCTCCACGTCAATGTTCTTCAGGTTGTGCTGGCGCGCGCCACGAACCGTGATCCGCTCGATCATTCGCCCTGAGACCTACAGTGAGGAATTTCGGGAAGAAGCCAACCTTCCATGCTAATTCCTAGGAGAAAGATGCGTCAAGTAGTTCGTGACGTTCTGGGAACTCGGAGCACCAACTCCTGTGAGTCTGCTCCTCACGCAGCGGAAGCGGCAGAAGCGGCACGGCAGAAGCAGTGTCTTGACTAAGATGTTGCCTGCGCTTAGCATCGAATTGTAAATACGCAGGAGTATTTGGAAGTCAAACCAAGCCTATGCTCAGCGGGGAAGCAACCCGACAGCTCGTCAGGGTCAAGAGGAAGTTCCAAGTGATGCTACCAACTTCTGTCCGGAAGCGTGCCGGCGTGCGAGTTGGGGACCTGCTGGAAGCCAAAGGGAATGGGGATAAGATCTCCCTTACACCCATGAGCTGTGTGGAGAGTGAACTCCGGCTCGCCCTTGCCGAGGCGCAGCAAGGGCGCATCAAGGGGCCCTTCAAAACGGCAAAGGCGGTTATTCGGAGCCTGCGCGCTTCATAAGCAAGTCACTCCGACTGCCAGGGCAGCCTCCCGCTGATTCCTATCCAGGGTCGCGAGGGGACTCCTCGACCGCTTACGGACGCGCCTCGTCGCGAAGTTGTTTTATGGTCATGCCGCCCAGGGAAAGTTGGTGCGTCTTGCCGAAGCTCTTGAGCCGCTCAATGGCCGCTTGCCGCTCATCAGTGGACGGTTCCGCCGCCATTTGCTGCGCCTGCCAGACGACGATCGCCTCAGAGACCACATCTTCAGCCGAGCTGTATTGGCCGGAGAGGACGGCGTCATTGACGATGCGCTCGATCCGAGGGGGAAGATGGACAGTCATCGGGAGCCTCCTTGCCTCATCCCCACGATAGCGGAGAGGGTGGAGCGTGTCAAGCATACGTATGGCGCGGATCGGGTTGCCAAAACCGGATCATTACTGCCAGCGCTGAGTCGAATCCTGTTTCCTCTCTTGCTCTTCTTTTTTGCTTGACACATTAATCTTTTCGTACTAAACAAATAGTATGAGAACAAAATCCAAAACGCTCACCGAACAAGAGCTGGAGATCATGAAAGTCGTCTGGAAACTCGGCACCGTGAAGGTGCGCGACGTTTATGAAGAACTCCTGAAGCGACGGAAAATCGCCTACACCACCGTCATGACCATGATGAACATCCTGGAAGAGAAGGGCTACTTGAAGAAACGGGCCGAGGACAAGGCCCACGTCTACCGGCCCAGCCGAGCCAAGGCCAAGGTCATCCGCGCCATGGTGCAAGAGTTTGTTCAGCGAGTCTTCAACGGCTCGGCCGAACCCCTGCTCGTGCAGCTCGTGAAGGACCGGCACCTTTCGCCGGAGGATCTGGAAAAGATCGCGCGCGCGATCGAGGAGGCGGAATGAGCTCGTGGTGGCTGGGGAATCTCGTGGCCTACAGCGTCCAGGTGGCGCTGGTGGTCCTGGCGGGCGGGTTGGCCGCGGCGGCGCTGCGCCTAAAGCAGCCGCGGGTCGTGCTCGCCTACTGGCAAGCAGACGCTGCGCACCTGGAAATTCAAGCCCGCCATGAAAAAGGGCAAACCCGTGCCTGTTATGGTCACGGTGGAGACATCCTTCAGGCTGGATTAGCGACCTGTCTTCGGAAAGCGCGACGAGCAGCACAGGAGTGTAAGGGCAAGCTATGAAAGTGAGCAAACAAGTGACGCAGACCTGTTTCATAGGTCTGGGGCATTTGGCCTGGCGACGTTGTGCTGGCTTGCCTGATAAGGAGGTTACCATGTCGAAAGCGCGTCTAATCCTGTCGCTCACTGGAATCGTTGGATTGTTGATTCTGGCCGGAGGTGTGGGCATTTGGGCCTTCCCGTTACGAGCGCCCGCCCAGGCCGCGGCTGCCAGCCAGCCGGCGGAAAAGGAAATTCCGCCGCGCGTAATCACTGCCATCCAGCCGATCAGGCAAGTATGGCCGGTCTATCCCCCTGAAGCGAAGGCGGCCGGCATTCAGGGGAGCGACAAGCTGCGCGTCACCATCAACAAGGACGGCCGCGTCATGGACATCCAGGCGCTGAGCGGCCCCCCGCAACTCATGAAAGCGGCGATCGAGGCCGTTACGCGATGGCGCTACGCGCCGAGTAAAGAGATTCGCGTCGCGACTGTGACCATCGTCTTCGCGCTCCGTCGGGAGGGCGCGGCCGCGGCGGGCAGCCAGCCGGCAGAAAAGGAAATTCCACCCTATGCCTTCGCTGCCATCCACCCGGTCTCTCAAGTGCCAGTTGTCTATCCCCCCATAGCGAAGATGGCCGGCATTCAGGGGAACGTCAGGCTGCGCGTCACCATCAACACGGACGGCAGCGTCATGGACATCGGGGTGCTGAGCGGGCCGCCGGTAGTTGTGAAGGCGGCGATGGATGCCGTTTCACAATTCCGCTACGCGCCGAGCAAAGAGGTTCGGGTCACGATTGTAACGGTCGTCTTCGCCCTGCGTCGGGATGGCGCGGCCCCATCGCCCCGGCCGGCTGCAGAGGATCTTACGCCCCCGATGCCGATCTACAAGCCGGATCCGGCCTACACCGAGGAGGCAAGGGCCGCAAAGCTGCAAGGCACTGTGGTGCTACAGGTCACGGTTGCAGCCGATGGGACGGTGACCGATGTGAAAGTTACCAAACCATTCGACAAGGGACTGGATGAGAGTGCGGTTCAGACGGTGAGGATCTGGAAATTCATGCCGGCAATGAAAGCCGGCAAGCCCGTGGCCTGGACGGGTTCCGTCGAGGTCACCTTTAAGCTCCTTTGAGTTGGGTAGATACCCTCCCATGAATTCGGGAGGAAACCGCGAACCCCACGACACCCACCAGCACGCCGGCCACGGCGTCGGCCAGATAGTGGTAGCGGCCGTAAACCGTGGCTACAGCAACGCTCAGCGCCGCGATGCAAAAGAGGATGCCGAGGCGCGGTCTATAGGCGCGCACTGCCAATGCCGTCCCGGTGACCGCCGCCGCGTGGGCGCTCGGGAAGAGACAAGCCTGCACGCTCAAGCGGTCCAGGACCCACAGGTTCATGTGTCGTAGCAGCGGAGGAACAGGTGGCCCGGGAACATCGTTAAACAACACGCGGGGCGGAGTCAGCGGGAAAAAGGGATAAACAGCATAGCAAAATAGGGTGGCGAGGAGGACGGCCGTCCAGAACTTGTCAAACATGACGGCGCGGGGAAGGGGCTCGTGGTAAAGATCCGTCCCAAAGCCACTGCCTCTGGGGTCGCGCTGCGCCGCGGTCCCGGGCCGCGTCAGGTAAAGGGCCGCGAAGCCCAGTGGGACCAGGGGATAGCAGAGCAAATAGCACAGCTCGAGATAATGTTGCAGCCAGGGAGCGCACGAATAGAGCAACCCTTCCACCCACCGGCTGTGGAGCATCGTTTGGTCCCACAAGATAAACAGGTGATCGAGCCGATGCGCAGGGTCGGCCTTGATGAACAATCCCGATTCACGGTAGGCCAGCAGCATGAGAAGCGCTGGGAGCCAATCGCGGATGAATGAGGTCACTCGGTTTCGCTCGACCAGATCGTCCCTGCTCAGCGCCAAAATGAGACCGCCAACCATCACGTTAAGTGCCGCCAGCGCCCCCAGCGTTCTGCCAGGCAAGGACAGAGTGAGGGAAGCTATAGGGAGGGCGGCAAAGAAGGCCAGAAGAGTTTTCTCCGCGACGCGTAATCTGATAGCCAACAGCCTGCCTAAAAGAGCTTTCGCCATTTCGTTCCTGATGTGGCTTCGCCCGGAAGATGTCGCTGGCACAAAGCCCACCGTTTCAACAACATACTAACACGAAAGGCGCCAGCCAAGGTGTTGAGCTCCTGGCTCTGGCTGGTTCGCAAGAGACTTTCACTGCCTGCAATTTGAAGAAAACTGCGGGGATTCTTCGGCCCTCGGCTAACGGACTCCCAAGGGACTTGATGGATTACTCGTTTCGGCCCAGCAGCTTAGGCCGAGCGGATCAGGAGGTCTTCTTGCTGCCTTTCGCGCCCCCAGAAGATCCTCGGCACTGTCCGTCCTTGATCCCCGCAGGGGATCAATATAGTAGCCGGGGGCAACGCCCCCGGAATACGTGCCCGCCACAAGCCCGACCCTGAAAGGGTCGAATTCGGGTGGCGTCACGCGAGTCCTGCGTCCCGGAGTTGAGGGTAATGCGACCCTTTCAGGGTCGGGGAAGGAACGTCGCGCCTCCGGGGGCGTTGCCCCCGGCTACTATCTTGTGCCCTTGCAGGGCGCCAAAAGCCGGCCTTTCGATCCCAACCTGCGGTGCCCTCTTCTGACACCACAGATAGCGGTCTTCGTCTACCCTCGCTTAGATTGACGCGGCGCGCGGCTGGTATTGGCATGTTCCCCCGCCATTAACCTCCGCAATGAAATACCTGCGAACAGAAACACTCCTGTAACATTAGAGGTGCTATACTTTTCGCGTGCGGCCACGTGTCGTAATCATTGAAGATGAAAAAGACATCGTCGAGCTAGTTCGCTACAACTTTCGCAAGGAAGGGTTCGAGGTCGAAAGTTTCGGGCGAGGGCGCGAGGGGCTCGATTATCTTCGTCGTAGCCCTGCCGACGTATTAATTCTGGATATTCTCCTGCCGGACGAGGACGGTTTCAGCATTTGCAAACGGCTCCGCGCCGACGACCGCTTGAGGGCTCTGCCGGTGATTTTCCTGACGGCCAAGGGAGAGGAAATGGACCGCGTTCTCGGCCTGGAGATTGGCGGGGACGACTATGTAGTCAAACCCTTCAGCCCGCGGGAACTGGTGGCGCGGGTCAAGGCGGTTCTGCGCCGCCAGGAGCGCGTCTCGGAAAAGCGGGAAGTGGTGGAAGTCGGAAGCCTTCGGCTCGATACGCGAACTCAGGAGGCCACCGTTCGTGGCCGGCCAGTGGAGTTGAGCGCGCTGGAATTCAAGCTCCTGTATTATCTGGCTTCTCACCCGCGTCATGTATTCAACCGCGATCGGCTTCTTGACGAGGTCTGGGGCCGCGACCGCTTCGTGACTCCGCGGACCGTGGACGTCCACATCCGCCGGTTGCGCGAGAAGATTGAAGCAGTCCCCAATCGACCGCAGTTTTTGCAGACGGTGCGCGGCAGTGGCTACCGGTTCTCGCCGGAGCCGCGGCGAGTGGACGAATCATCCTGATTCCAGGCCGGCATGGTCTTCAGCAGCCCGATTTTCCGCAAGCTACTCAGCAGCGCCTTCCTCTTGATCGCGCTGACACTGGCCGTGCTGGATTTCTACCTCACGCGATACACAAGCAAGCGTGAAGTTCAGGAAGTGGAACAGCGGCTTGCCGCCGTGGCGACGGTGCTGGCGGCCGAACCATCGAATCTTCCCCTCGAGCGGATGCAGGAATGGGCCAAATCCGCTTCCGCGCGCGCGCGCTGCCGCGTGACGGTTGTAGACCCTAAGGGCGTGGTTCTGGCTGACTCCGACCAGGACCCGCGGAGCATGGAGAATCACGCGAATCGCCCGGAGATCCAGGCCGCTTATATGAACCGCGTGGGTAGCGCGATCCGCCGCAGTGGCACATTAGGCCGCGACTTCTGCTACTTGGCCGTCCCGCTTCAGTACCAGGGCCGTTCCGGATATGCGCTGGGGGTGGCGCTGCCGCTGGAGAACCTCGACGCCGCCATCGCGGCGGTCCGCTGGCGAATCCTGAGTGCTTCCTTAGTTGCCGCTTTCGTCGCCCTTTTTATTGCCTATTTTTTCTCCCGCTCCTTCACGCGCCGGATTGGCAGGTTGCGCGCCTTCGCCGAGGGGCTGGTGAAAGCGAATTTCACCGAAAGCCCGTTGCCGGACGCGGACGACGAACTGGGAGCCCTCACACGCTCACTCAACTTGACGGCTTCCCAATTACACGGTCTGGTCGAGCGCTTGGGCCTGGAGTCGGCGCGGCGCGAAGCGATTCTCGCCAGTATGGTGGAAGGCGTCCTGGCGGTGGATCAGGACCTGCGAATCACCTTCTTCAATGCCTCCTTCGCCCGCGCGGTCGGCTTGCGCGCCGAGATCCCGGAAAGGGCTCCCCTGGTGGAGGTTGTCCGTGACCCCGTTTTGCGCGAGATTCTCCGGCGCGTGGTGACTAACGGAGAAACCCTGAAGCAGCGCTTGCAGCTACCTGCCGCCGAAGGCCGCGCCTTTGAGGTCCAGGCTGCACCGCTTCGAGTGTCCGGCGGCCGCGGGGGGATTGCGATCCTTCATGACATCACCGACCTGGAACGACTGGAACGCGTGAGAAAGGACTTTGTGGCGAACGTCTCACACGAATTGCGCACCCCGCTCACTGCTATCCGCGGCTATACGGAAACTCTGCTCGAGGGCGCGCTCGAGGACCATGAGAACAACCGCAAATTCCTCGAGGTCATCAAGACTCACGCCATCCGTTTGAATAGCATTGCCTCCGACCTCCTGGCCTTGTCCGAACTGGAGTCGGGCAAGGCCACCGCAGAGCAAACGCGCGTTTCGGTGCGGGCGGCCATCGAAGCCGCCTTGCGCACCGTGGAAGCGGAGGCGCAGGGCCGCCGGGTCAAGCTCCTTCGTGGCCGCATGGAGGACGTGGAGGTCCTCGGCGAGCGGGTCCACCTCGAGCAGGCACTGGTGAATCTCCTGGACAATGCCGTGAAGTTCAACCGCCCTGACGGCGAAGTGCGTGTCGAGGTCACGCGAACGGAGGACGACGAGGTGTGCGTCACCATCGCGGATAACGGCATCGGAATCGCCTCGACTGATTTGCCGCGCCTTTTCGAGCGTTTTTATCGAGTCGACAAGGCGCGCTCGCGCGAGGTGGGCGGCACCGGCCTGGGACTCTCCATCGTCAAACATATTGTGGAGCGAATGCACGGCCGGGTAGCCGTGGAGAGCCAATTGGGTAAAGGCTCTGTGTTCACCATCCTTCTGCCTTGCGCGTAGGGGGACGGCTTGGCGTCTCCGTCAGCCGACGGATAGGGCAAGCCCTACCCCTACACCTTGCGTCCACGTTTCGCCGAACCTTCAATCGTCCTTCATGTTCACTTAACAGCACGGCGTGAAACTAAGTCCCAGAGGATTCCGCCATGAAGGAGAGGATCACGGCGCTGTTAGTCCACGACAGTCCTGAACCGATGGGATTCATCAGGCGTGCCCTCGAAGACCAGTTCATCGAAACCCAAAGTGTGAGAACCTGTCGTGAAGTCCACCAAACCCTGTGGGGGAGCGAGCCACCTCATTTGGTACTCACTGAAGCTCGACTCCCCGACGGGTCATGGGAAGACGTCGTCCTTTTCGCCGCAGAAGCTCCAGCGCCTGTCAACGTTATTGTGGTCTCTGAAGCTGTGGACATGGCCTTTTACCTGGAAGCCATCCAGCGTGGAGCCTTCGATTTCATTGTCCCTCCGATGCCATTGCCGGATTTTAATCACGTCGCACGGTGTGCCGTCGATAATGCGCTGCGCCGCAGGGAATCCCAATCGCTGATATCCGAAACTCGAAACTAGAAATTCGAAACTCGCACAAGACGGAGTTTCAACCCGGCGAAGCCGAGTTTCGATTTTCGAGTTTCGAGTTTCCGCTCTATGGGCGCTTGTATTCCTTCTGTCTCTGCATCTGCGCGCTCATCTCTGTCAAGGATTTCAGCAGATGGGGCGACAATCCCGCCGCCTCGCGCAACTCGTCCAGACTTCTGAAGAAACCGCGCGCCCGGCGTTCCCCCACCATGCGTCGGGCGGTGGCCAGGTCCACGCCAGGCAAAGTCATCAATTCGGCTTCGGTAGCGGTGTTGAGGTTGATCGTAAGCGGCAGGGTTCGCTCGCGCTCCCACACGGCGGGCGCTATTTGGAAGCTCGAGTTCAACACCCATAACTCCGGTCCCAGGTTTGCGTCCAATGCGAGTTTGCCATGCACCACTTGATCGGTAACGGTCCGAAGCAGGGAGAAGGCGGCGCGGGACCGCTGGCGGAAGGCTTCGATGTCGCCCCTGCGGCCGGCCGCGGCGGCGCCCTCAAAAGCGCTGGCGAGTTCCTGCGAAGCGGTGACACCGTGCGTGGCTTGGAGAAAAACTGTGTAAATCGCCTCCGCCTCCGTGGGGAATAGGCTCGCATAGGCCTTGACCATTTCGACCATCAAAGGCTGCCGGGCTGCGGCCGATTCCCCAGCCACCTTCCGCATGGCGGCGAAGAGCTTCAAGTACACGTTCTCGTAGGGAGGGACCGCTTCTTTGACCTCCGCGCGCGAATCCTCCGGAGCAAGAAACTGCAGGTAAAATCCCGCCTCGCGGTATTGGCTGCGCAGGCGGTCGTCGTTCACCAAGCGGTAGAACAAGGTGGCGATCACGCCTTCGCACGCCATCATCTCCTGTGCGTTTTTGAGTTCATCCCAGAGGAAAACCGGCGACGTTTCGCTGTCCAGAAAGAGCTGGTAGCGGTCCGGGTCCGGCTGGAGCGCCGTGGCGGGCAAGACTTTGCGATGAATGAACAGATTGCGTTTCACGCCGTCGGTGCGCAATTGCTGATCCAGCCTGCTGAGCCATAGCAGGTCCAGGTCTGTCGCGGTGGCTCCCTTGCTCAACTCGCGGAAGTAGGCGTTGTCGGCGGCGTCGCGCACCAGAGGCTGAAAGTGCTCCGCGTAGCCTTCGTCGAAAGCCGTGGGGTAGTCGGTCACGGTCATGCTTTGGTGCATCTTACGTGAAGGGCCGCTGCTGATGTCGCCCAGGAGAGATTTCAGAATTAGGTGCCCCAACTCGTGGGAGAAGATCTCCTCCAGACTCCCGCTGGCGATGTCCCCTTCATCGACTACCAAATCCACATAACCCGCCAGGACCAACCGCCTGCCCAGGCGCGGGTCGTCGAGCCAGAAACCGTATCGGGCAAACCCACCCTCTTCCCCCGACAGGAGCAAGTACATCGGCTCCGTCAGGCGCCGTTCGCCGCCTCGGCCCGGCTCCCGGAGTACAAGGTTGCGAGCATAGCGGTCGAGCCTCACCACCTGCTGCGCGAAGCTGGTTTCCAGCACCACGCGAACATGTTGTATAAACGGGGAGTCTTCGGCAGGACGAAACACCGGATAGGTCTTGCCGTCGGGAGCGGCGGCTTGAATGATACGCCCCTGGGCATCTGCGGCGGGCCGGAGGATTCCCACCGGCACAATCGCGCCCGCCTGCGCCGCAAACCCCTGGTGGAGAATGCAAAACGTAAGGACAATAAGTATGCGCAACGCTGCCGCCGACTTGCCGAATCTATTCATGTGTGCCTCCAGTCAAAACTGTGATTATAGCCTTCTTCCCTAGTTTGACTCGTACGCTCAAAATGGGACACCCAAGCCAGCCCCCCCTTCGCCATCCCAGCGAGTCGAGGTTATAATGAAGGGGTGGTTCGGGAGTAAACCGTGGGGGCGGTCTGCTGCATCTAAACTAGCACGGGCCGGATCAACGGTGGAAATAAGATGGATCCCGGAACATTTGAAGAGTTACGTCGAGGCCAGCTAACCACCCGGACCCTTGATAACCGGAGGGGCGGGGCCACGTCAAATCTGTAAGGAGGAAGACTTGCATGCGCGCTAACACAAAACAGTTCTTGCGCGAGAATCTGTTTGGTTTGAGTTTGACCTTTATTGGTGTAGTTTGCCTGGTCCTATCGGGCTTGCTTTATGAAGGGCACCGTGTTTTCCCACAATTCATCCTGGCCGAGGGTGCGGGATTGGATGGGCCGGAAATCGATAGTTTGGAGCGGCAAAATAAAGCCTACGAGCGAATCGCCGAGTCGGTTACACCCGCGATTGTGGCCATCCAGTCAACGCAAGTCGTCAAGGTGCAACAGTCGCCGTTTATGATGGACCCCTTTTTCCGTCAGTTCTTCGGCGACGCGCTTCCGCAATTCGGTGTGCCTCGCGAGCAGCGCGAGCACGCGTTGGGAAGCGGCGTGATCGTCTCGCAGGACGGTTACATTGTGACCAACAACCATGTGGTTTCCAAGGCCACTCAGATCGAGGTTATACTCTCGGACCATCGAAATTTCAAAGGCAAAGTTGTGGGTGCTGATCCGCAGACCGACATCGCTGTGATCAAGATTGACGCGAAGAACTTGCCCGTGGTGCCCTTCGGTGATTCCAGCCAAATGAAGGTCGGTGATGCCGTGATGGCGTTTGGGAATCCCTTTGGGCAGTACTTCACGGTGACACGTGGGATCGTGAGCGCACTGGGCAGATCCCTCTCTGACCCTGACAAATTCGAAGACTTCATTCAAACGGATGCCGCCATTAACCCTGGGAATTCCGGAGGGGGGCTGGTGAACGTGCGCGGGCAGGTCATTGGCATCAATACAGCGATCATTAGCGGAAACTCAGGTCCTGGAGGAGAGGGGGGCTTTGTCGGAATCGGCTTTGCCATTCCCTCCAACACCGCTAAGCACGTCATGGAGGACCTGATCAAGACGGGTAAGGTTACGCGGGGATATCTGGGTGTCAGCATCGAGAACTTAGAGCCGGGCTTGGCCAAGCAGTTCAAGGTTCCGGACACGGCCGGAGCGCTGGTCGGTGAGGTTACACCCGGCGGCCCTGCCGATAAAGCCGGCATCAAGATCGAGGACGTGATCCGCAAGTTGAACGGTCAGACCGTGGAAAACCGTGAGCAATTGACGGCTATGGTCACCGATATGAATCCGGGGGCCGAAGTGAAGTTGGACATTATCCGAGACGGCCAACCGATGACCATTCGCCTCACGCTGGGTGAGCGGCCCGCCAATATAGGCGTCACCGCCGGTGTCGGCAAAGCTCCCTCGGAAGGAGCGCTGCGCGGAATCACGGTGCAGAACCTCACCCCCGACCTGCGCGATCGTTTAGGCCTCCCGCAAAACGTTCGAGGCGTTGTGATCACTGATCTTGACCCCAACAGTCCTGCCGCCCAGCAAGGCCTCCAGCCGGGCGATGTCATCGAGGGCATCAACCGCCAAGCGGTGAATTCCGTTGCGGACTTTAACCGCTTAGCGGCTCAGGCCAAGGGCCAAACCCTGCTGCGCATCAACCGGCAAGGGAACGGGGTCTATGTGGTAATCAGTCCTGGCGACAGCGAGGGCGGCGACACCAATTAGCAAGCTCGCGGGAGATGGGCGCGTCTCGCGTCATTCTGAGGCGTCGTTGCTCTGCCCGGTTCTGTCATTCCTAGCGTGTGCAGCCGAAGACCGCTATCTGTGGTGTCAGAAGCGGGCACCGCAGGTTAGGATCGAAAGGCAGGTTTTGGGTGCCCTGCAAGGGCACAAGATAGTAGTCCGCCGGCTGACGGACAACGCCCCCGGAGGCGCGACGTTCCTTCCCCGACCCTGAAAGGGTCGCATTACCCTCAACTCCGGGACGCAGGACTCGCGTGACGCCACCCGAATTCGACCCTTTCAGGGTCGGGCTTGTGGAGGGCACGTATTCCGGGGGCGTTGCCCCCGGCTACTATATTGATCCCCTGCGGGGATCAAGGATGGACAGTGCCGGGGATCTTCTGGGGGCGCGAAAGGCAGGAAGAAGACCTCCTGATCCGCTCGGCCTAAGCTGCTCGGCCGAAACGAGTAATGCGTCGAGTCTCGGGAGAGCGCGCCAAAAGAAGCTTGCCATGACGCTGGCAATTGGAGTCGCGGCCGGGCTTCTCCTGACTGTCGCTGCAATCCGCTTCTTCGAGAATTCTTTCATCTACTTCCCGCCGCATTTCCCGGAAGGATTTCCCCCACCAAGCCTTTACGAACGGCACGTAGAGGAGGTCTGGCTTACCACCCTCGATAAAGTAAGGTTGAACGCATGGTACCTGCCGAACACCACCGCGGAAAAAGCCCTGTTGTGGTTTCACGGGAACGCTGAGAACATCGGCTACGGGTTTGAACGCCTCATGTTTTACTCGCGCCTGGGAATCAATGTACTTGCCGTCGATTACCGGGGCTATGGAAAAAGCGGAGGTTCACCGAACGAAGCGGGGGTCTATCGCGACGCTGACGCCGCCTATGACTACCTGATCAAAGAGCGGCACATCCAACCCAAAAACATCGTCCTCTTTGGGCATTCGCTGGGTGGCGCGGTGGCCATCGACCTTGCCTCACGACGTGAGTGCGGCGGCTTGATCGTGCAAAGCTCCTTCACTTCGGCGAAGGAAATGGCGCGGCGGATGTTTCGCATTCCCTTTTTCGAATATCTCCCCAAGAGCCAGTTCGACTCGCTCGCCAAGATTCGGCGGGTCCGAGCCCCCATCTTAATCGTTCATGGGACGCGTGACGATGTCGTTCCCTTCTCCATGGGACAGCGACTCTTCAAAGCGGCGCCCGAACCCAAGTTCTTCTTTCCTGTAGAGGACGCCGGGCATAATGATGTAACGGAGCTGGGGGGAGATGCCCTTCTCGACCATTTCAAGTCCTTCCTGGATCAACACTAACCACCCCCCAGCCCCCTCCTTGACCAAGGAGGGGGATACGGGTTCTCATGATGCTTTGTGGTAAAATGTGTTTATGGCAAACACTCAGAGCACGACGTTTAGCATCCGGTTGAAACCGGGAGTCAAGAAGCGACTGGCGAAACTGGCCAAGGCCTCAGGTCGGAGTTCTAATTTCCTTATTTCCGACGCCGTGGAGTCTTATGTAGTCGACCAGGAAAGGTTGCTGGCCGAAATCCGCCAGGCCGACCGTCAAGTGCGTGGCGGCCACTATATCAAGCACGAGGATATGAAAGCCTGGCTCCTCTCCTGGGGCACGGACCATGAGTTGCCGCCGCCTAAATGCGTGTGCGGCAAAGAGCATCACAACGAGGATCGGTGCCAATAGAGATAACTTGGTCCCCTCTGGCCCGGGCGCGCCTGCATGAGATCCGCGCCTATGTGGCATTGGAGAATCCCGGGGCCGCGGAGCGATTGGCCACGCGCACTGTGGCGGTTGTGGAAGCTTTAAGAGATTATCCCTATTTGGGTCGAGCAGGATCCGAGCCGGGAATCCGAGAGTTGGTCATCGGCGGGACGCCCTATATCGTTATTTACCGGGTGCGGGGCAAACGGGTTACGATCCATACAATTTGGCACGGAGCGCAACGCGAAAGAGCTTGAAGCCACATGGCGTCGACCGCTCTCGTTCCGCTGGATTTGCGCCCCGGCTACCTCACCCAGAATCCGGACGCGGCGATGGCCACACCCACCAGCCCCGCCAGGCATCCCAGTTGCCAGAACAGTTTTCGCCGGGTCAGCAGGGTGAGTGAGGTCAAGACGATTCCCAATTCCAGGCAAACTTCTCCCAGGTCAAATCGGTTGGCTTTGTGCTGTTGGGTCGCAACTTCCTTTTCAAGCTGCTGAGCCTCGGATTGGATATCCCCCTGGTCATCTTTGTAGCGTTCGATTTCGCCACGATATTTCTCTTCGATCTTTCCTGCGGCCTGGGGGTCCCTAACGCTCATGACTGAAAGAAGGTCCAGAAACAGCTCGTAGCTGTGGCGGCGAATGTTCTTGGCCTGGAAATATGCCCACTGATCGCTGGCCTTGTTTTGCAGCAGTAATTCCTCGGTGTGCGCGCGATGGCCGAGGAGTGAGATAGCGGCCAGCACCACGGCGAGGATGGCCATCGATAAAGTAACAGGAACAAGACTCGGGTCGTGATGGGCTTCTTCGGCGTGTTCGTGCAGTTCGTTTATTTCTTCGGGCATAGCCAATCCTCCGTTCTTAAGTTTTCTTGTCATCTAAGGAAGACTGCGACAGGCAAGAATAGCAGAGGGGCAAGAGATCTGTCTTTATCAGAATTCGATCGCAAGCTTAAGAGCCGGGAGGGGGCCCAGCGGGTTTTCCGGACCCCGCGGGCTTGCCGCCGCCCGCGGCTGGCGGTGGCCCCGGCGCCCCGTGGCACTTCTTATATTTCTTGCCGCTGCCGCACGGGCAGGGATCGTTGCGTCCGATCTTCTCGCGGCGGATGACCTGCTGGGGCTTCTCGGTGACCCCGCCGCCCACCATCTGCATCTCGGCCTGCTCGCGCCGCTTGCGCCGCTGGTACTGACGGATCATTTCCTCTTGTTCTTCCGGAGTCTTCATCAGGAAGAGATAGCGCAGGGTTTCGTCCTCGACCCTGTCCATCAAACTCTCGAACATATCAAAGGACTCGCGCTTATATTCCACCAAGGGGTCACGCTGGCCGTAGCCACGCAGGCCGATGCCTTCCTTCAAGTGGTCCATGGTCAGAAGGTGGTCTTTCCACTGCGCGTCCACTACCTGGAGCATGATCATGCGCTCGTGGAAGCGCATCCGCTCCGGGCCCCAGACCGCCTCCCGCTCCTCGTACTTCTCGCGGGCCATGCGTCTCAACTCCTGGGTGAGCTGGTCGAGGGTCTTAGGGTCATACTTCTTCAGGTCGAACGGACGGAGATCGATTCCCAGGCGGTTCCAGAACTCCGTGCGAAGGCCATTCAGATTCCACTGGTCGGCGTGCTGCGCCTTGGGGCAGAATTCGCTGACCAGCCAATCCACCATGCGGTCGCAAGCCTCCAGGACGAATTCCTTCTGCTCTTGTCCTTCGAGCAGTTGACGCCGCAGCCCGTAGATGGTCTCGCGCTGCTTGTTCATCACGTCGTCGTACTCGAGCAGGTGCTTGCGCGACTCGAAATTCTGCGTTTCCACGGCCTTTTGCGCGGCCTGGATTCGCTTGCTGATCATTCTCGACTCGATGGCGGTGCCTTCTTCCATGCCCAGCTTCTGCATGAAGGTGGAGACCCAATCCTTGGCGAAAATGCGCATCAGGTCGTCTTCGAGCGAGAGATAAAAGCGCGAGGAGCCCGGGTCGCCCTGTCGCCCGGCGCGCCCGCGCAACTGGTTGTCGATGCGCCGCGCTTCGTGGCGCTCGGTACCCAGGATGTGCAGCCCCCCGAGCTCCACCACGCGCTCGTGCTCGACATCGGTGACCGTCTTGAAGCGGCTCACGAAGCCGTTCCACTTCTCCCGCCACTGCGAGTACTCCTCGACATAAGCCCGATAAATCTCATCCGCGGAGCCTTCCGGGGGGCGTTCCGGCGGCTCCGGATTGATTCCCTGCTCGCGGTACTTCTCCGGCGACTTGCGAAATTCCTCCCGCGCCATGGCATCCGGATTTCCACCCAGCAGGATGTCCGTGCCGCGCCCCGCCATGTTGGTCGAGACGGTCACCGCTCCCTCGCGCCCGGCCTGCGCCACGATTTGCGCCTCGCGCTCGTGCTGCTTGGCATTCAAGATGTTGTGCTTTATTTCCTTCATGCCCAGCACTTCCACCAGACGCGGGAGCGGAGACCGGATTTCAATCAAATAGTCCAAGACCCCCAACTGTTTCTCCTCTGCGCCCTTGAGGAGTCCCACAAGGCGCTCCGCAGAAGCATCATCAACGGGGGGAAGTTGGTGAGCGTGATAATCCTTGGGAGCCCGCTTCAGGACGGCCTGGAGAAAGGCGCGGCGCGTCCCGTTCGTGCCCACCAGCATCGACTTATAGCGGTCGTCGTTCAGCATCTTCTGAATAGCAGTGGCAGGCACTCCGGCGCGGACCATCCATTCCACGGCCGCCCCGTGCGACTCGGCCAGCCGCTCCGCCCAGATGCGCAGTTTGGGGCCTTCCAGGCCCGCCTCTCTCGCCAACTCGTGCAGCCGCGCCGGCGCCACGCCGGACTTCTTGAGCGCCGCGCTCAGCCGCTCCGATTTTTCTATGGCGATACTGCCCACCAGCACCGGCTGGCCGCGCAGGTGGTACTCCTTGATTTCCTCGATGGCGGCGTTGAATTTCTCCCGCTCGGTGCGATAGACCACGTCCGCAAACTCATGCCGGATGAGGGTTTTATTGGTAGGGACAACAACGATCTCGAGATTATAAATTTTCTCGAATTCCGCCGCCTCGGTTTCCGCCGTACCCGTCATTCCGGCCAACTTTTTGTACATGCGGAAGTAGTTCTGGAAAGTGATGGTGGCCAGCGTCTGGTTTTCCTTTTCGATCTTGACCCCTTCCTTGGCCTCGATCGCCTGGTGAAGTCCGTCGCTCCAACGCCGGCCCGGCATCAGGCGGCCCGTAAACTCATCCACGATAATGATCTCGCCCTCTTTCACAACATAGTCGCGGTCGAGCTTGAAGAGCGTATGCGCCTTCAGGGCCTGTTGCAGGTGGTGGACATACTCCATGTTGGCAGGGTCGTAGAGGTTCTCCAGCCCCAGCAGCTTTTCTGCCTTGGCGTTGCCGGACTCGGTCAAGGTGGCCTGGCGCATCTTCTCATCCACCTCGAAGTCAGCGCCGGGCTGGAGGCGGGGGATGACCTTGTCAATCTTGTAGTACTTGTCGGTGGACTCGTCGGAGGAGCCGGAAATAATGAGCGGGGTGCGCGCCTCGTCAATCAGGATGGAATCCACTTCGTCCACGATGGCGTAGTGGTGGGGTCGCTGCACGTAATCCGCGAGGTCGAACTTCATGTTGTCGCGCAGGTAGTCGAAACCGAACTCGTTGTTCGTTCCGTAGGTGACGTCGCACTTGTAGGCGGCGCGGCGCTCGTCATCGTCCAGATCGTGCACGATCACGCCTACGCTCAGGCCCAGGAGCCGGTAGATCGGGCCCATCCACCCCGCGTCGCGCTTGGCCAGGTAATCGTTCACCGTCACCACATGGACGCCCTTCCCCTCCAGCGCGTTCAGGTAGACGGGCAGGGTGGCCACCAGCGTTTTGCCTTCGCCCGTCTTCATTTCCGCAATCTTGCCCTCGTGCAGCACCATGCCGCCAATCAACTGCACGTCGAAGTGGCGCATGTTGAGGGTGCGGCGCCCCGCCTCGCGGCAGAGCGCGAAAGCTTCCGGCAGAAGGGTGTCGAGAGGTTCGCCGTTGGCGATCCGCTCCTTGAACTGGTTCGTGCGGAGCGGGAAGTCGGAGTCCTTGAGAAGTTGCATCTCGGCTTCGAGCGCGTTCATTTCCCCCACACGCTCGCTCAGGCGCTTCAACTCGCGCTCGTTCTTGGTGCCAATGACCTTGCCTAAGGCAAGTTGTAAGAAGTTTCCCATACTGCTAGCGCCGGCATCCTGCCCCAACCTGTCGGGTCCTGCCGGCGCGGTCCTCGCTGCCAGAGAGCGTAGCGCTACAGTCGCGCCCCGCTCGCATGGCCTATCTCTTCTATTCTAAGGCTCCGGAGCCATGTTTACAAGGAGCGTTCTCGCCGCGTCCTGCTCCTGAATCCTGACTCCTGACTCGTGAGTCCTGTTTGTTTTCGCGTTGATCCGCACTTTTTGCGCTCAAAATCGAGTTCGTTGTGAGTTCGTTTTTCGCTCGAAAAACCGCTAAGTACTGTTTTGTCAACAAATCTTTGAGTTCGGTCCCTCTATTTTAGTATCTTTTCTGCATTCTCCTGCCGCTCTGCACCGCTTGCCTCTGGTTTTCGGACCTTTTTCCCGCGCTCTTGGCCAGCGCTCTCCATAGGCCAACCCAGATAGGCTACCATCTTTCCAGCGAGCTGTCAAGCGAAAAAAACGCGGTGGTCTTGCCGTCATCTGGGATTGGACACCTCCCCCGAGAGCCAGTCATTCCCGTCTGCTGCCGGGAATGCCCTCCGCGCCCCCGTCATTCCCGCGAAAGCGGGAATGACCTGCGACCAGCACCCCCTCCTGGCAAAAGGCGCCACCGGCCTTCTTGGAAATCAAATGCGCACAACTCTCTCCTCGTATATGCTGACGCCAGGCCGGGCAGAAAGAAAATGGTTTGTGGAGGCAACCTGCCTGATAGATCATAAGTGGCGTTATAATGAGAACTTGTCCGCCCCGCAAAAGGGGGGGGCCTGGTCTCAGGCCGCCCCATTGAAGGGGATTTCGCCATCCGAGAGGGTGTAAAATGGGACCATGCCAGTACTGCTCCGGATTCGCGCTTACAGGTTTTTCTTCTACAGTCTGGAAGATCGCGAGCCACCTCACATTCACGTCGCCCAGGCGGGCGGCTATGCGAAGTTTTGGCTCGATCCCGTGAGCTTGGCATCAAACCGGGGGTTTCGAAGTCACGAATTGACTCTGATTCGAGAACTCGTATTGGAAAATCGAGATTTTCTCTTGGAGAAATGGAATGCCTACTTTAGTGGACAGGAGTGAAACGCTCGCGGTCGAAGTGGCTTGTTCTGACGATGCACTAACGGTCGTACTCGACGACGGCCGCACCATGTCGGTCCCTCTGGTGTGGTTTCCGAGGCTTCTTAACGCCACCCCGAAGCAAAGAAAAGAGTGGGAGCTAATCGGCGGGGGGATCGGCATTCACTGGGAAGCGATCGACGAAGACATCTCGGTAGCAAGCCTGCTCAGACCGGAGAAGTTCATGCGGCTGGCTCACACGGCAATGCAGCCCACGCGCCAGCCAGTCACCGTTAAGAAGCCAGGGCGGGCGATGGCTAGGACGCGGTGACAGAGATGTTGCGGGTGTTCGTCCCTGCCTGGGCCGCGAGCGCTGCTCTGGGTGCTGAGTTTGCGTCGGAAAGCAGCAAACGTGGGCGGCCTTCTTCCACTATCATCGCAACACGTGAGACCCCGTTGGCATGGCGCATTTGTAGCGTCGGCCCGTCCGACGCTAAATCCAGCGAGAGTCTCGGTCCTCTGCGCGTGTCGGAGAGCGATAAGCAGGGCGCTTCATCGCTTACGACGAACCTTGCCCTTGTCAGCCCTCTGCTGTCGTACAAAAACAAACCCGGACCATCTGGTGTCGTTGTCAAAAAAGTTCGCATCGACCCTCTCGCATCTCTCAAGACAAATTCCTCTCCTTCAATTTACGATGTATGGTGACGATTGCATTCTGGGGCGCTTGGCTGTATGTTATCGGGCGGTCGAAAATGGAAATTCCGGTTGACTCGGCGTCCGCCCGTCAGGACATCGGGTTTCTCAAGGGCTGGTGACCCCTGCATCAAGCCACTTGGCGTAGCTGGTTGGATTGAATCAGGGATTCGGCATGTATCACCGCTACCATCTTCAGACGAGCCCCGCGCCCGAAATCGCGCCCTTCCCGAATCGCACAAGAGTGAAAGTCAGCAAGCCCGGCTTGGCCGTGCATCTGCTCAAAGAACTGGTCCGCCATCGCCGCAACCTGGAAGTCGCACTTAGCCGGCCCTGCGTGTACGGCGTCTTCTCCGGGCCGGTGGGGGGATTCGCGCCTCGGAGCAACTCGTGCGTGGGTTGCCTGCGCTGCACGATCGAGTATGCCGAGATGGCACAGGTGCAGCTTAATCCGGAACACCAGCGCCTGGGCGACTCGTACTTCACACCCGAGCACGTGGACACGACTTGCTATGAAGCGCGCACCGGGAGGATACCCGTAAAAGGCGCCGGGTACCGAGGCCCCTTCGGCGGCGAAGGCTGGGACGGCATGTGGACCGACATGTCGGAGATCGTACGTCCCACACGCGACGGGATTCACGGCCGGGAATTCATTTCGACAAGCGTGGATATTGGCCAGAAGCCACCCTTCCTTACTCTTGATGAACAGGGGGTAATGACCGGGGAAAGCGTGCTGACTTTTTCCATTCCCATTCCGGTTTTCTTCGATGTGCCGCCGGCATCTATCCAATCCCGCAAATTCCTCGAGATCCTTGTGGAAGCGGCGCGAGAGGCAGGGACGCTGCTCGTCTTGCCGGCCAAGGTGCTCAGCAAATTCGCGTTTCAGGGACAGCAGATTGTTCCGCTTGTGGGCCGCGAGGACGCTCACACGCTCTCGAATCTCAGCTTCACGCCACGAATGATTGAGCTCGAGGGCGGGAACGAAGCCTTGCTGAAAGAAACTCAGGCGCGATTCCCCGAGGTCACGATCTGTTTGCGCTATGAACTTGCCTCCAAGGAGGAGCTATTAAGGCACTATCGCTCGGGGTTCCGAGTGTTCCACCTGGTGGCCAATTATCATGGCCGGGGACGGGACGGGCGGTTCGTGCTGGACCTCATCCGGGAGGCGCACAAGACCTTTGTCGAGGCCTCGTGCCGGGATGAGGTGACGCTCCTGGGAAGCGGCGGGATCATCGCCGCCGAGCATGTTCCCAAAGCCATTATTTGCGGTCTGGATGCCGTCGCCCTCGACACACCCCTTTGGGCGGCCCTCCAGGCGCAGTTTGTGGAGGAGTGCGCCGAGCGGGAGAAAAGCCGCTTCAAGCTCCCCAGGAGGCTCGGCGTAAACTGGGGCGTCCAGCGCCTCAAGAACTTCCTGAGTTCCTGGCGCGACCAATTGCTCGAAGTGCTGGGGGCGATGGGCTTGCGTGAAGTCCGCCGGCTGCGCGGTGAGATGGGGCGCGCCATGTTCCAGAAGGAGCTGGAGCGCGATGCGTTTTCCGGGATCGAAGGCTATGGCCAATAGCATGAAGAGCGTAGAGCAGCTCATCGTCGAGAAACACACCGCCGCCCTGCATCAAGGCTTTCACCTCTGGCCCGAGTTGAAGAGCGGCAAGCTGCCTGCCCTGGGCGACCACCGCTGGACGGCGGACTTGATTCTCTCCACCTGGGTGCAAGCCGAAACCGGGAAGCCGCCCACTAACGGCCTGGAATACCGCGTGGGCAATTCCGGTGGCGGCTTCGATGCGCTGGATTTCAAATTCCTGCCTGAAGATCGGCGCCTGTCCGACCACGTGGCAGTCGATCTCTCTATCGCGCTCAATCGCCGACCCTACGATCGCCAGATCGAGATCCCTATCCCCTTCTATGGCGCAGGCATGTCCTTTGGCTCGATCAGCGAGCAGGTGATGTGCGCCCGAGCCAAAGCGGCCCAGGCCTGGAAGACCTTCACGTGCACCGGTGAAGGAGGATACCCGGACTCGCTCCTCGCCTATAAAGACCACGTCATCACCCAAGTTGCCACCGGCATGTTCGGAGTGAGAGAGGAGACAATCCAGCACGCGCCGATTGTCGAGTTCAAGTATGCCCAAGGGGCCAAGCCGGGCCTGGGCGGACACCTGTTGGGCGATAAGGTGACCTCCAGCGTTGCCAGCATGCGCGAGTCGCTTCCCTGGGTCAGCCTCTTTTCACCCTTTCCTTTTCACAGCGTCTATTCAGTGGAGGATCACAAGAAGCACGTGGATTGGATCAAGACCATCAGCCCCGAAGCGCTCGTTTCCGTGAAAGTCTCCACGCCCACGGATATCGACATGGTCGCCGTGGGGAGTTATTTCGCCGGGGCGCACATCGTGCACATTGACGGAAGCTATGGCGGGACTGGCGCGGCGCCGGAAATCGCCAAGAAGACCATCGCCATGCCCATTGAATTTGCCATCCCCAAGGTCCACCGCTACCTCCTCCAAGAGGGCATTCGACAACAGGTCGTGGTGATGGCCAGCGGTGGGATACGCACGGCTTACGATCTTGCCAAGGCGATTGCTTTAGGCGCCGATGGCGCCGTCCTGGGCACTACCGAATTAGTGGCCCTGGGCTGCACCCGCTGTGGCAACTGCGAGCGCGGCCGGGGCTGTCCCTTTGGGCTGACGACCACCGATCCGGAGCTGTCGCAATTGATCGAAATAGACTGGGGCGCCGAGCGGCTCGAGAACCTTTATCAGTCCTTCCAATGGCAACTCAGCGATCTGCTGCGCAGGTTGGGGCTCACGAGCATTCGCGATCTCGTGGGCAGAACCGATTTGCTCACCTATCGTGGTCGCGCGGGAGCGCGCTGATGATCTCACCAGAAACGATCGCCAAGATCCTCGCCTCCAGGAAGTCTCTCATCCCGGAAGGCGATGGACATTCAACCCCGCGCAAAGCCGAGGCCGAGGGTGGCTGCGGCGTCATCGGAATTGCTTCGAGCGAGAGGATTCCGGGACGCCATCTGTTCCAAGCCTTGGAGCAGATGCGCAACCGAGGCAACGGCAAGGGAGGCGGCATCGCAGCCGTGGGGTTGGTTCCCGAGGACTGGGGCGTCACGCGGGAGATTCTGGAAAACGACTACCTGCTCACCATCGCCTATCTCGAGGCGAGCGCCAGGTCGGAAGTCGAACGAAGCTGCCTCGAGCCAACCTTCGAAATCCATCATGCCCACGCCCTCCCCAGCACCCAAGACTCGCGCATCCTCGAGAGGCTCGACGTCAAACCGCCGGAAGTTTTCCTGTACTTTGGGCGGGTGAGACCGGAAGCCATCGCAAGCTTCAAACAGAGGAATGGCCTGGAGGCGGCCGTGGCGCTGCCCACCTCCCCTGGAAGCATTGAGGACGAAATCGTCTACCAAAACAGCTATCGCTTGAACCGTGCGTTTTACGCCTCCACGGGCGAGAAGCGCGCTTTCGTCCTATCGCACGGCAAAAACATGTTAGTGCTCAAGATGGTCGGTTACGGTGATGACGTGATCCGCTATTACCAATTGGAGAATACGCGCGCCCACGTCTGGCTTGGCCACCATCGCTACCCCACCAAAGGCAAGGTCTGGCATCCGGGCGGTGCGCATCCCTTCGTCGGGCTTCACGAAGCTCTGGTGCACAACGGCGACTTCGCCAACTACGCCTCGATCTGCGAGTACCTCGGGCAGCGGAACATCTACCCTCTCTTCCTGACGGATACGGAAGTTTCCGTCCTCCTCTTCGACCTTTTCCACCGGACGTACGCTTACCCACTGGAGTACGTCATCGAGTCTCTGGCGCCTACCACGGAGCGGGACTTCGCACTGCTGCCCGAAGAAAGGCAGTCAATCTACCAGCGGTTACAAACCGTGCATGTTCACGGCTCGCCGGACGGGCCCTGGTTCTTTCTTATCGCCCAATCTTCCCCGGCACAAGGCGAGTACCGCTTGATCGGGATCACCGACACCAGCATGCTGCGTCCGCAGGTTTTTGCCTTGCAGGAAGGGCCGGTCTCAGTCGGATTCGCAGCCTCGGAGAAGCAAGCCATCGACGCCGCTTTGGAGAGCCTGGCGCGGGAAGATCCGCGATTCTGGTCGCACGCCGATCGCTACTGGAACGCGCGTGGAGGCAGCCACACGGACGGCGGTGCGTTCATTTTCACTGTCCATGGTAACGCGAATGGCGGCGCCAAGCTGCAATGCACGGACAAGTTCGGCACGGCCGTCAGGCCCGGTGCACTCCAGAAGCCGTACGATGGGCGTGCAACTGCTGTGTGGCCCGATAGGGCGCTGCCCGACGTTCCCGTTGATGAACTGTTCGCGTGGGTCAAGGAGCAGTTGTCGGGGTGGGACTATGGAAACCTGCTCGCGTTTCTCAAGGCCCTGGAGCGCACTGCCGGCAACGGCGAGGACCGCAAGCGTGCCTTGGAAGTCGTCACGCTGCTGATGGACCGTCGCTATCCCACGGGCGCGATGCGGCGCAGCAGCTTGCTCTCGCTCTTCGATCGAAGCTTGGGAGCGATCGCCGAGTCGGTCCGCCGCTCCCCTTCCGAAGCCTATGTCTTCCTGGACGATGGCAGCTCTATACCAAGCCCATCCGGTCAGGCGCAAACGGTCGTTCTGGACGCTCGCGGCTTTGCGGCAGAGGGTGAACGCTCGCTGGCCCGCCAGATCGTTCGGCTTTACCAGCGCGGCTTTCGAAATCTCCTGCTGGCTCACGTCAAAGGGCAGCGCTTTATCGCCAATGGCCTGGGCGCCGGCAGCAAAGGCGTCCATATCGATGTCTACGGCTCCTCAGGAGACTATCTCGCCTCCGGCATCGACGGAGCGGAGGTGGTCGTGCATGGCGACGCCCAGGATCAACTAGCCCAAATCATGAAAGATGGCACGCTCGTCGTCTATGGCAGTGTCGGCCAGACGTTCCTCTACGCCGGCAAAGGTGGGCACGCCTTCGTGCTGGGGAACGCCGCCGGGCGTCCCCTTATCAACGCCGTCGGAAAGCCTCGCGTGGTCATCAATGGCACCTGCCTTGATTATTTGGCCGAGTCGTTCATGGCGGGCGACCCGCTCGACGGCGGTGGCTTTGTTGTCCTCAATGGAATCGCCTTGAGTGATCAGGGGGAGGTCGTCGAACTGGATACTCCCTACCCCGGCGGCAATTTGTTTTCGCTCGCTTCCGGCGGAGCGATTTACATTCGCGACCCCCACGGAAAGGTTTCGGAGGAGCAACTCAACGGCGGCGAGTTTAGCCCGCTCCAAGAACAGGACTGGGCGGTCATCCGCCCCTTTCTGGAAGAAAATGAGCGGCTGTTTGGAATTCCCGTGGCCAGGCTGCTCGAGGTCGATGGAAAGCCTTCGCGCCCCGCCCAGGTTTACCGGAAAATTCATCCTGGGGCAATCGGCGCGCTTCAACCCGAGGAGGCCTGGGTGAAGATGCATGTGTGAGCCTGCCAGGTGATCTAGAGAAGGCAGGTCAGCTTGCCCGTGTCTATCAGCTCACACCTCTGGCCGTGTGAATCCACAAGGGGCAGGCACGGTCAATGTGCTCTTGGTTGACCGTGGGTTCGTCTTGCGCTGAAAGGCCGGAAAGGAAGGCACTTTGCGCGGCCGGTCCGAAGAGGGATCGAGATTGACGTAACTACAAAATGTAACTACACTGTACTATGCGATATGAATGGGATGAAGTTAAACGGCAATCCAACATTCAGAAGCATGGAATCGACTTCCTTGGAATCGAAAAGGTATTTGCCGGCGAAACTGTCACTATCCTGGATCACCGGTTTGATTATGGCGAACCCCGGTTCCTTACCGTGGGTTTGCTCCAGGGTCATGTGGTTGTCATCGCGCATACCGAGACCGATGAAGTAATCCGGATCATTTCAGTTAGGAAGGCAACAAAGAATGAACAAATCAGCTACTTCAAGGAAATCGCGAACTAACTGGAAGCGAGTAGACGCGCTGAAGGATGACAGAATAGATTTTTCTGACGCGCCGGAACTGACACCGGAGATGTTTGCGCGGGCAGTCGTCCGGCGGGGCCTGAAGCCTGTGCTAAGGAAGGAGCAACTTACCATACGGGTCGATAGCGATGTCCTCGAGTGGTATAAGAAACAGGGGCCAGGTTATCAAACCCGCATCAATGCTCTACTCCGCGCTTATATGCAGGAACATCCGCGTAAGAGTGCCTGACCGAGTCTTGCATCGAAAAGCCCACGGACAGACGAGCACTGTCCGCGGCCCGCTGTTATGAAGAAAAAAGTCAATCGGCAAAGCCGGAAAAGTGACCGCGACACCATGCGGCCGGAGTACGACTTCTCGCATGGCGTTCGCGGGAAGTATTATGAGGCGTACCGCGTCGGCACCAATGTCGTGCTTCTCGATCCGGATGTGGCCAAAGCGTTCGCCGATTCAAAGTCGGTCAATCAAGCCTTGCGCCTGCTCTTCCAGCTTGCCCGGAAGATCGTTTCTTCGAACATTCAGCCTGGCGAGGCGGTGCAGCCGACCGATCGCGCCCAGCGCCGTGCCAAGAAAGCCTAGCCCCGTCGCGAGTATAATGCAGATTGAGGATCAACCATGAAATACAGAGTCGTCTTGCAAAGTTCTGAAGAAGGTTACAGTGTTTCGTGTCCCGGCTTGCCCGGATGCTGGTCACAAGGGCAGACGGAAGAGGAAGCACTTGAGAACATCCGGGACGCAATTCGGGAGTACTTGGAGGCAGTCAAAGAAACTCTTCGAGAAGCGGAAGTGCGGGAGGTCGAGGTGTCTGTCTAACTCATGCCCAAGCTCCCCGGCATCAACCATCTGAATGCGGTCAAAGCATTTGAGAAGGCGGGATTCCGAACCATCCGCCAGGGGAAGCATGTCGTCATGTCCGATGGTATTCGCTTCTTGACCATTCCCCGTCACAATCCCGTCAACGCCTTCACCATGGCTGGATTAGTTCGAGACGCGGGACTGACAATCGAGGAATTCAAGAAGCGGCTCTAAGATACAGCGGCTTCGGCGTAGCTCGGCTGGGACCGGTTTCATCCATGCGGGGCTTAAATGATATGGCCTTGTTGCACGGGTTTTCCGCGAAGATCGTTTGATGAAGCTGACGGCAATTATCGAAGCTCAAGGCGACGGAGCGGACGTCTTCCCTGACTCGGAGTCCGTGAACCGGGCACTCCGGCTGTTGGTGAATACAGCCGCGGCGGCAGCAGGCACGGCACGCCGTCGGCCTGGCGCGTCGGACAACCGCCCGAAGTCGGCCCCTGGAAAAGGCGGTCGTTTAGCCGCAAGACGTTAGTTCTTGCGCCTTGCGCCGAAAAGCCCACGGACAGAAGGGCACTGTCCGTGCCCCGCTTTTCTTGATTATGTTAGGCTGGCCAGGCGTCGGTTTTGTGCAGACTAGCCCAAACAGGTGTACGCCGGTTTGAGCGAGAAAGGAGAAAGATATGGAGAAAACATTCGCTCTCGTGGCTGGCATCGCATCCATCCTCGGCTTCATGTTAGGCGTTGCGACTACTCGGTGGGGCCGGAACGTGTTGAAGGATCTAGCGAGGGGATTGACCGTCCCCTTTTTGGGAATTCGGCTCGTCCGGATGGGCGTCTACGATTTCTTCGACTCTCGGACCACGCTGACGCACAGGCGGAAGACGACTCACGCATTCGAGTATCTAAGTCCGGCCGTCAAGGAAGTCGGGATAATCGCTCTTTCCCTAAATTACTCGATCATGCACCAAAACCTGCACGATGAACTTCGCAAACTCCTCAAGACTCGCAACGAGCTCAAGATTTATGTGTTCCTTCTGGACCCTGCGTCTCCACTCGTCGAGACCGTTGCCGCGGCTAGTGCAAGGACACCTGGCGAACTCCGAGAGTACATCAATCAAAGCTGGACACGGCTCTCGCGCATGGCCGCGACCCTCGATTACTCGGAGCAGCAGCGGTTCCATCTGCATCAGTACAACACATATATCGCAAACTCTGTCCTCGTCGTGGATCCGTACGAAAAGGATGGTCGAATTACGGTCGAGAACTACCTTTACAAAGTTCCCATCGACGGACGCTACTCGTTTGAGTGCAAGCGTCCCGGCTCCCCGATGTTCGAAAAAGTACGCGCGGCGTATGAGCGCTTCAAGGAGGACTTTGCCGGGCAGGCTAACATGCAGTTGCAAGCGACGGGAGGTCCGCACGCGCAAAGGATGCATCCGACTGCACAAAAGCCGCAAGGCGCGTGATGGGTGAATGGGTAGGCGTCATCGAGTGCGAACGTCCAACGCGGCTACGCCCACTGGAGGCACCAGCGGTCGCCACGCCCGATGTGCCCTTGACTGACCGTGGGCTCGTTTTGCGCCGAGAACCTCAGGGACAGAAAAGCACCGTCCGTGGCGACCCGATACGGAGGGCCCACGCCAGCGATAAATTAAGGCGATCACTTAATCGTTGGGGGTGCAACACAAATGACCACCGGCAGTCCACGATATGACGTAGCTATTTCGTTTCTCCATCGAGACGAGGCTCTCGCGGTCCAGATCCAAACGAAACTGTCCGAGAGCATGGAAGTCTTCATCTATTCGAAGCGGCAGGAAGAACTCGCCGGGACAGACGGCTTGGAGTCCCTTCGTGAAGCATTTCTTACGAACTCTAAGCTTGTCGTGGTCCTTTATCGTAATGGGTGGGGGCAGACACGATGGACTCGAATTGAAGAGGCCGCTATTAAGGATCGATTCTTGAACGAAGGTTGGAGCTGGCTGCTATTCACTATGTTGGATGAGGCCAGTAGGCCGCCGATATGGTTGCCCGAATCTGAGATTCGTTTGAATTTCGCGGCCTACGGGCTAGAACAATTGCTCGGAGCCATCAGAATCCGGGCCGAAAAACTGGGCAGTATTTTGAGGAGCCAAAGTGCATTGGATCGCGCGAAGCGGTTAGGTCAGGAGAGTCTTGCACGTGCGGAGCGAGATCGACTACTTTCTGAAAAAGGGATGGCTGCCGCTCAGCAAGAACACAAGGATTTGCAGCAACTCTTAGACAGCAAGATTCAGCAAATGAACGAACATGTCAAATCGGTCAAGGTCGAGCAGGGCAGCGATGGTCACGAGTACCTACTTCGCACTCAGCTGGTAAGCGTGAACTTCTACCTCTACCGGACTTCTCCCGCGACAGAATCGCGGATCGTTCTCCAGGAATTCAATGGCCCACTTATCCTCCCAAAGGATCGTGGTCATCAGATGTTCATCAGCGGAGAGGAACCCCAGCCCGTTTCGAGAAAAGAATTCGGAAGTATGTACTTTACGCAAGGGGCTACCCTTTCAGCCTAGCATACCATAGGCCGCGCCTACTTCGGCCAGCCCTCCGGCGGCTTCCTTTTCTTCAGGGATTTCCTCATGGCGGATTGCCAATTGCCCTTGATCTTCAATCGTTCGGGTTTTGGACCCGGTGCCATAGGTTTTCTAAGCGGCTTGGCTTGCTTCTCCATCTTTCTCCCTTCTAACTTCTAAGCGGCGACTACCTGATTCCGCAGCCCTTCACTTGATGGTTAAGGTTATGCGTCATGCGCCTAAATGCAACCCATCTATCCGCGTGAACTTCATGGGCCTCGCTATAATCCCCAAGGGGCGTGGAGGTAGCCTTGATGCCCTCAAAATAGCTTAGGTCCTGCTGCCACACGACCTTCGCAGAGTTCGGATGATCTGGAGACAAGCATCCGTTCCACATCGTCAGGATGTAGCTTACCGATTCACCGACCTTGGATTCGGTGGGAATAGACTGCGCTTTGGTTGCTCCGGCAGATTCACGCCACTCCAGCATGCCGGTTCCAGGGCCGCATCGGTCCACGACTCGCAGCCAAGTATTCTGCTCGACGATAGCCTTTGCCGCGCTCGTTGCTTCCTCCTTAGCGTTGGCGTCATCATTGGTCTCGATTGCCGGGATATCAAAGCTGAGAAAGACCTCCTTCACGGAGCACAATTCTTCCTTTTTGCATTTCAATGAAGATGCGGCCAGGGTCGCCGTCCCTCCAATGACCAGAACGAGCACTGTCAAGATTGTCCTTTTCATGTTTCCCCCTCCTTTCCTCGGCTTACCGGCTTTCTTGTTTGGCATCTATTTGGCTCCCGCGATGTAGGACTTCAGAACAGGTTCTAATAGTCTCTGGCAGGCAACTTGAGCGAGATCATTCTGTTCATCATCAGCTAGTATGCCCGCAGAGTCAGACAAGGTTATCCGGCCATTTGAGACACCAAAAAGCAATATAATTTGGTCATGCCTGCCTGTAGGATGGAAAGTCTCAATCTTCTGAGATTCAGGACGGAATATCACGTCCATCGTTTTGCCCTGCCAAAGTGGAGAGCTAGACAGGAATGTTATCTTGATTCCCTGACTCCCAAACTGGTCTACCGCGAATGTCATGCCCTGCAATTCAGCAGCCAGCAGAGTGTCCTTGATTACGGATTTAACCCTTTCCCATAACTTGGGCATTCCATCCTTGAGGATCTTGTTCTGACTCGCAGCGAGTTCCCTTTCCTGTTGTTGAGCAATCAGCTTGGCAGATTGCTCCCCCTCTATTTTCCCCAGCCACTCAGGTTTACCTGCCATAATCTCACCCTCTAAAGAAAAAGAGAACCGCATAAAGAACCTAGCCCCTGCCTTGCTCCGTATCGCTTGCATCAGATAGACCTATGTGCTACTCTGGATTTGTCGATGCAGAGATTTGAAAAGGCCCGCCTGCCAGCGGGCTTTTCATTTTTGCGCTAGGCAACCTCCGGGCTCTTGTACATGAGCCGCTTTCCTTCGGCCAGCTTCATCGCCATGATCGTGCGCTCGCCGTCGTTCATCTTCCGAAGATTCCACAGAAAGTCAAACTGCCAAAGATAACGGTGCAAGTATTGCCTGCTCACGCTGTGGTAGATTCCCATGATGCCGCGCTTCAAGAGAGCGAAGGAACTCTCCGCCGTGTTCGTGTGAATGTCACCGCGCACATACTCATTCGTGCTATGCGCTACCACGTGATGACCTCCCGCGTACTCGTTGCCGATGCCGTTGTAGGAAACAAAATCGTCGGTCATAAGCCGCGCTTGCTTGTCCACGATTTCTCGGATGGCACCCTTCAAGGTTCTGCCACTCACGTCAGCTATCACTTGCCTCCGAATCCTTCCCTGCCGCTCGACTGCCGCGAACACTGGGGTCTTTTTCGTTCCGCGTCCGCGCCTAGCATTTCCACGAATGCGGGGCTTTCCGCCAACATAGGTTTCATCGCATTCAACCGTGCCAGCAAGTTTCGGGTTGTCAGTGTCGGGAGCCATCGCAAACCGGATGCGGTTCATAAGGAACAAAGCAGATTTGTAGCTGATCTGGCAGTGGCGCTTGATCTCCAGGGCCGCGACACCTTTCTTTGACGTGGAGGCTCGCCAGAAAGCGTAGCACCAGTGGCGAAGCTCTATGCGGCTCTCTTCGTACACCGTGCCGATGCGGACCGTGTACTGTCTCTTGCAATCGTGGCAGCGCCACAGATACCGCCTGCTCCGGTTTCCGGTTTCGCCATCCGTCATCTTGTAGACCGACGCGCTCCCGCAGTGGACACACGTGGGATTTTCTCCCCAGCGCATTGCCTCCAACAGTTCCACCGCCGCTAACTCATTGGAACAGGCTAGCGGGATTTCCTCGACCATCGCTGACTTCGTTAGGTTGTGTGTGTCGTTTCTCATGCTTCAATATTATACTTAGCGCAAGGCTTTTGTCAAGTAAAATATTGCAACTATATTTCCCTTAGAATCAACGAGTTATGGCTCATTTTCATTTGCACGCGGCTTTCTACGCGGCGATTTAGTTGGACGTGCGCTTTTTGGGGACCTGCGCCCCAATGTTTCAGCCACTCGCCCTCCGATATTCCTTGCGATGATATCATTTAGAAATTTGATGTGCTGTACATCCATATCAGATTGGAATTTCAGAAGAACTTTCTTAAAGAGCGCCGGAGAAAAGTTGATGTCCGCGCAGTTAATGAGCACTGGCTTCAATGACACGGCGAATTCATCGAAGTGTCGCTCAAGGGACTTAATGGTCTCGGTGTCAATCCCAGAGGTTTCCTTTTCCGAATTTGACATGATCGCGATGTCGCTGTTCCCTCCGCAGTACTGTGCCCACCGCTTTGCCTGCCGCAGTATGAAAGCCGCTAGAATTCCCGTCTGCGTTAGGTTTAGCTCGGGATCGAAAAACTGATCCATCAAGCTACGCGCAAGAACAACACCAGTACCTACGCATTCGGCCTTATGAATCCTCTTGACCACTGTTCCATTGGCCTTGAATAAGACGGTACGGAAAAGAGTTGATCCAATGACAGGGCCTCCCACTTTAATATGAAGGCCGATGAGCAGATCAGGGTTCGGCCTGTCATCGCTGGGAAATGAGGAATAGGGGGCTAGATGGTTGCGAAAGTACTGCAATTGAGTGGCTCTTAGAACCTTGTAGATTGCCTTGATATCTTTGGGTTCATTCTCGTCTAGCGCCTCTTCTAGTTCATCGCAGAAGCAGCCAATGAAGTCACTCTCGCCAGCGCCCGTGATTGTGAGCTTGTAGCCTTCCCTCTCCATCACTCGCATCTTTTCAGTAGATGTCTTGATGTATCCGCCGAGAACCTCCTCAGTGTCAGCGGCAACGACCAAGCCCTCGTTGCACAGTAGGCCGATTGCGATTGTCATGCGTTTTCCTTTCGGAAGCCGCATGGGTTTCGGATGTGGGATAATGATATGCGGCCTCGGGATGGTGCTAATCATCGCACACCCCCAAGGCTTGCGTAAAGTACATACTTCCGAAGAATTTCATTTCGATTATCAGCCAGCATATGGTTGGTGCTGGAAACAGCCCGGAACCGCTCGGGAATTCTTGACAACATCTGGACTGGCAGAGCACGTTCTCAAAGTCCTCTTGGACCTACACGATCGGTTCGAAAGGGGTAAGGTGCCACGACGAGATTTTTTCGGCGGCGCTTCGTCACCCCCAAGCACCTGGATGTGAGCGGTAGCCACGGTCAATCTGCCTTTGATTGACCGTGGGTTCGCCTTGCACCGAAAAGCCCACGGACAGAAAGGCACTGTCCGTGGCTACCCGTTACGCATGAGGAAGCATTATGGAAGCAGTCAAATTTGAGGTTAGCTTCGAATCCCCGATCGGGCTTACAGTTGATCTCCAGAAGGATTTACAGTGTACAACTCTTCCCAAATATAGGCTCTTAAAACTTGAGATGCATCGGATTAACGATAATGTGTTTCGCCTAACAGCTCTGTTTCACCCAGAGGATATAAACCCTCAAACAGAAAAGAGTGAATTATTCAACATACGAGATCGCCTGCTATCACTTCTCTCGATTACGGCAATGGTTCCGGTAGAATTACGTACTAAAGGAGCATTCACTTTTTCTTTGGGCAACAAACAGTATCAACAGATGTCTCTGGGTCCGATGAATATTCGGGCATCCCCTGTTCCTATACGCTCGCTACGACCTCTGATAGAAGGACAATCTTTGCCCGCAGAATATGCAGCTGCGGTGTATTTAGCTTGGCAAGCGATAAATTCCGATGAGCCTCTTTATCGGTTTATTAACACTGCGGTTTGTTTCGAGTTGATTGCCGGCGCTGATTCCCTGGAACCACCCTCTATCAATCCTAAATGCAGTAATGAGAGTTGTGGATATACCCTTGATCAGTGTCCCGAATGTAGGAAGGATTGGAAGATTCCCAATCCCCTTCGAAGTAGAGCCAAATTCCTGATTCCAGACGATAGCTTAATGAGCAGGTTCATCAAGGCGCGAAATAAGGTGTTTCACGGAGCATCCCAGCAGCAAACTCCTGGATTCCTCGATGAACTCGAACAGCTAACCATCCCTGTGCTATTGGCGGTTAGAAATCACATCGGTCAGAAAATAGGCCTAAAACCAATCGAGGCGAAAGAATTGAGCATTGGATCCCATAGTGTAAGTGTAATTATGAGCGTGTTCTATCGCATGCCATAATTATGACACAGACTGGGCCCAAAACGGGCATGCACGGTAGGCGGCGACCGTCAGGAAGCCGGGACAGGCCATGGACAGGACGCGGTGACAGGGATGTTGGCGTGTTTTTAGGGCGGATACAAGAAGAACGATGTATGCGCCACCCACGACTCTCAGCCCGTCGTCAGCAGTCTTTTTTGGGTTTCCAATATTTCGTCGTATGTAACGATCTGGACGTCTGGCTCCCGAGCCTGGGCCAGTTCGAGGGCCTCAGCTTCGCCCGACTGCAGTAATCGTCCGATCAGGACCGCAAGCCTGGGGAATCGCAGCGGGCGGCCAAGAACGCTGGCTACCCTCGCGGAGTTGGAAGAGTCGCGAAAATAATCACCGTAGTCCCGAAGTTGCGTGATAGCACGCATCACTGTCTGACTAAAAGCAACTCGTGCGCCTTTGCCAGTGAGGAGCTTTGCTTGTGGCCTCTTCAGATCGAGCACCTCCCAGTTCGAATCCCTTTGGGAGGCGACTATCGGTCTTAGGACGAAATCAGGAATCAATACTTTTCCTTTCTCGGAAGGCAGCCGCACGTGCGGAATTGGTTGCATCAGTCCAGCGACCGTCAAGAAGTACGGGTGCTCCTCAAGAAATTTCTGTAGGTCTGGCTCGCTCACGTCGGGTCGGTTTATCAGGGCCTCGAACTGCTCAATTTCATACTGAATTCCGTACAGGTCTCGATCAACCGTGAAATATCGCCCTCTGATCCCCGTCCGCGTGTCTGCTGCGCCGCAGTAGAAGTCACTCTCCAACTTCTCACGGGCTTGAAGGGCGGGCCCGACTCGGTACCGCCCGTGCTCATACGAAACCAGGAACCCAAGGTTGTCGAGTTGGTCGAGGAGCTTGCGACGTTATTCAGACACAACCTCGCTTACTTTCAGGAACGCATCCTCGGGGCCTGAGTGATTAAGAAGCGTGCCGCGAAGCGACTCTACCGGAACGTCGTCCAAGAGAAAATAGTGCGGAATCAGAACGATGAAAGGGATCGACTTCCACTTCCTCCCGTCAGTCATTGCACAGCAGTCAGGCAGCTCGCGAAGTTCTTCGGACACCTTAACTGCGGTCGACAGTAAGGTGATTCCTGGCAGTCCGGCAGAGAGGTCGGGTATCGCAAACACAACGATTGCGTCCGCCAAGAGATTCTGATCTAAGGCCCGGCGCAATCGTTCAATGAGAGATTCAAGGGGAATCAACACCACCCCAGAACCGCGCCTTCGAAATTCCTTCGTCCACGCATCATCGCCAGATCCGCCGTTTGTAATGATGTTCATATGCCGTCCACGGCAAGTGTAACGCAGACCTATTTTATAGGTCTGCGGCTTTTTGTTGTCAACTGGGGACGAACCGCAGACCTCCAGAACAGGTCTGCGCTACCCACTCGCCCTCCGGAACCAGCGGGTGGGATTCAACCCAAATCCTGAGCTTATTAAGGTCAGGGATGCTAATGCGTCGATCCCGCATCCTGTCCATCAGGTGCTGGCGGATTGCGGGCGGGAGTTTATTCCAGGTTTCGAGGTGCGGCATCAGTCGCCAAAAACCATGCCGCCCAGATCATCCCCGAGGCGAGCAACGTCTTTAGGATCGGTTGCCGCGCGGTAACGCTCGGCGAGCTCGAAGAACTCTTTTTGTTTGCGCTTCTGGGCCTCGATCCCCTCCTCCACGAGCTCAACAATGATCCGGTTGGCGCTCAGGCGTCGTTGCTTCGCCAAGCTGCGCGCATGCCGCGCTGTGACTGCGGGAAGGCCCACGGTTTGGCGAACGACTTTGCTAGAAGCGGGTAGCCCGGACCTGTTGTTTTGATTCCGCGGCTTCCTGTTGTCAATTGGGGACGAAGCGCAGACCTGCAAAGCCCGGGTGTGCGCCTGTTCGCCGCGCAGCGACAGATGAGAGGCAGCGTTATTCACTGATTCCAGTCCTCGACGGGGGCACCGATTTCTTGGAAGTGCTCGACATTGCCGGTGACGATCGTAGCGCCGTACTCGATGGCATGTGCGCTGATTTTGAGGAGCTTGGTGATCGTATCGGTGTCGAGTGAGTAGCTCGTCATCCCGTTTGGGTAGGCCTGAGTGTCGTGCGGTGGTTGCGGAGGTCGTCTTCAAATCCGTTCCACCACTTCTCACCACGATCATCGGGTGTGGCAAGCCAGGATTCGAGCCACTTGAGCAACTTCCGATTCTGGGGGCGCAGGCGGGCGGTGGGCCGGCCGGGGCCGGATGCCGTCGCCTTGGATTGCTGCCTGCGCACGATTGGGGTATTCGCCATGAAGTTCCCTCAATCCAGATGATAGCACAAACCCACTCCGACATCGCAGGCTGGCGCATCAGAGCGTGGCTCTGCGATGCGCGACGTCGCGGGTCACCCTCCTAGCCACCCTGTGCTCACAGGCCTTCGCCCTTGGCGGGCTGGCTGGAGAGCAGGAACGTTTTCGGATACGCTCCCTCACCGCAGATTTTGAATGATCCGAAACCCTTGTACCACTCGCCCTCCGGAACCAGCGGATGGGGTTCAACCCAGATCCGAAGCTTATTAAGGTGAGCGATGCTGATGCGTCGATCCCGCATCCTGTCCATCAGGTGCTGGCGGATGGCGGGCGGGAGATTGTTCCAGGTTTCGAGGTGGGGCATCAGTCGCCAAAAACCATGCGGCACAGATCATCCCCGAGGCGAGCAACGTCTTTAGGATCGGTTGCCGCGCGATAACGCTCGGCGAGCTCGAAGAACTCTTTTTGTTTGCGCTTCTGGGCCTCGATCCCCTCTTCCACGAGTTCAACAATGACCCGGTTGACGCTAAGGCGTCGTTGCTTCGCCAGGCTGCGCACACGCCGCGCCGTGTCTGCGGGAAGCCCCACGGTCTGGCGAACGACTTTGTTAGAAGCAGGCATGGCACCATTGTACGCCAGAATGGTGATGCACGTTCTTCCGCGGGTGGCGCACACGTTCTGCACTATGGAATGTATGGGATTTCAAAGGGCGGAATCGCGCAAGCGCAGCGCAGACCTCCCAGCTTGAAGTCCGCGGTTCTTCCTCAGATTCGGACTTTCGAATCCAAGGGTTGCCCGCTCCGGCAAGGGGGCCGCACTGCCTGGGGGGGCGCGCAAAAACAAATGTAGCGCAAGGCTCGCTTTCCAGTCCGTCAGCCGACGGACGGCTTTTCCACCGCGCCGCGGTTTTGGCGGCGCGGCCCATGGGAATTGGGATTGTCCTAATTTTCGGCGTGCCAAGAACGCGCGCCGCTCGAAAAGCCGCAGGGCCGGAGTGCGGGCCCTGCGCTACCCTCTTGCAAGCTCACCAGTTGTAGCTCGCCAACAATTCTCCTTTATCGCTGACCAGCAACAGAGCTGCCCGCCCCGGCTCGAGCTTGCCGGCAAAAGCTTTTCCGCTCCGGGTATCGCGGAAGGAGATTTCCGACGAGGTGGATTCAGAGGTCAGCACGTAGAGTGTGGCGTGGTCGAATTGCGTGGGGCAGATGAGCATCCCAGGATCACTTATTTGGGTGGAGTAAGCCTCTGCGACGTTGGCCCCTCGCAAGGCATAGCGATAAACGTCGGCGATACTCTTGAGGCTGTCATTGAGTTCGAGCGGCAAGGACACGAGCAGAATTCGGCCTTGGCCGAACGTCTTTTCGAGGACTGTTTGGTCATGGGGGAGGAGAGTCTGTTCCAGAAACGTCGTCTTGTCACCCGAAAAACTCAACAGGGCTCGTCCCCCCGGCCAAGTGATGAGGTTCTCGCGCCTGGAAAGGGACCCGGAATGGAGATCGAGTCCCAGTTGGCCGGCGCGGCCAGCGGAATGGAAATGCTCGTCGTTATCAAAAGCTCCGGTGACCAGCAGCGTGGCCCCTGCGCGGACTTTCGCCAGGATGGCTTGCCACGCCTGCTCGTTGAGCGTCCAGGGAGACGGTAGCAGGATGAGCTTGGGGTTGCCCAGCGATTGAATCTGATACTCGCCTACGGCATAGGCCGAAGCGCGCGCGTACTGGTAGAGCGCCCGCACACAGTTTTGCTGGGCTTCCAGTGCCGTGGAGTTGAGCACCGAAAGCTGCAGGGACTGCGGCAGCACCAAAGCGACCCCGGGCAGCTTCAGCCCCGTGGCGTAGGGCGCAGCCTGGGCGGCGAAGGCGCCCATGGCACGCATCACTTCTTCCCAGATTTTGTTCGAACCGTCGCTGCGCTTCATGCCGAAGTCGCCGCCCAACCCCCATTCCCATTGCAGTGCGCCGCTGTTGGCAGCAGCGAAGCCCAGCGCCCACTTGCGCTCGATCAGCCCCAAGGCCGTCAGCTCGTCGTAACGCGGCTCACCGTCCGGCCGCCAAACCGGCTGGTAGCCCGTCTCACCCACGAAGTTCGGAACTCCCACGCGCTTGGCGGCCACGGAGTCCCAGAGCAGCGCGTCGTCCCGCCAATAGGTGTGATTCACTGTAAAATCGACACCCGCGTCGGCAAAGAATTGGTTCAGCACGCGGTCGGCGACCCCTCCCTCATCCTGCCCGACGTCCACGAGTTGACGGCTGCCCGTGGCGCGGATCGCCGCCACCATCTTGTTCACCCAGCGTCGAAACATCTCCTGCGCGAACAGGTTGTAGTCGATGGCCCGCACGAGTCGCGGATTGCCGTAGCGCTCCTGGGCAAGGTCCCCCCACTCCGGCAGGGGAATACCTTCGAAGCTGCCCAGCCCCTCGGGCGTCACATTCCAGGCGCGCGCCAACGCATCAAGCGTCCCATATTTCTCTCGCAACCAGGCGCGCCACGCGGCCAGTTCGGTGGGATCGTTGTTGGGAGTGTTGCCCCGCCACAACCGTTTGGGATTCGAAAAACTCGGCTCATTGATCAGGTCCCAGCTCAGGTGCGGAACATCCTTGAAGCGCCCGACGATAGAGAGCATGTAGTCCTGCTGCGCGCGAATGGCGATGGGGTCCGTATAAGGATTGGCGCCCGGACCGGTAATGAGCGATTCCTCGCCGGGATGGCGCATGACGGTCTGCGGGTCGAAAGCGCAGAAAGTGAAATTGACATGAATATGATGACGCGCCGCGGAAAGAAGAAAGGCCTCCAGGTTGCGCAGAAAGCGTTCCTTCACCTGATCGGTCCAGCCGTCAAAAACTTCCAAATGATCGTTCCATACCCCGGTGCGAATGAAGCTGACACCGTGCTGTTCCATCTCCGCAAAGTCGCGCTCCCACACCCAGGCGTTGCCCGCGCCATGAAACCCCCACCCGTAGCCTTCGGTGGTGAAGTAGTTGGTGCCGAAGGGGAAAAAAGGAGAGCCGTCTTTGGTGAGGAAATCACCCTTCACGGCGTACTTGGGCCCGGCGTGCAACAGTGGGTCGTCACGGACCCAGAAGCCGGTTTGATAGAACTCGCGGGGCTTGCCGCCGTCTTCATAAGTGGCGCGAACTTCGTAAAGTCCGGGCGCCAGCGTTTTCAGATCCTCAAAGGCGACCAGCGCGGTCACCGCGTCACCACTACAGTCCACTTGGCGCTTGGCAAGAACCTGGCCATCCGCCCGCAACTCGATAAGAACCCTTCCTGATTGCTCCCGCCCCAGACGCTGCTTGCGGACATTGTTCAGTCGGACGACAAGCTGCGGAATCTCGCCCGCCAGCACCGCAGCGTTTTGCATCTCGACGCGAAAGGCCGTGGCGCCCTGGCGGGCGTAGTCCGCGGCCTGGCGGACGACGTCAAGCGCCCCGGGCGACGACCAGTATCCGGGCTTGGGTTCGAAGCCAAGCATCACGACGCGCGCGCCCAACATTCCCTTTGCTTCACCTTTGAGGCGAGTGAAGTCCGTGGTGACAACCGGCGCCGCCACACGCTCCCCGGCGGGGTTCTGGAGATAGCCCAAGCCGCGGCTTACACCCTCGATCACAAAGACGCGCTTCGCTGCGACGTCGCCACCTCTGGATGTGGTATCCCTCCACGCGAACTTCAGCCCGGCCCGCAGCGGCGCCTCATAGGTGTGCTCGACGCCGATCTCGCGAGAGTATGCGGTCTCGGCCTGCCCCGCGACGAACTGGCCTGCTTCCTTCTGCACGGGAATGGTAAGAGGCCGGCCCCCGATCACGAGCAGGTTCCCACCGGTTTGAAGATACTTGAGGACCACGGTCCAGGCGTCAGCGGGAAAAGCGGAGCCATAAGGGAGAACCAGCAACTCCGCATCGCGCAGGGTCTCCTGCTCCTTCAACTCATCGAGATTCGCGAACTCCGGCTGGAACCCGTCCAGAGCTTTCCGCAGGGTCTCCTGGGGCACTGGCTGGCCTTCAAGGGTAGGAAATCCCCCCTGCCAGAACACCACCACTTTGCCGTAGGCGGGAGTCATTGAAATGCATAACGCCAAGGTGACCTTTACTATTGTCTGCATATTCGCTCCCCTGAGAATCACTCTATTTTAGTCATTCCCGCGAAAGCGGGAATCCAGCTCCTTCTGGACGGATGGTGACCCCCGCTTTCGCGGGGGTGACGACAACAGTGATGTTCACTTCCTCGGGTGGACTGGAGGTCTATGTATACTCTCCTCAGCATGCCCGCCGCTTTCCGGCGTGGATGCCCGCGGCAGCCGGGGCAGGTTCGGGCCACTCGAAGATACACGTTTTCCCGTGCACTGCCAATGGTGTGTATTGACTCGCCCGTGGCGGCGGCCTAAGATGCTGGCAAAGGCGGGTCCGCTCTCATGGTCGGGAAGACTGTTTCTCACTACCGCATTCTGGACAAGCTGGGCAGCGGGGGCATGGGTGTGGTGTACAAGGCCGAAGACACCCAGCTCGGCCGCAGCGTGGCGCTCAAGTTTCTGCCCGAAGAGCTGGCCCGAGACCCCAAGTTCGTCGAACGCTTCCGCCGCGAGGCGCGCGCCGCCTCTGCCCTCGACCACCCCAACATCTGCGCGATTTACGACATCGCTGAGCACGAAGGCCAGCCTTTTATCGTGATGCAGTATCTGGAGGGCGAGACGGTCAAGGAGCGCCTTGCCGTGGGGGCGCGGGGCTCGCGCCCACCCGGGGAGGGCGAACGTCGTTCGCCCCTTAAAATCGACGAACTGCTAGACTTGGCGATTCAGATTGCCGACGCGCTGGAGGCCGCCCACACGAAGGGCATCGTGCATCGGGACATCAAGCCAGCGAATATCTTCGTGACCACGCGGGGCCAAGCGAAGATTCTGGACTTCGGTTTGGCGAAGTGGGCGGGTGCAGGGGCGGGTTTGAAATCTGCCGCTAGCGGCGAGGCGACGGCGGCGGCGGAAGAATCGCTGACCAGTGCGGGGATGGCGGTGGGCACGTTCCAGTACATGTCGCCGGAGCAGGCGCGAGGCGAGGAGCTGGACGCACGCACGGACCTGTTCAGTTTCGGCGCGGTGCTCTACGAGATGGCCACCGGCAAGCAGGCGTTCAGCGGAACGACTCCGGCCACGATCTTTCACGCCATTCTCGGTGAGGCGCCTGTTTCGCCCGTTCAGTTGAATCCTGAGGTGCCCGCGAAGCTGGAAGAGATCATCAACAAGGCGCTGGAGAAAGACCGGGAGGTGCGTTACCAGGTGGCCTCAGAGATGCGTGCCGACCTGAAGCGTCTGAAGCGCGACGCGGAATCCGGGCGGAGCGCGGGCAGCCTGCCCCGATCCATCGGGGTCTTGCCCGCTGTAGGGGCGGGCCCGCCGCGGCCGGTGCCCGCCCCAGAAGGGCGCCCACGAGGGGCGCCGCTACGCTGGGCCGCGATTGCCCTGGCCAGTGCCGTCATCATCGCCGGCGCGGTTGCCGCTTACTGGCTCACGCGCCCGCTGCCCGCGCCGAAAATCACACGCACGGTGCAACTGACCAACAATGGCCGCCCGAAGTTAGGCGCACTGCTCACGGATCGCCTCCGCCTCCCGAAGTTAGGCGCGCTGCTCACGGATGGCCTCCGCCTCTACTTCGAGGAAGACAGGACCCTTGTACAGGTGTCCGTGGCAGGTGGGGAGACGGTTGCTGTTCCGACTCCTTTTCAGGGCCAGAGGGTCTTCCCATTGGATGTTTCTGCGGACGGGTCCGAGCTACTGGTGGCTACCCGTACAGCGGTTGAAACAGAAACCCCCCTTTGGGTTTTTCCGGTGCTGGGGGGTTCGCCGCGGCGCGTGGGCGACGCGCTGGTAAATCCGGGTGGGGGCGCAGCTTGGTCGCCGGACGGACAGAAGATTGTTTACGCGAGGGGTAGCGACCTGTACACGGTGAAGACCGACGGGACTGAGTCGCGCAAGCTTTTGACCGTAAGTGGCACGCCGTATTTTCCCCGCTGGTCGCCGGATGGAAAGCGTCTGCGCTTCACTCTTACTTCCTCTCAAGGTCAAACAAGCGCGATCTGGGAAGTTGCCGCTGGCGGAAGCACTCTCCATCAGTTCCTGCCTGGCTGGAACAACCCACCTGCCGAATGCTGCGGGGTCTGGACGGCGGATGGCAAGTACTTCGTCTTCCAAGGCAGCCACGAAAATGAGTATGGTCTCTGGGCTCTCCGCGAAGAAACCGGTCTCTTCCACAAAGGGAGCCACCAGCCCGTGCTGTTGGCGTCGGGTCCTGTTAACTTTTATTGGCCGGCGCCCAGCAAAGACGGGAAAAGGCTCTTTGTCCTGGGTACCCAAGCCCGGGGCGAGTTGATGCGGTACGATGCCAAGAGCCGGCAGTTCGCGCCGTATCTCGGGGGGATTTCGGCGTCGGACGCGGCTTTCAGCAGGGATGGAGAATGGGCCTGCTACGCTGCGTTTCCCGAAGCCACCTTGTGGCGGAGCAAGCTGGACGGCAGCCAGAAACTTCAGCTCACGGTTCCGCCGATGACCGTCTGGCTACCGCGCTGGTCGCCCGACGGAAAGCGGATTGCTTTCATGGGTCAGATGCCGGGTAAGACATGGAAGAATTACGTCGTTTCGGCTGACGGCGGAACACCGCGGCAACTCATAATGGATGAGCGCAACGAAGCTGACCCTCTCTGGTCGCCTGACGGCAACAAAATCCTCTTTGGACGCTGGGGGACGGTATGGGTTCCTGAACTAGGGCAAACCAAGGCCCTCCATCTGTTCGATCTGAAGACCAGCCAGATTACAACGATACCTGGTTCGGAGGGCCTCTATTCCCCCCGCTGGTCTCCGGACGGTCGTTACGTCGCCACTCTCGACTTCGATAGTCGGAAGCTGATCCTTTTCGATCTTACAACTCACCAGCAGGTGGAACTGGCAACATTCGTGGGTGCCGTCGGGTATCCGAACTGGTCGCACGATGGGACATGGATCCAGGTGGGGGGCAATCCCACCGGAAAGGAATATGGAATATACCGAATCCGGCTTAGCGACCACAAGATAGAGCGCGTCGTGAGCGGCTCGGAAATAGGCGCTATTGGGGGAGTCACCGGGGATTGGAACGGCTTGGCCCCGGACGATTCACTCCTCGTGATGCGCGACCACAGCACGACCGAGGTCTATGCCCTGGAGTGGGAAGCGCCGTAAAGAACAGTGACAAGTGACGAGTGACGAGTTGTAGCTGAGACCCTCAGGCCAGCGACTTTTGTGTAGGCAGAAGGCGGGCGGAGGCAACGAGAATGGATACCACGGCGACGGTCCCCGTTCCCAAGCCGTTTATGCCTCATCCCAACTTCAGCGATGAGGTGAACCGGAACATCGTGCAGTCGGAGATCGAAGGTGGTGTATACCTGGACGAGCTGAGCGAGGGCGCGGTGTTGGAAGTTGAGACGCAGCATCATGGGTACACCATCATCATTCGCGGGCGCGGCCGGGACCTGATCTCCGGCCATCCGAAATACTGCCCTGATCCCGTGCCGGTGAGGATCGAAGGATCAACGTGGGGCGGCTCGATGCTGAAGGTACGGTTTATCGGGCGAGGCATGTGCCTGGAATTCGCGCACCCGGTGTTTCGGACCATCATAACGTCACGGATTGTGGACCTCCGGGCGTCGGAGCGGCTCGTAGGCGACGCTTGAGCGGCCAGGAAACTGACCCTGCGCCGCCTGCTTCCAATACCTCCTGCGCCGCATGAGCTTCCCTCCGTGAGCACCGGGCGTGCGGCTGCCGTCTTCCAAATTCGACTGTGGACATGAGCTTTCACTAGTGTCCTGTCCCGCGTTATTGTTGACAACGAGCGGCTTGGCAGGAACCCCCTCACCCGGCCCGCCCCGGCTGAAGAAAACGCCGGCGGCGGGCCACCCTCTCCCCCAAGGGGGAGAGGGCCGGGGCAGCGAGGGGGTACTGTCAACAATTAAGTGGGACAGGACGCTAGCGCACCTCGCCTCGTTCCGCCGGGTTGCGGGGAGACCCTGAGTCCGGTATGATACGTGCGTCGTTTCCTGGGTTGTTAGTCCTCGGCCCAGGCAGGCGCTGGAAACTTGCAGAACGCACTCGGTATTCGGGGCCAACCTCGGGACGTAGCTGCATCAAGGCACCCGAACAGCGCGCCGGATCATGCGGTGGTCCACTCCGATGGAATCGTCTGCTGACCCCCAAAGGATGCCCTGTGGCGCGGAGGCCATTGAATGGACAGCCTTCGCTCTTTCTTGAACCTGGAACGCGGTGAAGAAGTTCCCGTCTTCCTGCTCTTTTCCTATCTTGCACTGGCGCTTGCTTCCTACACGATCATCAGGGCGGCGCGCGACGGCATCTTTCTGCACAAGTTCAGCGCGCTGGAGCTTCCTTACGTCTACATTGGCATCGGGATCGTCATTGGTTTTATCGTCGCCATTTACATCCGTCTGGCCGCAAAAGTCAGCCAGGTGTGGCTGATTTCGGGCTGCCTTCTCTTCTTCCTCCTCAACATAATCGCATTCTGGGGGGCGTTGCGCGCGGAGTGGGCTCCGGCGCCGTGGATCTTCTACGTCTGGACGAGCGCCTTCGGCATCATCATTACCACCCAGGTCTGGACCGTGGCCAACAGTGTTCTTGACCTCAGACAGGCCAGGCGGCTCTTTCCACTGGTTGCGTATGGCGGGATTCTGGGCGGGGCGGCGGGCGGGCTGATGGGGGCGTGGCTCGTCAAATCGATCGGGACGGAGAACTTGCTGTTGGTGCAGATTCCGCTCTTGCTGCTGGCCATCGTCGTTGCGCAGGTTTTGATTCGCCGGCACAGCGTCACGGGCCGAGCCGAGCACGCGGGAAAGGCGGGGGGAGAGGGCCACAGGGCCTTTGGCGCCGTCGCCAAGGTGATCCTGGCTTCTCCCTATTTGAGGCTGATAGTGGGCTTGCTGGCTTTATCTGCAATCGTCACGCTCATCGTGGGCTTCCAATTCAATGTCGTTGTTCAGCATGCCTTCCACAACAACAAGGATCAAATCACCGCTTTCTGCGCGTCCTTCACTGCTTACCTTGCCTTCGGGGCCTTTCTCCTGCAGGTGATCGCGGGCTCACGCATGGTCGAGAAACTCGGAATCCGGGTGACGCTGTTTATTCTTCCCGTGGCGGTGATGCTCGGAACGGTCACCTTGCTGGCTTTCCCCGTGGCCCTCTGGGCGGGCGGCGTGCTGAAGGGAAGTGATTACACCATCCGCTACTCCATCGACCGCGTCAGCACCGAACTGCTCTACGTCCCCGTGCCGCATGGGGTCAAGACTCAAATCAAGGCCGTCATTGACATGGTCGTGCAGCGCCTGGCGGACGGTGTGGGTGGCCTGATGCTTCTGCTGGTGACCAGGGTTTTGCACCAGGGCCAGGTGGGCGTGAGTATTCTCAACCTGATCTTGCTGTCGTATTGGATCTGGTTGGCATGGCAGGCGCGCACAGAATACCGAAAGGAAGTCGCCAGGATATTCATCGCCGGACCCGAACCCCTGCCCGCCCCGATCGTTCGGGTGGTTTTTTCCGAGCAAGCGTCAGTTGCCAGTCTGAAGTCCATGTTGGCGTCGCCTGATGAAGAAGTGGTCTTGAGCGCCATCCAGATGGCCGCCGCGCTCCGCCGTCCGCAATGGATTACGCGGGAGCTGCTTGCTCATCCTTCGGCCCGAGTGCGTGCGAAAGCTGTGGAGCTGGCTCCGCTGAGCGAGGAGGGACTACTAGAGCGCGTCAAACAGGACAGCAATTCAACCGTTCGCGCCAGCGCATTTCTCCGCGTGGCCGGGGAGACCAGGGGAGTGGGAGGACACGGCGCGGGGCTTATGCGCTTTCTTGAGGAGCCCGATCTCCGCGTGCGGCTGTCCGCCCTCGTGGCTTTGGCGCGGCAGCGGAATGAACTCTCCCCGGGCACGATCAAGAGCGCGCTCGACCGGATCGCCGCTGAGCTGGGTCCGGCTTCCCGCCAGTGGGAGGAGGTTGCGGAGGCGTTAGGTGACATCCCCCATCCCGAGGCCGTGGAGCTGCATCTGCGGCTCCTCCTGCACTCGGACCCCTCTGTGAAGAAAATGGCTATCCTCAGCGCCGGGCGCGCCGGGCATCGCGAGTTGGTGCCGTTCTTGATGCCGTTGCTGCGCGATTTGCGCTGGGGTCCTGACGCCCGGCTTTGCCTGCGCGAATATGGTCCCCGCGTCCTGGGAACACTCGCGGATGTCTTGAAGGACCCTTCGGAAGACATCGAGATCCGTCGCAGTATCCCCCTGGTCTTGGCGTATCTTCCCCAGCAAGAGTCCGTGGACATCCTCCTGGGCGGCTTGTTCGATTACGACGGCCTGCTTCGCTACCGGGCGATCCGCGCCTTAGGGAAACTAAGGCTTCTCGACCCCGAGTTGCGTTTTGATCGGCAGAAGGTGGGCCTGCTCCTGCGCGAGGAATCGGAAGACACCATTTGGTGCCGGCAAGCGCTGGCCGCGTTGTACCCTAGCGGCGGCAGCAACGACCTTCTGGAGCAACTCCTTAAAGACAAAATCAGTCGCGGGAAGGATCGTGTATTTCGGCTGCTGGCCCTGCTGCTTCCTCCCACCACGGCTATCTCAGCGCTGCTGGCGATGGCCGAAGACGACCGCCTGAAGCGCGCCGCCGTGGCGGAGTTTCTGGACAACGTCTTGCCGGGCAAGTTGCGGGACTATGTTCTCCCGGTCATCGAGCCCAAGGCCAAGCTTTTGCGTCCGGCGCAAACTGTGCGGCAGTTCCTGGAGGCTTGCCTGAGGAATCCGGACCCGATTTTGCGTGAGTGCGCCGCGGAGGCGATTGGGAAGAATCGCTGGCCCGAGTTTACTATGTTGGCCAAAGCCTCCTAGTGCCTCGAGGAGGGACACACCTATGCCTGATGAGATGGCTTACATTCCCTTGGCCCCGCAGAGAAGCCCGGCCCAGCCCCGCTTGAGCACCCTCAGCAAGGCTGAGCGCATCCGTGCTCTTGACCTCTTCTCACAGGCCAGCGTGGAGCAGCTTTACCGCCTGGCGACCATCGCGCAGGAAGCGGAATTTGCCGCCGGGCAGACCATCTTTCGAGAGGATGACATCGGTGATGCTTTCCACCTTCTGGTGCAGGGGAAAGTCGAGCATGCGTCCGAGAAGCGGAACATCAAGGAGGTCCTGGGGCCGGGCGAAGCCGTGGGGCTCTACTCCGTGCTGACGCGCGAGCCGCGTTACGCCACGGCCAAAGCCCTCGAGGATACCGTCGCGATCTCCATTGGAGCAGAGGATCTTTACAACGTGCTCTCGAATAACATGGAGATCGTGGTCAGTATCTTCAAACACTTCGTCAAGAAACTGGGGATGGGTCCGAAGGAGTGAAGCGCCCGCGCGCGCTGCGCTTCCCACCCTCTACCGAAAAAGTGCTTTACTTCTGTAATGAGTTTTTCTATATTGTACCGGTTTAGGTAGCATTACCGGCGAGGATAGTCACCAGACCAAAAGCGCGCCCGCCGGACGCGCAACTGAAGGAGAATAGCATGAAAAAAGTGATAGTCATTCTACTGTTCGCAATGTTCGCGGTGGTAGGACTTACCTACCATAACGCGGTTGCCAATGGGCAGGAGAAAGAGGCTAAGAGTCTGAAACAGATGCGATGCTCGGGTCACATCGTGAGAATGGATACTGAGAACTCTTTTATTGACGTTCGCAACCCCCAGGGCGCTGTCCAGAGAGTTTATTGGGACAGCGCGACGGTTTGGTCAAAGATGAACAAGCCTGTCAGTGACCACGGCGAATTCAAAGAGGAGGTACGGGTAATCTGTATCGGCAGGGCCGGCGAAAAAGGCAAGTTCATGGCCACCCGAATCGATCTTCGAGTGCATCAATAGGACACAGCCACAGATAAGCCGATCGGGCTCGCGCAGGGGTGTCGCTTCATCGCGGCAAGAGGGTGAGTGTGACACCTTTTGCGCCTTAAAGTGCATTACCGGAGCGAATACTCGCCAGACCAAAAGCGCGCCAGATGGACGCGTACTCAAATCGACCTGCGGAATTAGTAAGTCACGAAGGAAGGTGCCTTATGCTGCGAAGAATTCACTCGCCGGCTTTGGTGGCGTTAGTGGGCCTCTACCTGTCAGGCGGAATTTCCGCCTCCGGGCAATCTAGTCCTAAGGATGAGCCCAACCTCACAAACCAGCAGAAGGAAGAATTTCTGCTAAAAGCCAAGGTCATTGCCAACAAGCAAGGCGGGAAGGGCATCACGCACCCGTATAAGCTAACCCTGACCGACGGAACCATCACCCATGACGCTTCCTTTCAGCCTGTGGACGAACACACTTTTAAGAAGGAGTTCGCCGACGGTGCAATCGAATACAACTTCGTCGATTCCTATGTGTACAATATTGCAGGCTACCGACTGGCTCAAATGGTCGGAATGGACGACATGGTTCCACCCTATGTCGAGCGGAAGTGGAATGGCATGACTGGCTCCTTAAGCTGGTGGATACCGTGGAAGTGGGATGAGGGCATGCGACGTGCACAGGGTCTGCATCCGCCGGACCCAGAGGCGTGGAATAAACAGATGTACAAAGTCCGGGTGTTCGACCAGCTTATTTATGACACCGACCCCAACCTCACGAATGTGCTCATCACCGAAGATTGGAAGATCTGGCGAATCGACTTTACCCGCGCGTTTCGACATAACAACTCCTTACCCGTCCCCAAGGACCTGGTGATGTGCGACCGGCAATTGCTGGCGAAGCTGAAGGAACTGAATTTTGACCAGGTCTACGCGCGGACCCAGCCATATCTGAACAAGGCGGAAGTCAAAACGACGCTGGCGCGGCGGGATAAAATCATCGAGATCTTCCAAAAGCTCGTGGCCCAGAAGGGTGAAGCGGCGGTTCTTTATTGACGTATCGAGGGGTATCGGTCATCATGTGCCGGCCGCCCATCTCACCACCGCCCTGAGGATGCCGCGTGTCAGGGTGAAGTCCTCTGCCATCGCGTCGAAAAAATCTTCCTCATCGAGCTGCAGGGCGCGCACAGGCTGCGTGGCCATGGCCGATTCAGGTTCGGAATCGCCGGCCAGAAACGCCAGAAGGCCCGCCACCTGGCCGGGCCCCAGTTTTTTCCCTTCCTGTCCCGAGCGCAGCAGGACGACCTCGCCCTCCAACAAAACGAACATGCTCTCGGCGGCCTCGTTATCGTTGTAGAGTGCTTCACGCGCCTCGAAATCAACTTCCTGGGCGATGGCCGCAACGCGGGCAAGGCTCTGCGTGGGGACAGCCCGAAAAGGTTCGACAGTTTGTAGCAGGGCGACTTTTTCCATTACCGTAAGCATATAAGGTCCTAAGCCGGGTTTGCGGCTCTCAAACGCGCCATGGTCCACTGCCAAGTTTCATCCAAAAGAGGGGCGGCGGCGTGTGGCACCTGGCTCACCTCATCGTTCAATTCCGTGACACGCTCTTCGCCAACAGCATAAAGAGCGCAGGCGGACATCCAGCCGTCCTCCGAGTGCAGCAAAATACGCAGGGCTTCGTTCCTCGATTTCACGCTGGAAGCGCAGAGGCGGTTGGCAAAGTTCACCTTCTCTCGAAAGGGAATCTCCGGGTCAAGCCCGTTGACCAGCCGCCGGTAAAGATCAGGCTGAAGAAGGTGTTCCAACACTTCCTGGGCGTTGGCCCGGCGTTGGGACGTGCCCAGGGTCAGGCCGAGGAAAGCATTGTGGACGTCGCGTGCCGGATAGAGCAAAGCCAGGAGGCGGAAGATGCGCTCGAATTCGTAAGCCATGCGTTCGCGCAGGGCTCGCGTCAGCAGCGACCCGCCGCCCCGTGAGCTCAGTCCGGGAATCGCGGTATCGGCGTCCGGGTCAATCGCGGCCAGAATCTGGAAAGAGCGATAGTAGCCCACCAACTCAGCGTTGAGCATGTCTCCGACCTCGGAGCGTGGCGGCACGAGCCCGGGATCTCTGGAACGCAATTTGTTCAGCGCCTTCAGCACAGCGTAGCGCATTCCCGGATCGCTTTGGACCAGGCTTTCGGCCAAAGCGGCGGCTGAATCGGAGCTGGGGATGAGGGCCAGCACTTTCGGAATCTGCTTGCGGATGGCCAGCGGCACCATGACGTCATTCAGGTAGTCCCGGAGCGCGTGCACCGCTTGGGGGCCGTACTGGACCAGAGCGGCGCGCGCCGCCCCTCTCAGGCGTGGCTCTCCCAGTTTCTCAATGACCTGAGGGAGGAACTCCCTGCCCCGGATTTTGCCCGCGCTTAGGAGGGCCTGCTCCGCTACCTCAAAATCGTCATCCCGCAGCAGCTTTGACAGCTCGGAGTGCAGCCCGTAGGGTGGGGGAATTACGCCCAGCACCCGCGCTGCCTCGGCGCGCGAGTGTGCGGCATCGGGGTCGTCGCGTTCGAGCATGCCCTGGAGGATCAGCCCCGTCGCCCCCAAGTACTCCGGCTCTCCGCTGCGCGCCAAGAAACCCGCCACAGCACCCTGAAGTCCGTAATCGGGGAAATCACGCTCGGTGCTAAGAAGCGTGAGGGGATCGCGCCCGGCATGAACTACCAGGTAGTTTAGCGCCTCCGTGCGGACCTCCAGGCTTTCGTCGGCCAGCAGCTTTTCCACCTGAGGCAGGATCTTCAGGTCGCCGGCGTCGTTGAGCAGGCGCAGGGCCCGCTCGCGGACAGCAGGCGAAGGATGTTCCAGCATTCGGCGCAACACGGGATGAATGCCCGCTTCGCGTCCCATTTCGAATAGGCTCAGCCCGTAGAGAAGTTGTTGCTCCCCACCCCCCTCCACAGCGTGCGCCAGAACCTCCGTAGTGGTAGAGTCCAGCACCGAAGCAGCGGTTCTTTCCGGGTCCAGGGTGCGGCGTTCAATAGCCAACCGCAGGACGTTCAGATACTCGCGGCGCGCGCCATAGGCGATGGCGATCCAACCCGCTAGAAAAACCAAGTTAACCAGACCCACTTGGCTGGGGCTGAACTTCAGCACGTTGGCAAAAAGCAACAGCGTAAGCCCCGCTATGCCGTCCGCCGACCGCCAGACGAAAGTGTCAATGAAGGACTTGACTTGGTTCTTCACCTCCGGCGACACCGGCAAATAGAGCAGTTCGGTGGAAGACTTGTCCAGCGAGAAACGGAGGATGTATTGGCTTCCTCTCAGGACTCCCGCCATAAGCAGCGTCGGGACAATGAGCACGGCCAGGGTGCTGCCCATGAGTGCAACCGGAAGCACGAAAAGAGTGACGCGGATACCGAAGGTGCGCAGCAGCGGCCCGGTGAGAGCCAGTTGGAAGACCAGCGAGGCCAGTCCCATATAGCCGTTGAAGCGGCCGAAGAAGGCGGTTAGCGCCGCGGGATTGCCGCTATAAGCCGCCTTGGCAATCAGCTTGAATTGATACCCCAGAATACAGGTGGCGAGGCATCCGATGGCGATCAGTGCCGTGACCAACAACAAATATCGGGAGTCGCGGATCACCCTGAAGCTCTGGCCGAAGTTCTTGGGCGTGCTGTGGCCGGTGGTAGGGGCCAAACTTAACGCCGCCAGCCGCTGCTGCCTGCTCCGAAACAACAGTCGAACCAACAGCGCACAGACCACGAGCATGAAAACGATCGCCAGCAATAAGTTTTTCGGCTGCACGAGGTGGCGGGACACCACGTCGGCCGTAAGAAAGCTCACGAGCGTTCCGCCCAGGATTCCTCCCGCCCCGATGAAAGCGAAAATCCTCCGCGCCTCACGTGTGGTCAGCACGTAGTTGGCCAGCGTCCAGCCCATCATGGGGCCCATCGCCCCCGCCACATATACCCAAACGTAAACCAGCAAGTACACCCACCGTGACGTGAATTGCGTCAGCCACCAGAAGCAGGCGAAGCACAGCGCGAAGAAGAGCAGAGTGGCGATGATGAGCAGCTCCAGCCGCAACCGGTGGGAAAGCCGTATGTACGCTGAGACGAAGGCCCCGATGGTTATCGCCGACCCGATCATTGCATAAGGCAGATGCTTGGGATAGACGCTCAAAAACAGGGAGTCACCCACCGCTTGCCCCATCAGGTAGGCGCCAATCATCAGGAACAAGTAGAAGAACAGCAGCGACGCCGGGCCGACTTCGTCGCGGCGCAGATTGAACATTCTTTGTATGTTGGTGATCATGACTCTGGCTTGCCGCCGCCTGTACCCTGGCTGGACGCCGGGGTGGTCGCGCCGCCCGCCGGTGACACCAGCACCTGTGGCTCTCGGTCTGAGTAATAGGCGCTCACGCTTCCATCGCGGAACTCCAACGCCGAGCCTCGGCCGCCGTAAGCTTCCTTATTCATTCCAGTATCAATCAGGAAGACATGGTTGTCGAAGCGAGGCGTAATATCAAACTTGGGCCGCACCGAATGGGCGGCCACCATGTACCGCACCATCAGCCGCGCCAGCATCGCTTCCACGGGGCGCTTCAGCGTTTCCTCCTGTTCCAGGGCCAAGCCGCGGTACCAGAGCGGGCCATCGGGAGAATCAATCAGCCAATTCTGAAGCCCGCAGTTCCCGCATTTGCTGCATGGCTTCACGGTCCTCCACCTGGCCGCGCTGCTGAATCCACATCCACTCCTCCTGGACCTGCCGGAGGGCTTCTTCCTGCTTCATGTAGCGCCAAATAATCTTCTTATCGCACAGCGACTGCCAAATTGAATCGAAGCGCGCAATCTCGGAGTGAACGCGCTCGTTCACTTCCTTGAGGCTTTGAAAGCCCATGGCGGGATTCAGGCCCCCGTGCACAAACAGCGCGTCACCCACTTGCGCCACCGCGTCGTGACTCCGAAGCCAGCGCCCATACAGGCCTTGCGCCTCGAAGGCGTCATGGCGCTCGAAAAAGCCCGGCGGATGATCGGCCATCCACTTCTGGCGCCCGGCCTCGTCGTCGGAATACGCTACATGATGATGAGCGCTGTGGGTGGTTAGAAAATTCCTGTAATCGCGGTAAGCCTCCTCACGCCTTTTTTCCGACTGCTCCGTCGCGAAGGCTTGATAATCCTCCGCCACGACGTAGCGCAGGTCACCCGTGAGGTTCATGACTTCATGATTGCCCAGGAGTGGAATCACCCGTCCGCCCTGTTTCGGCGCCTGGCGCTCTAAATCCATCAGGAGGTCCAGGCACTCGCGAGATTGTCTCCCCCGATCGATTACATCGCCGGTCTGTACCAGAATGCTCGAGCCGCCGATCCATTGAGGCTGGCCATCGATCAGTCCGACCCGCTGCAAAATGGCGACGAGTTCGGGATAGGCGCCGTGCGAATCGCCGACCGCCACAACCCGCATCTGCGCGCTGGCGTGACCCGCCGGCACCAGGAGTAAGGTCAACAAATAAGCTGTCCAGAGGATGAGAACCGGCTTGCCCGTTTTCATCGAAATAGCCTGCCTTGTCGACTTTTCCTTTCTTTCAACTTTAGTCTCCTTTTGTAGCGATTGCAAGCAATTCAACATCGATTATCCGCACCGATTATCCCAACACCGATTATCCCACCGATTATCCCAATTGACTTCACTGGGAATCGCTTGTATACTGCAACGGATGTAGAGGGGAACCCCCAGGCTCTATAAAAACAACGAGAACCATGATGCGCTTCAGAGGTGCGTCAAAGAAGGAGGATGCCATGAAAAAGGCAATGTTCTTGCTCCTGGTCGCCGTGTTTGCGTTCGCCGGCTATGGTGTTCAGAGCACGGTCGCCCAAGAGATGCAGGGTAAGGCCACGGCTCAAAAGCAGGGGCGGTGGCATGGGCTTATCGTCAGCATTGACAAGGAAAACTCGGTTCTGGTCGTCCGCAGGGAGAATGTCACAAGGAAGGTCCTCTACGACAGTTCCACCAAATGGACCGAAGGGACGAAGACCATCGACATGAGTGAGTTCAAGGAAGGAGCCGACGTGGTTTGCCTTGGGCAGTACGATGACAAGGTCCAACTCCACGCGACTCGAATCGATCTGAGAAAGAGATAACGGCGGCACGAAGTACCTCGAGGGAAGTGACGCGCGTGTGGCCCGTTGATGCGGTAGGCGCGCGCGGTTCCGAAGCAAGCTTGTGTAGAGCGGCTCGGGCCTTCGGTGAAATACGAGGAAGTTTATCTTCAGGAATACGCGACCGTGCCGGAGGCCCGGCAGCGATGAGGGCGGTAATCTGCCTTGTATGACCCGGAGCGTTTGAAGCGAGAGATTAGTCCACTCTGCGAGAGACAAACTGAGGGTCGCTTCAGACAGCACTCCAGAGAACTGTTCCGCCACTTGAACTGTCCGGATAGTCCTATTGCGTTGGCTTCGCCCCAAGCCCAGCCTAAGATGGCGTGCAGCGGCCGGTTCCTCGCATGATTGGCAAGACCGTTTCCCACTATCGCATTCTGGAGAAGCTCGGGGGCGGCGGCATGGGCGTAGTCTACAAAGCCCAAGACGCCAAGCTCAAGCGCACCGTCGCCTTGAAATTCCTGCCTGAAGAACTCTCCAAGGACCGGCAAGCCCTGGAACGATTCCAGCGCGAGGCCCAGGCGGCGTCCGCGCTCGATCACCCCAACATATGCACTATTCACGCTATTGAGGAGCACGAGGGCCAGCCCTTCATCGTCATGCAGTACCTGGAGGGGCAGACCCTGCGGGAGCGGATCGAGAACGCGAAACTCGAAACTCGGGTCGAAGGCGAGTTTCGAATTTCGAGCTTCGAATTTCCCCTCAGGCATAAGAGCATCGTTGCCCGTTGATGTCGACTAGTTCAGTAGAGCACCGCGCTCTCTCCCTCTTGGGCAATCCGCTTGTCGTAAATGGCCACAATCTTGTCGCGCCTCGCCATCACCGCCTTCACTTGATCTTTGGTGAGATGGGGCTTTGTTTTCTCCAGGACGTCAGCCTCTTTGAGCTGACGCAGATTTGCCAGCAACTGGCGGTCGCACATCCCCAAGTTCCGAGGCTCAAACAGGTCATGATTTAGGCGGAACGCTCGGGTAAAATCGATCATCCAGAGTTTCCAGTCCTCGGTGATCAGCATGTTGGTGGCGTTCCGGTCGGTGTCATAAACGAGTTCGCTGAACACCCACATTTTGTTTACTTGCTTGTTCCAGGCGCTCGGGTCGGGTGGCTGGATATTGTGTTTCTTGCGAGTCGCCTCGTCCATTTTTGACGGGACCCACCAGGACAATGAGCCATAGTCCCCCTTCCATTTCCGCTGGACGTACACCGGCATCATGTCACCGAGTCCGACCAGCTTGGCGAGTTCGTAAGCGGCAATATTGAAATGGTACGAATCGCGAAATATGGGCTCGGTGCCTCCTTCCATTTGCGCATTGTTTTGGGTCACGTCGATAGGTTGGAAGGATGCATCATGAGTCAGCTTGCCGTCGCTGAGGGTGAGCCGATACGGCGAGGTCACACCATTGGAGGTGTGCCTGGAATTGATGACCTTGGCTTGGAGCAGGAATTGCCTTATCTCTTGCTCGCTCAGATTAGGTTCCTGCGCCGCAGCTTGAGAAAGAACCGCCAGGCACAATACGACAACGCCCCCACTCACCTGGAACAGTGCTTTACGCATGAAACGCCTCCTTCCAGTTCTCCTGATAGGACTGAAAATAGGGTAGAACTTTCCCCATTCGAAATCAACAGGAGTTCAATAAATGTCTCTTGACACTCGGAATAAAATAGGCTAGAATCGTGAGTTGAGTGAGGGTTAGTTGTGGCGCGACCGAGGAAAAGCCCGCAAACGGGCCTTCGGCGCCACCGGCAATAAGTCTTGCGTCGGGCAGAAAAGAAGAAAAGAATTCTTTGAATTCTATGGAACGAAGCGGGAATGTTATTGAAAACAAAGGGTGGCTGTTGAAAATGTGGGAACGATCCGAGAATGTCTATGAAAACAAAGGTGCTTATCAGATTTAAGCGGAAATGTTGCTGAAAATAAAGGAGTTACTAGACAGCTGCAAGAGGCAGGGCGCAAGGAACTGGTGGACGGTGGTCGAATTGCTCCCAACAAGGTCCCGTGGCATTCAGGCCGGGAGGGCCGAACTACCCCTTCGCTGAGCGCCAAAGGCAAGTAAGGTTAGAATGCGAGCAGGGGCGAAAGCCCTCGACGAGGCTACGAAATGGTAACGAATGAGCAAGTCTACGAAGTTTTGCGCCGCTGTTACGACCCGGAAATTCCGGTCAACTTGGTGGACCTGGGACTGATTTACGACGTCCAGGTTGATGACGACCGCGTCAACGTGGTGATGACCCTGACGGCAAGGGGCTGCCCTGCTCACATGTTCATCAGCGAGCAGGTGAGACAGCAGGTGGCAGAGATCCCAGGGGTGAAGTCCGCCAACGTGCAGGTGGTGTGGGAACCGCCCTGGGACATCAGCCGCCTGAGCGAGACGGCGAAGAAACAACTGGGGCTTGTTAGGGAATAGGGAACAACGCAAAAGCCGTTGAGGCTTCGGCCTGCGTAATATACTTCAGCCGCACGGCGAGCATGAGAAACGTTTCCGTTTCCATCAGAGATCCTTTCGCCACTGACAGGAAGTTGGCGTAATCCCTGTTCCCTGTTCCCTATTCCCTACTCCCTGACCTCACGCGCGGAAAAGATTGCGAAGCAGGAAGAACAAGTTCGCCGGTCTTTCGGCCAGACGGCGCATGAAGTAGGCATACCATTCACGTCCACAGGGAACGTAAAGGCGCACTCGCTCGCCTTGGCGGAGCAGGTCGCGCTGCAAGTCGCGGCGGATCCCGTACAGCAGTTGAAATTCGTAGCGCTCGGGGGGGATGTGGTGCGCCCGTGCGTATTCCTGGGTAGCGGCGATAAGGCGCTCGTCGTGCGTGGCGATGGCGTGATAGATCCCGCTGGAAAGCATCTTCTCCATCAAGCGCGAGAAGCTCCGGTCCACATCCTTCTTGCGCCGATAGGCGATCTCGCGCGGCTCGTCGTAAGCCCCCTTGACCAAACGTATGCGCGCCCCCCACTTCAACAACTCTTCCACGTCCTGGTCGCTCCGGTAAAGATAGGATTGGATGACGATGCCCGCCACATCGCGCGGCGCATTCACGGTTCGCAAAACCCGCAGCGTCACCTCGGTGAAAGCCGAGCCCTCCATATCCACGCGCACAAAGTTGCGGTATTTGGCCGCCCGCTCGCTGATCAAACTCAAATGGCGGCACGCCAACCCCTCATCAATCGCCAGGCCGAGTTGAGTGAGCTTGACCGACACGTGGGAATTCAAGCCTTCCACCGCCAGACGGTCGAGGAGGTGGAGGTAAGCCTGGCAAGCCGCTTCAGCTTCCGCGGCTTCCTGCACGCTCTCACCCAGAAGGTCGAGCGTCACCATAAACCCTTCGGCGTTCAACCGCCGGACTACTTTGAGCGCGTCTTCCAACTCTTCACCGGCAATAAACCGCGCCGCCATGCGGCGGCCCAAGGCGTGGCTTGTAAGAATCCGCTTGGGGGTCTTTTTCTGCGAAAGGTAGATGAGAATAGGGCGGAGCATAGGTACAGGTTCCAGGTGTCAGGTATCAGGTGTCAGGTTTCAGGTTTCAGGCGTCAGGTGTCAGGGAAGCAGCGACGGGCGGTAGGAATAATGAATAGTGAATAGTAAATTGTGGGCAGACAATTTGCTGTGCGACCGTCCCCCAGGGCCTTTGACCGCTACGCTTAGGCAATTACAATTCATAATTTACTATTTACAATTCCCCTGCTTCCCTGACACCTCACACCTGGCACCTGACACCTGTAGTTCAGCCTTCGGCTTCCAGAAATCTCTCGGCGTCCATGGCCGCCATGCAGCCGGAGCCAGCCGCAGTGATGGCCTGACGATAAACGTGGTCCTGGACGTCACCGGCGGCGAAGACGCCAGGCACGTTGGTCTTGCTTCCGTCTCGCGTAATCAGATAGCCCACTTCGTTCATCTCGAGCTGCCCGCGGAACAAAGACGTATTGGGCGAATGGCCGATTCCCATGAACACCCCGTCACAGTTCTTGATGGTTTCATCGCCGGTCTTGGTATTCTTGAGCGTAACTCCCGTGACTTCGCCTCGGTTCACGTCCAGGACGTCCGCCACCACCGAGTCCCAGATGAACTTGATCTTGTCGTTGTGGAAAAGCCGGTCTTGCATGATTTTGGAGGCGCGCAACTGGTCGCGGCGGTGGATAATACTCACTTGCGTAGCATAGCGGGTGAGGAACATCGCATCTTCCGCAGCCGTGTCGCCGCCTCCCACGACCACCACCTCTTTGCCGCGATAGAAATATCCATCGCAGGTTGCGCAAGTCGAGACGCCGTGGCCCAGAAGTTGGCGTTCCGATTCCAGTCCCAGCATTTTTGCCGAAGCTCCGGAAGCAACGATCAGCGTGCGCGTCTCGAGCGTCTCGCTCCCCACCTCAATCACCAAGGGGCGACGGGAAAGATCGGCCCGGCTAACATGGCCTTCCATGAATTCCGCCCCGAATTCGGCAGCCTGGTTGTGCATTCGCTCGATCAGTTCCGGACCTTGCACGCCTTTGGGAAAGCCCGGGAAATTCTCCACCAAAGTGGTCAAGGTCAATTGCCCCCCGGCTTCCAGTCCCCGGATCACCAGCGGCTTCAAATTGGCGCGCGCGGCATAAATAGCTGCCGTCAATCCCGCGCACCCTGAACCCATAATCACCACATTTCGCATGGCGTCTGCTTCTCCCCTGCCTGGCGGCTCAACCGCAGTCGCCTATCTTACTCCCGGAGAATAACTTCGTACAGCATGTTTTGCGATTGCTCCCAACACATTTTGATGCTACAAAGGTGAATAGGCTCGTCAGCAAAACGTGTCAGTTTCGTGAAGGTCACCGGGTTCAAAAAAAAGCAGTCTGCGGGGATACTCGCAGGGCAAGCTTCTCGAGGTTCCCCAGGCAGGACGGGTTCGCCGATGGATGCAGTGGTTTTCGAGGGAGTTACCAAACGGTTCGACACGCTCACCGCCGTCAGTGACTTGAGTTTGAGGATCAGGGAAGGCGCCGTCTTTGGTCTGCTGGGCCCCAACGGAGCCGGCAAGACCACCTCCCTCCGCATGCTCATGCGTGTGCTGATTCCTGACGAAGGATCAATTCGGGTTCTGGGGGAGCCCGTCAGCGAGCGCACCCAGGACCGCGTCGGCTATCTCCCCGAGGAACGAGGCCTCTACAACAAAATGAAGGTGCGCGAAGTCCTGCGGTTTTTGGGAGCCCTGAAAGGACTCTCCGAGACCGAAGCGACGCAGCGCGCCCTATCCTGGCTGGAACGCCTGGAATTGGCCGCGTGGTCAGAAAAGAAGATCCAGGACCTCTCCAAAGGAATGCAGCAAAAGGTCCAGTTTATCGCCACCGTGATTCATAAGCCCCCCTTGCTGATTCTTGACGAACCTTTCGCCGGCCTCGACCCGGTGAATGCAACGCTCATCAAAGACATCATGCTGGAGTTGCGCGACCAGGGGTCCACGATCATCCTTTCCACTCACCGCATGGAGCAGGTGGAGATGATGTGTGACGCCATCTGCCTGATCAACAAAGGATGCAGCGTGTTGAACGGGGACCTCCGCGCCATCAAGCAGTCCTACGGGAAGAACACCCTGCGCATCGAATACTCAGGGGATGATGGCTTTCTGGAGGGCACAGGACTGATCGAAAAAGTGAACCGCTTCGGGGCCGTCGTCGAGGCCCGGCTCAAGCCGGGCGCAGATCCCCAGGAGATTCTCAAAGCCGCTCTCCAGCGCGGCGTGCGCCTCACACGCTTCGAGCTGGTCGAACCGCCTTTGAACGACATCTTCATCGAAAAGGTTGCAGGAGCCCATGCGTAAAGTCTGGCTGGTAATCAAACGCGAGTACCTGGTGCGCATTCGCACCAAGGCATTCATCTTCACCACCATCGGCTTGCCCGTGTTCAGTGCGGGTGTGCTGATTTTCAGCATCTTGATGGCCACGCGAGAGTCCGACCACACGCTCAAGATCGCCCTCCTCGACGATGCCGGCTTCTCCAAAATCATCGCGGCCGGATTCACCGAGAAACTGAAGAATGGCCAGCCGCTCTTCCAGTTGGTTCGGACGATCGAGCAGCCTGAGTCCGACCAGAAGGCGCGGGACGAACTCGCCGACCAAGTTCGCCGGGGAGCGCTGGATGGCTACCTGGTGGTGCCCAAGGGAGTCCTCGAAGGGAAAGCCGTGGAGTTTCACACGCAGAACTCCGGTGATTTTCAAACCGCGGCTGCTCTCCGGGGCGCGGTCGATCATGCGGTGATTTCCCGCCGCTTGAGCAATCGCGGGGTGCAAATTGATAATTTGAGCGAACTGGTTCGCGGCGCGGATTTCACCATGGTCAAAATCGGCAAGAGGGGAGAGTCGCAAGAACAAGGTCAGACTTTCATTGTGGTGTTTTCCCTGGTCATGATCCTCTACATCACCTTGGTGGTTTACGGCGTAGCCACCATGCGCTCCGTTCTGGAAGAGAAAACCACCCGCGTGGTTGAAATCCTCGCTTCCTCCGCCCGTCCATTTCAATTGCTCGCGGGAAAAGTTCTGGGCATTGCCGGGGTCGGCCTTACGCAGTGCCTCATCTGGGGGACCGCCGGCGTCCTCATCTCAATCTACGGAGCAACCATCGCGAGCGCTTTCAGGCCGGGCGCCTCCGTGCCGCAGCTTCACATTCCAATTTCGCTTTTGATCTACGGTGTGCTGTTCTTCCTGGCGGGATATTTTCTTTATGCCTCTCTTTTCGCTGCCGTTGGGGCCATGGTTTCCAGCGAAGAGGAGGCACAGCAAATGCAAATGCCCGTCACCTTGCTGATCGTGGTGGCCTTCCTTCTTTACCCCGCCGTGATGCGCGACCCTGCCTCGAGGCTCTCGCTTGTCGTGTCGCTGATCCCCTTTTTTTCCCCCATTCTCATGGTATTTCGCATTGGGTTGCAGACTCCACCCTTCTGGCAAATCGCCCTCGCCTTGGCCCTCGGTATCGCTACAACCGTTGGCTTGGTGTATGTCTCCGCCAAAATCTACCGGGTGGGCATCTTGATGTATGGCAAGCGACCGTCGCTGGTGGAATTGCTGCGGTGGCTGAAATACACGTAAATAATTATGAATTATAAATTATGAATTATGAATTTGGTAATTCACAATTCATAATTTGTAATTTATAATTTACTATTCATAATTCCGTATGCGGCTTTCCCCCATTTCCGTTTCCTGCCCCCAATGCGGCTCCAAGGACGTCGTCTACTCTTGCCAGCCCATGTGCTGCTTCAACCACGTCTGCAACAACTGCTATACGGCTTTCGAACTCGAAACCACCAAGGTGGGTGAATTACAGGAAGACTTTGCCATGCCGCCCGACCCTGAGCCCTCGAATCCGACCGCCCCTTGCGCGCGCTGTGGCGAAGCTCGAGTATTCGCCATCGAAGATAGCCCGGACCCGCAATATCTCTGTGTCTCCTGCAAGGCCCTCCTGGCGCTGAGTTTTACCGAGATTTCGCCGGGATGATGGGATTGCCGATTTTCCCGCCGCGGCGGGCCGATTGCTGATTGACACGACACTAGCGTCCTGTCACACCTAATTCTTGACAATTGCCCGCTCCGGTCTTGTAGGGCCGGGGCAAGCCCCAGAGCTGTCCGAATTAACAGCACAGGTCGGTGCCCGGAGCGGCTTTGCCGCCCCGCCTTGCGGAAAGCCTCTGGCTTTCCGGCTGAATCCGCCCCGTCTTACCCCCCGCGCCGGCTGGAAGGCTCAGCCTTCCAGCCTGCGCGGAGGAGGTTGACCACGATGCACGTCCTTCGGAAAGGCGAAGCCTTTCCGCATGTCAGGCGGCGGAGCCGCTCGCCGTCGCCGACAAGATGGAGCGTAATCTGGACAAGCGTAGGGCAACCCCCGGGCCTACAAACCTTGAGGGCACGTTTGAGGGTGCTTAATGACGGTGCAGTTCCTCCTCGACTGCAGGGAGAAGCGAAAACCCCGCCAAGCGGCCGTGATGCAATTCGATGCGGCGCTCTGCCCTTCGACCCACCTCCGCGTCGTGGGTAACCATGACAATGGTGTGTCCGGCTTGGTGTAATTCCGTGAACAATCCCAAGACCATGGCCTCGTTCACCTCGTCCAGGTTTCCTGTCGGCTCATCGGCCAGAATGAGGTTGGGCTGATTGATGAACGCCCTGGCCACACACACGCGCTGCTGTTCGCCCCCCGAAAGCTGGGAGGGAAGATGCTCGAGGCGATCTGCCAGACCTACGCGGCGCAGTGCATCCGCTGCTTCTTCCTCATCGGCGAGGCTGTGGAAATACTGCGCCAGCATCACGTTCTCGAGCGCGGTTAGGTAAGGAACGAGGTGGAACTGCTGAAAAATGAACCCGACTTTCTCCGCCCGGAAGCGGGCGAGTTCACGGGCGCGGAGACTCGATAGCTCACAGCCATCCACCTTGACGTGGCCGCTGGTCGGGGAATCGAGGCAGCCGAGGACATTGAGCAGAGTGCTTTTGCCGGAGCCTGACGGTCCCATCACGGCGATCCACTCCCCCCTCTCTACGCTGAAGGTGATGTCTTGGAGCGCTTCCACGGAGTCGCCGTATTTCTTCGTCAGGCCTTGTACCTCGACAAACGCCAACCCGCTATTCTCCCTTCAGAACAACCGCAGGCTGTATCGCCCGCACCATGCGAACCGGAAACGCCGCTGCCCCCAGCGCCAGGAGCACGCCGAGGCCACAGACCAGGGGTAAAGTCCACCAGGTCACGCTGAGGGTAACCCCAAAAACATGGTATGCCAGCCCATACGCCCAGAAGCTCCCGACCAGGAAGCCGGCGCACCCTCCCACCATGCCGAGAGCGGCGCCCTCAGCCAGAAACAACCGCATCACCTGGAGATCGCTCGCCCCCAGGGCCTTCATCAGGCCAATGTCCTTGCGACGTTCGAGCACGATGGCCGTCATCGTCGCCATGAGGCAAATGGCGATGATAACCAGAATCAGGGTCGTTACCGATAGGAGAAACCATCGAATGACGCCCAGGACCCTTCCTTCGGAGTAGACAATCTGGCGAATGGGACGCACCTCCACGCCGGGCAGCGCCTTCGCCAACGCGCGAATCGAACTTTCGATTTCACTCGTCTCCCCCTCGAGCCTCAGTTGGACCAAACTGATCCTGCCGGCCATGCCCATCACCTTCTGCAACTCCTCGAGCGGAAGAAACACCTGGTCGTCTTCAGATGATCCGGTAGTGAGAACTGAAGCAAGATGGCAGGTTGTGCCAGCCCCCGAGCGTCCCTCGGGGGATGAAGGCAACGCCTCGAGGTAAATCGTGTCGCCCGAACCGACGCGGAGGCTCGAGGCGATGCGAGAGCCAACGGCGCACGTGCACTCGGTGGCACAGGCACTCTTGCCTCTACCGGATGCATGGGATGCATCAGCCCTGCGCACAGGCAGGAGTGCCTGTGCCACTTGGGATTCCCGCCAACGCCAACCGGGGTTCATCCGACTTAAGCCGGCCAAGTCTGTTCCAACGGCTACCACATTCTCAAATTCCGGCAGACGGGGATCGGGTGGAATTCGTTTCAAGCGGACTACGCTGTAAAGCACAGGCGCTGCCATCACGCCCCGCCTTTGCCGGGCAAACTCCTCGACCAAGCTCATTACGGCTTGATCCATCACGCTCGATCCGGCCTCGCTTTCGGGCCTCCCCCACCCCTGGTTCCCCTCCCCAGTTGGGGAGGGGAGCAAGGGGTGGGGGTGCGTGATTGAAGACGAAGATTCCGGCGCCAGTACGACGTTCGGGCCATAGGAGCGAAACTCTTGCGTCATCTTGCGCCGGACGCCCTCATACAGGTTCAGCAGCATGGACATCACCGCCGCGCCCACCAGCAAAGAGAGAATCGCCAGGGCGGCCTGAGGGCGCTTGACGCAAATAGACCGCCACCATAAACGAAAGAACAACGATCCCTGAATTGGGTCACGCATATGATTCATGAAAGTTGTCATCCTGAGCGAAGCGAAGGATCACCGCAGTTCGCTCTTACTCCGCACCCTTGCTCCAGTCGCTTCGCCAGGCGCAGACAGCGACACTCGAGGCTGCGAGCGTGGCGCTTACCTTAACAAACTGCGGTGATCCTTCGCTTCGCTCAGGATGACAGACCACGCACCCCGCCCCAAAAACTCTGCCGCTCAATCCCTCAACACAACCGCGGGCGACACCTTCAGGGCCCGGCCCAAGGGAATCGCGCTACCGGCAAGCGTGACGGCCAAAGCCAAGGCGAGACAGACCGGCAGCATCACCAGATGAATGCCGGTGGGGGTGCCGAAAACCGCCAGTGCCAATCGCCATGCCAGCACGCTGCCCAACAGGTAACCTGCGATTCCTCCCACGCAGCCCAACACTCCGGCCTCGAGGAGCAGAAGTGTCGCCACCCGCGCATCCGTGGCGCCCAACGACTTGAACAGCCCAATCTCTGCGCGCCTCTCGAGCAGCGTAGCCAGCATCATGGAGGCCACGGCCAGCCCTGAAGTAACCAGCGCCGCCAAAGCCAAAACACCCATCAGGATTCCGACGCGGTTCAGTATTCTCCCTTCCGTATCGGCGACCGGATAGACGGGTTTGACCTGGGCTTCAGGAATGGCCTGCTGGATCTGATACGCAATCGAACTTACATAAGGCGTGCAGTACCACCGGTCAAACTCCTCCGCGCTGAGCTTGCTCACGTCGGAGCGCGCCAAGGCATCCTCGGGTTTGGTCAATGCGCTTACTTCAACCCGGCGCACTTTCCCCTCCAGTCCCGCCAGACGTTGTACCGTGGCGAGTGGCGCCAGCACCTGGTCGTCTTCCCCCCCGCCGGTCTCGAGTACACCGCACACGTGAAAACCGTTCGTGGTGTGTGTGGCAGGGGCGGGCCTTGTGCCCGCCCCAACAGGGCGCCCACAAGGGGCGCCCCTACAAGAATCCTCCGCCGACGTGACTGTGATGGTGCTGCCGGCGCCCAAGCCGAGCCGGGCCGCGAGCCGGCGTCCAACCAGGACCCCCGCGACGTCCTCATCATCAGGCCACTCACCTTCGACTTTCCATGCAGGGTGCAGCTTCTTCAGCCCGGTTGCGAATGCTGCAGACTTGTCTACCTGGAGGAGCTTTTCAAACCACGTTCCGATCAATACTGCGCTCTGGCCATCCACCTGGGCGGGCACATAAAGGAAGGGAGTGAAGGCCACGATGTTATTGCGCCAGAAAATCTTCTTGAGCTTCACCAGTTCGTTTTCGGGAATAAACGCGCCGCTCCCTGCCGGTCGGTAGTCCACACCGCCCACGCTGATGGCAAGACTATCGGCTGCCGGCGTTATCGAAAGGTTGGCTCCGTAAGAGCGCAATTCGCGGCTGAGCTTGTCTCCGATGTCCAGCGAAAGGGTTCCCACCGTCGCTGCGGCGGCGATGCCCAGCGCCACCGCCAAGCCACTCAGCAGCTTGCGCCGCCGGCGGCGCGCCAGGGATTCGAGGAGGATTCTGACCAGCATTCCTAGTGGAAGCGCTTTGCCGCGTCTTCCAGTGCCGACGCGGCGATGCGGATTGCCTCGCCTTCCACCCGGTAGTCGATGTGGATGGGATTGCACCCGCCCGCCAAGCCGATGGTGGGTACATAGACCGCTGCGGCACAATTACGGCAAATCACGTTCTTGCCATCCTGGTAATAACCCTGGTTGCCGCAAATCGCGCAGGCGTCCAGGGCGGCGCGAACCGTGTCCGAGGCATCGAGGATGGCAATGATCCGCACCTCCGTGCCGTCTACCACAACCGAGTAGCGATGGAGTTTATGGTCCGAGAGCTCGGCGGTGGGAATCCGCGCTTCGCCCTCGAGCAACGAAACCCGCTCAGGAGGCGTCATGGCATGAGCCGTCAGCGAATAGATGAACTGAGAGGAGATCAGCACCATAACCAGCAGGCTCACCCCGGCCCCCGAGATCTTCCAAAAGCGCTCCCGTTGCTGCCGAGCCAGGAACTTCCGCCGCTCCGGCGCAGGCCAAGTGTCAAGCTCCATGGCGCGCGGGCCGGTGGCTGGAATTCGCTGCGCAATGATGAGAAACATGGCCAGGGCCACAATCACCACGAAGAAGAAGGCGTCGTTGTTAACGATGGGGCCAATCAGCGCCATCTCTCGCCGGCTCGAGGGGAGAACTTGCGCCTCGGAGAGCTCGTGCACGCCGGACACGAGCAACTGCGCTGCGACAACAAACAGCACCAGGCTGGTGACCGAGAAGAACTTTCTCAGGTCGACCTTCAAACTGCCCTTGAAAAAGGCAATCCCCAGCCCGATGGCCAAACCAAGGCCGATCAAGCCACCCATGAAGTTCAGCAACTCGCTGGTGCGAAGCGAGACCGCCGCCAGAAAAAGGACCGTTTCAATGCCCTCACGAAATACCATAAGGAATACGAAGAGGAAGAGCCCCGCAGCGGCAGTTCGGGAAGGTTCAGCAGAGAGGTCCCGAAGCTTGGTCTCAATCTCCTGTTTCATCCGCTTTCCGGCGCGCCACATCCAAGCCACCATGGAGGCCACGAAAGCGGCGCCCAGGAGCATCAGCCAACCCTCATAGGCATCTTCACCCACTTCGAGACGATGCACTAGATAGGCCGCGCCGATACTCGCCAAGATCGCCGCAAATACACCCCAAGCAACGATCCGGTTCCAACTTTGGCGACCGGTCTTCCTGAGGCAGCCCACCACGATGCCAACAATGAGCGCTGCCTCGACACCTTCACGGAGTGTGATGACCAGAGACTGGAGCATAAGAGCGAGGGGCGGGAACCCTGGACCCGCCGTCTCCGCGGAGCTAAACTGAACTTAGATGTTAAGGTGGGAAGGGACGAAATGTCAATGTCGCGCGTACTCAGTACTTCCGCAGCACCCCAACCACTTTCCCCTGAATCTTCACTTCTCGGGCAGGAACAATGATGGGGTCCATTTGGGCATTGGCGGGCTGCAACCGGACTTTGCCATTGGGGGCGCGGAAGAAGCGCTTGAGTGTGGCGTCGGTGCCCTCGATCAGAGCCACCACGATCTCTCCGTTCTCTGCCGTCTGCGTTCCTTCCACCAAAATGTAATCCCCATTGCAGATGTGGTCGTCAATCATCGAGTCGCCCTTTACCCGCAGCACGAAGAGGCTTCCCCGCCCGGCGGTGAAATCGCCGAAGGAGAAGGTCTCGGGATTGGGGATAGCTTCCACCGGCTGCCCGGCGGCGATTCGCCCCAAGAGCGGGAACTCCATGTTGCCTAAAATCGTGGCGGGTATAGGCATGGCGTCCGCTCCACCCGGCTCGGCTCCGGCTCTCGGCTCAGCCATCACCTTTCTCCGCCCGAAGGGACGAACCGCAGTCTTGGCAAACGGCACGGAGCCCGGTACGGCAACAACCTCGACGGACCGGCTCTGGTTGTAGCTGCGGCGGATGAAACCCTTCTTCTCGAGGGTCTGCATATGCTTGTGTACCGTCGCAAGTGACGACAGCCCCAATCCTGCGCCGATCTCCTCGAAACTCGGTGAGTACCCATTGCGATTGATGAAATCCACCAGCAAATCAAAGACCTGTTTCTGCCGACGCGTCAAAGCCATGTTCGCACCCTCCGCTCAGAGTCGAAATTCGAAACTCGAAAATCGAAATTCGAATCTCAAGACTCAAGAATCAATTCCCCCGGCTTGCTTGACCCGGGGCGAAACCACGATTGGCATTGTAGGCGAATAAAAAGCGAATTGCAAGTCGAAAATATTCATCTGGCTCTATGCGGCCATCCGTCCACGCTACGACGCTGGCCCTGGCACGGCTGCCCTGGCGGGCGTTGCTGCTGGCCTCATGGTGGGAGTTTTTCCGAATATATGGGGTTTCACGGTGGGGCTGATTCCGGCAGGGGCGTGCGTGGCGGGTGCTGTAGTAACCCTGGTCGCGGTGGTAGCAACTGTGCTCCGGGCCTGGGCCTACAAGGAGGAAGCGCCTAAGCGGTTGAAGAGCAACTCTGCGCAACCCGCTCGCTGCTGGGATGAGGATACCGCACGTTACCCAGAAGCAAAAAGGCTCGGTCGCGACCGGCGACCGAGCCCGTCGGCCCAAATCTGCGGGCGGCGGCGCGCCTCAGCGGCTTTGACGCGGAGCAAATATGATGCGGGCCGCGTGAGTGTGTTTGCTTGCAACTGAGGCCGAGCTGGCGCACGCGCTCGAGGCCACCGCTGGCGCAAAGCTGCGAGGCAAAGTGTGGTAAGATACCTAACGATAATTCCCAGGGAGGCTCGAATCTCATGCCCCGCCGAGCTTGCATGCTTATACTCACTTTCGCTATCGTGGCTGCGGCTGCCTTAGCCGCAGCGGCGCAAGTCCCACCGCAAGTAACCCCAAAGCCCGCGAAACCGCCCGCGGCGAAGCCCGCTCAGACCGTGGTGCAGACCTCGCCCAATGCTGAGGTCTATCTCGATGACGAATACGCAGGCCGGGCGAGTCCGGAAGGGCGACTGGTGATTCCCAACCCAAAACCGGGAGAGCACGACCTGCGGGTTTCTTTGAGGGACTTCCGGCGGAAGATAACTGTCGTCGCGGGGAAGGAACTGAGAATTGTGGCCACGCTGGAGGGCCTGAGTCCCGCTCCACGGCTGTCGGCCGGGAACGCCAGAGATGGGCTCAAGTACGTTTGGATACCCGCCGGAAGCTTTATGATGGGATGCTCGCCCGGAGACAACGAGTGTTTTGACGATGAAAAGCCAGCGCACCGAATAACAATCAGCAAGGGTTTCTGGGTAGGGCAAACCTCAGTTACGGTAGGTGCCTACAAACGCTTCGCGGGGGCCACGGGGCGGAAAATGCCACCCAGTCCGAACTTCAACAGAGGTTGGGCGAATGAGAACATGCCAATCGTGGATGTGACCTGGGACGACGCAAAAGAGTACTGTACGTGGGCGGGAGGGCGACTGCTGACGGAAGCCGAGTGGGAATACGCGGGCCGGGGTGGTAGCACCGAGGCACGATACGGCAATATTGATGAGATAGCTTGGTACAGCCATAACAGTGAGAAACAGCCGCACGAGGTAGCTCAAAAGCCCGCCAACGGATTCGGTTTGTTTGATGTCTTGGGAAATATATGGGAGTGGGTGAATGACCGGTACGACCCCAGGTACTATCAGAGCAGCCCATCCCTAGACCCCGCTGGGCCCACCAGTGGCGATTACCGCGTTCTGCGTGGCCTGTCGTATCTTGTCGGCCCTAGGTACGTCCGGGTTTCGACCCGGTTTTCGGACCTTCCCGACGACTGGGGGTACTTCTATGGGGCTCGTTGCGCGCGCGATGCGGAGTAATCCTTGCCTCTTTTTCCATTTCCCCGGGTGGCGCATACATTGTCCGTGCAACTGACCCCTCACCCGGCCCGCGACGGCTGGAGGGAGCGCCGTCGCGGTCCTCCCCCCTTGGATAGGGCAGACCCATTCTGCTGGGAGAGGGTCGACACCCCTCGAGGGTTGCGCCGCTGCGACCGCCTTCAGTTACAATAGCGGAACGATGATTAATGTGAAGATCCGCGACGTTACAGAACGTGATGCCGCGGCCTATTGGAATCTGCGGCTGGAGGCTCTCGAGCGGGAACCGGAGTCGTTTGTCGAGTCGGCCCAGGAACATCGCGCCACCCCGAGCGAGTTGGCTGCTACGCGCCTGCGCCAGGAGGACAACGCCAGCCTTGTCGTGGGCGCGTTCCTCGACGGAGAACTGGTCGGCATGGCAGGCTTCTTCCGCGAAAAACATCTCAAGGCCCGGCACAAATGGCGGATCTGGGGCGTCTACGTGAGGGCGAATTGCAGGGGGCAAGGCATGGGTCGAGCGTTGTGCTCGGCGCTGTTGGAGAGGATCAAGGCGCTGCCTGGTTTAGAGCAGGTTAATCTAACCGTATCCTCCGGCCAAGTCGCAGCGAAGGCGCTCTATCACTCGCTTGGCTTCGAAACCTTCGGAGTTGAACGCGCCGCGCTCAAGATCGGCGAGAAGTACTTTGACGAAGAGTACATGGTCCTGCGGCTCATGTGACACGAGCTGTTGTAAGGGTAGGGCTTGCCCTACCCGCTTGCCCTACCCTTCAAGGGGACGGCGAGCCGTCCCCCTACGAGAGCGGCTTCTCAGCGATGACCGCCGCCCGAGCTCGACCCGCCGCCGTGGGAACCACCACCCATGCCGCCGCCTCCCGAAGAGCCGCTGCCACCTCTCGCCTCACCGCCGGGCGCTGCCCCTCCACTCCGAGGCGCTGCGGCCGGGCCGGAATCCGACCGAGCGGAAGAATGGTGGAACCAACCCGAGCCATGGCCTTGTGAAGCAGGCGCAGGTTCGCCCTTTTGCTCAGCTAATGGGGCCGGCTGAGCAGCAAACGATGCCGAAGCTCCTGGAACTGAGGGGAGCGGGCGGGTAGACAGTTCGCTCGACGCCTGCGTGGGCCCTGAGGGGAGGCGAGAGCTGTTCACATATCGCCCTGCCGCCGGGTCATAGACTATTCCGGACTCCGGGCCAGGGGCTGCATACCGGGCTGCGGATCCAAACGTCGACCCGCCGAGGGCGCGACTTGAGCCTGCGACCACGTACGGTGCAGGAGTTGCCGGCTGCGTGTTTATGGCCTGTGAGCTTAAGGTATTGCTACGTCCGCCTATTATAATCAGCTTAGGATTGGCAATCCCGGCGGACTGGGCCACGACCGGGCCCGGAAGCATGGCTTGCCGCTCCGGCAAAACATCGGGCCGTTCCATTCTCTTGCCAGACTCCAGATTCACGGAGAGGATAGTCGCAGGCCCCACAGGGCGACCGAGCCGAAACGCATTGGAACTCACGGCAACTCCGCAAGATTTGCCCAATTGCGGGCAGGGGTTAGTCCTGCCCCGATATGGAAAGGACTGCGGCACCCACCCAACCCATCCTGGCCCTGCGTACCAAGTAACCAGCCCTGGTGACCAAGCCCCGAAACTCCCCGGGAACCACACCCAGCCTATGCCTGGGATGAACACCCACCCGCCATAGTGGTAGGGCAGCCAGCCCCAGGGTTCGCCGGAAATCCACGTGTACCCAAAACCCGGATACCAACACCAGCGCCCAATCGAATACGGGGACCAGCCCGCATAGACGCTGGGAATCCAACCGTATCCGAAACCTGGCATGTCGGACCAAGTTCCGTAATACGACAAATCCGACCAGCCATAGAAATTGTCGCTGCCGTCATTGGAATACGCCGTGGGCGATACGCCGTTGCTGGCAGCTTCCTCTTCACCTTCTCGGTCCTGCACCCAGCGATCCCAGTCGTCCTGCGTGATTCCTTCCGAGAGCTGGACAGGCTGGTCAGTGCCGGGGCTCAGATCGAGAACAGAATTCTTGGCCAGCGTCCAGGAACCGAGAGAAGCGGCGACCTCCACCGAGCCGTGGAACACTTCCACCCGCTCTTCCGAGGAATCGGCATCAACTCGGAACATCGCTTTCCCGCGCGGAGTCAGCGTGGCATTGGAGGTGAGGACCTCGTACACGTCTTGCCCTTCGAGGACCGCATGGAATGTGGCATAGCCCTGGCGCATCGTGAGGCGGTCGATTTTACTTCCATCGGAAGCCAAGGCAAGCTGGGTGAACTCGAGGATGGAAAGCTGGCCGAGCCGCACCGTCGAGCCGTTCTCGAATTCAACTTCCGCAAAGCCGCCTTCCGCTGTCGAGAGCTTAAAGCCCTCTTGGATAGGGGTGTTCATGGGGGCTTCGGCCCATTCGGCAACGTCAGGCCGTTGAACCGTAACATTGCCCTCAACAAAACTGAGGCGAACAATGCGGGCGTGAGAATAAGTCTGACCCCAACCTGCGGCCATCCCCAGAAAAACCGCCGCACCGAACCCCAGCAGAGCTCTTGCTACCGGTTGTTTCATGGGTGTCATGGACCACCTCCCCAAAACACTGAGAAAGGACTAACAGACCACCCTATTCTTACACTACTCTAGACGAGCCGGGTAGCCAGAAGGTTGCCGGGATTGCCGATTGTCGATTGACGAAAACCGAAAATCGAAAAACGAAAATCGAAATTCGAAATTCGAAAACCGAAATTCGAAACTGGAAATTCGAAACTCGCCAAGGACGCTGCTGCAACCGCACAGACGCGAGTTTCGATTTTCGAATTTCGATTTTCCGGCCTATTCGCAAAAGGCGCTGCCGCAACTCATACCGGTTGTTCGTCATTCACAGAGGAAAAGGCGATCCCCTGTCATTCTGAGCGAAGCGAAGAATCCCTGCATTTGAAAGCTCAGTCACCGCGAAAAAATGCCGGGATTCTTCGCTTCGCTCAGAATGACAGATAATGAGGTTTTCCTCTACGAATGACGGACATCGCGTAGGAGCGGAGCCAAGTTTCGATTTTCGGGTTTCGATCTTCTGCCTTACGCGCAACAGAGACTGCTGCAACCCCTCGGACTCGATTTTCGATTTTCCAGTTTCGATTTTCGATTTTCGATTTTCGTTTTTCGATTTTCGGTTTTCCCGCTACGGTCCGGGTTGGATGCGTTCGATGATCTGCTGAGCGCGAACCTGCGCCAGATGAAGAAACCGTGAGCCTCGCGCAATCTTTTCGAGCGCCGGCAGGAGTATCTCGGGGTCGGCCAGGGACTTGTTGTTGAGGTCACTCTGGATCTGCAAAAGCTCCTGGGAGAGGCCCAGCGGGTCATATTTCATTTCGAATTCAAGTGCCGCAAGGTGCTGTTCAACCGTGCCCACCGCTTCAAAGATCTCCACGAGCTCCCGTGCGTTTCGGTTCTCAGTGTAGTTGAAGACCACTCGGTTCACGTCCTGGCCCTGCTGGTAGGTGAAGGTCTTCTGGCCGAGGTTGGCCACTTTCTTGTGGCTCTCGAGAACGAGGGAGTGGAAGAAATCAAGTTGCGCGGCCAGGGCGAAGATGCGCTCCGTGGTGGCTGGGGAAAGCTGAAAGGGGCGAGGGCTCTGTGCTTCGTCCAGCTTGTGCCCTTCGAAAGTCCCCGAGCCTGTTGAGTCGACGGTTAGCCGCAGAAACTCGGGGGTGCTGCCCTTGAATATCCTTGAATAAGTCAGCTTGGCCGGAGCACCTGTGGTTTGGAGAAGAATAGCGGCAGGGTAGCTGCCCGCCAAGCTGACGAGACCGCAGAGGGGGATGAGAACCCCCAATCTCCAAGGACGAATCTCCATAGGCTCAACACGTGCAATGGCGACTCTTCACCCTTGCGGGTTCGAGAGGGCAAAGGCTCATCAAGATCTGGCCTGGGTCAGGGCGTGGAGCTCCGCTTCCTCGATGTCGAAGTTCGCGAAGACGTGCTGGACGTCCTCGTGGTCTTCGAGTTCTTCCATGAGCCGGAGCATCTGATCCGCCTGTTTGCCGGTCAGCTTCACGTAGGACTGGGGGATCATGGAGACTTCCGCGGCCGCCGGTGCGATGTGCGCGGTCTTCAGCCGGTCAACCACCTGGTTCATCTGGGCCGGGGGTGAAAAGACTTCCCAGTTGCTGCCGTCGTCGTTCATGTCATCCGCGCCCGCTTCGGTCACCAATTCCAGCAGCGTCTCCTCGCTGGCCTTTTCCTTTTCCACCACAATGTAGCCTCGTTTGGTAAACAGCCAGCCTACGGAACCGTGCTCACCCAGGTTTCCGGCGTGCTTGGTGAAAATGTGACGGATCTCGGACAAGGTACGGTTCTTGTTATCCGTCGTCACTTCCAACAGCATCGCCACGCCACCCGGCCCGTAACCTTCGTACACCACTTCCTCGTAGGCGGCGCCGGGCAGTTCGCCCGTTCCCTTCTGAATGGCGCGCTTGATGTTATCCGCCGGCATGTTCTCAGCCTTGGCCGCCGCGATGGCCGTGCGGAGGCGAGGATTGGCGTCCGGGTCTCCGCCCGCAATCCTCGCCGCGATGGTGATTTCCTTGATGATTTTGGTAAAGACCTTTCCCCGCTTGGCGTCTAAGGCGCCTTTCTTGTGTTTAATTGTCGCCCATTTAGAATGCCCTGACATATCAAGACTTTCCTTTCGCTTCAATCAGTGCGCGACCCCATAGAGGGTGATTCTATTGAGGTTCTCGCAATAAGGCACAATAACTGAAACATCGTACCACAATGAGGAATGGGAATCTATCGGTATCGAGTCTAGGTCATTGTTGGGCCGCAACCCAAGTCCAAAAGAAAGTGCTAGAATCTCCGGGCCTGGTCAATCAGCTTAGCTCAGTGTTCGAGGAGGTCGCATCGATGAAAAGTGGTTTCTCACGCCGTGAGTTCATGCAGACGAGCGCCGGAGCAGCGGGCGCTTCGTTTGCCGCTCGAACCGTTCTTTTGGATTCTGAACCTTCGTCGGCTTCGCCTCGGCCTGTTCCGCCCAGTGACCGGGTGCGTCTTGGAATTGTGGGCATCGGGATGCAGGGCTCGGGGTTGTTGTCAGCCGCTATCCAGCTTCCGGGAGTGGAATGCGTGGCCGCCTGTGATCTTTACGACGGCCGCCACGAGCTCGCCAAGGAGATCGTCGGGAAGCCCATTCCGACGACCCGGCATTACAAGGAGTTGCTCGACGACAAAGAGATCGACTGCCTCATCGTGGCGGTTCCCGACCACTGGCACAAGACCATCGTGGTGGATGCTGCAAGCGCGGGCAAGGATGTTTACTGCGAGAAGCCGATATCGCACACCGCGAGTGAGGGCGGCGAGATGGTGGAGGCGGCGCAGAAATATAAGCGAATCGTGCAAATCGGCTCACAACGCGTCAGCTCCGCACTGTGTGCGAGGGCCAGAGGGCTTTACAGCAGTGGGGCGATCGGCAAGCTCTCCTGCGTCGAACTGTCTCTGGGCAGAAATGATCCCACGGGAGCGTGGGAGTACCCCCCGCCGACGGATCTTTCTCCCCAGACCTTGGATTGGGATACCTGGCTCGGAACGGCTCCCAAAATCCCATTCAATCCCTGCCACTTTGCTCGTTGGCGCTGCTGGCGCGAGTACGGCACCGGGGTTGCCGGCGACCTCATGGTTCATTTGATCAGCGGGATGCTGTTTACGCTCGGCTGGAACGACCCGCCCCGGCAAGCTACGGCTACCGGGGGGATCTTCCGCTGGAAAGATGGGCGCAATATGCCCGACGTGCATGCCGCAATCTTCAACTACGGTGACATTCCTGTTTACGTGCGCCTTACGTTAGACACGGAGAGCACCGAGGTGGCGCGTTTCATGGGCTCGAAGGGAATTCTGGAATTGAGTGAATTCGAGATACGGCACTACCCTCAGCCGGGAATCGACTTGGCGCCCAGCTACTATGCCTCTGGATTCCCGGAGAAAATGCGCCAGGAGTACTTCAAGCAGTGGCACGAGGAGCATGATCCAAAGCTCGGCGAGGAACCGATCTACGACAGCACCGTGTATCGTGGCAATGACTATGATGATGTCCGGCCCCACCTCTGGACGTTCTTCCAGGCTGTGCGTTCGCGCCGAGCGGTGGCGGAGGACGCAGTCTTCGGGAATCACGCTGCGCTGGCGTGTCATATGGCGAACGAATCGTACTTCCGCAAGAAGCCGGTTTACTGGGATGCGGCTTCGCAGAGCATTACGTCCTGAGCCGGTTTTGCAAATCATCCTAAGAGAAGCGAGGTCTCCTTACATGAAGCTTAAGAGGATTCTGTTCGTGGTAGTCGCCTTGACCGTGCTGTGTTCGATGGGGGCATTTTCCGAAAGCGGAAGAGCGCAGAAAGGCCTCCCTTCGGGTGGAGTTGCCTCAGCCAAGCCTTTCCTGGGGTGCTGGGACTTGACGCTGAAGGCTCCGGACCGGGAGTACCCTTCCTGGTTGGAGATCCGGCAGGAAGGTGGAGAGTTGAAGGCGCAGATGGTCGGCCGTTGGGGAAACGCCCGGCCCCTCCCCAAGATTGAAATCAAGAATGGCCAGCTTACGTTCGTTTCCCCCAAGGAAGAAGAAGGCCGGCGGGACGACATGGTCTTCACAGGAAAGCTAGTGGGGGAAACTCTGTCGGGGACTACGACTGGACCAGACGATACTCCCTGGCAATGGAGTGGCAAAAGGGCGCCGTCTTTGAATCGAACCACCGCCCCTCAATGGGGAAAGCCTGTCTCGCTGTTTAATGGCAAGGATCTGACCGGCTGGAGAATGGAGAAATCAAGTTCGGCGCGCACCTGGAAAGTCGAACAAGGGACGCTGGTCAGCCCGGGACAAGGCCCCGAGCTCATCGGTATTCCCAAGTTTGAAGATTTCAAGCTCCACATCGAGTTCAACTGCGCGCCCAAGTCCAACAGCGGCGTCTATTTGCGCGGGCGCTACGAAGTCCAAGTTGAAACCGATTCCATAAAGGAACCGCCGAATCGTCGTATGGGAGCAGTCTATGGCTTCCTGGCCCCCTCGCCGGAAATGCCGCGCCAGCCTGGGGTATGGCAGAGCTTTGATGTTACCTTGGTCGGGCGGATGGTCACAGTTGCCCAGAATGGTCAAACCATCATCGACAATCGAGAGATTCCGGGGATCACTGGCGGGGCTCTCGACAGCCACGAGGAATTGCCCGGGCCAATCTACTTACAGGGCAGTGAGGAGGGGCAGGTAGCTTACCGGAATATCGTCATTACACCGGCGAAGGAATAATCCACAGCAGGGCGCCCACGAGGGGCGCCCCTACGCGATTGGCGTGACGCACTACGCTTTTTCCTTGCAACTTATGGCACATTTGGTGCATCGTTTTAGAAGAAGGTGAAGTGTTTTGGGCGGAAGCAGCCGAGGCGAGTCCATTTAGCTTTTTAATTAAGGTGCCTTTTCGCGGGGAGTCAAGACCAAGAAGGCACGACAGGGTGAGTTCTTTCCGAAGATGAAGCGGAAAAAGCTGAGATTACTGCGTGAGTCGATGGTCTGGGCGGCAGTGCTGGTCCAGGTTCATCTGTTCTTTGTCGCTGAACTCCACCGCCACGGCGTCGCTGATCCTCTGTCTGGAATTCAAGGCCAGGTGCGCGAAGGCGTTGGGCCAGCGAAAGCAACCCCCGATAATAACCCTTTGTGCCCAGCTTGCCAGATTGCTCGCCAGGGATCTGTACATCCCGCGCCACAGAGTCTCGGCGTCTTGCACTTTTTCGAGGAACGAAGCAACCCCGCTACGCCCGCGCTTTACTTCCCCTCTATCTTTCAAATACCTCTCTCCGGGCGAGACCCGCCCCGCTCCTAAGCGACCTCCCAGCTTTCTGCCGCTTTAAGCGGCCAAAATCCTTTCGCTTAGGAGAGACTCATGCACTCGTTATTTCGTAGTCGCAGTCAGTGTCGCATTTGGCGACCTGATATCACTCCGCGGTTGAGCGCCGTATTACTGCCTCGACTGGTAATCGGCTTTCTTGCCGTATTATTTCCACTCTTCAGCTTTCCCATTTCCGCTTTTGCGCAGGGCCTCGGGAGCGCCGGGACGGTGCAGGGCACGGTATCGGATCCCTCCGGCGCGGTGATCCCTGGCGCAACGGTTACAATTTACAACCCCGTAAGCGGTTTTACACGCACAGTTTCAACGGATGGCTCGGGCGGCTTCAGCTTCAACAACGTGCCATTCAATCCGTATCACCTGACAGTTATCGCCACGGGCTTCACCCCGCGCGTGCAAGACGTTGACCTTAGCTCCATGGTCCCGGTCAGTCTAAAAATCACCTTGGAATTGGCCGGCGGGAAAACGACTGTAACGGTCACAAGCGACGCCGCGGATCTAATCGAGGTCGACCCCACGGCCCACACGGATGTGGATCGGACCCTTTTCGATAAGCTGCCGCTGGAAAGTCAGTCGTCGTCCATTAGTTCCCTCATTACACTTTCCTCGCCGGGGATCGCGGCCGACTCAAACGGTCTCTTCCACGGAATGGGAGATCACGCAGAAAACTCGTTTTCCGTCGATGGCCAGCCAATCACCGACCAGCAAAGTAAGATCTTTTCAAATCAGATTTCCCTTGACTCGCTCCAGTCGTTGGAAGTAGTCCCTGGCGCACCGCCGGCAGAGTATGGGGACAAGACCAGCGTGGTGATCGTGGCGACCACGCGCTCCGGCTTGGGAGAGACCCAGCCGCACGGTGATGTGAAGGCTTCTTACGGAACTTTTGGGACTTCGAACGGTGGATTCGATTTCCAATACGGTGGAAAAAGCTGGGGTGACTTCATTTCCGCCAACGGGTTGAATTCCACCCGGTTCCTGGATGGGCCGGAGTTTAACGTCATGCACGACCGGGGCAATGAAGAAAACCTGTTCGACCGCTTCGACATTAAGCCCTCGGGAAAGGACACGATCAACTTCAACTTCCAGTTCACGCGCTCCTGGTTCCAGACGCCGGATTCCTACGACGCGCAAGACGTCACGGCCTGGAACGGGTTGGTTGTCGACAACAATGGCCTGGGTCCCAACGGAGTGGTCGTAGGGTCTACCGATCAGCGATCGCAGATCAAGACGCTTGACTTTGCGCCCGCTTGGACGCGCCTGCTCAACACCAACACCGTTTTCACGTTGGGAGGGTGGGTGCGCCAGGATCGGTATAACTACTACCCGAGCAGTGATCCTTTCGCCGACCTCATTCCCGATCTTCAGCGCCAGACCATTGGCCAGACTCGAAGGCTGACCAATGCCGGCGGTCGCGCCGAAGTCTCCTACGTGAATGGCTTCAACAATGTGAAGGCGGGGGTCTTTTTTGAGCACACATTTCTGACGGAAGACGACGCGTTCGGGATCGTCGATCCGACCATCAACGCTCCTTGTTTGAATGCTGACGGGAGTCCCGCTACAAACCCGGGGCTGACTGATCCGGCCAATTGCACCGCGCCACTCCAGCCGAATCCGAGCTTTTTAGCCCTCCTGGGCTGTTACGACCTGACTCGAACCGCGCCACTGCCGTCCTCCGACGGTTGCCCGAATTCAACCAGCGGCCTGTACGCCTATAACGTTCACTCCGACATCAAAGAGTTGGCCCTATTCGCCCAAGACACGATTACCAAAGGCAATTGGGTCCTCAACCTCGGCCTGCGCGGCGACTTGTATAATGGCATCACTATTGCCCGCCAAGCGGAGCCACGCGTGGGTGCCGCTTACAATGTCAAGAAAACCAACACCGTGCTGAGGGTTTCGTACGCTCGCATCATGGAAACGCCGTTCAACGAGAACCTGATCCTGGCCAGCAACGGATGCGCAGATCCCGTGGTCAACGCGCTCATGTCGTCCACCATCAGTCCTTGCGTCAGCACCACTCCGCTACGCCCCGGCACTCGCAACGAGCTCCACGCCGGCCTCCAGCAAGCCTTCGGCAAATACCTGGTTTTGGACGGCGAATACATCTGGAAGTACACGCAAAGGGGCTTCGACTTCAGTATACTGGGCGACTCACCAATTACTTTTCCCGTCGAGTGGACCAAATCGAAAATCCCCGGTTATGCCATCCGCGCCAGCGTCCCGAACGTCCACGGCGTGACGGCGTTTGTCGTGATGTCCAGCGTGGCGGCGCGCTTCTTCGAGCCCCAGGTCGCCGGAATCGGCGCCGCGCCGGGCTCGCTCTGCGCCACGACGGCGACGGGATGCGAGGTGTTTCGCATCGACCACGACGAACATTTTAACCAGACGACTCACGTGCAATACCAGCCATTCAAGCGCGGACCCTGGGTTGGCTTCAATTGGCGTTACGATAGCGGCCTGGTGGCAGGTCCCGTGCCGTGCGCGGGCGGCAATTGCGCGAATGGGCCGAACGGGAGCGACTCCGTCGTGGATGCGTCGATCATCACGCCGGATCAACAGTTCCAGGCGGGACTCTCCTGCAACGGCGTGTTTGCGACTCCGACCACTCCGTTCAGTCCAAACAGCGTGTGTCCGGGGAACGAGTACGCTTCCAAGTATTTGAAGATTCCGGCGCCGGGCACCGAAAACGACGATCACAACCCTCCCCGCGTCGCGCCTCGCAACCTCTTCGATTTGGCTGTGGGCCAGGACAATCTGTTTAAAGGTGACAAGTACAAGTGGAGCATCCGCTTGTCAGCGATCAACCTGATGAATAAAGAGGCGCTCTACAATTTCATTTCCACCTTCAGTGGAACCCACTACGTGACCCCGCGAGCCCTTTCGGTTGAACTGGGGTTTCACTTCTAACCTCGCTCCTTCGTCGTGCCGGCCCCGGCCCGGACGGAACTCCTGTCCGCCGGGGCCGTCGGCGATCCCAGGTCACTGCAACTTACTGCCACACTTCCCGCAGTAGTCAAACCCTTCCGGTATTCCTTTGGCGCCGCAGTTGTCGCAGTTTTTTGTAGGTGCGCCCCAGAGGAATTCGCTGGACTCGCCGGCGGCGGCGCGACTGCGGATGGACTTGTAATCCGCCGGCCGCTTGTCGATAAAAGCCTGGACACCCTCGTAAGGCTCCCAGGAGGTGGAGTGGACGGTCAACCAATCGCGCGCATGCCCGGCCGTCATGGCCCACGCCAGGTCCTTCCAGAAGCCCAATTGCTCGCGAGCGTAGCGCGCGCACTCCGGCAGGTTCTGAACCAGCCTGGCCGCCAGCGCATTCACGGCGTGGTCCAGTTGCTTGTAGGGGACCACCTCGTTCACCAGGCCCCAACTCAGGGCCTGCGCGGCAGTGATCTCCTCGCCTTTCAGGAGCATTTCGCGCGCCCGCCGCTCCCCCACCACCAAGGGAAGCCACTGAGTTGTCCCCCACGCTTCCACCAGACCCACGCGCGTGCCCACCTGGATAAAACGTACGTGGTCGGCCGCGATGGCGAGGTCGGCGGCCAGATTCCAGTCGTTGCCCGCCCCTGCTACCACACCGTTCAGGCGGGCTACGGTGGGCTTGCCCACGTGGCGGAAAAGCTCCAGGGCCTCCAGCAGCAAGCCTTGGTACTTCCAGAAATTTCGCGGGCGGCGTAGGAATTGCTGCGAAAACTCCTCCGCGTCGCTGCCGGAACAGAAAGCCTTGTCGCCGGCCCCGGTCAAGACCACGACCGCCACGGAATCATCCCAGGAGGCATCGCGCAAGGCTTCCACCATCTCCCGCAGGGTCTGCGCGGAAAAGGCGTTGTACACCTCCGGGCGGTTCAGAGTGACACGGGCCACTCCGTCTTTCTTTTCGTACAGGATTTCCTCAAAACGAAACCGGGAAGCGGGTTGTCTGGCGTAGGGTTCGTTCATGGCCTTCACTCCAGGGCGACTTTTGTCTACTTCCAGCCCCCCATGACTTGGCGATGCTATCACAGTCCTTCCGAGGGTGGGTAGCCCGAGAAACAGGCCCGAGAAACAGGATAGTCCACATTCGACAGTCTACAGTCGACAGTTTACAGTTTTCCGGTATCATGGAGGTGAAAGGAGACAGCATGGTTCAAATCAAAGACCTTTTTGGATTCCTGCCCTTTGTTCTCCTGGCCGGCGTTACCGTGGCCGCGGAGCAGCCGCCTTATGATGAGAAGGCGGACGCACATCAGCAGATCACCGCAGCAATCGCTGAAGCCTCGAAAGCCCACAAGAATGTCATCCTGGTTTTTGGCGCCAATTGGTGCCCGGATTGCCGCGCCCTGGATGCCCAGATGCACAAGGAAGGCCTCGCCACTCTGATCGCCACGGATTACGTGGTGGTGAAAGTTGATATCGGCCGGCACGACAAGAACCAGGACGTCGCCGAGAAGTATCACGTGCCCCTCAAGCGCGGGATTCCTGCCATGGCGGTGCTCGATCCCGGCGGCGCGCTCCTCTATGCCATGGACCAGGGACAGTTCGAAGACGCCCGCCACATGAGCTACGAAAGCATCAGGGAATTCTTTGTGAAGTGGGAACCGAAAAGATAAAGGGGAGCTCGGCAGGCTCGACCTTTCATCCCCGGAGGGGATCAATTAAGTAGCCGGGGGCAGCGCCCCCGGTAAACACGCCCCAACAAGGACCGATCCCGCAGGCGCGGGATCGAATCCGGACGGCGTCCCACCGGTCTTGCGCACCGCGGCTCAGGGTAATGCGACCCCTCCAGGGTCGGGGATCGAGCGTGGCCCTTTCTTTCTATTTTCACCAACGACGGGTGCCTCTCAAGCTTCAACACGGAGTACACTGAGCCTCTCAGTGACCTCTGCGTTGACGCTCTTCTGATAGGTTGTCAAGGGCCTTTTTCGGGGTGCCAATGCCAACCGGGCTCGACGGTTAGACTCAAGAGGGAGGGAGTCAACGTGAGGGGACTCAAAGCAAAGCCCGCAGCCAAAGCCAGGAGCCATCATCTGTCGAAACAATCTGGCGATGTAAAATCGCCTCTACACTTCGCTTAGCCGACCGGCAACAGTTCCACTTGAAGCCCATGGCCGCGCGCTGCGGCGCACTGCTTTTCGTCTGCCGAAACGAACAATTCCGCTGACCACTGGGCGGCGGAGGCTACGTGCAGCGCATCGGAGGAGCGCAGTGGCCAGCGCTCAAGTAGTTCGACGGCCCGTGCCACCACTTGGTCTGTGATGCTGACCACGCTCGAGTCTTCGATGTCCTCGAAGAGCGCCTGCTTGGCTTTTACGTACTCTTGCGCCGACAGGTTCCTCTCGCGCCGACGCCGGCAGAGCGCAGAAACAACCTCCGAAACACAAATCACCGAAACGCCCAAAGACGATGCGGAGGATAGAACCTCTTCGAGGCGGTCGCTGCCGGGCTCCTGGATATATCGCTTGGCCAGCGCTGAGGAGTCGAGAAAAACGTTCACGATGACGACCGCCTTTCCTCCAACACGGCCCTACTAAGCGACGCCCCGGACGCGACCAAGCGCAGGCCAGGGCGCTTCCATGCCGGTTTACCCTCGCGCAACTCTGCCGGAACAATCTTGGCAATCGCTTTGCCGTGGCGAAGCACGCGAATGCTCTCCCCGTTCTCGACAAGGTCCAGGATCTCCGATGCGTTCTTTCGAAACTCGGTGAAAGTGACTGTCTTCATTTACTGGGCCTCCAAGAAAAGCTGGCTGAATTGTACATCATTGAGCAGGAGAGTGCAAACTTGTGGGGGTCCCGCAGGCGCGGGATGGTTGCCCTGGGGCGGCCACAAGAGCTGCCCCTACAAGGCGATTTTTCGGACCTTCGGAGCCTTTCTGAAAGTCAGGCGGCAGAGCCGCGCCCGGGACATCGCGCCCTTGGCCGAGAAAAGCGGAAACTCCAGAGGCCGGGGCAAGCCCCGGCCCTACAGAGGGTGGAACGGTCAATTCGGCAGGCGAACCAGGCGTGGCTGGAACTTCTCAGTGGCAGTCAGGTGGCGCTCCAATACGCGCGCCAAGTCTTGGTAGGGACGAGCGCCTACAAGCTCTTCCACAACTTCCCCTTCGCGCAGCAGCAACAAAGTTGGGATCGAACGGATACCATATTGGCCCGCCAGCTCGGGGATTTCGTCGACATTGACCTTGGCGAAGCTGATTTCGTCACCATAGTTCGCCGCGAGCTTCTCGAATGTGGGGGCCAGCAGGCGGCAGGGTGCGCACCATTCCGCCCAAAAGTCGACCAGGACCGGCTTGGTGCTCGACTCAATGTTCTGCCAGTCGTCCTGCTGAACGTCCATGATGTTTCCCATTTTTGTCTCCTTAGTTCCTTTAGAATTGGATGTTGCAGGCAGAAAAGGGATTCGCGCCCCAGGGAACTGATTTCGTGTTGAGCGCGGATTCCATGATCCTTCGGCTCACCACCGTCCATGAAAATGATTCCCCTCCCGCCGCGGCGGGAGGGGTTAGGGGTGGTTGACTGCCACGCCGACGCTGGCACCCACCACCCCCTACCCCCTCCTCCGCTGAGGAGGGAGTCGTTTTCAACGCAGCGAAGCATCTGTGCAGTCGAGCGCAAAAACAACTGCGGAGATTCTTCGTCCCGACAGGTCGGGACTCAGAATGACAGGTGTTGGGATCGGAGGGCTCCGGGGAGGTTGGTCAGGGGGGTTGGTCATGTCATAATGCGGGGGACGTCCGTGGTCCATTGTCAGTTGTCGGTCCGTTTGCAATGCTCTGCCATATCATGCGCAGGCCTCGATTCTTCCTTATCCACGCCAAGCCGAGGTGGGATGAGTTTTGGCTCGAGGAATCAGACGAGGTGCTAACGTAATGGATTCTGCGCGCCAACTAGAAGCGCTCCAACGACAGGTTATCACTTGTACGCGATGTCCCCGCCTGGTGCGCTATTGCCGTAAAGTGGCGAAAGAAAAGCGCCGGATGTACCGGGACTGGGAATACTGGGGCAAGCCGAATCCGAGCTTCGGCGATCCCAAGGCGGAACTGCTCATCCTGGGCCTTGCTCCGGCCGCTCACGGCGGCAACCGCACGGGAAGGATGTTTACCGGGGACCGCTCGGGAGATTTTCTCTACCGCCACCTCTACGAGGCCGGCTTCGCGAGCCAGCCCACCTCTGTCTCCAGGGATGACGGCCTCGAGCTCCGGAACTGTTACATCACGGCGTCGCTACGCTGCGCGCCGCCAAAGAACAAGCCGCTACCCTCTGAGTCGCGGAATTGCCGGCCTTACCTCGAGGCGGAGCTGCGGCTGCTGGTTCGGGTTCGCGCCGTGCTGGTACTGGGCAGAATCGCGTTCGACACTTATCTCCGAGTGGTGGCTTCGCGCCGCGAGGATTTTCCGCCCCGCTCGACACTCAAATTCGCCCACGGCGCCAATTTCTCATTGCCGGGCGGTTTGCCTCGACTCTTCTGCTCTTACCACCCCAGCCAACAGAATACCCAAACCGGACGGCTCACGCCGGAGATGTTTCAGAAGGTGCTTGTCGACATCCAAAAGTTCCTGGGGTCAGTCTGAGTGGCTTTAGACTGTTGACTGTCGACTGTCGACTATCAACTGCTCTTCTCAGTCCATCAGCATGCCGCCGTTGACCTCGAGAGTTTCGCCGGTGATGTATCGGGCAGCGGGTGAAGCGAGAAACACGATCACGTCCGCGACTTCCTCTGCCGTACCCGCGCGTCCTAAGGGAATTGACGCGATAAACCTCTGAAAGACTTCGCCGGGGCTGTAGCGCTCATGATAGGGCGTGGCAATCACACCCGGCGCGACCCCGTTCACCCGGATGCCGTGCGGCGCCAGTTCCTTGGCAAGGCTCTTGGTGTAGGTCAGAAGTGCTCCTTTGGCCGCGGAATAGGCGGCGGCGCCCGGACCCCCACCATTCCTCCCGGCGATGGAGGAGACGTTGATGATGCATCCACTCTTGCGGGCCGCCATCTCCTCCCACACGGCTCGGACGCACAGGAAGGCGCTTTTCAGGTTGAGCGCCATGATTTGGTCCCAGTATTCTTCGGTCATGTTGGCAAGCGTACGCCGCGCCAGCAAATCTCCGGCGTTGTTCACCAGGATATCGATCCGCCCCCACTCTCTGCGCATCGCTTCCACCATGGCGAGCACCTCAGCAGCGCGGGTGACGTCAGCGCGGATGACCAGCGCCTCGCTCCCCGCTTTACGAATGGTTTCCGCCGTCTGTTCCGCCCCGGCCTGATTTTTGCAATAGTCAACTCCGACGCGCGCGCCCTCTCGTGCCATTGCTGCTGCCGTGGCGCGGCCAATGCCGCTGGATGCGCCGGTAACGAGCACGACTTGATCTTTGAAAAGCATGACAGCCTCCGATTGTTGGACTCTTGAGCGTCGCCGCGTAGTGCCTGCAAATCGCCAGTCGATGTTCAAAGAGGAGAGTATAACAGCCTTGCGAAGACTTCGCCTGGCACAACAGTTTTCGAATTGGCGGCCTTGTGCGTCTTTCGATATTCGTTATATATTTAAAGACTTGCGCTTGTGCTTCCAGCCTGCCTGGAGCAGGCCCATGAGCTGCGGTTCCACTACGGCGTTGGGCGGAGCAGTAATCCGGGGGGCGGGGCAACAGCGGGAACTTTGACAGCATGAGAGTCAGCAGGGGTAAAACAATTAGCGGGTATACGATGGCGGGCGGATTGGGCCCGGCAAGGAAGGATCTCCTATGATCGAAGTTCAAAGTCTGACGAAACGCTATGGGCCGACTCTGGCCGTTTCCGAGGTAAGTTTCGAGGTGCAAAAGGGTGAAATCCTCGGCTTTCTGGGTCCCAACGGAGCGGGAAAGACGACCACCATGCGCGTCATTACGGGCTATTTCCCGCCCAGCGCGGGCCGGGTGCGCGTGGCCGGATACGATGTGGTGGAAGAACCTCTGGAGGCCAAGCGCCGCACGGGTTACATGCCGGAATCCCCTCCCGTCTATCCGGATATGAGCGTAACCGAGTACCTGAACTTCGTTGGGCGGATTAAAGGTATACCGCGCCGCGAGCTAAAGTCCCGCCTGGATGCAATCTTGGAGAGGTGCGCGATCACCGACGTGAGCCATCGGCAGATCGGCAAACTCTCGAAAGGTTACCGGCAGCGCGTGGGCCTGGCCCAGGCGCTGATTCACAACCCTGAAGTTCTGGTTCTGGACGAGCCGACTGCGGGCCTCGACCCCAAACAGATCATCGAAACGCGCCAGCTCATCAAGGGCCTGGCGGGTCAGCATACGGTCATCCTGAGCACACACATTCTTCCCGAGGTTTCCAAGACCTGCCAGCGCGTGGTGGTGATCAATGCCGGCAAGATCGTGGCGGTGGGAACTCCTGACGAACTCACTCGCCGCCTCCAGGGATTCGAGACCATCCTGCTGACCGTCGAGGGTGCGGCGGCGGAAGTCAAGGACAAGCTGCACCGGGTGGCGGGCGTAAATCTGGTGGAAGCGCACGACGCCTCCGACGGGCGGGTGACTTACGAGGTCCACGCCGAGAAGGGCCAGGATGTGCGCGCCGAGTTGGCGCGCGCCGTGGTGGAATCCGGCTGGAAGCTTTATGAGCTCAGGACCAGCGGGCTGAGCTTGGAGGACATTTTCCTCAAGCTCACGACGAAGGACTTGAGCGAAGAAAATTAGAAATCAGAAAGCAGAAATCAGAAGGCAGAAATCAGAAAGCAAGGGCCATTCGACTGGGACGGCATTTGAGCACATGAATCATCAACCAGTGGCGCCAGGATGTGCGGCGATCGGATCAGACCTCGCTGGCGCGGGACTGCAACAGCCTGAAGTCATCGGAAAAAAGGGCGGGCGGCGGTCAACTCCACCTGACCTGAAGGACAGGACCAGAGAGTACGCTTTGCGGATCGTCAGGTTATACACGGCCTTGCCGAAGAGAAGCGAATCGCAAATAATCGGGAAGCAGATTCTCCGTTCGGGCACGGCTGTGGGCGCCAACTATCGTGAGGGTCTTCGAGCACGCTCCAAATCCGAGTATGCTGCGAAGCTCAATATCGGGCTGATGGAACTCGAGGAGACAATGTATTGGCTGGAGCTAGTGGAGGGGGCAGGAATCGTTTCTAGCTCGCGACTAGCTTTGCTCAAGAACGAGACCTCCGAGCTGACGGCTATATTCGTCGCCTTAATAAAGATGGCGAGATCAAAGGCAAAAGCAGAAATCAGAAAACAGAAATCAGAAGAGGAGGCGTGAACCGCGGTTCCGCTTTTTTCTGATTTCTAATTTCTGATTTCTGATTTCTTTCTACATTCGAGAGGATTCTGATATGCGAAATGTAATGGCCGTTGCCGGCAAGGAACTTCGAGCTTACTTCCACTCGCCGATTGCGTACCTGGTCATGACCGTCTATGCCCTGATCTGCGGCTATGTTTTCTACAGCTCAACGGCATTCTTCGTGATTCAGACGTTTCGCGCGGAGGCGATGGGAGGCATGGGCGCCCCGCCGATGAGCGTGAATGACAACATCATTCGCCCCATCCTGGCCGGGGTCATGACGGTGGTGCTGCTTTTCCTGATCCCGCTCATTACCATGCGACTCTATGCGGAGGAGAAGCGGTCCGGCACGATCGAATTGCTGCTCACTTCTCCGCTCACCGACTTTGAAATCATCATGGGAAAATTTCTCGGGGCGCTGACCCTTTTCGCCGTGCTCGAAGCCATCACTTTCATATATTTCGCGGTTCTGTTCATTTATGGCAACCCTAATGCCAAACCGCTCATAGCAGGTGCTCTGGGGTTTCTCCTTTACGGCGCCGCCTTGCTGGCCTTGGGCATGTGGTTCTCGACCTTCACCAAAAATCAGATTATTGCCGGGGCCGTCGGATTGGCGGCTTTCCTCCTCTTGTTTCTCCTGGACTGGGTCACAGCTTACTCGAGCGGCCCGGTCGGCCGGGTGACGTCTTACCTGGCGCTGACTACGCATTTTGACAATTTCTCCAAGGGCGTTATCAACCTGGGCGATCTGGTCTATTACCTCTCCGTTGTGGTTTTCGGAATCTTCATGACGGCACGCTCGGTCGAAGCCCTGAAAGGGAGGCCGTAACCATGGCTCTCAAGAATCCATTCGGAGGACGGGGCGGGCGGCAAGTTTTGGAAGGGGCGAACGTCATTGTCTATACCTTGGTCGTCATCGCCATCCTCGGCCTCGCCAACTGGTTTGTAAGCCGTCACGATAAAAGTTGGGATCTGACGCCGAACAAGAAATACAGCCTGGCGCCGCAGACCGTGAAGCTATTGAAGGATCTGAGCCAGGACGTAACCATCTACGTGTTTGACCGGGAGCGCAGCTTTGGGGAAAGGCGTGACCTGCTGAATATGTTCACCGCGGCCTCGCGCCGCCTCACCGTGCGGTATGTGGACGTTGACCGCCAGCCCGCGCTCGCCAAGCAATACGCCGTGCGCTCCTATGGGACGATTGTGGTGGCGGCGGGTGACCGCCACTTCGAGGCTCAGGGCGACACGGAGGAAGCTATCAGCAACGCTTTGATTCGGTTATTCAAGGGGCAGCGCTCCGCGTGCTTCCTCGCGGGCCACGGGGAACGGGACCCGGAGAGCTCTGAGCGAATTGGCTACTCGCGCATCAAAACCGAATTCGAGCACGAGAGCTACCTGACCAAGGCAGTGACCCTGCTGCAAAAAATGGAAATTCCCTCCGACTGTTCGGTGGTGATTGTCGCCGGGCCTAAGAACGACTATCTTCCCCCGGAAGTCGACACGATCCGCAAGTATGTAACGGGCGGCGGCAGGGCCATGTTCATGCTCGACCCAGGCGTGGACTTGCCCGAGATCTCCAAACTTCTGGCCGGCTGGAATGTGACGGTTCGGAACGATTTGGTGATCGACGAGAATCCGGTCGCGCAGATTTTTGGGACGGAGCCCACCATGCCGCTCATCCTCAAGTATGGCTCCAGCCCGATCGTGCAGCCGCTCGCCCGCGAGGCCTCTCTGTTTCCCTTCACCAGATCCTTCAGTGTGGGGAAGGACTACAAGGCGGGTGTGACCACTGATTCTTTCTGTGAGACTTCGGATGCCAGCTTTGGGGTGGCTGACTTCAATCCCAAGATGCACCAAGTTTCGTTCCGGGCGGGAAAAGACTTCAAGGGTCCGCTTACGGTGGCGGTTTCGGGCACGCTGAGCGGCGAGGCCGAGAAGAAGACGGAAGGCCGCTTTATCGCGCTGGGCACCTCCATGCTCCCCGCTAATGCTTTTCTCGGATTCCAGGCCAACCGCGACCTGTTTATGAACATGGTGAACTGGCTCTCGGCGGACGTGGATCTGATTTCCGTTCGGCCCAAGCCTCCCGAGTCTCAGCACTTGAACATGACCGCCGCGCAGATGAGCAAGGTCTTCTGGCTGGGCGTGATCGGATTGCCCCTCCTGATCGTCGTGGCAGGCACTCTAGTTTGGTGGGAACGTCGATGAGAAAGAAATACTTGAATACGCTGATCGCTCTGGCGGTTCTTGCCGCAGTCTGGGGAACCTTTACATATTTCGACAGGCGCGCCAGCCGCCAAGCATCGAAAGTTGAAACCCCGAAAGAAGAGAAAATCTTCGCCCTGGACAGCAAGCACATAACCTCCATCACCTTTCGTCCCCGCGAGGGCGAAGCCGTAACCTGCCAGCACAACGGGGGCACTTGGGCGATCGCCGAACCCAAGAAGCTCTCCGCCGACCAAGGCACGCTCTCGACGGTTCTCAACAACCTGACAACGGCCACGGTGGACGAGGTGGTTGATCCGCACCCCTCGGACCTGAAACAATTCGGACTCAGCCCTCCCGCCTATTCCCTGGAAGTCTCGACCGACTCGAACCCGCCCAAGTTCGCCCTTCTGCTCGGCGATGACACACCGACGAGCGGTGGGATCTACGCGCAGGTGGCAGGCAATCCGCGCGTGGTTACGCTGGCAAGCTACTTGAAATCAAACTTCGAGAAGACCCTTTTCGACCTCCGCGACCGGCGCGCTCTGACGCTCGAGGCCGACCAGCTTCGGAAGATGGAAGTGGATTCCAAAGGCAAGAAGTGGACGCTGGAGAAGAATCCTGAAGGGGTTTGGGACCTCGTTTTGCCGCCCCCGGTGCGTGCCGACCGCTTTGCGGTGGATGGCCTGCTCAGCCAGTTGCGGGGGCTCACCATGCAATCCATCGCGTCGGAGGATAAGAAGGGTCAAGCGGCTTATGGATTGGGATCCCCGGAATTGCGGCTCGTGTTGACCGCTCCCGGCGGCGCCGAGACACTGGTGCTCGGTAAGAAGGATAAGGAGGGCGAGCGTTACTTTGCCGCGAACTCCGCGCTCCCGCAGGTCTTTACGCTTAATTCGACTTTCCTCACCGAATTCCAGAAGGATCCTGGCGACCTTCGCTCAAAGGACTTGTTTTCCTATTCGAGCCCCGACGTGAAGCACGTCGAGATTGACTCTCCCAAGGGTCACAGCGTCTTCGAACTCCAAAAAGATAATCAGTGGAAGCAGACTGCAGGAGGGTCAAAGACCATTCCTGCCGCCAAGATGGATACCTTGCTCAGCCGCCTGCGGGACCTTCGAGCGTCCACGTTTCCCAAGGGCTCCGACCTTGCATCCTTGGGGCTGGCCAAACCCGCGTACCGGTTCAAGGTGCAGTTCGGTGATAAGAACCAGACGGAGACGCTGGAGATCTCGAAAATCGGGGAGCATGTCTACGCCCGACTTTCCACGGACCCTTTGGCCTGCGAGATGTCGGAATCAGCCTTCGATGACGTGGAAAAAGCCCTGGGCGATCTCGGATCGTAAATTTCATCCCTCATTGCTAGGGAAAGGGGTGCTGGCGTCATTTGGGTTGCCTTCCGACGCGCCGGTCATTCCCGCGGAGGCGGGAATCCAGTCCGGAGATTGCACATCTCACGAGCCTTGCCCAGTGGATTCCCGCTTTCGCGGGAATGACTGCGGCTTGCAAAGCCCGTGTCTCGCAGATGACACCAGTACCGGGAAAGGATATCGGGATGGCAATTCGCTTCTGCAAATCATCTTTCTATCGGACCGCAATCCTGCTCTGGCTATTTGTGAGCTTCGCCGCACAAATGCCGGGCGCTCCTCGTACCATCTCTGCAACGTCGCCCACATCGCCTCCCCAGGCAGCAACGCCACCCCACAGTGACGGCGGTGCATCCGAGTCAGTTCGCCAAGCGCAATCCAACGTGGAACCCCCACAAGCACCACTCTCGGGAAAGCAGGAGCGTGACCTTCTGAAGGCCAACTTCGAAAAGATGAAGCACGATGCCGGGGAACTTGCTGACCTCGCCAAGGCCCTCCAGCAAGAGCTCAACAAGTCCAACGAGAACATCCTCTCAGTGGATGTTATCGATAAGGCGGACAAGATTGAGAAGTTGGCAAGAAAGATTAAGGGCACCGCGCGGGGGTTTTAGAAGGGTAAAGGCTAAAGGTTGAAGGGTAAAGGGTAAAGTGTAAAGGCTAAAGTGTAAAGGTTAAAGGCCAAAGAAAAGAAGCTACCCTTTAGCCTTTACCCTTTAGGCTTTACGCTTTAGCCTTTACACTTTACCCTTTACACTTGATCCTGTATTCACAGTTCCCTATTCCCTACTCCCTTCACTGCGTTGCCGCGTCTGAGGCGGAATCAGCGGCTGCGCCCCCGCGAATTCGCATGCCGTAGAACGACCGATACACGAAGAAATACGAAATGAGGAAAAATACCGCCGCCAATATGTGCGCAAGGCGAGCGCCGCTGGTGGCGCTCAGCTTGACCGCGAGTTCAACGGCCAGCAATCCGAAGAGCGTGGTGAACTTGATGATCGGGTTCAAGGACACCGAGGAAGTATCCTTGAACGGGTCGCCCACCGTGTCGCCGACGATGGTTGCGTCATGGAGTGGGGTGCCTTTCAGCTTCAGCTCGACTTCGACGATCTTTTTGGCGTTGTCCCACGCTGCGCCCGCGTCGGCCAGGAAAATGGCCTGATAGAGCCCGAAAATAGCTATCGACATCAGGTAGCCGATGAAGAAGAATGGGTCGACGAAAGCGAAGGAGAGGGTGGCGAAGAACACCGCGATGAAGATGTTCAACATGCCTTTCTGGGCATACTGCGTGCAGATTTCGACCACTTTCTTGCTGTCGGCAACCGACGCCTTTTCCGCGCTCTCCAGCTTGATATGCGCCTTGATGAACTCCACTGCTCGGTACGCGCCGGTAGTCACCGCCTGGGTCGAAGCTCCGGTGAACCAATAAATAATGGCGCCGCCGGTGACCAAGCCCAGGACAAACGGCGCATTCAGCAGCGACAGCTTGTCCACGTTCGTCGTGAGGCCCAGCGTAAGCGCCATGATAATCGAGAAGATCATGGTCGTGGCTCCGACCACCGCCGTGCCGATCAGCACCGGCTTGGCTGTGGCTTTAAACGTGTTGCCCGCGCCGTCGGCGGCTTCCAGCATGTCCTTGGCATGTTCGAAGTTCACGTCCACATTGTAATCCCTCTTGATTTCCTGCACGACGGTCGGGTCCTGCTCGATGAGGGACAGTTCATAGATCGATTGGGCGTTGTCGGTCACAGGGCCGTAGGAATCCACGGCGATGGTCACCGGGCCCATGCCCAGAAAGCCAAAGGCCACAAGACCAAAGGCAAATACCGGCGCCGCGAGCATGAAGTTTCCCAGCCCCTGCAGGCCAATCCAGGAACCGATAGCCATCAGCACCATGATCGTCAGTCCCAAGTAGTAGGCGGCGAAGTTACCAGCCACAAAACCCGATAGAATGTCCAGCGACGCCCCGCCTTCCCTCGCCGAGGCCACCACCTCTTTGACGTGCCTCGATTCAGTAGAAGTGAACACCTTTACCAACTCCGGGATGAGGGCGCCGGCCAGCGTGCCGCAGGAGATGATCGTCGAGAGCTTCCACCAGATCGAGGTATCGCCGCCCACACTGGGAATGATCAACCTCGAGGCCGCGTAGGTCAGCCCGATCGAAACCAGAGAGGTAATCCAGACGAGCGAGGTCAATGGCGCCTCGAAGTTAAAAGTGTTCACATTCCCATACCGGGCCTTGGCGATGGCGTTGTTAATGAAGTAGGCCAAGGCGGCAGCCACCAGCATGATGACGCGGATTACGAAGATCCACACCAGCAACTGCACCTGTATGACCGGGTCCTTCACGCCCAGCAGGATGAAGGTGATGAGCGCCACGCCCGTTACGCCGTATGTCTCGAAGCCGTCGGCGGTCGGTCCCACTGAATCGCCTGCGTTGTCGCCCGTGCAGTCGGCGATCACGCCCGGGTTGCGCGCGTCGTCTTCCTTGATCTTGAAGATGATTTTCATCAGGTCGGAGCCGATGTCGGCAATCTTGGTGAAGATGCCACCGGCGATGCGCAGCGCGGCCGCCCCCAGCGACTCGCCGATGGCGAAGCCGATGAAGCACGGTCCCGCATAGTCTGCTGGAACGTAGATCAGGATGATGAGCATCATCAGGAGTTCGACTGAGATCAACATCATGCCCACACTCATTCCGGACATGAGAGGGATCTGACAGACGGGCCACGGCTTGCCCCGAAGGCTGGCGAAGGCGGTGCGGGAATTGGCGAAAGTGTTGACGCGCATGCCGTACCATGCGACACCGTAACTGCCGCAAATCCCGATCACGCTGAACGCCAGGATGACGACCACGCGCAAGGCTTCGTATTTCAGCAGCACGCCGAAGTACAGCATTATGATGACGGCGATGAAGGACCAAAGGAGCAGCAGGAACTTGCCTTGCTGGATGATGTAGGTCTTGCAAGTTTCCCAGATCAACTGGGACATCTCTGCCATCGCATGGTGGACAGGCAGATTCTTCAAGCGGCTGTAAGTGACCAGGCCAAAGAGCAGCCCGAATATGCACAACAGAATGCCGAACATCAGCAACCTGTGGCCACTGACGCCGAGGAACTGCACCTGGGTGAGGTCCGGAAGCTTCAGATTAGCTTCGCCCGCGGCTGCTTCCTGGGGAGGGTTAGCGAGCGCTCCAGTCGCGCCCAGCAGTGTCACCGCAATGCTGGCCGCGAATGTCTTGGCCTTACTGATACTTAGGATGACGGGAAAGGACATGGATTTTCCTCCGGCTGAATCTCCTTTACTACTTGCCCCCTGCGAGGGTGGGAGTGGATTCTCCGACGGTACTTCTTCGGCAGAGCTTCCTTAAGGAGAGCTTAAAATGCACTTACAATAGTCGCATATTCTACCACGGGCAAAAAAATGGTCAAGGAGAGAACGACAGCCGGATCCGAAGCTGGCAAAAATTGAGTGTGCAAAGGGCAGAGTTGATGATCCGAGTCAACTCCGCCCCCGGCAAGGACTAAGAACCCACAATTCGAGCACTAAAGGGGGCTGTTGGGCTAGGCATCACCCGGACACGACTAGTGGTGCGGCTTGTGGGGACTGGGCGGAGGAGGCTTGTGCACCAGAGGATTCAAAGCGCGCCCAATCGTGTCGGACGTGGCAGGCGCCATGACAGGCGCACTTCCTGCCGGCACCGGGGCATCGAGTGCCACCCTAGACGCGTCGGCCTTTGCCGTGCCCTCGTGTGAGAGTCCGCCTGCGGAAGCGTTGAAACTCTGCCCGCTCGGACCTGTTTCCCGTATCTCCACAGGCGAGGGATATGGCGATAATGGCGGCAGAACACCAGGAGGTTTGGATACGCTGGACTCTCTGGCAGCCTGTGGAGAGCTCGCCCTCGCTGCCAGCGTAAGGGTTTCGCCCTTGGCAACGATTATCGTCTGGCCGTTGCCCTCGACTCGCAGCCTGCCATCTTTCGCAGTCACTACCACGAAGCCATTTCCCGCAGCCACGCCACCCAGGGTCTCAAACCCGGAAACTGGAACTACGGATATGTCGCCGGCTTTCACCCGGACGGGCACAGCGCTTTCGGCATGAAATAGGGAAACCTCACCATGGCCAAGAAGAACGGTCACGTCGTCGGATTCTCGCAGGAAGGAAGCCACGGTATCGCGGCCAAATACCATGCGGCTGGTGCTACCGAGCGCAACCACGGCCACGCCATCGTTTACCTCGAGGCGGTCACCGCTAAAAAGTGTCGTGTTGGGCAGAATCGTTTCCCCCCCCACGCTGGCGTTCGTACTGCCCGCCACCAAGCCGACAACCGCCGGACCCGGATAGGCCGGCGCCGCAACAACAAGCGTCAGAAGAAACACACACAGGTACGAAGGCGCGATTTGTGATTTGTTCCTCATGGTTGACACCCCCCCGTGCCAAATCGATCCCGGAGGTCAAATCCCCTTTGACTAATACTCTGCGATATGAATTCGTGATACGGTTCTTATACTCCTGAAATAATCCCTCACCAGTAAATTAACCACGCCCCATCCTCTACTTGCTCCTCTGATAGGTCGATAGCACTAAAGTACCAAGCCAGGTCTCTTGCCTAATATGGGATGTAGGGCCGGAGCTTGCCCCGGCCAGGCCGTCCCGCCATCGCGGGAGGCGGCCCTACAGTGGAATTAGGACACTACCGAAATGCGGGTATAATTGCCTGCCGACTCGAGGAGGCGTAGAGCGTTCTTCCGGCAGGACGGTCGGATTGGAAGCCTAACTTGGCGTTTGTGGCCGAATTCCGTATGCCTTACAGAGGTGAACAATCCATGAAGCAGGGATGCGAAGTGTTCTGCGCCGGGAATGCCGTGGTGGATGTCCTGGCGCGGCCGGTGGACGGACTTCCCGCCCCAGGCGCCAGCCAGCGGCTGCGAGAGGTCGCGCTAGGACCGGGAGGCAACGGGGTCAACACCGCCTTGGCGCTCGCGCGGCTGGGGGTTCGCGTGGCGCTGGCCGCGCCGGTGGGCGAAGACCGGCTAGGTAAGATTCTTCGCCAGTCAGTGCGCGCCGCAGGAGTGGATGATTCCAACGTCATCACCGTAAAGGAGGGCCGAACCTCCGTCAGCCTGGCGCTCGTCGATTCCAGCGGCGAGCGGCGCCTGCTGCATTTTCGCGGCGCGAATGAGCACTTTTCCGCCCACGACCTGAACTGGGACTTGGTGAAGGGGGCGCGCGTCTTTCACTACGCCAGCGCGTTTGCCCTGCCGAGCTTCGATGGCGCCCCCCTCGCTGAGACTATGGGCCGCGCCCGGCAGCTTGGTTGCCTCACCTCCATGAATCCCTGTTGGGACTCGTGGGGCCGCTGGCTGCCGCTGATTGAGCCGGCCTTGGCAGACGTGGATTACTTTTACCCCAATCAGGAGGAAGGCCGGCAACTCACGGGCGAGAGAGAACCTGCGGCCATGGCGCAGCGGCTGCACCAGGCAGGGGTGAAGACAGTCATCATCAAGCTGGGAGCAGGGGGGTGCTACGTGGATGGCACCGAAGGCGCCTTCTCATCTCCCGGGTTCGCGGTTCGCGCCATCGATACCACCGGCGCCGGCGATTGCTTTGCCGCCGCCTTCCTTGCCGCCCTCTGCCACGGCCACAACCTCCGGCAGGCGGCGCGCTTCGCCAACGCTGCGGCCGCGCTTTCAACCTTGGGCATGGGTGGCGGGGATTCGGCTCCCACTCTCGAGCGGGTCGAAGAGTTTCTTCAGAGCAGGGGCACAGGGACATTGGGTGATTGATTCATTGAGTCATTGGATCATTGAAAAGCGGGGCTGACGGGAAGGTTGCGTCGAAAGCCGTGTCGGCCTGGGGGGCCAACGGTTCGACCCCTTCAGGGTCGGGAACCTTGGAAGAAAGCAATCCGTGGGCGGCGGGCACAAGAAAGCGTGCCCTTGCCCACGGCTACTCAATTTGAACCCCTTCGGGGTTCCGATGGGGGACGACACCTGGCACCTGGCACCTTACGCCTGGCACCCGGCACCTGACACCTGGCACCTGGCACCTGACACCTGACACCCGGCACCTGGCACCTGACACCCGGCACCTGACACCTGAAACCTGCTCTTGCCTTTCCCCGTCCACTTTCCAATAATGTTCTTATGCTTACACGCAACAGTATTCGTTTGACTCTGGAAGGGGCGCGCGCCATCCTGGCCGCCGCCGAAGTTAAAGCTCGGGAGATCAAGGTCCCCCAGAATATTGCTATCGTGGATGAGGGTGGACATCTGCTTGTTTTCGCTCGCATGGACGGGGCCAAGCTATCCTCGGTCGAGGTGGCGCTCACCAAGGCCCGTGCCGCCGCCCTGCGCCGCTCGCCCACCGGCCCTTCGCCTTCCTCCGCCGAACCCAGCGTATTTCTTTCACTGGGGTTGCCGCTGGCGACCGGCGGAAAGCTCACTTGCATTCGAGGCGGCCTGCCGCTGATGGTGGAAGGCCAATGCGTGGGTGGAATCGGAGTGAGCGCAGGCACCGAGGAAGAGGACGTACAAGTGGCGCAGGCCGGTGTGGAGGCTTTGGCAAGACTCCTATGACCCAGGCTGCCCAATCCGCCACGCTTTCCGAGCTAGATTACTCCCGCGGAAAACAACTGGCCATGCAGGTTTTTCTGGACACCATGGCCGCCTTGGACCTGCGCTCCGCTATGTTGGCGAAGCTGAAGCGCGAAGGTGAGCTGCTCAAGGCCGGCGAAATCTCGCTCTCCCTCGAGCGTCCTCCTCGCGTGGTGGCTTTCGGAAAAGCCGCCAACCGGATGGCGGCGGCGCTGGATGAAATCCTGGGCGGCCGGATTGAAGCTGGAGTCTGCGTCTCGCCGGGAGAGCCTGCAAGGAAGCTGGAGCGTTTCCGCTATTTCCTGGGAGGCCATCCTTACCCGCACGCGGGAACTCTGGAGGGAGCGGCCGCCGCCCTGGAGCTGGTATCGAATCTGACGCCGGAGGACGTCGTCATCTTCCTTGTTTCGGGTGGTGGATCGGCCATTTTCGAGCAACCTTTTGATTCCGCGGTCTCACTTTCTGACCTGCGCGAGTTCAACCGCGTGCTGGTCACTTGCGGTTTGCCCATCGAGCAAATCAACGTCCTCCGCAAGCACAACTCGGCCGTGAAAGGCGGGCGCCTCGCCGTTCGGGCGTACCCCGCGCAGCAGCTAACGATTTATATCTCGGACGTGCCGGAGCGCCTCTTCTCGATGGTCGCCTCGGGCCCCACCCTTCCCGATGAGTCAACGGCGGAGCAGTGCTACGCGCTTGCGGAGCAAAACGGGCTCGTGCCCCGCTTCCCGCTCAGCATCCGCAAACGCTTCCTGGAGCACTCCCTCGAAGAGACTCCCAAGCCGGGTGATGAGCGCTTCAGAAATTCCCATTACTTTTGCCTGCTCTCGAACCGCGACGCCATGGAGGCGGCCAAGGGCGCAGCGGAAAAACTCGGATTTGTGTGCGAGATTGATTCCAATCCATGGGATGCGGGCTACCAGCAGGTGGCCCAGTCGCACCTCACTTCGCTCCAAGCGCTGGCGGAGGCGCACGCGGGACAACCAGCTTGCCTCATTGCGGGCGGAGAAGTCATTTGCCGCGTCACCGGACCTGGAGTGGGGGGGCGCAACCAAGCCTACGTCCTTTACGCCGCTCAGTCCATTTCCGGACAGCACCAGGTGGTGTTGAGTGCAGGCACGGACGGGCGCGACGGGAATAGCCCAACCAGCGGCGCCGTCGCGGACGGCCAGACGATCTCGCGCGCCCAAATCCTGGGAATGGACCCCGCACGGTACCTCGCGGAAAGCGACTCCTACTCGTTCTTCCGGACTCTGGGAGATACGGTGGACGTTGGCTATATGGACAACAACCTCCGCGATGTCCGGGTGTGGTTGGACTTCGGACCGGGGGCTGGGGGCTAGGGACTGGGGGCTGGGGGAGAACAGTAGGCAGTGGCAGTAAGCAGTACGCAGTTTGAAGAAAGGAGTAGGGGAATAAGTATCAGAGCGTAGGGGGGAAGGCAGAAAGCGAAAGCTTGTGGGAAAACGCATTGGGCAACTCACGATTTACAATCAGTACTGTCCCATCATAAGTTGAACAGATCCAGTTGGATGCAAGGATCTGGTTCTGGAATTCGGTCGTTGTACTGCGAAAAGGCCAGTGAAATTGGGCTTTTTTCGAAAATCGTGATACTCAG
>Ga0326727_10000934_pt1 | contig 113946 bp, 112 predicted proteins | sample MB2enrmetagenome_FD_207643 | JGI IMG/M metagenome (GOLD analysis project Ga0326727, IMG submission 207643) | Lab enriched peat soil microbial communities from McLean, Ithaca, NY, United States - MB29MY | ecosystem: Environmental > Terrestrial > Soil > Wetlands > Peat | place: USA: New York... | reverse complement strand
ACAGGCGGTGGTCCTGCGGAGTCCGGAAAGCGTCACCAATCACTCGCGGCGAGCACCTGCCGATGGCACGATGCTCTCGATAACCCCATCGATGGTGCTGAAGGCTGCCCGGGAGTTGCTGGAAGGAACGTTAAATTCCGTTACCCGTTACCCGTTCCCCGTCAAAGACCGTAGCGGGGATGGGGAACGAAGCACCACCACCACGAGTGGCGACAAACGGGCAGCGGGTAACGGGTAACGGTTTTTCATGGGAGAGCGTACAGACTGGGCGCGGGTGGCCCGGCGGATTCGTGTGCCGTTGGGCTTTGTTTTTGCGGGGCTTTATCTTTGGCTCGCGCAACCGGTTTGGTATTCTCTGCTGGCGGGTAGCGCGATTGCCCTGGCGGGGCTGGCCTTGCGGGCAGCCGCTTCCGGGCACGTGCAGAAGAACTCCCAGTTGACCACCACCGGACCCTACGCTTACACGCGCAACCCGCTGTATCTGGGTTCGGCGATTATCGCCAGCGGTTTTGCGGTGGCGGGACGCAGCCTATGGATTGTAGGATTGCTGGCGGTCAGCTTTGTTATGGTTTATTTGCCGGTGGTACATGCGGAAGAACGGTTTCTGAATGCGGCGTTTTCCGAATACGCCGCTTACGCCCGCCGCGTCCCCCGGTTTGGGATTAAGCTGCGCAGCTCGGAGCCGGCTAGCGACGCCCGTTTCTCCGGGCAATTGTATGTGCAGCATCGCGAGTACAATGCGATCATCGGCGCCGCTGGAATGATGCTGGCGCTGATGGCAAAGATTTTGTGGCCTCACCATTAAGGCCGTTTTCCGTTGCCCTTTCTGCGTTTGCCGTTGGAAAATACCTGCGGCGAGCTGGAAACGGGGACCGGGAACGAAGAAGTAGAGGTGGTTGCTGAGGATAAGAATCAAGCGGATTGCGGTATTGACGCTGCTTTTGGCCCTGATGGCTGCGGGGCAGGGCCGGCGGCCTTCGCAGGATGTAATTGGCCCGCTCTCGCACATCCAGCCCCCTTCCGTCGGCCACTCCTTTCCCGACGGAGTGACCTATGTCTACGCGGCCGACTGGCGCATCTGGCCGGCGGGAACCGCAACTTTGCGGCTGGAGCGTTCGGGCAACGGGCAACGGGCCGTCGCGACCGTTGATTCCACGGGATTCGTGGCCCTGCTCTACCGGGTGCAAGACCGCTTTGAATCGCGCTTCGATCCGCTTACCTTCTGCTCGCAGCAGATCAACAAGCATACGGAAGAAGGCCTGCGCCGGCGGCAGACGGATATCCGTTTCGATTATGGCCGCCGCAAAAGCATCTTGGAGGAAACCAACCTCCGCGACAACCAGAAGAAACGCTCCGAAGCCGATATTCCCGGCTGCGTAACCGATGTCCTTTCGGGAATTTATTATGTGGCGTCTTTGCCCTTGCAGGTGGGCGCGACTTATGTCTTCCCCTTAAACGATGGCGGGCGCACGGTGGACATACACCTGGCGGTGGAGGGACGCGAGCAGATCAAGACGGATGCCGGCACGTTTTCCACCCTGCGGGTGCGCCCGGACGCCAGTGCGGGCGTGCTGAAAGATCGCAGCAGGGCGTGGATCTGGTACAGCGATGATGCCCAACGGATCCCGGTACAAATCCAGGCGCGCCTGTTCTGGGGCCCCCTCACCCTGAGGCTACAAAGAATTGAAAGACAGTAAGCCCGGCCGCTGACTCCCGCCGGCGAACGCAGATCGCCAAAATCGATTCGGATTCTGGCGGATCCATGCTCTTCTGCGCAAACCTAGAGCAGTTCCAGAGTAAATATACCCGGCAAACCGGAATAAAGGTAAGCTGCTGGTGGCGATTTCTCCGCGATGAAAGTGGCGATGGCACGAGCCTTTTCCGATGATCTGCGGTGCCGGTTTCTACAAGCGTACGAGCGCAGAGAAGGATCGTTACGGGAGCTGAGCGAGCGGTTTGGTGTCAGTTGGGACCATGGCAAGAAGATCCGCAAGCAGCAGTTGCGCTGGGGGCAGATGGAGCGAGCAAAACAGTCGCGGCATGGGCCGGTGAGCCGGGTGACCTCGGAGGTTCAGCAGCAACTACGAGCCGCCGTAAGCGAACAACCGGATCGCACCTTGGGGGAAGTCCAGCAGCAGGTGTACCAGCGAGCCGGCGTCGGCATGAGCCAATCGCGGGTGTGGAACTGGTTGCAACGTTTAGGGTTGGGACGCAAAAAATCGCTTCATGCGCAAGAGCGTGAGCGGGCGGCCAACCAGCAGCGGCGGCAAGAGTTCCTGGAAAAAGTCCGCGCGGTTCCGCCGGAGCGGCTAATTTTTCTGGACGAAAGCGGCGTGACAACGCAGATGACGCGCTTGCGGGGACGAGCTCCGCGCGGGGAACGGATTGCCGAAGCCACGCCTCAGGGGCATTGGCAAGTGCTGACCACGCTAGCAACCATGAGCTTGCGCGGCATCGCGGCGGCGATGACCGTCGCCTCGGCCACCGATGGCGATGTCTTTCTCGCCTATCTGGCGCAGGTACTGTGCCCCAAACTGCAAACCGGCGACGTGGTGATCCTGGACAATCTGTCGGCGCACAAAGTCCGGGGCGTGAAGGAATTAATCGAAGGCCGGGGTGCTGAATTGCTCTATCTGCCTCCCTACTCCCCGGACTTCAACCCTATCGAGAAGGCGTGGTCGAAGCTCAAGCATTTGCTACGGGCCGCCAAAGCGCGTACCGCTGAGGCCTTGGACCAGGCCATCGCCGCAGCCCTGGCCGCCATCACCGCAGCCAACGCCGCTGCCTGGTTTCAACACTGCGGCTACGGGGCACAGCAACTATGAAACCGCTCTAGCTAGGCCCGTCTCCAGCTATGCGTTCGTCTCCTTGAGCAGCGCCGCTACTTTGGGCATTTCCTCGCTGATCGGGATCTTCTGCGGGCATTGCTCTTCGCAGTTCTTGCATACGATGCAAGCCTCGGCCCGCTGCTCCGGAGTAAGGAACACCTGGTACTTGAAGCGGGCGCCGGGAATATCGTCGTACAGATGAGCGTAGTTGAAATACTCGAAATTGACGGGAATATTCACCCCATTAGGACAGGGCTCGCAATATCCGCAGCGCGTGCAAGGGACCGCTATCCGTTTGCGGTATTCCTGTTGTACCTGCGCGATCAGGCGAAATTCCGTAGCGCTGAAGGATTTCGGCTGGGAGTGGCCGGCGGAGGCCAGATTGGCTACCACTTGGTCCATGCTGCTCATCCCGCTCAACACCACGGAAACCTCAGGCTGGTCCCAGACCCATTGCAGGGCCCAGTCGACAGCCGGCCGTTGAATCTCGCAGCCTTCGAACAGCTCGCGCACCGCAAGCGGCGGATCCGCAAGGCGGCCCCCAAGCAGCGGCTCCATCACTACCACCGCCAGCCCTTTGGCGGCCGCCAGCGCCAAACCCTTGCTCCCGGCCTGGCCCTCCGTATCCATGTAGTTGTACTGAATTTGGCAGAAAGTCCAGCGATCGTAGCCGTTGAGAACCTCGACGAAAGCCTCGTGGTTGTCGTGAAAGGAAAATCCCAGATAGCCGATGCGCCCGTCCTTAATGGCTTGCTCAGCCTTGCCCAGGAGGTTGTGCTTCAATACAAAGTCCCGCCAGCGGGTGTGGCTTAGGGAATGGAGCAAATAGAAATCGATGTGTTCGGTCTGTAGCCGGCGCATTTGCTCGTCGAGTAGCCGGTCGAAATCCGCCGGGGCCTGAACCATCCAGGTCGGGAGCTTAGTGGCCAGTTTCACCCGCTGGCGGTAACCGTCGCGCAATGCCTTGCCCAGCACGACTTCGCTGTTGCCACCATGATAGGGATAGGCCGTATCCACATAGTTGACCCCTTGGTCGATGGCATAGCGGATCATCCGGATAGCTTCCGCTTCGTTGACATTGGGACTGGCCCGTTTGCCGTCCGTGGAAGGCAGGCGCATACAGCCGAACCCCAGGGCCGAAACCTTCCAATCAAGTTTTCCAAAATTCCGAAATTTCATCCGTTCCATCTTCATTCTCGTCCTTTGCCTGCCGCTTCTCCTCTTTGAACGGCTTGGGCCGTCTCTCCTACAGTACTGGTTTCTCGGCTCGCCCGACAATCCGCGGTCATCGAGTAGCCGTCCCTGCGTTCCCAATGGCTCTCATCTTGGGTCGGATTTTCCGATGGCAGTGCTTACTCAGGAATGCCGCGAGCCGTTTTGGAGAATTTAGGCAGGAGCGTAAATTGTTCATAAGGGTATCCGGGAAAGGAAAGAGCTGCTATGAGTCTTTTTTCATCGTTATCTATCCGCGACGTCAAATTACGTAACCGGATCGCCGTTTCGCCCATGTGCCAGTACTGCAGTACAGATGGATTCGTGAATGACTGGCATTTTGTCCACCTGGGATCGAGGGCGGTCGGCGGCGCGGCGCTGGTCATGACCGAAGCCTCGGCCATCGTGCCGGAAGGTCGCATCAGCCCTAAAGACCTGGGCATCTGGAAAGACGACCACATCGAGGGGCTGGCGCGGATCGCGCATTTTCTCCGACAGTACGGGGCGGTGAGTGGCATGCAGATCGCGCATGCCGGACGCAAGGCATCGACGGCGGAGCCCTGGAAGGGCGGTCATGCTCTGGAAGAGGGGGAGGGCGGCTGGCGTCCCATCTATGCTCCCAGCCCGATTCCGTTCGATAGCAAGAGCCCGGCGCCGCAGGAACTAACCTTGGAGCAGATTGCCCGGTTGGTAGAACGCTTCGCCGAGGCGGCGGACCGTGTATTGCGGGCGGGTTTTCAGCTGCTCGAACTTCATGCCGCCCACGGTTATCTGCTGCATGAGTTTCTGTCTCCGTTGGCAAACCGCCGTAATGACGTCTATGGCGGCTCTTTCGAGGGCCGCATCCGCCTGGTCTGTGAGGTAGCAGGGGCGGTGCGGAAGCGCTGGCCGGAGCGCCTGCCGCTCTTTGTACGTCTCTCCTGTGTAGATTGGGTGGAGGGCGGGTGGACGTTGGAAGATACAGTGGCTTTGGCGCGCCGACTGAAAGCACTGGGCGCCGATCTGATCGATTGCTCCTCCGGGGCAATTGTCCCCGGCATAACCATTCCGTTGGGGGCGGGCTATCAGGTGCCGTTCGCCGAGCGCGTGCGGCAGGAGGCGCAGATCATGACGGGAGCCGTGGGCCTGATTACCGCTCCGGCACAAGCCGACACCATTATCCGCTCCGGCCAGGCAGATCTGGTTCTGCTGGCGCGCCAAATGCTGCGCGATCCGTATTGGCCGCTACGGGCCGCGCGGGAGTTGGGGCAGGAACCGCCCCGCCCGAATCAATATACCCGCGCATGGTAAGAACATGAAAAATTTGGGATTTAGGAATTCGGAATTGGGATTTATCTAAGCGCCCGGACACCCCGGAGCACCAGACTACGAAGAGGGTGCAAGTCTCAAATCCGAAATCCTAAGTCCCGAATTTTCCCTTATGGCACAATCACGACCTTACCCTTGACTCGCCTTTCCATCATGTCGGTCAAAGCGTCGGGCACGCGCTCCAGCGGATAGGTCGCCGTCACCGGCGGCTTCAGCTTGCCGGTGCGGTAGAGGGCGACGAGTTCGTCCAGGTGTGCGTGGGTTTGGCGCGGGTCACGCTTGAGGAATCCACCCCAGGACACGCCAACAATATCGCATCCCTTCAGCAACGGCAGATTGAGCGGGATCCGCGGGATTTCTCCCGCAGCGAAGCCGACTACCAGAAAGCGTCCTCCCCAGGCCATGGCCCGTAAGGCCGGCTCGGTATAAGGACCACCCACCGGATCGCAAACCACGTCCACACCCCGGTCCGACGTCAACTCGCGCAAGCGGTCCCTTATGTTCTCCGTGGAGTAATTAATGGTCTCGTCGGCGCCATGCTCCCGGCAAAGCGCGAGTTTTTCTTCCGAGGATGCGGCCGCAATGACCCGCGCGCCGAGCAGCTTGCCAATTTCAATCGAGGCAATCCCGATGCCGCCGCCGGCGCCCAGCACAAGCAAAGTTTGCCCCTTGGCCAACCGGCCGCGGTCTTTGAGGGCGTACAGGGAGGTCCCATAAGTCATTACGAAAGCGGATGCCAAGACGTCGTTCAAGCCCTCCGGGATGGGAAGCACCCGCTCGATCTTCGCGATTGCTTCCTCGGCGAAACCACCCGTCTCGAGGTTCGCCATCACCCGATCGCCTACCTTGAATTGTGAAATTCCCGGGCCGGTGCGCAGGATGGGCCCGGCCGCTTCTCTTCCGGGGGAGAAAGGCAGGGGCGGCTTGTACTGGTATTTCCCCTGTATTATCAGTACATCCGGGAAGTTCACGCCGCAGGCTTTCACGCCAATCACGACTTCTCCCGGGCCCGGCTGAAGTGGCGGCACGTCTTCCACGACCAGCGAAGCTGGCGGGCCCAAAGCTTTGCAGAGAACTGCTCTCATGTCCGCTCCCTATTCTCTGGAAATTGCCGAAGCAATCTCAAAGTACCGGAAGGGGCGGGCTCAGCACAAGGGAGTCGCATATCGCGCGATTGGGTGGCTAATGAAAGAGCCGGCCGCCGTTCACGTTGTATGCCTGGCCGGTAATAAAGGAAGCTTCGGCGGAGGCGAGGAAAGCGACCAGGTTGGCCACGTCTTCCGGTTCCGCAACCCGTCCCAGGGGAATTCCCGCTGCGGCCTGCTTGAGGATGTCGGCCCGGTGCTGTTCCAGTGAGATCCCTTTGGCCGCGGCCTCCGCACGCTCCCGGTAGTTGACGCGGTCGGTGTTGACAACGCCGGGACAGACGGCGTTTACCGTTATGCCGTGGGGCGCCAGGTCCAACGCGGCGGCCTGCGTCAGCCCGATAAGCGCGAATTTGGAAGAGGAATAGGCAGTTGAGCGGGCAATCGCTTGCTTAGAGTTGCTGGAGCCGATATTGATAATCCGGCCGCCCTGCCCTTGGCGGATCATTTCGCGGCCGGCCAGCTTGGTAAGAAGAAAGGGCGCGGTGATATTGATGGCCAGAAAGTGGTTCCAAATCTCTGCGGCGAGCTCGGTGATGGGAACCTGGTCTTTGCCGATCAGGGCGCGGGCATTGTTGACCAGAATGTCGATTCGCCCGAAGTGCTCGACCGTCTGCTTAACCAGGTCCTCAATCTGCTTGCCATCCTCCAGATCGCAGAAGACGGGCAGACAGGATACGCCGAGGGCCCGCACCTCTTCAGCCACGCTTTCGATGCCACGCCAACTGGTGCGAACCTGGTCCTGGGGCAGGTCTTCGGGTTTCAGCCGCACATCGGTCAACACCAGACTGGCGCCCAAGCCGGCAAATTTCAGCGCAATCGCCCGACCTACCCCTTTTTTGCCTCCCGCGCCCGTGATCAGGGCGATTTTGTTTTTCAGTGTGGTCACTGTAGCCTCCCCTCGCAACTTTAGCTTGCCTAACCTGGGCCCGCCCAGCGGGGCCAGGTGGCGCAGGTTTGCGCCGCCGGTTGCATTAAAACCTACCACAGAGACACCCAACGCAGAATCGCAGAAACGCAGAACCCAACGGGGAAATAATCTTTCGATTTAGTCTTTCTCTGCGGCTCTGCGCTGGACTTAACCTTCCGAATTCTGCGGTTCTGCGTCGGGATTTTTCAAATCCCAAATCCGAAATCCCAATATTCACGCTCCGCTCCGGAACCGGATGATCCTCCGGCGGTCGCGTTTCGATGGCCTGCCCTGCGGCGCGGGAGTGAAATCCCTCAGGGCTTTGCGCTCTTCCGCCATCTTCAGCCGCAACTCACGGCTCGCTTCCGTTTCGCGGTAGAGGGTCTGAGCCACCGGCGCCGGGCCGCGCAGTTCACTGAGCAGCAGGACTTCCACCTGAAACTCGCCGGCTTCGGTACTGATCCGCAGGAAATCGCCAACCCGCACTTCGCGGGCAGGCTTGGTCGGCTGGCCGTTGGCCTGAACCCGGCCGAGTTCACAAGCGCGCGCGGATAAAGCCCGGGTCTTGAAGAAACGGGCAGCCCAAAGCCACTTGTCCATCCGGACGCTGGTCATGATTTCTTGTCATTATACGGGGTATTCACCAGATAGTTTCGACCGCCCCGGATTGGCGGATATTTTGGTCGGCGGTCACAAGAAAGGCGCGGTTCACCACTGCCGTTGAACCGATGACTCTGTCCATCGGATCTTTGGGGTACCGGTCATCGAACTGCGTGGCTTGCCAGGCGATCGCCGAGGTGACTGGAATTACGGCAAACTGCCGCTCGAGGTGCTTTAGAAAGGAAAGCGGTGAGCCGGCTACCCGGATTCGCCTGCGCTGCATACCATAAGCCACTTCAAGCAAGGTAACGCTAGATATTCCTATCAATTCCTCTCGCCGGGCCAAATCAATTGCCTGCCGGGCTTTGGCGGACAATAGACTTGCGTCAGTCACAATCCAGACAGCCACATGGGTATCGACCACAATCACTTCAGCGTCTCCCAATGCTTAAGCGGCAGGATTGGGCCGACAATGTCTCCTTTAATTTTGACTTTCCCCTTGAATGCGTCATAGAAATCGTCCATGGCCGGCACAGGCACTAACTGCGCCATCGGCTTCCCTCGCTTGGTGATCACGATCGACTCCTGGCGCTTCTGTACTTCTTCCATCAGCGCAAGGCAGCGATTCTTGAAATCCCCCGCGGCAACTGTTTTCATAGGCTTATAGTAGCATGGTTATGACTATATGGCCATGGCTATATAGCCATAACCATGGCAGAGCGTAGCCGCTGCATTCGCGCATTCGCGGCGTTGGCGATACTCCTTTCGGCAATTTGCAGCCTTAGCATGCTGCCATGCGTGTGATACCCGGAGAAGACGAAAGATACGCTGCCGTTGTTCACGATAGGCTCCCGGCGCTTCTGCACTTCTTCCATCAGCGCAAGGCAGCGGCGGGAAGTCGGTTGAAGGGAACTGGCTCTAGGCAGGAGCACTCCATTCTGGGCGAAAGGCAAGAAGGCAATTTATTGCCCGATCGAGGCTCCGCGAGTTCAGTCTCGCGACATTCGGATTCCAACGTTCACTTACAAAGCTGCCGAGGCGAGCATTGTAGTTCGGTCCAATTTTGCTGGTGCTTTTCGGGCGCGGACAAATGTCATCACGCAGCTGTTTCCTTCGAGATCTGCGCGCTAATCCAATCAGTACTTCTTTCGGGTTGACCAGCGATTCGACATCTTCAGGCACGCTCGTGACGCTAATACCAAGGAAGTCCGCGAAGCTGTCCCGATCAGCAAGAACCCAAGCCTCTGCTTCGTGAACCGCAACACGAATTAACAGATTGTGGTGCCGTGGGCGCGTTAGCCAGTCTTGAATGAGGGCGGCGGGACACTCATACCTATCCAGGTCTGTCGCCACCAAAAACGGTGTCCCCTTCGCGGCGTTATTGAAGCCATGGATGGTTCGCTTCAGATATCCGTTACCGCCACGGTTGTAAATAGTTTGGGTGGCATATTGCCTTGGAATACTCCGAAGCAGTTTAACTGCCAATGACTCTATTAGCGCATCCTCGAATGCTAAATTGAGGGGGATCGGAGTGGTCATTCAAAAAGATCCAGCTGCGGAATTTCACTTGGTACCGTTCGAGGCAGCGCGGCGTCAGCAACAGTAAGGCCACCCTCTAGCAAGTCTCTTATTTCTTTAATTGAGGAGGCCAATTCCACTCTTGTGCCTTCCTCGCTAGGCGTCAAAAGTAGTACCTCTTCGCCCCCAATTCCTGCGTCAGAAAGCAGATCGGAACTATGGGTGCTAATGATCATCTGGCGTTTTTTCTGCCTCTGGATTCGGTACATCAATGCCGGCAATCTTCGAATGATCCCGGAATTAAGAGAAAGCTCTGGCTCTTCCAAGAGGAGCGTGGAATCTCCCTCGAGCAGAGACCATAGCAGTCCTATGAGCCGCAGAGTACCGTCTGAGAATTGGTCCTCTCTTTGCTTTGCCCCCCGCGGGCGCCAGTGCTGGTACACCGCTTCTAAGTGGGGGATGCCCGTCTCATCTTTAACGTCCGTTAGTTCTTTTAACTGGGGCACGGCTACACGTAGAGCGGCCTCAATTTTCCTCAGCCTTGCCTTTCGCGTGCCCTCGGAAGTTCTGGCCACTTTCTCAAGAAAGCTTCTACCATAGGGGTCTCCCGGGATCCCCGGTCCAGAGAAGGCCTCTGGGTGCCGGAGGAGTTGGGGAACCAGATGAAGGTAGGCCACCGAATCAAAGAACCGAACCAAATCCCTGAACTCAGCGTTTGCATTTATTTGCTCGAGATGGGTTTGCGTAAGACGCAACTTATCTCTTACATCGTGTGCATCGGGTCGTTCCAAAAGTACTCGGTCGCCTCTCGTGACTTTCTCGTAGGCTAAGTAGGGTTGCCGATACCCTCGAGCTTCTTGTTTGATGCCAATCGCATAGGTCCACTTGCTACCGTTGTCAGCGACGTGGACAGCAATCTCAACATCCGGGTACTGCCTCGCTGCGAGGCACCGCAGTTTCGAGATTCCCCCACGCTCAGTGACGGCGTTCTGCAGACCGCCGCTAGGCTTCGCAATATCTTTGAGGAAAGCAAACACGTCTAGCAGGTTGGACTTGCCAGAGGCATTCGGTCCCGCAAGGAAAGCTCTGAGACCTAGTGCGACGTCAACCGAACGAAAATTCCGCCAATTCTTCAGAATAAGTCTGGTGACAAGCATCAGTTTTCCTCAGTGCACCCTATCATAATGACCTCAATCGTTGCTAATCTTTGGCCACCGCTAAGACAGGCAATGGCCGGAGACGGCATTGAATTTGATCTTGTTGAGGGCATCCCCGACTTTTGCGGTGTCGTCCGCGCCGGCATCGGTGATGGCCCGCAACAGGAGATTGGTGGCGTCGCACGCCAACAGGCCAGGGTTGTCCGGAATCTTGGGCTGGCCTTTGTCATCCTTATACTTGGCGCCGTAAGCCTTTACGAAATTCTGGACTACCGCCCCGGTGTCTTCGGCAGAGTAGTGGTTGGTGAAGAACCGCGCCAACAGGTCTGCGAGCGGACTCCCGGCCGACGGCCAAATGGCCGGATGGCCTACGCCGGGGGAGCGTCCCTTCTCGTGCTGCCTCACACGAGAATCCCCTTCCTGGGAGGGATGCTCTACCCGGCAGGGGCAGCGCAGCGGAATCCGACTACTCCTATCGCTCGGGCCGGGTGCGCAATGTCCCGGTGAAACGTCCGGGCGTCCTCCGCGGGGTGATTCCAGGACCCACCGCGGACTACCTTGTACTTTTGTCCAAACAGGTCGGAGCGAAAGGTGCTGCCGGGGTAAGGCTCAAACCAGTCGTCAACCCACTCCCATACATTGCCCGCCATATCCAGCACGCCGTAGGGACTTGCTCCCGATGGAAAGCTCCCCACACGAGTCGTTCCCCCGAACCGATTGTCGGCGTTCAGCCGATCCCGCAGCAATACCTTGCCCCAGGGGAAGCTTCGCCCATCGTCGCCGCGGGCGGCCTTCTCCCACTCTGCCTCGGTTGGCAATCGCTTGCCGCGCCACCTGCAATAGCCCTGGGCGTTGTGCCAGGTAATGAAGACCACAGGGTGATCCGCCAACCCGGGATCGGCGTAAAGGCGCAAATCTGCCGGCTCGGAACACGCGCCGGCTCCTACGCACAGGCGATACTCGGCGTTGGTGACTTGGCAACGGTCTATCCGGTAGGCCTGAAGATAGACGTCGTGTTGTGGTCCTTCATCGTCCGGATAGGGTCGGCTGATCCCCATCAAAAACGTGCCCGCGGGGATGAGGACCATCTCGCCGCAACTCTGGCTAGTCGTGCCGGGAACCAAGGACGTGAGGGCGAGGACGACCAGGATCACTCTAGGCGTGATCTGTGTCCTTGAGCGATCCATGGCGCATCCTTTGCGGTTCCGACCTGGGTGTCGACCCTCAGCGGCTAAAGAGGCTGCTGAAAAAGTCATGTTGAGTTGAGATTTTCATCCTCGGGGGCTAAACAGGCTGCTAAAAAAGCCACGCTTAGGTGTAATTTCGTGCCCTCAGCGCTTATTTCTTGCGCCCCCTTCGGGGGCTACCCCCCAATGGGGCACCTTTCCCACGGCTTACGCCGTGGGCTACGAATCTTGCGCCCGCTGCGCGGGCTTAAAATCCAATCTATCTTCTACGGGTTGCGGCACGAGTAAACTCGTGCCCTCACCCGAGAGCGATTTTTTCCGCAACCTATTCAGCCCGGCGAATAGCGTGAAGAAAATCGGGCCTTTAGAAGGCCCGGTGTTCTCAGCACCAGGGCTAAAGCCGCGTAAATGGCCGTTTTCAGCGGCACGGCTAAAGCCGTGCCCTTCCGAAAGACATTTTTGAAACCAGTTCTGCTCACCCCCCCAGATAGGCTTTCTTCACCTCGGGATTGGTCAGCAGGTCCTCCGACCTTCCCTGGAGCACCAGAGTGCCGTTCTCCAACACGTAGCCACGCTGGGCAAATTGGAGCGCCATTCGGGCATTCTGCTCGACGAGCAGGATGGCGGTCCCTTCGAGGTTGATCTCTCGGAGCGCCTTGAACATGGTCATCATCAAGAGAGGGGCCAGTCCCATGGAGGGTTCATCGAGGAGCATCATCCTCCTGCCGCTCAGCAGCGCCCGACCGACCGCCAGCATTTGTTGCTCCCCGCCACTCAGAGTCTCCGCCTTCTGTGCCTTGCGTTCCGCCAGGCGCGGGAATAGGGCAAATACCCGGTCAAGGTCTCGCTCGATGGCTTTGCCATCTTTGCGGGCGAAGGTCGCGAATTTCAGGTTTTCCATGACGGTGAGATTACCGAACAGACGTCTCCCTTCAGGAACATGCGAGATGCCCAACTCGCTGACTACCCTATCGGCGGGGTACTTGAGCAGATCTTTCTCCATGTAGGTCATCGTGCTTCCCCGCTCCGCAGGAATCATGCGGGAGATCGCGCGCAGCGTCGTGCTCTTGCCCGCGCCATTGGCCCCGACAATGCACACAATTTCCCCTTCCGCCACCTGGAAGCTTATGCCATACAGGGCCTTGATGGCGCCGTAGGAGACCCGGAGGTTTTCCACTGACAGCAGCATCAGACCACCACCTCCTTCCCCAAATAGGCATCGATCACCTTCGAGTTGTTCTGGATTTCCTCCGGCGTGCCCTCCGCGATGACCTCCCCGAAGTCAAGGGCTTGAATCATCTCGCACAGCTCCATGACCACCCTCATCCGGTGCTCAATGAGAAAAATTGCCAAACCTAACCGGTCCCGAATTTGCCGGATAATTTGCACCATCTCCCGCAACTCTTCAGGGTTCATCCCGGCCGTCGGCTCATCCAAGAGCAGGAGCTTCGGGCTTGCCGCCAGCGCTCTGGCCATCTCCACCTTTCGCTGCACCCCGTAGGGGAGATTCGTCACCACCTCATTGGCGAACCGGCCAATGCCCATCATGTCCATCAAGCGCATGGCTATGGCTTCGGTCTCCGCTTCCTCCCGGACGCGCTTGGAGGTGCTAAAGAAGGCGCCTGCCAAGCCGTAGGAGAGCTGCGAGTAGCGCGCCAATTTGACATGCTCGAGGGCGGTCATGTGTCTCCACAAGCGGAGGTTCTGAAAGGTCCGCGCAATGCCCATGGCGGCAATTTGGTAGGGCTGAAGTCCAACCACGCTCTGGCCATCAAGGTTTATCGTTCCTTCCGTGGGCTGATGAATTCCCGTAATCAGGTTGAACACCGTGGTCTTGCCAGCCCCGTTTGGGCCGATCAGTCCCCGGATCTGGCCCGGCTCGATCACCACGTTGAAGTCATGCACGGCTCGTAGACCGCCAAAGTAGACGGTGAGGTTATGAACTTGCAGGAGTGCCATGCTTCACCTCTCCGGCGGGTTTCAATTTCGGCTTGAGCATTTCTTCGACCTTGAATTCGCGAAAGGCGACCAACCCTGTCGGGCGGAAGATCATTACGAGGATCAGCAGGACAGGAATGACGATCCATTTGAGGATCTCGAGGGGGCGAAGCGCTTCCATCAATACGTTGAGTCCGACTGCCCCCACGATGGAGCCCACGACGGAGTTCAACCCCCCCAAGTAGACCATGGCGAGCACCTCGCTCAGCTTCAGGATCCCAAAGGATCCCGGGTTCACGTAGCGGATGACATGAGCGAGTAACCCGCCGGCCACTCCCGCCCAGAAGGCCGAGAAAAGGAAAGCCGTCATCTTGGTGCGGCGCGTATTGATGGTCATGGCGTTCGCGGCGATCTCATCGTCGCGCACGGCATTGAGCGCCTTGCCCAGCGTCGAGCGAACGAAGTTATTGATGATCAGGACGCTGAGCGCAGTGATCACGAAGACCGCGGGCAGGCTGGCAAAATCCGGCTGCCCCATGAACCCCCGCGCGCCTCCGACAATCTGGAGGTTCTCGATAAGACTCTTCACGATGAAGGTGAAGGCCAGGGAAATGACTGCCAGATAATCCCCGCGGGTCCGGAAGGACGGGATTGCGACAAACAGGGCTCCGAAAGCCGCCACCAATCCCCCCACCACCAAGGACAGCGGGAAAATCAAGAGCCCCGGAACGTGGGGGAGGAGAGGCGCTCCGAGGATTTTATTCTGCACAAAACACAGGACGGTGACGACCGAGGCGGCGTAGGCCCCCAGCGCCATGAACCCCGGGTGGGAGCAGGAGAATTCCCCCATGAAGCCGTTGACCACGTTCAAGCTTAGGGTCACGATAATGGCGATCAGGATGAGCTTGAGGAGGAGCTCCCGGTAATCGCCGAGCGCGGCCCACTGGCTCAGCACCGCATACAGGAGGGCCAGGTGGATCAGGAGCGAAATCCCCCGCGGGAGCCGGAGCAACTTCTCCGCCAGCCAGTTCGCGGGCCAAGAACTCAGCCAGGCGACTATCCCAAGAGGCAGGAGATAGATCAGCAGCACATAAAGAATTACTCCCGGAATGAGGGCGGGTTGATCCAGAACAATGTCGAGACCAAAAAGGGCAGGCATCTCGCTCATGCCGAGCTCCAGCGCCAGCGGATAGCCTGCGAACCGTTCGACAATCACGGCCGCCAGCGCACCCAGGAGCCAGCCCAACAGTGGAACCCGGGCAAATGCATCACGCGTTTTTACCAGAAGTCTCACGGGACCCACCCGGCGGGGGTCCCCAGCAAGCCCGGTTGGGGCTTGCTGGGGTGGATGCGTCGTCAGCCCAGCGCGTTCGATTGGCATCTTCGGTCGGACCTCCTTTAGAGCCTTAACTGAGCAGAGTAGGGTTCGCCAAAGAATCCGTGAGGCCGGAAGGTGAGGATGATGAGGATGATCGAATAGGCAATAAGATCGCGAACCGTGGAGGGAAAGATCGTGGCGACGAAGATCTCGATGAATCCGAGAAGAAAGCCGGCCAGCGCCGCGCCGACGACCGATCCCCGCCCGCCCAGGATAGCGGCGACAAACGACTTCCAGCCGACGATGACCCCCATGTACGGATCCAGGACCGGATAGGCAATCCCATAGAGGATGCCGGCCGCGGCTGCCAGTGCCGAACCCAGGGCAAAGGTCATAACGGCGACCGAGCTACCGGACACTCCCATCAAGGGCACGGCGACGTAGTCGTAGGCCATGGCGCGCATGGCCATCCCCCACTTGGTGTGGCGCACGAACTGATGCAGAGCGAGCATGAGCAGTACGGACACAACCACGATAATGATCCGAGTGTTGGTGATGCTCACCCCGCCAAGCTGGTAGCTTCGAGTTTCGATCAGGGCAGGAAAGTTCCGGCGTGCCGCGCCAAAAAGCCGCAGGTTCCCCGTTTCCAGGATAATGCCGATCATCAACCCGGTGATGGCGGCTGAGGCCCGCGGCGCATTCCGCAACGGGCGATACCCGATTCTCTCGATGATCATCCCCAGGAGCGAAGTGGCAAGCATGGCCAAGACGATCGTGAGCGCCAGGATGAGCCAAGGGGGAAGCGGCAGAAACCCTGCCAAGGCCAGTGAAACCAGGCCGGAAGAGATGAAGAAGCCGATGTAGGCCCCCGACATGAAAATATCGCCATGGGCGAAGTTGAACAGCATCAGCACGCTGTAGACCATCGAATAGCCCAGGGCGATCAGGGCGTAAAAGCTGCCCGCCTGCAGCGCATTGATCACGTTTTGCAGGAAAAACGCCATTCCGTTTGCTCCTCTTCAATAAAAGGTCGGGCTCAGGGGCATCGGTGCCCTGCGCCCGACCCTCGCCACACCTAGCTTCCGCGCTGCGCAGCCGAACGTCAACGCCGGCCGCCTGTGGATGCATCCCGCTCTCGTTTACTTGGGACACACTTGTTTGAAGAAGGTGAACTGCCCCGTATCACTGATTTTGACAACGACCGCACACTTGACCGGGTCGCCACTTCCCGAGTGGAAGGTCATGTCGCCCGTGATCCCTTTGAAGTCGCGAATGCTGGCGATGGCGTCGCGGACGCATTTCCTATCCACCTTGATATCGCCCGTGATCTTGCCACACTTTTGAATGCCGGCCTGGGCGATCCCCATCGCATCCCAAGTCAGGGCGGCCACATCGTCAGGCACGTAGCCGTGCTCCTTGTTGTAGCGATCGATGAACGCCTTGGTCTTGCCTGTGGCGCCCGCGGCAGCATAATGGGTGCTGAAGTACAGGCCATTACAGTCACTGCCGCAAAGCTTCATCAGCTCCGCCGAACCCCAACTGTCACTGCCCACGATAGGCTTGTTGAAGCCCAGTTGGTGCGCCTGCTTCACGATCAAAGGGACCTCATCGTAGTATTGTGGGGTGAAGAGGAACTGGGCGCCGGAGTTTTTGATCTTGGTGAGCTGCGCGCTAAAGTCCTTGTCCTTCGTGGTAAAGCTTTCGTAGGCAACGACGGAGCCGGCCCCGTGCAGGTCTTCCCAGGCCTTCTTGAAGAATTCGGCCAACCCCTTGGGATAGTCGCTCCCCACATCGTACAGGATCGCCGCCTTGGTAAATTTAAACTGGTCGGTAACGAAGTTGGCCACCACCGGTCCCTGAAATGGATCCAGGAAACAGGCGCGGAAAACCCAGGGACGGTTGAGCGTGGCATTGGGGTTGGTCGACCAGGGGGTAATCATGGGGGTTTCGTAGTTGTTGGCGACCTCGCCGGCGGGCACTGCCTGCTTGGAAGCCTGCGGCCCGACAATCAAGAGAACCCTGTTTTGTGTGATCAGCTTGGTGTTGGCGGCCACCGCCGACTCGGCTTTGGCCTCGTTATCCTCGATCACGAGCTCGACATTGTACTTCGTGCCTCCAACCTGCAAACCGCCGGCCTTCTTAATATCGTCCAGCCACATCTGGGCGGCGAACTTGGTGCCCTCGCCGACCTTGGGAATGTCACCGGTGAGTGGGGCATTAACCCCAATTCGAATTACGGCCGGGGGCGGCGCTGTGCTGGCGATGAGCGCAAACCCGAGCAGAATCAATAGCAGGACGAAAGTCAGGATCACATTCTTTCTAAGCATCTTCTCCTCCATCCTCGATCAAATGGATCACCTAAGCAACGGGATTTTAAGTGGTACTGCCACATGGGGTTCGGAGGGTTACAGACTTCTAGCCGGGGAACAATGGGATTGTAAAGGAAAACCGGCTGCTTCACCACAGCGCGCCGCCGCCCGGAAACACGGAAAAACAGATGGGTCGAATTCGCCTTATCTGCGGAACCGAGCGTCGGGCAATCTGGTCATTGAGACCGCTCTGCACGCGCCGATCAACCCGATCCCGCAAAGCGGGGTGCCAAACTACCGCTCTTGCCGGATCGGTTGCACGCGCTCCCCATCGTGCGCCGATTGGCCCACGCTGAGGGCTACCAGATCCTGGTCGGCCACTTCGCCGTTGATTTGCACGTTTACACCATCGTCATAGCCGAGCGTGACCGGCACCAGTTTGAGCTGGTTATTCCGCACGACCGGCACATAGGGTTTGCCGTCGCGAAAGATGAGCGCGTCGTCGGGCACCATGCGCGCCTGGCTGGGCGCGGAGATGTGCAGGGAGACTTTGGCGTACATGCCGGGCAAAAGGAGCTGTTCGCGATTGGGCAGGTCAACTTCCACCAGCATGGTACGCGTAGCCGTAGCGATGGCCTCGGGATGCCGCGCCACTTTGCCCGGAAATTCCCGCCCGGGATACTCCCCAACCGTGATGCTGGCGGAGTCCCCGTCGTGGACGAAGGGAGCCAGCGACTGCGGAACGTCCGTATATACCCGCAAAGGCGACAGGGTGGCTAACGCCAGCAGAGGGGTGTTGGCGGCGCTGGTGGTCGCTTGCGGAATGAGCGCGCCGGGATCCACGGAGCGGGCGGTTACCACGCCGGAAAACGGCGCGGTGATGACCTTGTAGGTCTCCATCGCCAGGTATTGATTCAGCCTGGCCTGGGAGGCCAGCATGGTGTTGTGGGATTCGTCGGCGGTTTGCCGCGCGAATACCCCCTCCTGCGCCAGCGCCTGATAGCGTTGGTCGGTAATCAGGTTCAGGTTATAAGTCGCGCGCGCATTGGCCACCTCTTGTTCCAGCTCGGGGGATTCCAGGATGGCCAGCACCTGGCCCTTGGTTACCCGGTCGCCTTTGTCGACCTTGATAACCTTCAGATAGCCGGGGATCTTCGCATAGATGGGGGTCTCGGTGAAGCCGCGCAAGGTGGCCGGTAAGTCCAGCGCACGGGCCGCGGGCGGATGCAGTACGGGCTGGACCAGCACACGCTGGCCTAATTGCGCTTCCTGGTTCAGGACCAGCGTCTGCCGGCTCAACTTTGAGTTGCGGGCTAGCAGCAGGGCGGTCAGGATGCACAGGACGGCCACTACCGCCAGCACCCAGCCCACATAGAACCAGCGCCCGGGTTGCCGCAATTCAGGAGTGGGTTCAAGCTCCGGCGCCACCCGTAGAGGCGCGCGCTCCGGTTCCGTGCTCACCACGTGCATCGAATGCACCGGGTTGGTGTTGTCCTTATACATGATCTAGTCCTGGAAACTGGTGGCGGAGGGCGGCATCGACCCGCTCGTCACGCTCACGCTTGGTGGTCACCTGCCGGCCAAAGATGGAATACACCGTGGGCACTACAAACAGGGTGGTTGCGGTTGCCGCCAGCAAGCCGCCGATAACGGCGCGGCCCAAGGGCGCGTTGAGTTCCGCGCCGGAGCCGAAGCCAAAGGCCATAGGCAACATGCCGAGAATCATGGCCAGCGCGGTCATCACAATGGGACGAAAACGGATGCGGCCGGCTTCGAGGGCGGCGTCCACCGCACTGTATCCTTCCTCGCGCAACTCGTTGGCGAAAATGACGAGCAGGTTTCCGTTAGCCACGCCCACGCCGACAGCCATAATCATGCCCATCAGCGATTCCACGTTGATGGTGGTACCGGTAAGCGCCAGCATCCAGAGGGCGCCGGCCAAGGCTCCCGGCACAGCCAGCATGATGATCATCGGCTCCAGCCAGGATTGGAAATTGGCCACCATCAGCAAGTAGACAAGGACGGCAGCGAGTAAGATGCCGAATTCCAGGGTTTGAAAAGAGGTCCGCATGGCCTGGCTGCGGCCGCGAACCACGATGCTGGCGCCGCGCGGCAACGGCCCCAGCCGGGAAATCGCCTGCTGCACGGCCGCCGAGGCGCTGCCCAAGTCTCGTCCGGATACACTGGCGTTGACGTCGATCACCCGCTGCAGCGTGTAGTGGTTGATCACCGCCGGATCCAGGCCGTGCTTGATTTGCGCGATGTTGGCGAGCAGTTGCGGCTGGGTGTTGGGCGCCCCGCCCGTAATGGGAAGGTTCGCCAGGCTCTGGACCGTGCTGACGTCCTCTTGCGGCACTTGGGAAATAACGCTGTAATTCACGCCGCTGACGGGGTCGAGCCAGAAACTGGGCTGGATCAGAGAGTTTCCGTTCAGCGCCGTCAGCAGGCTGGCCGCCGCCTGCTGCTCAGAAATTCCCAACTCCAGGGCCTTGGCACGATCGATGTCGACGTGGAAAGCCGGGCGGTCCAGGGGTTCGGCAATGCGCAGGTCGTTCAGCCCGGGGATAGTCCGCACGGTGTCTTGCAGCCGGCTGGCCAGTTGGTAGTTGCCATCCAGGTCGTTTCCGGAGATCTGCACATCGATGGCCGACGGTAACCCGAAATTCAGCACTTGCCCCACCAGGTCGGCGGGCTGAAAATAGGCGGTCACGTTCGGGAACTGCGCGCGCAGCCGCCGGCGAATATCCTCTTCATAAACGGCAGTGGGCCGGTGCTTTTCCTTCAACTGGATCAGTATGTCGGCGTCCATCGAACCGACGGAATCGGTCTGGTAGAAGGCCAGGTTGAAGGAAACCGGCAAACCGATATTGTCGCTGACGGTTTCCAGATCCGCGGCCGGGACGGCGTCGCGTACCATGTGCTCGATATCGTCGACAATCTGTTCGGTGCGCTCGATCCGGGTACCGGTGGGGGCGCGCACGTGCAATCGCATCATGCCGGCGTCGACCGTGGGAAAGAAGTCCTCGCCCACCACTTTGACCAGGGCGAAGGAAAGCACGACCAGCAGGGTAGCGCCAGCCAGCGTTATGGCGCGGCCGGAAATCATTCTGGCCAGCAACCCCGTGTAACCGCGGCGGAGACGCTCGAACCCGCGCTGAAAACCTGCCGTCAGGCGGCTCCAACTGCCGCCTTCATTATTCGCTTCGGTTCCGTGCTCGTCGCGCACCAGATAGCTGGCCATAGCCGGAACCAGAGTCCGCGAAAGCAGATAGGACGTAAGCATCGCAAAGACCACGGCTAGCGCCAGCGGGGTAAAAAGATACTTAGCCACTCCGGAAAGCAGCACCACCGGAAAGAAGACGATACAAATCGATAAGGTTCCCACCAGCGTTGGGGTGGCGATCTGGGAAGCGCCGTCCAGGATCGCGGTCAAAATCGGCTTGCCCATCGCGTGGTTGCGGTGAATATTCTCCACTTCGACCGTAGCGTCGTCCACCAGCATGCCGACGGCAAGCGCTACTCCGCCCAACGTCATGGTGTTGATCGTCTGGCCCGAGAGACGCAGCCCGATGATGGCAGTCAGTATCGATAGGGGAATCGACGCAATCACGATCAACATGCTGCGCGCGGAGCCAAGAAACAACAGCACCATGAGTGAGACCAGCAGCGCGGCGATAACGGACTCGCGCACTACTTCCCACAGTGCTTCGCGCACAAACTTCGACTGGTCGAAGGTAAGGGCCAGTTTCAGGCCTTCCAGGCGCTTGGGCAGGGAGGCCAGCAACCGGGGAAGACGGTCGCGAACGGCGTCCACCACGGCCAGCGTGGAAGCATCCGCGTGCTTGATCACCATCAGGAAGGTGCCCCGGCGCCCGTTCACGCGGACGACGTTGGTTTGCGGCTGGTGCGTGTCGCTCACCGGAGCCACATCGCGCAACAAGACCGGGGCCTGGCCCACCACTTTGACCGGCAATTGGTTAAAAGCGGCCACTGTGTCCGGGCTCATGTTGAGGTCTATGTCGTATTCATAGTTCCCCATCTTGGCCGTGCCGGCCGGAATCACCACATTGGTGTTCGCCAATGTCTGGCCGACATCCTGCGGCGAAAGCCCCTGGGCGTATAGCCGCAACGGGTCCAGGTTTACCATTACCGCGCGTTGCACCCCTCCCAACGGAGCCGGCGTCGAAAATCCGGGAATGGTGAAAAGCTGGATACGGACAAAATTAAGGCCGTAGTCGAACAGTTGCTGCTCCGAAAGCCGGTCGCTGAACATGTTCAGTTGCGCGACCGGCAGGTTGGAAGCGTCGTAGGCGATGATTTGCGGCGGCTGGGTGCCGCGCGGCAGGTTGCTGAGAATGGTTTCCGATACGGCATTGATCTGCGCGATGGCGCCGCCCACATCGGCGCCGGGATGAAAGTAGACTTTGAGAATCCCGAGCCCGTTGATGGATTGCGATTCGATGTGCTCGATGTCGTTTACCGTGGTGGAATAGGCGCGTTCGCTGATCCACACCATCCGCCGTTCCATCTGAAAGGCGGGCAGGCCCGGGTAATTCCACACCACCATAACGACCGGCAACTTGATGGCAGGAAAAATATCGACATTCATCTGGTGGAAAGACAACAACCCGAGCACCAGCATCAGCAGCGCCATCACCGCGATGGTTAAGGGTCGGCGGAGAGCCAGTTGTACCAGCCACATCATGGGAGGAACCTATCTGGGAACGGGTGACTTGCGATTTGCAATTGGTAATTTGTAATTGGCAAAGTAAAGGGGGTGAATCTCACTACGTGCCGTTTTCCCACTTTTGAAATTACAAATTGCAAATTGCAAATCCGGTACCGGCGTAAGCTGCGCCGGCATGGAGACTTAGATGCTTTGTACCGGGGCAAAGCTTCTTGATTGCGGTTTCGATGGTCCTTCTTCACAGGCGTATTGCTACTGTGAGTGGGCGGAGAAATCTGATTGCTTCTCGATCACCCGCTCACCCGCTCGCCGGAGCACCCGATTTTTCGACGGAGCGCATCCGGTTCCTGTTGCCACTGTTACCCTCTTCTATTTATCGTCAGCCCAGCTAGTGAAAAGCCCTTGGAGGTAGACCAATGTCCGTCTCGCACCCGGTGTGCGGTGCCCGTTTCGTCGCCATTTTGCTGGCCGCATTATTTTTGTTTTCGCCGTCCAGTTGGGCCCAGCAGCCGCCCTCTGCGGCGGCCCCTACCGGACTTCCCGATGCTCCCACCAACCCAGCCGTCTTGCAGAACTACAGCAAACCTAAGCCGGCCTTCAGCCTTATTGGGTACTATCCTCCGCGCTGGGTGCCGGCGGCTAACCTGCAGAACGCCCCCCGTCTGGAAAGTCTGACGAGAAACGGCGCGATTTATCTTTCGCTGAGTGATGTGATCGCCATCGCGCTGGAAGACAATCTGGACATCGAACTGGCGCGTTATAACCTGCCCATTGCGGATACCGATATTCTACGGAGCCGGGGCGGAGGACAGCCGTTGGGAGTAGCGGCGGGGATTGTGCAGGGCACACCCGGAGGAACCGGCACCGGGGTGACGGGGGGCGCGCTGACCTCTACCAGCAGCGGCTCCGGCGGCACTTCGCCGGGAGCGGGCGGCGCCGCCGCAGGCACATCGGGCTTAGTGTTCTCTTCAGCCGGCGCTGGACCTCCGCCCCCGCAGTTTGATCCCAACCTGGTGAGCACGCTGCAGATTCAGCACCAGGACATACCGCAGGCAACTCCTTTTAGCGGCACGCCGCTGCTGGTGCAGAACACGGGCACCGCCAATTTTACCTACGCCCAGGGGTTCGCTACCGGCACCAATATGAATCTGGGTTTTGACAATACCCGCCTTACTAGCAACAGCGCCTTCAACTTTTTGTCGCCACAGTTGACCTCCAATTTCCAGCTGACGCTCACCCAGCACCTCCTGCGCGGGGCTGGTTGGAACATCAATAAGCGGTTCATCACCATCTCCAAAAACAATCGTGCGATTACTGACGAGGCTTTCCGCCAGCAGGTGATGACCACGGTGATGCAGATCCAGAACATCTACTGGGATCTGGTCAGCGCGTACGAGGATTTGCGCGTCAAGAATGAAACTCTGGCGTTGGCGGAGCGCACCCTGGCAGACAACAAGAAACAACTGGAACTCGGCTCGATCGCCCCGGTGGAAGTCACCAACGCGGAATCACAACTCGCCAGCGCCCGGCAAAGCGTGATCGTTTCCCAGACCAATCTGCAACTGCAACAGCTCTACATGATTAATGCCCTCACGCGCAATTTCGAGGGCTCGCCTCTGCGCTCGTCCCCGGTGGTGCCTACCGACACCATGGTGGTACCGCAACAGGAAAAGGTGGAACCCGCCCGGGAACTCATTACCGAAGCCCTGCAACACCGGCCGGAACTGGTGCAAGCGCGTATCGACCTGCGTAACCGGCAGCTCAACGTAAAGGGCGCGAAAAATGGCCTTCTGCCCGCCATCGATCTGGTCGGGTTTTATGGAGCGGCTTCCCTGGCCGGAGTCGGAAATGCGGCCTGTAAAAGCGCTCCTGCTCCCTTTAATGCCCCTCCCTTCTGCCCCACCAGCCTCCCGGCGCCTACCGGCTATGGCACTGCGTTTCGCGACCTGTTCAACAGCAGTGCCCCGGATAAAGGCGTCGCTCTCCAGGTGAATCTGCCGATTCGGGATCGCCAGGCGCAGTCGCTGCAAGTGCGGGCCGAATTGGAGACCCGGCAAGCGCAGGTTCGTGTCCAGCAGCTGGAAAACCAGATCGCAATTCAAGTCCGCAACGCGCAGTTCGCCTTGCAACAGAACCGGGCGTGGGTAGCCGCCTCTCTGGAGGGGGAACGTTACGCCCGGGAATTGCTGGAAGCGGAACAGACACGCCTCTCCCTGGGCGCTTCGACCGGCACCTTGGTTTTGCAGAAGCAAATCCAGTTAGCCAATGCCGAGGAAACCCTGCTGGCGGCAAGAGTGGCGTACGTCAAGTCGCAGGCGAACTTGGACTACGCTTTATCCCGTACGCTGGAACGAAACGGCATTCGCGTCGCGGATGCGGAATCCGGGAAAGTGACCCAATTACCGGTGACCCCGGAAGCCGCCCCCAGCAAGAGGCCGTTTGCGCCGGTATCGCCGGAAGTGCCGACAACACCCTAGCAGTGGTCAGTGGCCGGTGGTCAGAAATGCGGACGCAAATTCTGACCACAGTTTCCGGTTTCCAGCGGGGCGCACTCGAAGCGAGTATCTTGCAGCTGGAAACTGGAAACGTTGCTCTATTCCTGGCCGGCGGCAGATACGCGCAGACGGGACCTCTGGTAGGCGCGCAGCGGGATGATGAGCGAGAAGAACGGAACCATGTACACGGTGTTGACGATCGGTTCGATCGGACCGAAAAACTGCGAACTGAAGACTACAACCAAAGTGTTGTTTAGAAGAACCAGGCTGAGAATGGCGGAGACCTGATCGGCCAGCAACCGGTTCCAGGAAAGCAGGACGCCCGTAACAAAGTAGACAGCCGCCAAAAAAACTGCAACGGCCAGAGCGGTTGCCAAAGTCGCCGCGTCCCGCCGCAAATAATGCGCGTATTTGGAAAAAATGCCCAGATTGATCGAGGACATCAGGATCAAAGAAATAGGATACTGTTTGCCCGCCAGTTTATCCGCTCCGCGTCTGGCGAATCGCTTCAACATCTGCGCCGCCGCAAAGGGTATAAACACCACAATGCACAGCAACCGCATCATGACGGTGAAAGAAATTGCCATCTCCTGGCCGGAGAGCAACTTTACCAGGGCGGGAAGCGTGACGGGCACCAGCAGGGAGCTGGCTACCACCATCATCACTACCTGAGAACTGTTGGCCTCCAGCATCCCGGCGAAGAACGGCGAAACCACCGCAGTGGAGATGCCGCTCAGCAGCAGGGCAGCCAAGGCATAGGCAGGAAGCAGCCAATGGAAGAGGAAGTACATTGCCGTGGGTAGCGCGATCAGCTTCACCGCCAGCAGCAGGCAGAGATAGCCGGACGAGTTCCCGACCGATTGCCGGATCGCGTCCAGCGGAATCGTCAGAAAAGCCATGAACAGCAGAGCCATCATGCAGTAGAGCGGGAACGGATCAAACCACGCGCCGAAATCGGGGAACAAGACGGCTGCGATGATCGAGGAGAAGATCACAACGACGAGCAGGGTGTCGCGGGAGCGAAAAGTCATAGGAAGCACTCAGCATTTAGCACCCAGCCAACCGAAATCTGTAGAGGATGGGTTGTGGTCAATGGTTAGTCCTCTCCTGTCCTGCCGAATGCTGAGCGCCGAATACTGAATGCCTATTTCGCCGTCTGGCGAAGCGCCGATTGCCCTTTGCTGAGCGTTGCTCTTGCCGCCAGAGCGTCTTTCACCGCCGCGATCAATTCGCTGAAGGTGGTGGTGATTTTCACGTTGGCTTTGGCCAGCGCTTCGTACTTCGACTTGGCGGACCCGGCTCCTCCCGAGATGATGGCGCCGGCATGGCCCATTCTCTTCTCCGGCGGCGCGGTCTGACCGGCAATGAAGGCAACCACCGGCTTAGGATAGCCGCCGGCGATGTACGCGGCCGCCGCTTCTTCGCCCGTGCCCCCGATCTCGCCCACCATCACCACCACTTCGGTTTCGTCGTCAGTGGCGAATTCCTTCAGCACGTCAACAAAATCCATGCCGCGAATCGGGTCGCCGCCGATAGCGACGCAGGTAGTCTGGCCAATGCCTTTTCCGGAAAGAGTCGCGCCAATGTCATGGGTCAGGGTGCCGCTGCGGGATACCAGGCCCACATGGCCTTCCGCATAGATAGATCCGGGCATGACCCCTACTTTGGTCTTTCCCGGGCTGATTACCCCGATCGTATTTGGCCCAATGACCTTGGCGCCATGTTCTTTCGCCAACTGCTTGATGTAGGCGGTATCGTGAATGGGCACGAACTCGGTAATGGGCACCACCACCTTTATGCCCGATTCGATGGCCTCGATGGCGCAATTCTTCAAGGCAAAGGGAGGCACGAGAATCATGGTGGCGTCGATGGCAGTGTATTCGAGGGCTTCGGGAATGGTGTTGTAAACCGGCACGCCTTCGACGGCCGTTCCCCCTTTTCCGGGGGAGATGCCGGCGACCAGCTTCACCCCGTAATCCAGCATATACCGGGTGTGCATGCTGCCCTGTTTTCCGGTCATTCCCTGCAAGATTACCTTCGTATCCTTATTGATCAAGATCGCCATACTATGCGCCCCCTCCGACCAGCCGGACTATCTGCTCTACGGCTTCCTCCGTGGTGCCGAACTTGATGATGGGGATATTCCGGTCTTCGAGCATCTTCCAGCCTTCATCCTGGGAATGCCCGCGCATTTTGACCACGATCTTGACTTTAGGTTGGTCCTCATCGATGACGCAACTGATGCCGCGCGCCATCCACGCGCAGTTGTTGATGCCGCCAAAGGCGTTGACCAGCAGGCCCTTCACCCCAGGGGTAGCTAAAGCTATGCGCACCGCTTCGGCCATTTTCTCCGCCGAGATTCCGCCGCCGGTATCGACAAAGCATGCGGGCTTGGCCTTGTAGTGCGAGACCAGATCCATGGTCGCCATGGCCAGGCCGGCGCCACTGCCCACTACGGCAATGTTGCCGTCCAACTGTACGTAGTTGAGGCCCACCTTGCGCGCCCTGATCTCCAGTGGAGAATTGCCTTCGAATTTAGGAGCGAGCTCTTGCCGGGGCAGGGCAGAATCGTCAATCACCACCTTCGCATCCAGGGCCATTACCTCGCCCTCCGGAGTCACGGCGAGCGGGTTGATCTCCGCCGTGGTCGCATCGCTGCCTTCGAAAGCGGCAACAAGCTTTTCCACGACTTCCGCAACCTTGGGTAACAGATTGGTCTTCAGCCCGGAACGGCGAAGGAAATCTACAATCTTGTAGCCACGAACCGGTTGCGTAGGTAGAAGATGCATGCGGAAGACCTGATGGGGGCTGCGCTTGGCCACCTCTTCGATATCCATGCCGCCGCAGACGGAAAAAATCACTACCGGCAGGCCATTCTCCGGATCGAAGGTGACGCCCGCATAGAGTTCCTGGTCGATCTGGGTCTTTGCGCAGATCAGCAGGCTTGCCGTGCTTTCACCGCTAATGGTGAGCCCCAGGATTTTGCTCGCCGCAGCTTTTACTGCCGCCGCGTCGTTGGCGATCTTAACGCCGCCCGCTTTGCCGCGTCCGCCGGTAAGCACCTGCGCCTTAATCACTACGGGATAGCCCAGCGCATTCGCCGCGCTCACCGCTTCCTCGGTGGAACAGGCTACTTTCCCCGGCGCCACGCGAATGCCGTAACGCGAGAAAATGTCCCTGCCTTCGTGTTCTAACAACCGCATGCTTTCTCCTTTGCCTTAGCAGTGGCCAGTGGCCAGCGGCCAGTGGTCAGTAGGACAAATAGAATAGCCCCTAGCCACTGACTACAGCCCGCATTCGATAGTGCCTGTTCTTCGGCCCTAACTACGCGATGGCCTGGCCGCTCGAGGCTTTGGATTTTTTCTCTGGTTTGGCCGCGTCCTCACTGGCGGGGCCTTCCGTTGCCGGTTCTACCGCGATGGCGAAGTCCGGACATATCTGGAAGCACTTAAGGCAGCCGTTGCAATTCTCGGAATGCTCCGCCACCATGTAGTGATAACCGCTGCTGTTAAGTGAGTCCGACTGTTCAAAGACCTCCTGGGGACACACTTCCTGGCAATAGCCGCATTCCTTGCACAAGGCTGGGTTCACCTCGGCTTTGAAGGGTTTCTTGGGTTTCTTCATATCCCTTGGGACTCACTTTCCGGCGGTTTGCTTTTGCGCCACGGCCATGCCGGCCCGCACCGACTCGATATTGGCTTGCGCCGAAGTCTCGGACATACTCTGTCGTATGGCTTGGAACAGGCTTTCCGGGTTCACCATCTGCGTCAGGGAAAGAATGGTTCCCAGCGCGACCATATTCGCGGCCCCTCCGGGAATGCTTTCCGCCATTCGGGTAAACGGAACCCCGCGAGCATAGCGGCCTGCGAGAACCGCCGAGCCGGAATTATCGAAGAGCACCGGAACACTCGCGGCGCTGGCGCCATATTTCTTGATGGCGCTTTCGCTCAGCGCCAGGATCAGATCGGGCTGTTCGACCTGCTGGAAGATGATTTCGTCCTTATCGGTGATCAGCTCGGAGACGCTCAACCCGCCGCGCTGGGCATCGCCGGTCGAGGACTGCGTCTGGACGACGTTGCTGCCTTCGAGAATGGCGGCTTGGCCGAGCAATCTTCCGCTCAGCACCAGGCCTTGCCCGCCCGATCCTGCCAAGATGATTTCGTATCTCTGCTTCACTCTATTTTCCTGTTGGTTCGCTCTGTAGCCGAACCTGAATCTCGCGATAACGGGTTATAAAGTCGGGAACGTTCTTGTCGACGAACTTGCCGACGGCGAAAAATCCTTCCTTTTCCGGATCGGCCATTTCCTTGTACTTGCCAAGGGGAACGCCTTTTTCTTTCAGCCAGCGGAGCATGGTCAGCGGCTGGTCCATGTCGTTGTTCGGGCCATACAGCGTAGTGCAGGGGCTGATTGCCTCGACCAGCGAAAATCCCTTCTTGACCAGCGCCTCCTTGATGCGATTCTTCAACGGCAAGGCGTTAAAGATCGTCTCCCGGGCGACATAGGTGGCGCCGGCGGCTTCCGCCAGGGCGCAAATATCGAATGGCCGTTCCGGATTGCCGTAGGGCGTGGTACTGGTAATCCGATCGGACGGCGTCATGGCAGATTGCTGTCCGCCCGTCATGCCGTAGTTGAAATTGTTGACCACCACCGCGGTCAAATCCATGTTGCGGCGCGCCGAGTGGATGAAATGATTGCCGCCGATGGTGACGCCGTCGCCATCGCCCATCAGGACGACGACGTGCAGGTTGGGATTAGCTGCCTGAATGCCCGTGGCATAAGCCAAAGCCCGGCCGTGCGTCACATGCAGGGCGCTGGTGGTCATGTAGTTGTCGGCCTTGCCCCAACAGCCGATGCCGGTAACAATCACCACCTCGTTATTCTTGTATTCGAGCTCTTCGAAGGCGCGCACCAGCGCGGCCAAAACCGTTCCGTTGCCGCAACCGGAGCACCACTGATGGGGAAGCGAACTCGGTTTCAGATATTTCAAGCCAGTAGCATGCGCCATCGCCATCGTCTCCTATTGTGCGGCCTGCAAGATGTCCGCGGGGGTGATGATCTGTCCGTTGAAGCTGTTCACCCGTACGAGCTTTACGGAATCGCCCACCAGCTTGCGGACTTCGCCGGCCAGCTGGCCGCTGTAGTTCATCTCGACAACCACGATCTTCTTGGCGGTTTTCGCGGCGGCTATGACCTCGGCGTCAGGGAACGGCCAAACCGTCTGCAGTTGAAGCACTCCGGCGGCTACCCCGGCCTGCCGGGCGCGCTGGGCCGCGGCCCGGGCGGCCCGCGTAGGAGCGCCGGCGGCAATCATCAGCACTTCGCAATCGTCGACGTCGAAAGTCTTAGTAAAAACAATTTCATCCCGGTGAGCTTGAAATTTGCTATGCAACTGGGTTACGCGTTTGGTGGCCATTTGCGGATCGGTAGTGGCGTAACCCTCCGGGCCGTGCATGGTGCTGGTGATGTGGAAGGTATATTCGCTGCCAAAAGCCGCCAGGGGCGCGACCCCGTCGCCGTCAAAGCGGAAGGGCTTGTACTGCTCCGGCGGCACTGTGGGCTTGGCCCGCTCGACCACGGGCAGTTGGCCGGCCGCCGGAATGACAAAGCTTTCCCGCATGTGCCCGACAATCTCGTCCGCCGCCAGGACGACCGGGGTGCGAAACTTTTCCGCCAGATTGAAGGCGGTAACCGCCAGGGTGAAACATTCCGGCACGGAAGCCGGCGCCAACGCGATCAAGGTCTGGTCACCATGGCGTCCCCAGCGGATCTGCATAAAATCGGCCTGGGCGGGCTTGGTCGCCAACCCGGTGCTGGGTCCCACGCGCTGGACGTCGATGACCACGCACGGAACTTCGCCCATGATGGCCATCCCCAGGTTTTCCTGCATCAGGGAAAATCCCGGCCCGCTGGTCGCGGTAAACGATTTCTTGCCCGTTAAGGAAGCGCCGATAACCGCTGCGATGCTGGCGATTTCGTCTTCCATTTGCATGTAGACTCCGCCCAGCTTAGGCAGACGGCGCGCACTCATGTCGGCGATTTCCGAAGAGGGCGTAATAGGGTATCCCGCGTAGAAACGGGCTCCGGCATAAAACGCGCCCTCGGCGATCGCCTGGTTCCCCTGAATAAGTCGGGCTGTGTTTGCCAATTCCAAACTCCTTTCGCCAAACCGCCTAGCGTTTTCCGTCTTGCCTTGCTTTGCGGCCAAGGCCGTTCTATCCGCCAACATTCGCGAACATCCTGTGCTCGGGCAGCCGATTGACCAGGTTGCCGCTGGCATCGAACTGCAGCTCGCGCGCCGGTTCCACAATCTCCAGCAGCGGATTCTGCTCGATCTCCGGTTTGAGATTCTCGCTCAGGACCAAAGCCGCCAGCTCCAGTGAATTCCGGATCCAGCCGATCGTAACGTCCCGCAAATCGAACTTGCCCACCGTCGGCATTAGCGTTTCCAGGCATTCGCGGTCGCTCGGGAAATGGATGGGCGTGCGAATGGTGGAGGTAAACAGAGCCGTTAACGCGTTGATGCGCGTGGGTTCCCAGTCAATTTTGTTAACCAGACGGTCGGTAACGACGTCGGCCATGCCAATACCCAAGGCCACGCCATGGGTGAGCGGGCTCAGATCGCGCACGAAGATGCGTTCGATCTTGTGCCGGTCGGGCAGGGGATTGTATTGGGCGTGGGGATTGCGGTTGATGACCTTGCCATCCATGCCGCCACCGCTGATCTCTTTGCCGATCTCATCCACAATCAGAATATCCAGATCGACCGGAATCCTGCCCATCCAGGCCTTCACCAGTTCCAGGTTTTCCTCTTCGCGTTGCTCCATCAGTTCGACCGGAACCGCGTCGAGCTTGGCGGTGTTGTGATACGCGTCTTCCAGGATGGCCAGGCCGCCGATGATCTTGCCCGACTTCAGCACCTGGCGGCCGACGCTGCGAATCACGTGTTCCAGGCCCAGTTTGTAGCCGTACATGTGATAGCGTTGCGCACCGGCGAATTTGCCGATGCCAATCGCCATCATCTTGAACAGCCCGCTCTCGATTTTGCCGCTGAATGCGGTGTGCCATTTGACGCGATTGATGAGCATTACCCCATCGCTTTCATAGGCGAGGCGGTCCATGAACGCTTCTATTCCATCGCTGGTCTTGCCCAGCGACACGACCTCCAGTTGGCTGATCAGCGGGCAACCCATGGTCTGCTCGGTAATGCCGTAGCGAGCCAGCACGGCCGTCTGGCCTTCGGCAGTGGCGGCGCCGTGGCTACCCATCGCGGGGAAGAGAAACGGCTGTACGCCTTTTTGTTTCCAGAAATCGACCACCGCGCGCACGATGCTGGCGATGTTGTTCACTCCGCGGCTGCCCACGCCGATGGCCAAGCGGGAACCCGGTTTCAAACGCGAACCGAACGGGGAAGCGGAAAGTTGTTTGTGAACCTCCCCGGCTATGTCGGCAATCCGGCGGTCCGGGAAGTTCTGCTTAACCAGCAACATGCGCGGAAAGCTAATCATCACCCTCGAGGCTCCTTATGCCCGGCTGGCGGCAGCCTGCTTCACTGCCAAGGATTGATATTGCAACGGCTTATGCGGCTTGACGAAGAGCCAACATATAGCCCCGATCAAACCCGTGCTGGCGGTGGCGAAAATCGCGGCTTGCCAGCCGTAATGGGTGGCAATCCACGCGGTAAGCATCGGGGCTATACCGCCGATAATATTGCCCCAGAAATTCATCCACCCGGATACGGTGCCGGAAAACATGCCGGCCAGATCGGTGCAGGTGGTCCAGGCAGAGTTCATGGTAAGTCCCAAAGACATGAGCGAGAAGGACAAGCCCAGCACGGTCAGCCACTTATTGTCGGCCAGGGCCGTTAGCGCCAGACCCACGCCGCAGAAAAACAATCCCGAACCGGCGAACCAGGCGCGGGACTTAGCTCCGGCCAGGCCTTTCCCGATCAAATAATCGCTGGCAATGCCACACGCGATGGTTCCGAAGGCAAAGCTCAATTCCGGTAACGCGGCGGCAAAGCCCATCTGTTTCAGAGAAAAATGATGGGCTTCGAGCAGGTAGACGGGCAGCCAGGCGATAAACACGTACTGGATGTAATCCGCCGTGGCAAATTGCGCGCCTACGGCCCATACCTGGCTGGAATGAAGCAGATCTTTCCAGGGCGGCATGATTTTGGTGGCGGTGGGAATTTCCTTCTGCCCGTCCGCGATATATTCCAGTTCAGCCTGGTTGACGAACCGGCTTTCCCCCGGATGGGTCCGGAGCAGCAGATAATAAGCCAGCGCGATCAAAACTCCGATCACCCCGAATACCACGAAGACCGATCTCCAGCCCCAGTGCAGCATGATCAGCGTCGCAGTGGGGATACCGACCGCGGGGCCGAATTTGGCGCCCATTACCATCATGCCCACCGCCCGGCCCCGTTCCCGGCGAGGGAACCAATAAGAGAAAGCGGCATTGAGCCCCGGGTAGATCGGCGCTTCCCCAATTCCGAACAGGCCGCGAACCACGATCCAGGTGGAGAAACCGCGGCAAAACGCGGTCAGCGAGGTAAAAACCGACCACCAGGTGAGCGCCAGGGGAACAATCCGGCGGTGCCCGAAGAATTCGGTCAGAGTGCCCGACGGAATCTGGAACAGTGCATAGCAAAGAAAAAATACCGTCTGGAAGGTGCCGATCTGCACTTTGGTAAAGTGCAGCTCTTTAATAATGGCCGGCGTGGTGACCGCGAGATTGATGCGGTCGATATAAGACATGAACGTCATGAGCATGGCAAAAAATGCGAGCCACCAGCGGAAATTGGTCCGTTTTTGCCCCGCCGGCCTCGCCGCCGGCTCTTGGCCTGCTTGCCCGAGAGTGGAGGAAGACTTTTCTGAATTCATCGCCTCACCTCGAATTTCTCAACGCTGATACCGCAGCAAGTCCTGCCGACAAGCTCATTTCCCTTGGAACTGTGTTTGAGACACGCCAAAGGGACAGGCTCTCCATGCCTTGCAACCTTCCCTTGCCGGGTGCAGGCGTGAGCGCCAAGTTCAACGTGATAAGGAACTTATTCTATTTCCGCCACGCCGCTCCGCACTGTGATGATAGTCACCGGATGGGGTGACCCAACGGCCGGATTGGGCAATTTGGTAATTGGGTAATTTGGTAATTGAGGAATATGGTCAGAACTGTGTGTTTCCCCCTTTACCAATATTACGCAATTACCCAATTGCCAAATTCATCAATTTTGTAATTGAGTTTTGAGTAATTTGGTAATTTGGTAATTGAAAAACGGCGGAAGTAAGAAGTTATGTGATTCCCAATTACCAAATTACGAAATTACCCAATTACCAAATTCATCGATTTCCGTCGTGCGAGAGGCGCCATGAGCCATCCTAAATCGCCTATTTCCCCGGAAAAACTTCGCAGCCATCGCTGGTTGGGACCGCAGGATTTGCGTTCCTTTGGCCACCGCTCCCGGATGAAGCAGATGGGTTATAGTCCGGCCGATTACGTGGACCGTCCCCTGATCGGCATTTTCAATACCTGGGACGATCTGGCGCAGTGCCACTCCCATTTTCGTCATCGGGTGGAGGACATCAAGCGGGGCATCTGGCAGGCCGGCGGTTTCCCGGTGGAGTTCCCCGTGATGGCCTTAGGGGAGGTGTTTACCAAACCCAGCACGATGATGTATCGCAACTTTGCCGCCATGCAGGTGGAGGAAACCATACGCGCCCACCCCATCGACGGGGCAGTTTTGATGTGCGGCTGTGATAAGACCACTCCCGCCCTGCTCATGGGAGCCGTCAGCGCCGGGGTGCCGGCCATCTGCGTTCCTGCCGGTCCTATGTTGCGGGGAAACTGCCAGGGCAAGGTTTTAGGCAGCGGCAGCGACGTCTGGAAGTTCTGGGACCAGAAACGCGCCGGGCTCATCAGCGACGCGCAATGGGAGGAGATGGAAGGCGGGATTGCCCGTTCCGCCGGAATCTGCATGACCATGGGCACGGCGGCGACCATGACCTCCATGGCCGAGGTGCTGGGAATGACGCTGCCGGGCGCTTCGTCCATTCCCGCCGTGGATGCGGCTCATCCGCGCATGGCCGCCGAGTGTGGCCGGCGCATTGTGCAGATGGTATGGGAAGATCTGCGGCCCTCCGATATCCTGACCGCCAAAGCTTATGACAATGCCATCATCACTCATGCCGCGGTTGCCGGCTCGTCCAATGCCCTCATCCACCTGATAGCCATGGCGCGGCGTGGCGGCATCGATTTGACCCTCGACCGCTTCGATGAGCTTTCCCGCGGAATCCCGGTGGTGGCCAACGTTCGGCCTTCGGGCGCTTACCTGATGGAAGATTTCTATTACGCCGGAGGATTGCGCGCTCTGCTCAGGCAAATCGCTGTCAAGCTGGATTTGACGCAAATGACGGTAACCGGCAAGACGCTGGGGGAAAACCTGGCGGACGTGCAGGTATGGAACCCTGATGTAATCCGGCCGCTGGATAATCCGATCTCTGCCGCGGAAGGCCTGGCGGTACTGCGCGGAAATCTTGCTCCCGGAGGCGGCATTATGAAGCCTTCCGCCGCCGATCCGCGGCTGTTGAAGCATTGCGGCCCGGCGCTGGTGTTTTCCAGCTACGATGAGATGGCGGCGAATATCGATCGGGAGGATCTGGCGGTAACTTCCGACCACGTGCTGGTGTTGCAGAACGGGGGACCGCAAGGCGGTCCCGGGATGCCGGAATGGGGCATGCTGCCGATTCCCAAGAAACTGTTACGCCAGGGGGTGCGCGACATGCTGCGTCTTTCCGACGCGCGCATGAGCGGCACCAGCTACGGCGCGTGCGTGCTGCATATTGCGCCGGAAGCGTACGTTGGCGGTCCGTTGGCTTTCGTGCGTACCGGAGACCTTGTCTCCGTCGATGTTGCCCGGCGGTCGCTGCGCCTGGAAATTTCCGACGCGGAATTCTCTCGCCGACGAGCACAGTGGGTGGCGCCGGCGCCGCGTATCCCGCGCGGCTACGGTTTGTTGTACGCGCAGCACGTGCGGCAAGCCGACGAGGGGTGCGACTTCGATTTCCTCGAAGGCCAGGCGCCGGTTCCGGAACCGCCGATCCACTGAACCGAACCGGAAGACAGAAGTCAGAAGTCAGAAGACAGAACTCAGAATCCAGAAGCCGGAAGCTTCCCCTCCTCTGACCAGGAGTGGATAAGAGCGCTTGCCGGTTTTGCAGATCACCCGATCACCCGATATCCGGTTCGCCGGAATCTTCGGTAAGTTCCGGTAGCGAGGCAGGTTCTTCTGCGGCAGCTTCTTCTGCACTGGGTTCTGGCGCTGGCTGTTCCGCCGAGGCGGCCTCCCCGGGCCGGTGTTTCACCCGAACGACGATGATTTTGGAAAAACCCTCTTCGAACGTGGGTGGACGCAGCTTTGCCGACATGCGCTGCATTACGTCTTCCGGCACCACGCGCTGCCGTTTGCGGTTGCGCTCCAGGCAAGTTTGCAGCGGGACCTCGAAAAAGACGGCGTGGACCTCGTACCCGAACTCGCGCGCCATGCGGACCCAGTGACGCCGTTCCTTGGGCGAAAGATTCGTGGCGTCGACATAATTCATCGGCATGCGGGCCATCAGGCGGGCGCGCAGCAGGTAGCGCAAACTGGAAAACACCAGATCCTGGTGTCCCTGCTGGGTCGGATCGTCGAACAACAGAGTACGCAACAGGTCGCTGGAAAGGGGCGTGACCCCCTTGCGCTTAAACCAGGTGGTCTTGCCCGAACCCGGCAATCCGACACTCAGGACGACCGCACCCTTGGGGGCGCGTTTTACCGCGGCCGGGATCGGCGGCGCCGGCTGCGGTGCGGGTTCAACATCCAGTTCCGCGGCCTCACCGGTCGGAGCGCCGGGCGAGACGGCAACAGGCAGCGGGGCGCGCGGTCCTTCCGTATCGGTATAAGCAGGAATTATGGGTTGAGTTTGGGAGCGTGGCGGCGGAGCAGGCCCGGGCCGTTTTTTCCGGCGGCGCCCACGTCCGCGCTGAGCGCCCTGCTGCCCGCCAGAGGAAGTTCTGCCAGAAGCCTCCGGCTGGGTTTCTTCCCCCCGGCCCATCTCGGGCGGCGGCTGCGGGCTGTCCTCAGAATCCAGTCCCCCGGAGGGCACCTGTTCCTGTTCGGCTGAAGCATCTTGCCGCGGTGTGCTGCGCCTCCGGTCTCCTCTCCACTTTCTCATGTTGCGATTTCATCACAACCGCCGCGCAGGGGCAAACCCATTCGCAGGCATACCGGCAGCCGGGTGTAAAGATAGTTACGTCTTCAATTGCCGCCCGCTTGAGGGTTTGTTACGATTTTCGTTTAACCTTTTGGTTTCCAATTCTTTAGTTATTCTCCCCCAGGAGGCAATATGGCGATTAAGGTTGGCATCAATGGCTTCGGCCGCATCGGACGCAACGTCCTGCGGGCATCGCTGGAAGACAAGAACCTGGAGTTTGTTGCTGTAAACGATCTCACCGACCCAAAGACCCTGGCGCACCTGCTCAAGTACGACTCGGTAATCGGGAATTTGACCGGCCACAAGGTCAAACATGAGCAGGACGCCATTTACGTCGACGACCGCAAGATCCGGGTGTTCGCCGAAAGAGATCCAGCCAAGCTGGATTGGGGTTCTGTGGGCGCCCAGGTTGTGATCGAATCCACCGGGCGGTTTACCGACGCCAATCAGGCCAAGAATCATCTGCGCGGTACCGTAAAACGGGTCATCATTAGCGCGCCTGCCAAGAACGAGGATGTCACGGTCGTGATGGGCGTCAATGAGGACACGTACGATCCCGCCAAGCACAAGATCCTCTCCAACGCCTCCTGCACCACGAACTGTCTGGCGCCGATCGCGAAAGTCGTAAACGACAACTTCAAGATCGTGAGCGGCACCATGACCACCATTCACTCGTATACCAACGACCAGGTGATTCTCGACTTTCCGCACAAAGACCTGCGCCGGGCGCGGGCGGCCGCAGTGTCCATGATCCCGACCACCACCGGCGCCGCCAAGGCGGTATACCTGGTGATTCCCGAGCTGAAGGGCAAACTGGACGGCTTTGCGATGCGCGTGCCCACGCCTAACGTGTCGGTCGTGGACTTGGTAGTTTTCGTGGAGAAGGCCACGACCGTCGAGGAAGTCAACGCGGCGTTCAAGAAGGCTTCCCAGAATGGTCCCCTGGCCAAGTACCTCGGCTATGAGGAAGAGGAACTGGTCTCGGTGGATTTCCGGGGCGATTCGCGATCCTCAATTGTCGATGCGCCCATGACCCGGGTGGTGGCTGGCAAATGTGTGAAAGTAATTTCCTGGTACGACAACGAGTGGGGTTATTCCTGCCGTCTGCGCGACCTGGTGAATTACATCGGCAGTAAGGGTCTGTAAACACCGCGGACGCGCAGTGCGATAGACTCATGGGCGTGCGGTATCCGTTACCGCTGCCGGGATCCCGGCTGAGGTTAGGCCATGTCTCAGAATACCAGCGCGCCACGAGCCGCGCGCGGAGGTGCCGTTGCTATGGCGAAACTCTCCATCCGCGACTTGCCCCTGAATAGTCATCGCATTTTCATGCGAGTCGACTTCAACGTGCCGCTTGAGGGCGGGCGGGTCAGCGATGACACCCGGATCCGGGAAACCCTACCCACGATCGAATATGCCCTGCGCCATGGCGCTCGTCTCATCCTGGCTTCCCATCTCGGCCGCCCCAAGGGAAAAGCCGATCCCAAATACAGCTTGAAGCCGGTGGCCGAGCGCCTGCGGATTCTGCTCGACGGACGCATGGCCCAGGGCGTCAATGTCGGCTTCTGTCCCGATTGTGTCGGGTTGGAGGCGGAAGAAATGGCCAACAACCTGGAGCGCGGGCAGACGTTGCTGCTGGAAAACGTGCGCTTTCACGCGGAAGAGGAAAAAAACGACGAGGGCTTCTCGAAACAACTGGCGAAACTATGTGACTTTTACGTGAACGATGCCTTCGGCTCGGCGCACCGGGCCCACGCTTCTACCGTGGGGATTACCCATTTCGTCAAGAAGTCTGCGGCTGGCCTGCTCATGGAGAAGGAATTGGAGTACCTGGGGAAAGCTCTGCATAGTCCCCAACCTCCGTTCGTTGCCATTCTGGGTGGAGCCAAGGTGAGCGACAAGATCGGCGTCATTCAAAATCTGCTCGACAAGGTCGACGCCCTGCTGATCGGTGGCGGCATGGCCTATACCTTTTTGAAGGCTATGGATCGGGAAGTGGGCAAGTCTTTGCTGGAAGTTGACAAGCTGGAACTGGCCAAGCAGATCCTGGAAAGAACGCGCGCTGGCAGACCCAAATTCCTGCTGCCCATCGACCACGTGGTGGCCGATAAGCCGGAGGCTTCAGCCCGCCCCAGCATTGTGGAGGAAGGCCAGCCGATTCCGCCGGAAAAGATGGGCCTCGACATCGGCCCGCAGACGCGCGAATTATTTGCCGATGAGATCATGGCGGCGCGGACGATCGTCTGGAACGGCCCCATGGGGGTGTTCGAAATTGAGCCCTTCGCCAAGGGAACCATAGCCGTAGCCCAAGCGGTTGCCGAAAACCCCGGGGCAACCTCGATTATCGGTGGCGGTGACACGGTGGCTGCGGTGCAGAAGGCCGGGGTGGCCGATCGGATCTCGCACATTTCCACCGGTGGAGGCGCTTCGTTGGAGTTTCTCGAGGGCAAGACCCTTCCCGGGGTGGCCGCCCTGACAGATAAGGCTTGATATGCCCACCCTGCGCTTGATTATCGGTGGCGAGCGCACCCTGCTCGTCACTCAGGGAGACATTACGCGCGAGGCTACCGACGCCATCGTCAACGCCGCCAATTCTTCCTTAATGGGAGGCGGAGGAGTGGACGGCGCCATCCACCGCGCCGGGGGACCTGCCATTCTGGAAGAATGCAAACGTATTCGCCAGAGCCAATATCCGGACGGCTTGCCCACAGGGCAAGCCGTGGCCACAAGCGGCGGCAGGCTGCCGGCCAAATACGTAATTCACACCGTCGGGCCCATCTGGCGCGGCGGGAGCCAAGGGGAGGCGAATTTGCTGGCCAGCGCATACCGGGAATCAATCCGGGTTGCCGATGAACTGCGGCTTGCCTCCCTCGCGTTTCCTGCCATCTCCACGGGCGTCTATGGCTACCCCCACGACGGAGCGGCGGAGATCGCCAGCGCAACGGTTGCCAAGCAATTGGCCACTACGCAAAACATTCGCCTGATCAAGCTGGTGGTATTCGACTCCACCACTTTTCATTTGTATGACCAGAAACTCGAAACCCTGGCTGGTTCGCATCCCGACTACAGATTGGACAGGCTCGCGGAATGAGAAAGAAACTAATCGCCGCTAATTGGAAGATGTACAAAACCCCCGAGGAGGCCCGCGCCTTTATGCAGGCCTTTCTGCCGCTCGTTGCCGATCACATGCGGGACGAGATTGTCGTCTGCCCACCGTTTGTCGATCTGCCTGCCGTAATCGCGGTGGCAGGCGGTTCCCGGGTGGCCGTCGGCGCGCAAAACATGTCGTGGGAGAAGGAAGGCGCCTTTACGGGCGAAATCTCCGCCGGAATGTTGCTGGCCCTGGGCTGCACCCACGTCATTATCGGCCATTCGGAACGCCGGCAGTATTTCGGCGAGACCGACGATTCGGTAAACCGCAAGACCGAGGTTGCGCTGGAAGCCGGGTTGATTCCGATCATGTGTATCGGTGAGGTCATCGAAGAACGCGAGGCCGGACTGACGGAAGAGACGTTGCGCCGCCAGGTCACTCGCGGATTGCGCGGCATCTCGGGCCGCAAGGCCGGGAACAAGCTGGTGATCGCCTATGAACCGGTATGGGCCATCGGCACCGGCAAAACTGCGACTCCCAAAATGGCGGCCGACGCCCACGAACTTATCCGCCACGAAGCCGCCAAAGCCCTGGGCCAGACGGTGGCGGAGCAGATGCGCATCCTCTATGGCGGCAGCGTTAAGCCGGACAATGCGAATGCGCTGATGTCGGAACCGGAGATCGACGGCGCCCTGGTAGGCGGCGCCAGCCTCAAACCGGATTCCTTCGCGGCGATTGTGAAGTACTAGCGCGGGCAGAAGCTGATCTGTAATTTGCAATTTGTAATTTGCAAAGTACGAACCGGATTCCTACTTGGCAAATTACAAATTGCAAATTGCAAATCACTTATCCGTTCGGACGACCCGGTTTGGCTGATTGCTGACTGCTGAATGCTATAATTTACTCGGCCTTTCCGTTGTGCTTCGTCGCCGTGCGGAAGTGGTGGAACTGGCAGACACACCATCTTGAGGGGGTGGCGCCGAAAGGCGTGGGGGTTCAAATCCCCCCTTCCGCACCAATATTCCCCGGACGACGTCGGAGGCCGGAAAGACGCGAGAACACCCGGATCTGGTAATCGAATCATGATTGTGCTTATTACTCTCATTCACGTCATCGTTTGCTTCTTCATCATTGTGGTGGTACTGCTGCAGAGCGGCAAGGCGGGCGACATTGCGGCCGCGTTTGGCGGTATGGGAAGCCAGACGGCTTTTGGCCCGCGTGGCGCCGCCAGTTTGTTGGAGAAGGCCACTACCTGGTCAGCCGTGATCTTTATGGTGACCTCGATCACCCTCTCCATTTACACCTCGCGCCGCAGTGGTGGCAGCTCATCCGTGCTGGGAAACGTCAAGTCCGCGCCCACGCAAAAAGCGCCCGCACAACCGCCGCCGGCAGCTCCGGCCACCCCGGCTCCGCAATCCAAGTAGGCGGCTAACATAAACCACATGATCCACGAGGTAATTCCCGTAGGACCGCTGCAATGCAACTGCTCCATCATTGGAGATGAAGCCACGCATGAGGCCATGGTTATCGATCCGGGCGACGACATCGAGGAAATTCTGCAAATTCTCGGCCGGCACCACCTCAAGGTCAAGCAGATCGTGGTTACCCATGCCCACCTCGATCACATCGGCGGAGCCATGCGGTTGAAGGGGTTGACGGGCGCGCCCGTGTTGCTTAACCAGAACGATCAGGCGCTGCTGAAGATGCTGGATACGCAGGCGGCCTGGCTGGGCATGCAACCTCCGGGACGGGTGGCCGTCGATCAGGACCTCAGTGACGGCGACAAGCTGCAGACCGGCAACCTGAGCGCGACCGTGATCCACACTCCCGGCCATACGGAAGGCAGCGTGTGCCTGTACCTGGAGGCGCACCAGAAACTCATCGCCGGCGACACCCTTTTTATGGGCTCCATCGGACGCACCGATCTGCCGGGCGGATCCTACGAGAAGATCATGCGCTCGCTGCACGGCCGCATTCTGGCGCTGCCAGACGAAACCGAAGTCACCCCCGGACACGGTCCCACTACCTTTATCGGCACGGAAAGAGAGAGCAATCCGTTCCTGGTGAAGTGAGTGTAGGTAGCGCCGCCGTCCTCCTCGAATTTGCAATTTGTAATTTGTAATTTGTAAAGTCAGGACAGTCCAGGAGCTTGTCGGAAATAGATTTCGTGGTACGTAAAATGAACGAGTTACAAATTGGGCCGTACCCGCAAGTTACTGATTCTTCGTTCTAGAACTTTTCATTCCGACAGGCTCCCAGGTTGTTACTTTGCAAATTACAAATCACCAATCACAAATTCCAGCAGCCGCCTCGTTCCTTCCCTGAACTCTGCTTCGGGCGTGATCAGGCTCAGAACCAGGTAGCCGTCCTTGCGGAAATCGTAAAAGTATCCGGGCTGGACCAGTACGTTCCGCTCTTCCAATAACCGGATCGCCAACTGTTCGTCCGTACGCGTGACCGGCACCCGCAGGATCACGTACCAGCCGCCTTCTACCGCCAGCCGGCAGCAGAGTGTTTGCCCGCTCAGTTGCCGGTCGAACTCCACCAGATTGGTCCTTACCCGCGCGAGAAGCTGCTGCCGGATGCCCCGTCTTTGCGCCAGCAGTACTGGCGCCGCATGTTGAATGGGCGCGCTCAGCGAGAGATATGTGTCGGCGATAATTTCCAGGCGCGAAAGCGCGGAACGAACGGGTTCTGCGGGACCGCTGACGGCAATCCATGCCAGCTTCATTTGCGGCAGCCCGGAAAGCTTGGAAATGCCGCTCAAGGTGAAGGTCAGCGCATCACGGTTGAAGGCGAAACTGAAGTTTTGCGGCAGGATGAATCCAGAATCTTTGCCGGCGCCGGCTGCCGTACAATCCCGGTTCTCGCCAACCAGATAATCGAGAAAGACCTCGTCTGCAACCAAGGCCAGCCCATGGGCCGCACAGAGGGCATTCAACCATTCCCGCTCCCCGGGCTTAACGTAGGAGCCCGTCGGGTTGTTGGGATGCACCAGGATAATGGCGCGCGCTTGCGCGGTCAGCGCCGACTCCAGGGAGTGACTATCGATGTGCCAGCCCTGATCGTAGAGCAGCGAATACGGCACCAGGCGAACGTCGTGCAGTCCGGCCAGAAACTCAAATAGCGGATAGCTCGGCGCCGGCACCAGGACTTTGTCGCCCACATCGCAGAGCAAGCGGAAGACGAACGAATAAGCTTCGCTCGTGGACACGGTAAGGACAATGCTTTCCACATCGGGAACTTCGATCCCACCATGCCCAAACGGCTGGCGCCACGGACCGCTGCCGGGCACCGCGCAGGACAGTTCGCGATAGTACTCCGCCACCGCCGTGCGGGCGGAAATCAGGCCCTTGGGCTGTGGCCGGTACAGGAGCGCGGAAGGGCTAGAAAGTGCGTTGAGGATCGCCGGTTCTTCGTACCGCAGGCCGGCATCGGTAGGGTTGGACGCCGTCAGGTCAAGCAATTCCCGGTTTGCGCGGCGGTGCGCTTCCAGGGCGCTTGCCAAGGCATTCGGCGCCAGGTTCCAGGCGGTGCGGTGAGAAAACATAAGTAATTTGGTAATTGGGAATTGGGTAATTTGGTAATTGAGTAATTGCAAGCCAAACTCTCGCAACTACCCAATTACCAAATTACCCAATTCCCAATTACCAAATTACATTACGAAAGCACTCTGAAACCGGAAACGGGAAACCGGAAACTGGAAACTATTCAGGCTACCCGGCGCAGGCCTGGTTCGCTCGCTACCGGCACCTGCTTCGGCTTGGGACGATATCGCGCCAGGATCGGCAAAACCAGGGCACAGACCATGACAATCGCAATCACCCGGATAGCCGGTCCGTACCCGCCGGTGCTCTGGCGAATGTCGGCGATCATGATGGGCGAGGGTACGGCGGCGGCGCCCCAGGCCAGCAGGATCCAGCCGTAAATTCCCCCCATCGATTTGGTGCCAAAGAAGTCGGCGGTAAACGACGGCATAGTGCCGAATCCGCCGCCATAACACAAGCCGATAATGGCAAACATCAGGGTGAAGAGCGCCACGTTGCGGACCGCGGGCAAGCTGAAGAAAATGACCACCTTTTGCGCTTTCTGATTCTATTGGCAGTTCTCGGATATGGCGGTCTGGTCCTTCTGGCGCTCATGTCAGACCGGGTAATCTTCCAGCCGCATCTAGCGAGCTACCGGCTGGAAGACCTCGCCCAAGCGGGATTGGCGGGCGTACAGCCGCTAACTTTTGCTTCCGGCCAGTTCAAGCTGGCTGCGGTCTACCTGTCTAATCCCGCCGCCCGCTACACGCTGCTCGTCAGCCATGGCAACGCCGAAGATCTCGGAGACGACCTGCCCCTGCTGGCCGAGTTTCACCGGGCGGGCTTTGCGGTCTTCGCCTACGACTATCGGGGATATGGAACCAGCGGGGGAGCTTCTTCCGGGGAGTCGCTGTATGCCGACGTCGACGCGGCCTATCAGTACCTCACCGGCAATCTGCATGTGGCGCCGGACAGGATTATCGTTTTTGGGCGATCGCTGGGCTGCACTGCGGCGATTCACCTTGCCGGCATCCATCCTGTCGCCGGTCTGATTATCGAAGCGCCATTCCTCTCGGCCTTTCGCGTGCTTACGCGCATTCGCCTGTTGCCATGGGACAGGTTCAACAACACGGCCGCCATACGGCATGTCCATTGTCCCGTGCTGATCATTCACGGCCGGTCTGATGAAGTGGTGCCGTGGTGGCATGGCGAGCGTCTCTACCAGCTTGCCAATAACCCTAAGAGAAATCTCTGGGTGAATGGCGCCGGGCACAACGATCTGCTGATGGTTGCGCCGCAACGCTACTTTGAGGCGGTGAACGACTTCATCGGGCTGGTGGACGGCGGGTAGACGACAAACAATGCCCAAATAGGACCTTCCAACTAACAAACATGCAATTCGACACCCCAATGTTCGCGCCATAGCAAGAGCCAACCGACGCGTGCAGGAGCAACGACTCCCTACTCCCCGCGCCTGTCATTCTGAGCCCCGCGCCCGAAATGACCAGGCCAGGCGCTACTCCGCCAAGGCGCGGGGCGAAGAACCTATGCATTTCGGCCCTATGTACAGCTGCCATTTATGCGTGAGACGGACTGGCCCGCGCACTATCGCAATGCCGTGAGACCCATTTGTCTGGGTTCCAGAGAGACGCGACACTACTTCTGTACGCAAAAACAAAGCCCCGCGCGCAACGCGCAGGGCTTTTTCCAGTGATTACCGCCCGAACGGGGCGTTACAACGAGCTCATGTTGGCCAGGAACTGAGAGTTGTTCAGTGTCTTGCTGAGCTTGTCAATCAGCAGTTCCATCGCTTCCACCGGGGACAACGGGTTCAGCACCTTGCGCAGCACCCAGATGCGCGCCAGGTCCTCCTTGGGAATGAGCAGCTCTTCCTTGCGGGTACCTGAGCGCTGGATGTCGATGGCCGGAAACACGCGCTTGTCGACCAGCTTGCGGTCCAAGATGATTTCCATGTTGCCCGTGCCCTTGAATTCTTCGAAGATCACGTCATCCATGCGCGAGCCGGTATCCACCAGGGCTGTGGCAATGATGGTGAGCGAGCCGCCCTCCTCGATGTTGCGCGCGGCGCCAAAGAAGCGTTTCGGCCGCTGCAAGGCATTGGAATCGACGCCGCCGGAGAGCACCTTGCCGCTGGGCGGCACGATGGTGTTGTAGGCGCGTGCCAGGCGGGTAATGGAGTCCAGCAGAATCACGACATCGCGCTTGTGCTCCACCAGGCGCTTGGCTTTTTCGATCACCATTTCGGCCACCTGCACGTGGCGAGCGGCCGGTTCGTCGAAGGTGGAACTGATAACTTCACCCTTCACCGAACGTTGCATGTCGGTCACTTCTTCCGGACGCTCGTCGATGAGGAGGACAATCAGCACCACTTCCGGATGATTGGTGGTAATGCTGTTGGCGACGTTCTGCAACAGCATGGTCTTGCCGGTGCGCGGGGGCGAGACGATCAAGCCGCGCTGCCCTTTGCCTACCGGGGTGAGCAGATCCATGACCCGGGCGCTGATGTTGTCCTTGGCGGTCTCGAGCTTGATGCGCTCCTCGGGGTACAGCGGCGTCAGGTTGTCGAACAGAATCTTATTGCGCGCTTCCTCGGGAGATTCGAAGTTGACCGCCTCGATCTTGACCAGGGCGAAGTATTTTTCGCCTTCGTGCGGCGGCCGCACCTGGCCGCTGATCGTGTCGCCGGTCTTGAGGTCGAACTTGCGAATCTGGGAGGGCGAGACGTAAATGTCGTCCGGGCCGGGCAGATAGTTGTAGTCCGGCGAACGCAGGAACCCATAGCCGTCGGGCAGGATTTCCAATACGCCCTCGGCAAAAATGTGGCCTTCTTTTTCGCTCTGTGCTTGAAGGATCTTGAAGATCAAATCCTGCTTGCGCATGCCGCTGGCTCCTGGCAGATCCAGCGAGCGAGCAATGCGGGTCAGCTCTTGGATGTTCTTTTCTTTCAGTTCAGCAATCGTCATGTTCACCTACGGGGATGGTCTGCGGAAGGTCTGGAGCGGCGTTTGGCCACCGGAGGCGAGGGAAGGCTGCCTCCGGTCAAAGTCAGGCCGCACGGCGCTGCAATTCATCTATGGGAATGGCTTCTGCCGCGACTTGCTCTGGCTTGGAGCCGGCAATCCGATCCAGGACCTCGTTCATGGTCTCTTGAATCCGTGTATTCGGCCGATGAAACCGGCGCGTTGCCTTGGAAGCAAGCTGGCAGAGCATATACCGGTTCCTCATTGTATGTAAAGCCTCAAAAACCTTGTCAGAACGCATGGAGCAGTTTCTCCTCATCTTCGCGCCCTCTTTGCGGCGCGTGCCCCCTCCGGGCTTATATTTCGTTAGATGAAATTCCAGTGCCGGGCAACTACCCAGATTGCCGATGCCCCCGAAACCTTATGGAATAGTTAGCTCAACGTCGGGGAGAATGGGTCTAACTCGTTGATAATAGATGCTGCAATTCCCTAGGGAGTTGCATTTTTGCGCATCGCCGCATCGGTCTTTTGCCGACGACTCAGTTTTATTTACGCCAAACCTCAGGGCAGAGGCAAGCAAAATCGCAAGGGCACGGGTATCTAAGGAGTTCACCGCTCAGTAGGAGTACTATTCCCGCTCCGGGAAAACCACTCCAACGATCTCGGTACCCAGCCTGTGCGCGCATTTTTCCGCCTGTTCCCAGGTTTCGGCGTAACACTGCGCCTTGCGGGCACGGTTCAAGGCCGGTTTGTCGTCATAAGCAGGTCCAAAAATCGGTCCCACATGAACATTTTTGGTCTTATACTCCCAGGCCTTACGCCCAGCCGTCAGATACTTCTTAGCCTGCTCGTTGCCCACTGTCTCCAGGAACATTGGTCCTCTTGTTAATCGACGGAATTTCTACCTTAAAGAGTCTGCCCTCCAAGGTCAAGGTCGCTTTACGCCCAATACGTCCGATCCAGCGTGCGGTATTGAATCGCTTCGGTGATGTGCTTGGGTTCGATGGCGGGGGTGCCGTTGAGATCGGCGATGGTGCGGGCCACTTTCAGGATGCGGTCGTGAGCGCGGGCGCTGAAACCCTGTTGCGTCATCGCCCGTTCCAGCAGGCGTTCGCAGTCGGTGGAAAGTTCGCAGTAGGTACGGATCTGGCGCGTGGTCATTTGTGCGTTGCAATAGCTGCGTTCCTTAGCCGCGGCAAAGCGGTTGAGTTGCACCTCACGCGCGCGCACTACCCGCTCGCGGATCTGCGCCGAACCTTCGGGGGAAGCGCCGCCGCGCAACTCCTTGTAGTTCACCGCCGGCACATCGATGTGAATATCGATACGGTCGAGCAGCGGCCCCGAGATACGCGAAAGGTAACGCTGAATCATGGCCGGCGTGCAATGGCATTCGCGCTGGCGGTCGTTATGGAACCCGCACGGACACGGGTTCATAGCGGCGGCCAGCATGAAGCGCGCCGGAAAGGTGAGCGACATGGCGGCCCGGGCAATGCAGACCGTGCCGTCTTCCAGCGGTTGGCGCATCACTTCCAGCACGTTGCGCGGAAACTCGGGCAGTTCGTCGAGAAACAGCACTCCGTTATGGGCCAGCGAAACTTCCCCGGGCCGCGGAATCACCCCTCCGCCGATCAAGCCCGCATCGCTGATGGTGTGGTGCGGCGCGCGGAACGGGCGGATTCCTACCAGGCCCGCGCCGGGATCCAGCGCGCCCGCGACACTGTGAATCTTGGTGGTCTCCAGCGCTTCCTCGAAGGTCAAGGGCGGCAGGATGGTCGGAATGCGTTTGGCCAACATGGTCTTGCCGGATCCGGGCGGCCCGATCATCAGAATGTTGTGCCCGCCGGCACAGGCGACCTCCAGCGCACGCTTGGCCGTCTGCTGCCCGCGCGCATCTTTGAAATCGACCGGAAATTGTTGCGCCGCGGCCAGCAGCGAATCCGGTTCGACTCGCAGGGGGGCGATACTGTCCCCGCTGTTGAGCAAGCGCACCACTTCCGCCAGGCAACGCACCGGATAGACTCCCACGTTGCTCACCACCGCCGCTTCCCGCGCATTCGCCTCCGGAACGATGAGTTTGGAGATCTTATTGGCGCGGACGGCCAGCGCGATGGGCAAGGCGCCACGAACCTCGCGAATCCCGCCGTCCAGCGACAGTTCGCCTACCAGCACCCAATCGGGCACTTCCGGCCGGGTGAGCGCGCCGTAGGCCCCCAAAATGCCGACGGCCATGGGCAGGTCGAAGCCGGAGCCTTCTTTCTTGATATCGGCGGGCGCCAGATTGATGGTGATTTGTGTCGGCGGGATATCGTATCCGCAATTCTTCAGCGCCGCGCGCACCCGGTCGCGCGACTCGCGCACGGCGGTGTCGGGCAAACCCACGGTGGTAAAGCGGTCCTCTCTGAAGATGATGCCGGATACATCGACTTCCACCTCGATGAGATTGGCATCGATGCCGTAGACCGCGGCACTGAGCGTCTTAAACAGCATGCTTCCGCTGCTTTCCGCAGGCGGCGCAGTATAACGCATACGCCCTGCCCTTGGTAATGGATAAGTTGTAATTGGTAAATTGGTAAAGTTCCCGGCCGGAACCCCAAAGGCCGCCGGCCTAAAAGCGAGTTTCCAGTTTCGAGTTTCCGGTTTCCAGTTCGGCCTCTGCAGTGCCCATCTGGAAACTGAAACCGGAAACTGGAGATTCGTCTTTAATGCGGATTCGGTTGCGGGGCCAGCCTTATTTCCTCTGCGGCAAGAGGAAACAAACGGAAAGAAACGGACAGGAACGCGATGGAAACTTCGGAGACGCACCCGCCGCCCAACGCGGAGGATTCCCGTGCACCACAAAAGGTGGCTCCGGCGTGGCATACCGCCGTGCTGCTCGGGCTGCTGCTGGCTTTTTCGTTGCTGTCCGCGCGCTCGCAACACCGTTTTTCCGCGACCCATGGCCGGACGCTGCTGTATCTGCTGACTATCGCCTGGGAGTGGGTGCTCGTCGGCTATGTCGTTTTCGGCCTGCGCCGCCGCCGGGTAAGCTTGCGCGAACTGGCCGGCGGGCGTTGGTCGTCGACGCAAGCCGTGCTCAGCGATTTTTTCATTGCCGTGGGATTTTGGTTGGCGGCGGCGGTGGTGCTCGGCTTGCTCGGCGCCGCCATGGGCTTGGGGCAGGGCAGTCAATTCGCGGAAACCCGCCAGAAGCTCGGCTTCCTGGCGCCGCGCGGTTCTTTGGAAGTCGGAATCTTTCTCGTCCTCAGCGCGAGCGCCGGCTTTTGCGAAGAAATTATTTTCCGCGGCTACCTGCAACGGCAATTCGCGGCTTGGACGCATAGCCCTGTCGTGGGCGCCATGCTGCAAGCCGTGGTATTCGGCGCCGGGCACGGCTATGAAGGTCCGGCACGGATGATCCTGATCGCGATATTTGGCGCGATGTTCGCAGCGCTGGCGCTGGCGCGCCACAGCCTGCGTCCCGGCATGCTGGCGCACTTTCTCCACGATGCCGCCGCCGGATTGGCGCTGCGAAATCTGATGCGTTGAACTCGCCGCGACCGCCGATCCGGTCTGTCGCCCAAAAAATTCTGCCTCGCCGGGAGGGAAGTCGCACACGCAGTCAACTGCACTCCTTCACTTTTCACTTGACTTCGTTTTTGAATAACTCTATACATCAAACCAATTGCAACAAAGTATCGTTGCATCATCCGAAGGGAGAATAGATCCATGGCAGCAAAGAAGCCAGCAAAGAAGGCCGCGAAGAAGACCAGCAAGAAGAAATAACTGCTGATCCAAACGCTAGGTCTAAGTGGGGGACGCGACTCGCGTCCCCTGAGTTTTTTACGGGGAATATTTTTTATCGAGACAGTTCCGACCGCACAATGGCCAGCGCCGCTAGGGCGGCGGTTTCGGCGCGAAGAATGGCCGGTCCCAGAGTCGCCGGCGTCCAGCCGGTCGCGGAAAACCAACTCAATTCGGTTTCCGTCCATCCTCCCTCGGGTCCGAGGGCCAGCGTTACCTCCGGGAACACCGGTTCCGGCGTCCGGCTCAAGCCCGAGGCGGTTCCACCAGGTGATGACTCCACCGGGGAGACCGGAAGTTGATCCTGAGCTTGGGAAAGGGACAGGCGATCTCTTAAAGCATCTCGCAGTAAGATCCGGTGTTCGGATTCCGCCAGCACAATTCGCGTTCCCGCAATGGCGAGCGCTTCCCGTTTCAGCCGCAGCGGCGTGCCGATCTCGGGAGGCGTTACCCGGCGCGACTGTTCCGAAGCCTGCGCCGCCAAACGGCGCCATCGTTCCGTGCGCTTCTCCGCCGCCACCGCCAAGCGGGTGTCCGTTCGGGCGGCGATCAGCGGCACAATGCGCGATGCCCCCAGTTCGGTGCATTTCTCGATCGCCCATTCCAGACGATCGAATTTTATGATCGCAAGATAAAGGGTCACCGGCGCCAGAGCGGCAGCGGGAATGTCCTCACCCAGCTCAAACTCAACTTGATGGGCTTCAACGGCGATTACGCGTCCGCGGCGGACGCGCCCGGCGGCAATGATATCGAACTCCTGGCCCACGCGTGCGCGCAACACACGGCTGAGATGGCGGGCATGTGCGTCCACCAGCATCGCACGATCCCCGTCCACGGCATCGGCGATAAAGCGGCGACGAGACATCAGCCAAACATGTCTTTCATCTTGCCCAGCAGGCCGCGCCGTTCGGGACGGTTATCGACCTGGACCACGCCGTCGAGCTGTTGCAGAAGTTCCCGCTGTTGTTTGGTGAGCTTGACCGGGGTGTGCACCTTGAGCTGCACAAAAAGATCCCCTTTGCCGTGGCTGTTGACCACGGGCAGACCTTTGCCACGAATGCGGAAGACGGTCCCCGTCTGGGTTCCTTCGGGGATTTTCAAATCGTGCTCGCCTTCCAAGGTGGGGATCCGGATTTGCGCGCCCAGCGCCGCCTGAGTGAAGGAAACAGGGATGGCGCAGTACAGGTCCTTGCCCTCGCGCTCGAAGAACTTGTGTTCTTTGACCTGCAGGACCACGTAGAGATCGCCCGCCGGGCCGCCATACACTCCGGCGTCGCCCTGTCCCGCGTAGCGGATGCGCGTACCATCCTCCACCCCTGCCGGCACGGTTACCTCGACGGTACGTTCGCGAACAATCCGTTGCTGGCCTTTGCATTTCGTGCATGGATCGGAAATGATACTGCCCGCCCCGGCGCAGGTGGGGCAAGTCCGCGCCATGCTGAACGACAGGAAACCCTGGCGCGTGGTAATTACCTGGCCGCGCCCGCCGCAAGTATTGCAGGTAACGGCGCCCTTGCCCGGCGCGGCTCCGTTTCCATTGCAGACGTCACAGGTCTCGTGACGTTTGACGCTGATTTCGGTGACGTGTCCAAACGCGGCTTCTTCGAATTCGAGGGTCAGATCATAGCGCAGATCCGCGCCCCGTTGCGCGCGCGTGCGGCGCCGCCCTCCGCCCGGCCCGCCGAACAGATCGCCCAAGCCAAAAATGTCGCCCAGATTGCCGAAAAGATCGCCGAAGTCCTGAAATACGCTCGGGTCGAAACCAAAGCCACCGCCCGGGGCTCCGGCGCCCACCCCGGCATGGCCAAAGCGGTCGTACAGGGCCCGCTTGTCCCGATCCGCCAGCACCGCATATGCCTCGCTGCACTCTTTGAATTTCTCTTCGGCGTCGGCGTTACCCGGATTGCGGTCGGGGTGATACTGCATGGCCAACCGCCGATAGGCGCTCTTGATCTCCTGCTCGCTCGCCTCGCGGGCAATGCCAAGGACCTCGTAATAATCGCGTTTGCTTCTGGTTTCCAGAGTTTCTCTACCCCCAAACTAGCTCTCAGTTCCCAGCTGTCAGTTCCCAGCGTATCACCGTTTTCCAGAGAGCTGATAAGTGGCAGCTGGGAACTGGGAACGAGGCCACCGGGAACGTTATCGGTTCCGGGCCACGCGCACCATGGCGGGCCGCAGCAGGCGCCCCTTCAGGCGGTATCCGCGCTGAAATTCATGGAGCACTTGTTGATCGGGCGCGGCTTTCGTATCCACCATCTCGACCGCTTCATGCAGGTTCGGATCAAATGGTTGTCCCTGCGCTTCCACCTCGGTAACGCCGAGCTTGGCCAGGGCGTCGTGGAGTTGACGATCAATCAACTGCATACCCGAACGGAACTCCTGGCCTTCCCCAGGGCTTGCCAGCGCATGGTCGAAGCTATCGAGGATCGGCAAAAGCATTTTGACCGCCTCTTCCAAGGCGAAATCCCGAAAGGCCTGCTGTTCACGCTGCGCGCGGCGGCGGGCATTGTCGAACTCCGCCTGCATGCGGGCCACGCGGTCCAGCAAGGCATCCCGTTCTTCCCGCAGTTTCTGTAACTCGCCCTCCAGGGCGGTGATGTCCCCCTGTTCAGCCCGGCTCCCCTCCTCCGGCGGAGATGGGAGCTCATGGGTCGCATCTAGTTCCCGGGCGTCCACTTTTCCGTTTCCTTTGGCCATATGTAATTCACTCACCGCCCGCCATAGTCGCTGTCTAGCGTCCAGACGTGGTTTACTGCTGCTCTTCCGTCAAAAGCTGATCGAAGAGCCGCGCGATATAGGATACCGCGGGAATGGTGTGCTGATAGTCAATGCGCGTCGGCCCAATCACCGCCAGCGAACCGACCACCTCATTACCCATGTGCGCCGGCGCGCCGATCAAAACGAAGTTGCGCAAGTCCGGCCCCGCCTGCTCCAGTCCGATAACGACCCGCACGGCTTCCTGGCGCGCGCTCAAGTAAGCATTGAGCAGCCCCGCAATACGCTCTTTCTCTTCCAAAGCTTTCAATAATTGCCGCAGCCGTTCCTGGTCTTGCTGCGTCAGTAACAGATTGGAGGCTCCATCGACATAGACGTTCGGCTCGGTCTGCGTGGCCAACGCCCCCCGTTTATAAAGCTGCTCCAAGGAGGCCATCAACCGGTCGTACTCGCTGCGCTGCTGTTCGATCTGCCGCGCAATCTCCTCCCGCAACGCCTGCATGGTCCAGCCCCGGAAATTTTCGTTGAGATAGCGCGCCGCCAAATCCAGATCAGCCTGCGACAATTCCTGTTCCAGGCGCAAAACGCGATCATGCACCAGGCCCGATTTCGTTACCACTACCGCCAGTACCTTGTGGTCCCCCAAACGGGAGAAGTAAAGGTGGTCAAGGGCGTTGCGCGGCCCGGGCACGGTCATAGCCACACCTACGCAGCTGGAAACCAGCGAAAGCACATGCGAGGTGCGCTCCATGAATTCCTGCAGATCAGAAACTCCCTCCAGGGTCCCTCGAATCATGTTCTCGTCTTGCGACGAAAGCCGGGTTATGCCGGTCAGCTGATCCACGTAATAGCGAAAGGCCAGGGCGGTCGGAACCCGGCCTGCCGAGGTGTGCGGCTGTTCCAGATAGCCGGCCTCCGACAGATCGGCCATCACATTGCGAATGGTGGCGGAGCTAAGGCTTTCCCGCGTTTGGCGGGCCACCGTCCGCGAACCTACCGGCTCACCCGTGGCGATAAAGGCGTCCACTATGGCGGTTAAGATTTCGCGCTCGCGCTGCCCGATTTGGGGTGACTGCGACATCGCATCCCAGGGCAATACGCCCCTAAGTGCCTTAGATGCAAAAACTTAGATTAAGATTCCAAGGCTGCTATTGCTTTGATTGTAGGAACGGCGGAGGGCTAAGTCAATGGGCGCAAAAACAACCAAGCAATAAGCGGCAAGCCACAAGCGACAAGCAAAGTCCTCTTGAGCTTGTGGCTTGCGGCTTGTTGCTTATTGGATCTGGATTACGTTTTCCCCCGCTGCCGCCTGAGCTGCCTGGGTGCGTTCCATCACCTGGCGGGCGAAACCGTAAAAAGCCTTGGCATGTTCCGATTGTTCACCCTCCAGCGCTACAGGATTGCCACTGTCGCCCCGGCGCCGTACTTCCGGGTCAAGGTCGATCGCGCCCAGGAAGGGGATGCCGAACTGCCGGGCGGTTCGCTCGCCGCCGCCTTTGGAAAAGATGTCGACTTCCTGGTGACAATGCGGGCACCGGAACGCACTCATATTCTCCACCAAACCCAGGATGTCCACCTTTACCTGGCGAAACATCTCGATAGCTTTGCGCGCATCCTGGAGGGCGACATCGGACGGGGTCGCCGCCACCACGGCGCCAGTCAGGGGCACGGTTTGAATCAACGAGATGGCCACGTCGCCGGTGCCCGGCGGCAGATCGACAATCAGATACTCCAATTCACCCCAATGCACCTGCTCCAAGAACTGCTTGATCAGTGAGTGCAGCATGGGTCCGCGCCAGATTAAAGGCTTATCGCCCGGGTTCAGAAATCCCACCGAGATCACCTTAATCCCGTGCTTCTCTACCGGTTCGATGCGATTGCCATCCCCAATTTGCGGGGTGGCGCTGGTACCCAGCATGAGCGGGATGTTGGGTCCGTAAACGTCCGCGTCCAGCAGCCCTACCTTGTGGCCAAGTTTGGCCAGCGCTACGGCGAGGTTTACCGAAATAGTGGTCTTACCGACTCCGCCCTTGCCACTGCCGATGGCAATAATCGCGTCCACACCCGGAATGGGCTGTGGTCCCGGGGGCGTTCCGTGCGGACTGTGCATATGAGCCAAAGCGATACTCCTCCTGGTTGCAAATACCGAAAAAGCGCAGTCTTTGATTATAGACGAGCAGACCGAACGGCTAGGATCGAGGTTCGCGAGCGCGGCCCAGACGCCGGCAGGCCCTAGGCGGCGGAATCCAGGTCAACGCCGGAACGCCCGGCGAGAGCAGACGAAGGCGTAGCGATCGACGAAGCCGCCCGCGCCGCTGCTGGTCGCAAATACCGCTCCCGCCTATGTAGCGCACGCGCACGCAAGATCAAACCCACAACAATACCGATGGCCGCACTCAGACTCAGCCATAACGGGAAATCTCCGGTCGCCAGCGCGATAGCCAACCCTGCCGACCAACACAGCCAAAACGGAACCGCAACCTTGTCGATCATCGCCCACTCTCCTGCTTACCTGCTTTTGATCTTTCACCTAACTCGATGCAGGAATCCTGGGCGGCGGGCGACAAAAGAATTTCTGGATTCGGGATTTCGGATTCAAAACCCAACACCCAGCGCAGAGTCGCTGAACCGCAAAGAAAACCAGGGGGAATAGACTAGGCAAACCCGGATTTTTCTCGGTCAGGCCCTGTCCTGCTCTGCGGCTCCGCGTCTCTGCGCGGGGTGTTGGGTTCCCACATCGTACTTCTTGATACCATCAAGGCGTCTGGGTGAGGCGCTTTCGTTCCCGTTCGGAGTTGCGAGCTTCCCGGCGGCGCCCCGCGTCGTCGTAACGCCGCCGCTGCTCGTCGGTTTCCGGCAACACCTCGGGGACCGGAAGATGCCGGCCATGCCGGTCGACCGCGACAAAAGTAAGATAGGCGGAACTGACATGCTGGCGCGTGCCCGACAGGTAGTTTTCGACCCAGACCTTTACCCCGGATTCCATCGAACTGTGAAAGGCACGATTGACCGAGGATCGCAGGATCACCAGGTCCCCCACCTGGACCGGCACCAGAAAATCCAGATGTTCAATGGACGCGGTAACCACATAACTGTGAGCATGGCGATGGGCGGCGAGCGCGCCGGCCAGGTCGATCCAGTGCATCAGGGTACCGCCGAGCAGCGCCCCCAACGGATTGGCGTCGTTCGGCAGCACCAGATGAGTCATTTCCGACTGTGATTCGCGCACCGCGCGCGGCGTCAGGGTGGCTTCTGTCCGTTCCATAACTTACGAAGGATAGCAGTGGTCAGTGGTCAGTGGCCAGTGGTCAGCAGTACAAGCAACAAGCTACGAGCTGCAAGCCACAAGCCAAAACCCGACAGATGGCCGTTACCCGTCTTGCTGGCCACTGGCCACCAGCCACTGATTTATCATGCAAGCATCATGGATCGAGTCGCTGCCCTGAAGCAGATTTTGGAACAGAACCCGGGTGACGCCTTTGCCCGCTACGGTCTGGCCCTGGAATACTCCCGTGCCGGCGAGGTAACGGCGGCATTGGCGGAATTCAAAACTCTGTTGGCTGCTCACCCGGATTACGTCGCGGGCTACCAAATGGCGGGGCAAATGCTCGCCGCAGCGGGACGCGTAGAAGAAGCATGCGACTACCTGCAGAAAGGCATTGGGGCCGCGCAGCGGGCTGGCAATGCTCATGCCCAATCCGAGATGCAGGCCCTGTTGGACGAGATAAGCAGATAATTCAGAAACAAGCGACAAGCCACAAACAAGAAGACAGAAGTCAGAAGCTTCTTCTGACTCCTCGCTCCTGTCTTCTGACTTCCCTTTAGCTTGTGGCTTGTGGCTTGTTGCTTGTAGCTTGTGGCTCTTCCTACTTGCTATTCGGGTTCTCTTTCACCATGCGCGCCATGATGTACTCCACCACCCCGGGGAACAGTTGGTACAAAGTGATAAAGATGCGGTCGCGCCGAGGGATCACCACTTCACGTTTCCGCTTCAAATAACCGAGAACTACAGCCTCGGCGACGCGGTCGGCAGCAATACCCTGCACCGGCGAGGCCAGCCCACGGCGGGCACGGCCGCGTACCACGTGTTGCTTGAAATCGGTCGCCACGTAGCCCGGGCATACCGTCATCACGTGTACTCCGGTTCCCCGCAACTCGATCCGGGCCGCCTTCCCCATGGCATTCAGAGCAAATTTGGTTGCCGAATAGGCGCCGCTGAAAGGCAAGGGAATGTGTCCCGCCACACTGGAGATATTGATAATGACGCCGTGCCGCTGCTGCACCATCGCGGGAATGACGACCTGCATGCCATTGACCGCGCCGAACAGATTGGTTTCGAACAGTTCCCGAGTGGCCGCCATGTCCAGGTCGGCTACCGCATCGTGCAGGCCGAAGCCGGCATTATTGACCCAAATATCCACGCGGCCGAAGTTGTGCAGGGTGAGGCCGAGCAGGTGCTCGATCTCTTCCCGGTTGCGCACATCGCAAGCCAGCGCCAGGGTCCGCTCGCCATGGCCGATGCGGAGCCGCGCGGCCTCGGCCCTATCCGCATCCCGCGATGACAACACCACCGACGCCCCTTCGGCCACCAGGCGTTTGGCAATCGCCTCGCCAATACCCATGGAGCTGCCGGTAATTACCGCAACTTTGCCGTTCAGTCCGGTCACTCCTACAGTGTACCTCCCGGCAGCAGTAGGGAGAATCTATTAAGGAACCCCCCGGCCAATTACAATCGACTGGTGCCGTTGCTTCCTATTTTCCCGCTCGAGGTTGTATTGCTGCCCGGTGTGGCGCTTCCGTTGCACGTCTTTGAACCGCGCTACAAGGAAATGATCGGCGAATGTGTGACCGGCAAGGCGCCGTTTGGGGTGGTCCGCGCCAAGCGGAATGAGGGGATTGCCGAACTGGGTTGTAGCGCGACGGTCACCGAGGTTACCAAGCGCTACGACGACGGCCGGCTGGACATCGTCACGCTGGGCCAGCGGCGTTTTGAGATCGTGGAGCTGAACCGCGAACGAAGCTTTCTCCAGGCCGAGGTGATATTCCTGGAGGAGGAAGAGAGCGCTCCCAGCGCCGAGGACCGGAAACGCGCGTTGGAGCTGTATGAAAAGGTGGCGGAGACCGTCAGCAGCAGCGCGCAGGTGGATCCGGGCGCTCCTTGGCTCTCCTATCAACTGGCCGGCGCCTTGCCCATCGATCTGGACTTCAAACAGGCGTTGCTCGGTATCCGCTCGGAAAGCGAACGGCTCGCCGGCCTGATCGAATTTTTTGAAGCCATCTTGCCGCAGCTCCAGAAGGCCGTGCGCAAGCGCGAGAAAGCCGGCGGGAACGGGCACGTGCCGTAAACCAGCCGCAAGCCACAAGCAACAAGCCACAAGCACCCATCCAACCAGCAGCACACCCGGCATCTGCAGGTATCCAAACGGATTCGGTAGCCGGCGAATCTGCTCAATCTATTTTTCAGATCCGCACTTCTTGTCTTGCTTGCGGCTTGCGGCTGGTTGCTTGTGGCCTCTTTCCGAGCAACTGTGAACTGACAATTATCAACTAAGTAAACACGGCTGTCGTGGGCACAAGACGCGGCGTGTCGCGGGCAGCAGCATTGAAGGTGCAAAGCTCCCGGTATTTAATGAACAAAAGGCAGTTCGTTTCCCAAAGAGAGGTTTCCTCCGGCCATGAATCTTCCCCACACCCTTGGGCAACTCCGGCACAGTATTTTTTCCGAAGATAGATTGAAGGCGCGGCGCGTCAAGGACGAGATGCGCGAGAATCTCATCTGCAAGTTACGCCGCAATGACGTGATCTTTACCGGCATCATGGGCTATGAAGACAGCGTGGTGCCGCAGCTTATCAATGCCATTTTGTCGCGTCACAATTTCATTTTGCTGGGGCTGCGCGGGCAGGCGAAGAGCCGCATCCTGCGGGCGCTGACCACCTTGCTCGATCCGGCAATACCCTATCTGGCGGGTTGCGAGATTCACGACAATCCCTACGCGCCCATTTGCCGCCGCTGCCGCGAACTGGTGGCGGAGCGTGGGGATGAGACCCCCATTGCCTATCGCTCGCCGGATGAGCGCTACGTCGAGAAGCTGGCTACCCCGGATGTCACGATTGCCGATCTGATCGGGGATATCGACCCCATCAAGGCGGCGCGCGGCGGGCATGAACTGGCCAGCGAAATGACAGTGCATTACGGCCTGCTGCCGCGGGCGAACCGCGGCATTTTTGCGGTGAATGAATTGCCCGATCTGGCGGGCAAGATCCAGGTGGGTTTGTTCAACATCATGCAGGAGGGCGATGTTCAGATTAAGGGATATCCCGTCCGCCTGCCGCTTGATGTGGCGCTGGTTTTTACCGCCAATCCCGAAGACTACACGGCGCGCGGCAAAATTATTACCCCGCTGAAGGACCGCATCGGTTCGGAAATCCGTACGCATTATCCCGCCACTCTGGATGAAGGCATCTCCATCACCCAGCAGGAGGCCTGGGCGGGGCGCAATGGCCATCGCTTGCAAATACCCCGCTACGTTCGCGAAGTGATCGAACAGATCGCCTTCTGCGCGCGCGAGGACAAGCGCATCGACAAACGGTCGGGGGTCAGCCAGCGGCTGCCGATCTCGTGCCTGGAAAACGTCATCAGCAACGCCGAACGGCGCGCGATTCGTCACGACGAAGAACTGGTCGTGCCGCGGGTGGGCGACGTCTACGCCGCCCTGCCGGCGATCACCGGCAAACTGGAACTGGAATACGAAGGCGAGGTCAAGGGCGCCGACAACGTGGTGCGCGAGATCATTCGCGCCTCGGTGGCCAAAACTTTCGACCGGTACTTCGAAGGCGTCGACCTGCGCCAGGTGGTGCAGTGGTTCGATCTCGGGGGCGAAATCCAGATCCGGGACTCCGCTGCCGCCGGCGAGGCATGGGAGCGCTTACAGGGCATTCAGGGGCTGCCGGAACACCTGGGAACGGTCGGCATAAAAGAGAAGGACCGTCCGGAAACTCTGGTTTCGGCGGCAGAATTCGTTCTGGAAGGCCTGCATGCACACAAGCGCATCGGGCGCAATGAGGAACGCGTGTTCACCGGCGGCGAGAAGGGTCCGAAACCGGTGGAAGGCAAGTTCAATCGGGAAGAGCCGCCTATGCTGAAGCGGCGCCCGTTCAACTGAGGCGGACGGAAGTGGCATTGTGGCAGCAGCTACTGCTTCGGTCGGTAATTCCCGCCCTCCTGGTATGGGTGATCGGGATCGTGATCCACCTGCCCGTGGGGGCAGCTAAAACCATCAAGGACACAAAGGGTACCAAGGAAGTGAAACCAAGTCTCGCCGTTCCCCCCTTGCTGTCTTTCGTGTCCTGCGTGGTTCAAAGTTGGGCAGTTCGGCCACGGACTTCCTGACGGGTTATCAAGGGTCAAGCCAGCGATGAAATTCATACGGTACACGAAATACACCGGCGATCCGGCTTCCGAGATGAGCATGGAAGATTTGCTCAACGCTCTCTCCGACTTTCTGCTGAACAGCGGTTTTCAGCAGCAGTACACCAACCTGCACGAGATGCCCTCCGACGAACAGGCTCTGGAGCGGCTGCGGGAAGCGATTCAGAACGCGTTGCTGGAGGGTGGCCTGCTCGATGAAGAACTGCAACAACAGCTCGAACAGATGAAGACGGACGGCACACTGGATGACCTGATTAACCGCATCCTCGAGCGGTTGCAGCAGGAAGACTACATCAACATTACCGACCCCGCCCAGGATCCAGCGCGCGAATCTTCGCTGGGCGGGCAAGTCGGCCGCCCCCAGGCCCAGGCGAAATTCGAAATTACCGATAAGAGCCTGGATTTCCTCGGCTATCGCACCCTGCGCAATCTGCTGGGCTCTTTAGGAAAATCCAGTTTCGGCCGGCATGATACGCGGGACCTGGCCACGGGCATCGAAGCCAGCGGCGCTTCCAAGCAGTACGAATTTGGCGACACCCTGAATCTGGATATTACCGAAACGCTGTCTCGGGCCATTCAGCGCGACGGCCCGGGCTTGCCGCTGAACCTGGAATACCGCGACCTGCACGTGCATCAATGCGAATACCAGTCCTCCTGCGCGACGGTGCTGATGCTGGATTGCTCGCATTCGATGATCCTTTACGGCGAGGACCGCTTCACCCCGGCCAAGAAGGTGGCAATGGCGCTATCGCATTTGATCCGCACGCAATATCCGGGTGATTCGCTGTCGCTCATCCTGTTCCACGATTCGGCGGAAGAGGTGCCGCTTTCGCAACTAGCGCGTGTACGGGTAGGGCCGTATTACACCAATACACGGGAAGGTCTGCGGCTGGCCCAGCGGCTGCTGCAACGCCAGCGCAAGGACATGAAGCAGATCGTCATGATCACCGACGGCAAGCCTTCCGCATTGACCCTGGAGGACGGCCGCATCTATAAGAACGCCTTCGGCCTGGATCCGCTGGTGGTAAGCCAGACTTTGGAAGAGGTTTCCAAATGCAAGCGCGCCGGCGTAATGATCAACACCTTTATGCTGGCGTCCGACTATGGCCTAGTGCAGTTTGTCCAGAAAGTGACGGAAATGTGCCGGGGCAAAGCTTACTTCACCACCCCCTATACGCTAGGGCAATACCTGCTCATGGATTACATGTCGCGGAAGACGAAGACAATTCACTAGCGCCACAAGCCGCAAGCTGCAAGCCACAAAGAGCAGACAGCAGTCAGGAGTCAGGAGTCAGGAGTCAGAATAAGCTTCTGACTTCTTGCTTGTGGCTTGTTGCTTGCGGCTTCTTGCTGCCTACCTACGCTGCCGGCCTAACGCGGCCCGCCACCTCGGCTCGCACCTCGATTCTGGTTTAAGCGATGGTTCGTGTAGTCACCGGCTTCAGCCACAGCAGGGCCATAAAAGCGGCCACTAGATCGCAGGCAATCATTGGTGGTATGGCGCGAGTCATCTTTATGAGGTTTTTCTGCAACCACCTACTACGCCGTCTCCGGCCCTAATGGAGCAATCAATATTGCCGGCGTTCCCGAGGGCCAGTATCGCGTGAATTTCTGGTACGAAGGCGCGCCGGCTGACGAGTTGCAGCGCCTCACTCGTGAGGTAACCGTCTCCGGGCCCAACTATTCGCTCGGGCTAATTCGTCTTAAGGAAAGCCGCCCGGTTCAACTTAGCCACAAGAACAAGTATGGTCAGGATTACGACGATCTCACCCCCGCAACCCCAGGCTATACCCAATGATCCAAGACAACTGGAGACGCGAAGAGCGCGGACAAGGGTCGTTTCCACCTGCGGTCGGACAGGCGGATGTACAATCACCGTTGTTCTGAAATCGGATCAAGCTGGATGCTTGCCAAAGGAAAGAGGAGTTATGAAACTTAGCGCACGCAATGTATTCCCCGGAACCGTCACCAAAGTGATCAAGGGCGCCGTGAATTCCGAGGTGCACCTGGCCTTGAAAAACGGCGACCGGATGGTTTCCATAATCACCAATGGCAGCGTAGATAATCTGGGCCTGAAGGAAAACAAGAGTGCCTGGGCCATTATCAAAGCCAGCTGGGTGATTCTCGGCAAGGATCTGCACAATGCGAAGATGAGCACCCGCAATATTCTTTGCGGAACCGTGGCCAAGGTCACGCCGGGAGCCGTCAACACGGAAGTGTCGCTGAAGCTGAAGGGCGACACGATGCTGACGTCAATTATCACCAACGAAAGCACGCGTTCGCTGGGGCTGCGCGAGGGAGACCACGTCTGCGCCGCGATCAAGGCGTCGAGCGTGATCCTGGGAGTCGATTAGAAGGCGGCGGGGCAAGCCTCTGTGCGGGCTGACCTGTAGGGATATTCCTCTGCCCTGGCTACCGGCTCTATTGGGCGCCTCCCAATCAGTTGGAAAAGCATACACCGGGCCTTCTAAAGGCCCGCATCCAGGGAACAGCTTGTCACCGGGCTAAAGCCCAATACCGTTCAGTTGAGGCGTGTGCACCGAGTTATGCACTACGCACCCAATTGCAAATTGGGTCATCCTGAGCGCAGCGAAGGATCTGCTTTCTTCCGTGCTCTCAACAACAGCGAGGAACTAAAAAGAAGCAGATCCTTCGCTTCGCTCAGGGTGACCCGAAGTTTCTTTTTCGCTCGTAGCCGCCTGGCGTTCTTAACTGAACGGTATTGGCCTGAACCCTCATGCAGTTTGCCTGTAAACCAGTGGCTCGCAATTTCGTCTATTCATACAGGAACACGCAAGCTTGGGTGATCCGAATGATGCAGAAGCGCGGGACGTAGTTGCAGGCGGAGGATCGGACCTAGCAGGCAGGATGGAATGAAGCCCATGGCGGCAACGGCTAGCACGGTGCAAGCCCCAATGACGCGTAGTTTGACGGAACTGGACGACTTCGAGGCCGTCGTGCATGCCGAACAACGGCACGTTTACCGCGTGCTGCTGGCGATGTCGCGCGATCCCGATGCCGCCGACGATCTGACGCAAGAGTGCTTTCTCCGCGCCTATGAGCATCGGCACCGTTTTCGCGGGGAAAGCAGCGTCCGCACCTGGCTGTTGCGCATCGCCATGAATCTGGTGCGCGATCGCGCCCGGAGCCGGCGCTGGCAGTTCTGGCGCATCCTGCTTCAACCGGCCCCGGAGGAGGCGGAGCGGAAGGACGATCCGCTGGCCTCGCCGGAACGGACGGCTCTGGCGCGGGCCGAACTGGCTGGTGTCTGGGCGGCCGTTGCCACCCTTTCCCGCCAGCAACGGGCGGTTTTCGTCCTGCGATTTGTCGAGGAGATGAGCATCGAGGAGATCGCGGCGGCTACCGCGCTGCGTCCCGGTACGGTGAAAACTCATTTGTTTCGTGCCACCGGCATGGTGCGCAAATACTTGAAGGAGCGGCCTCAGCGATGAACGCGCATTGCACAGAACAAGAAATATCGGAGTGGGTACTCGGCAGCGCCGCCGCTCCGGTGGTCCGGCACCTGGAGCATTGTGAACAGTGCCGGTCGGAAGCCGGCGTTTTGGCCGGGGCTATCGGCCGCTTTCGCGAAACCGTACGCGCAGAGGCAGAACGCGGCCCCATCTTCTGGAGCCGGCAACGGGCCCTGGTCCGGGAACGAATCGTTTTTCGCCGCCCCGCGGCCGGGCTGCGGTGGGCCCTTTTCGCTGCGATCGCGCTTCTGGCCGTACTTTTGCTGTTGCACTCGCCGCAACTTCCGCAACTGGCAAACAACGACGCTGCCGACGACGCTCTTCTGCAACAGGTGGAGAGCAGCGTACGGCAAGGAATTCCCACCGCATTAGGGCCGGCGGCGCTCATCAGCCAGGAGCGCAATTCAGCTCTATTGGCAAGTGCCAAAGGCAATTCCAAGAACGCCGGCACGAACCACGATAAGGAGCAATACCGATGAAGAAGGCTTCCGCAATGATTGTTTTGCTACTGATTGCCGTTTGCAGCCTGGCCGCGGCACAAGGCGGGCCGGGACCGCAAGGCGGCGGACCAATGGGCGAACCTATGGGGGGACCGATGGGAGGTCCCATGGGAATGCATGGCCGGGGCATGGGTCCCATGGGACCCGGCATGGGCGGACCGGGAATGATGGGCAAATGGTGGAAGAACTCCGAGTTAGTCCGCCAGTTGGGCCTGAGCGACGCCCAAGTGCAGCAGATCGAAAAGATCTTCCAGGAGCGGCGGCTGCAGTTAATTGACTTGCAGGCGGCCCTGCAGAAACAGGAAGCGACGCTGGAACCGCTGGTAGAAGCCGACCGCCCGGAGGAAGGGCAGGTAACCGCCCAGATCGACCGGGTGGCTCAGGCGCGCGCGAATCTGGAGAAGGCGCACGCGCAAATGTTGCTGGCGATTCGGAGGGTGCTTACCGTCGAGCAGTGGAAGCAGTTGCACTCGCGCGACGGCATGCGAATGATGCACGGCCCCTGCGGGCCCATGATTCCGGCGGCCGCGTCCGGGAAGTAGTGGGGCCTCAAATCACGTTTCCCGTTTCCCGCTGTGAGATACTCGCTTGTGGCGAAGCCTGCGGGAAACGGGAAACGTTTTTTGCAACGCGGCGCCGGGGAAATGCATTTATTCCTAGGGAGGCAGATCGCATGTCGCAGGCACTCATTTTTGTGGGAGCAGTCGTTGTTTACGTCGCTTTGACGCAATTCATCTTGCCGCGCGCCGGGGTCTCAACCTGAGCCCGGCCGAACGTGGGAACTCGCGGGCCGAGTTCACAGCAGTCGACGCCGGGCGGCAACACCAGCGGAGAGAACCGCTGACGGAAGCGCGCCCCAAAAACCCCTGAGGGAGCATATTTTCCTTCCCGCAGCAGCTCGCAACTCGATACCATAACGGATAATTCTGCCGCATTGCCATTCGCCAAAAGGGGTGATCTATGGGCAAAAGAGTTCTGATTGTGGGCGGGGTTGCGGGTGGCGCCTCCTGCGCCGCAAGACTGCGCCGCATTTCCGAGACCGGGGAGATCATTCTTTTCGACCGGGGCCCCTACGTCTCCTTCGCCAACTGCGGTCTGCCGTACTACGTCGGGGATGTGATCCAGGAGGAGAAGAAACTCCTGGTCGCCTCCTCCGAGTTGTTCCGGACGCGGTTCCAGATTGAAGTGCGCACGGAAAACGAGGTCGTGGCGATCGACCGGGCGAAACAGGAAGTGGAAGTAAAACGCTTGCGCACCGGCGAGACTTACCGCGAGAAGTACGACGCGCTCGTGCTTTCTCCGGGGGCGGCGCCGATTCGCCCGCCGCTGCCGGGAATCGATTTGCCCGGAATCTTCGTGCTGCGCACCATCCTGGATAGTCGCAGCATCCGCTCCTGGATCGCCGAGCGAAACGCCAAGCGCGCCGTGGTGGTGGGCGGCGGTTTGGTGGGATTGGAAATGGCGGAAAACCTGGTCCGCCGCGGCCTAAGCGTAACCGTGGTGGAAATGCTGGACCAGGTGCTGCCGCCTTTGGATGCGGAAATGGCGGCGCCAGTGCACGAACACTTGATCAAGAACGGCGTAGAGTTGCAATTGAGCGACGCCGTGGCCGGCTTTACCCCGGCGCCCGACGGCGGTCTCAATGTCACCACGAAATCGGGGCGAGCCTTCCCGGCCGATCTGGCAATCCTGGCCATCGGAGTTCGCCCGGAAACCAAGCTGGCCAAGGACGCGGGGCTTGTCCTGGGAGATCGCGGGGGCATTCGCGTGGATGAAGCGATGCGCACCAGCGATCCGCACATCTGGGCGGTAGGGGACGCGGTCGAGAGCCGCGATGTGGTGACCGGCCAATGGAGCGTCGTTCCGCTGGCCGGTCCGGCGAATCGCCAGGGACGGGTGGCGGCGGATGCCATCGGTGGACGCCAGACTCGTTTTCGCGGCATCCAGGCCACGGCCGTGTGTGGCGTATTCGGCTTGACCATCGCCACCACCGGGGCTTCGGAGAAGAGCTTGCGAGCCGCCGGCATGGCGTACCAATCCATATACGTGCATCCCGATCACCACGTGGCCTATTATCCCGGCGCTAAAACCATTCACCTCAAACTGCTGTTCTCGCCGGGCGATGGGCGGATCTTAGGCGCACAAGCGGTAGGCCAGGAAGGGGCCGAAAAGCGAATCGACGTGCTCGCTATGGCCATCCAGAAACAGGCGACCGTATACGACCTGGAGGAGGCCGAGCTCTGCTACGCACCGCAATTCGGCGCGGCCAAGGACGCCGTGAATATGGCCGGCATGGCTGCCGCCAACGTATTGCGCGGCGACGTTCCCCTGGCGCATTGGGGCGAACTGCCACAGGCCGGCGTAGTGCTTGACGTTCGCGACCCCAAGGAATTCGATGCCGGCCACATTGAAGGCGCGGTCCACATACCCTTGCCGCAACTACGCGACCGCCTGGCGGAGCTGCCGCAAGATCGCGAGATTATGGTCTATTGCAAGGCGGGACAGCGTTCTTATTACGCCACCCGAATCCTGATCCAGCACGGATTCAAGGTCAAGAATCTGCCGGGCGGGTTCACCACCTATGCGCATTTCCACAAGCGGCCGGCGCCAGCGAAGATGACCGCCGCGGGCAAGGAATGACGGAGAGAAGGGAATGATTCAGAACCTGAGTATTACCGCGCTGGTGGAAAACACCGCCGGACGGGTCGATTGCCTGGGCGAGTGGGGACTGGCGCTGTGGATAGAAGCCGACCGTCATCGCATCCTCTACGACACGGGGCAAGGCCGCACGCTGCTGGAAAATGCAAAGATTCTCGGCATAAACCTCAAGGATGCGGATGCCTTGATCATCAGTCATGGCCATCACGACCATACGGGCGGGATCGCCGCGGTCATGGCTACTGAATTCCACGGCCAGATCTATGCTCATCCGGGCGTCTTCGGGAAAAGATATCAGCAGAATGAAGATGCGCCGCCCAAGTCCAGAGGAATTCCTGCGGCTGCGGAGCAGGCGCTTCGCTCTGCCGGCAAAAGGCTGATCGATTCTTCCAAGCCCACGGAACTCGCGCCTGGATTGGTGCTTACCGGCGCTATTCCGCGCCGGACTGATTTCGAAGACACCGGGGTCAAACACTTTCTCGACGAGGCCTGCACTCAGCCCGATCCCATTGTGGACGATCAAGCGCTGCTTATCGAAACCGGCCAGGGATGGGTGGTCGTGACCGGCTGCGGACATTCCGGCGCGGTGAATGCCCTGAAGTATGCCACGGACGTGACTGGAAGCCGCCGCATCCATGCGGTGCTTGGCGGCATGCATTTACTGAGCGCCAGCGCGGAACGCCTGCGGGCGACGGTAGACGGGTTTCAGGATTTTGGGGTGAAAATCGTTGTGCCCTGCCACTGCACCGGCTTTCACGCTACCGGCCTGTTCCAGAGCCGGTACGGGGCCGACGCTCTGCCGCTGCGTGCGGGGCTGAAAGTGAAGCTGGCTGAGTAAGCCGATTCACCGCAGAGGACGCAAAGGACGCGGAGGACATTTGGGAATTCGGATTTCGGATTTTGGATTTCCTCGGGCTTTCCTCATACCATCCCTCCGGGATGGCAACGAAACCGGTGGGTGTGAGAGCTAGCCAGCCCATCCTCCGGGGCTCATACACTTTCCACTTTTCCTACCCAGCAGCTTACGCCCCGGGGCCAAAACAAATGCCGTGCCACGGACCTTTGCGCGTGCGTGGCCAAGCCGCGCTTCCGGCGCCCGTTTGTGTCGTTATTTGGAAGGATTGGCGCGGGAGTTTCCGCACAACCATACTTTACTGGCAGGAACTGGCCAAATTGGGATAGGGTGGGGAGAAATAGAAAAGGCTGTGACATTGGTTACGCTCTAGCCGCCAACTCCTGCGAGGGAGTCGACTGCGTGGAGACATGCACCGTCACAGCCCCTGATGCAACCACTGCTTTCGCAGTCCCAAACCCCAGCGGCGCCTCGCAGAGCCGTCGGTTTTTTCGGGTCTGGGCGTTGCGGGAGTCGCCTTCCGCAACGAATCACTCAGTCTACTTCGGGCTGACTACTGGTGTGGAAGCCAACCCTTTCGACCGTCGACGAAAGCCATCCTAGTGCAAGATTCGCTTTTGTCAATGCCGAATCCTGGTGCAAAAGCATAATTTTTCTGAAACTCTCGCCAAAAACGTAACCTCCTCAAAGATCGATAGTTGTCAAGCGGGAAATCAGCTCTGGCCGCGATATTCACATCTTTTTCACAATTCATAAACAATATGGGGCTAATTTAAGCAGCAATGAAAACCTTGACCCGAAGCCCGGTTTGGTGCAAGGTGAGTTTTAAGGAGGCGAATGCCTGAATTGGTCGCGTACGTGGACGGCGGTTCCCACGGCAATCCCGGACCATCGGGCATTGGAGTCGTCATTGAGAATTCCGCGGGCGAAACCGTTCGCATCGCCAAATGGATCGGCCACCGCGACAATAATGTGGCGGAATACCTGGCCCTGCTTGAGGCTCTGCAGCATGCCTTGACCGTCGAGGCCACCCGGCTGCACGTGTTTTCCGACTCGGAAATCGTGGTACGGCAAATGAGGGGAGAATATCTCTGCCGCAGCCCCCGGCTCTATCTGCTGAACTGGACTTGCCGGAAATTGGCCCGCTCCCTGCACTTCTCCATCGCCCACATCCCGCGCGATTACAACCAGGAGGCTAATCATTTAGCCAATCAAGCCATCCGCCTGCGCATCCATATCTGACCAGTTTCCAAGACGCGAGACGCGATTTTCCGCCTTACAAAACCACTGACCGGCAGTACAATTTCAGCCCGTCAGGACAACCAGATTCGGCTTACGGCGCGAGTCAAAAGGGGGATAGTGTCTATGGCTTCGGCTTCTTCGACACCTTCGCTGGAATCTTCGGGAAAGCCTACCAGGGTCCGGTGGTACGTATTTGTGGCGGTGTTGGTGCTGTGTACGATCAACTATTTTGACCGCGCGGTGATTTCTCTTTGTATGCCGGTCATGGAAAAAGATCTGCACTTCGGTCCGGAAGTAATTGGCGTCATTCTCAGTTCGTTCTTCTGGGGCTATACGTTGGCGCAGATTCCCGTGGGCTGGATCTGCGACCGCGTTCGCGCCGGCACCCTTCTGGCCTCATCGGGAATCCTTTGGGGAGTATTCCAGATCTTCACCGGCTTCATTTCCAGTGCCCGGGTCCTTATGTTCCTTAGGGCATTGTTAGGGATCTCGGAGGCTCCGATGTATCCCGCCGGATCGAAATTGCAATCGATCTGGCTGCCCTCGACGGAAAGAGGCCGGGGCGCGGCGCTGCTGGCGGCGGGCTCCGATGTAGGCATTGCCTTGGGTGGTCCTCTGGTCGTGCTTTTCCTGGCCTGGCTCGGCGGCTGGCGGGGGGCGCTCATCGCTGCCGGCGTGTTGACGATCGTGGTGGTTCTGGCCTGTTACCGGATAATGAACAGCGACCCGAACACCAGCCCCCGCGTCAATCAGGCAGAGCGGGACTACATTCGCAATGCCCTGGTCCAGGAATACGAAGCCTCGCAAAAAGAACGCTTGGCTGCCGGCGCGGCTGCCGGCAGCTCCGTGGACTACCTGAAGAACCATAACTTCTGGGCGATGTGCATGGGATTCTGCTGCGCGGATGCGCTGTATTACGGGCTCATGACCTGGGGACCGCTTTACCTGTCGCATACCCAACACCTGAACATCAAGAGCGTGGGTGGATCCATTTTCATTATTTATGCGGTTGCGGTAGCCGGCGCCTTATCCGGCGGTTACTTTACCGACAAATGGCGGCTGAGCGGGGTTAGGCTGAACACCGTGATGCACGGCGGCCTGGCGATTGCCGGGGCTGTGATCGCCATCAGCATGTACCTCCTGCGCGCTGTGACGACCGCGTATATCGCTATTGTTCTGCTTTCCATCGCGATGTTCTTCCTGAAGTGGTCTTTTTGCCTGTACTGGCAGAGCCCCGCGGTGCTCGCCCAACGCAAAGATGTAGGGACCATTGCGGGCACCATGAACTTCATTGGCAACCTAGCCGGCGTCGTGACCCCTATCTGCGTCGGGCTGATTGTGGGAGCCACCGGTTCCTACTTCTGGGTGCTGCTGATGTTTGTTGGTTTTGGTTTAGGGAATTGTCTGTTCCCGTGGTTTGTGAATTACGAGAAAAAAATCGGTGCCTAGGACTATAACCGGTTAATGGGAGCTGAGCGCTATGACCGTAAAGGGAAGCTTGCTGATCCGCGGCGGAATGGTAGTTGACCCCGCCAGAAATATATATGGTGCAGGTGACGTCTTAATTCAAGGTAACCGCTTGGTCGAACTCGCGGCCGGGGAAAAGGCGGAAGCGGACGAAGTCGTGGACGCTGCGGGCTGCGTGGTTACCCCAGGGCTGATCGACAATCATGTCCATTGCTATTCGGGAGGGACAGAGCTGGGTTTCGTCCCGGATCCGTCGCTTCTGCCTCTAGGCGTTACCGCCGCGGTCGACCAGGGAAGCACCGGCATAGCGAATTGCGACAGCTTTATGCAGACGATGGCGGCGCATAGTCAGGTTCGTCTCTTCTGCACTATTCACGTGTCGCCCACGGGCATCATCACCGAGCGCTATTCGGAAAATGTCGATCCGCAGAACTATAGCCTGGAGCGGCTGAAAGAACTGTTTCAGCAGTACCCGGGGCGAGTGGTGGGGCTGAAGGTGAGAGAAGGCCGGGAAATAGTTGGCCAATTTGGCCTGGCTCCCTTGAAGGCTGCGACTAAGCTGGGCGACGCTTTGGGATGCCGGGTGACCGTCCACTCGGCCGACCCGCCCGGAGACATGGGTGACCTCTTGTCGCTTCTGCGGCCGGGAGATATCTGCTGCCATTGTTACCACGGCAAAGGAAGCACCATACTCGGCGAAGACGGCAAAGTGCGGCCGGAGGCGCATAAGGCCCGCAAAAATGGGGTGATATTCGATACTGCCGACGCCCGAGTTCATCATTCCTTTCCCATTATTAAAGCTGCGCTGGCCGAAGGCTTTTGTCCGGACGTGATCAGCACCGACCTGACGCGCGCCAGCTTGTTTGGCAATATGGTGTTCGGTTTGCCGGCGGTCATGTCGAAATATCTGAGCCTGGGTCTGGGTCTGCCAGAGGTGGTGAAAGCCTGCACCGCCACGCCGGCCGGCTTGATTGGCATGGGCGGAAAATTGGGAACCCTGGCGCCCGGCGCCCTGGCCGATGTCGCGATTTTTGAATTGAGCGATAAGCCGTTCTTCTACAGGAACCGGCTCGGAGAAACGCTCCGCGGCAATAAGCTTCTGCTTCCGAAGATGACGATCCTGAACGGAAAAATTATGTTCCGGCAAATTGATTTCTGGAACTGATTAGGAGCAACAAATCCGCCTCCCAAGAACGACTGTCATTCTGAGCCCCGCGCCCGACGCAATTTGGCCAGTTGCAATTCCGCCGAGGCGCAGGGCGAAGAACCTATGTATTTCGGCCCGATGTGCCGGTGCCGTTTGTGCGCAAGCAAGAGGTCAAAGGAGCGCGATTCAAGCGGGCGCGACTCGCACGCGCCCACGGATTCCCTATAGCATCGGCAACTGCCGCGGCCGTGGACCGCGGGGGAAGGCCTCGTCAATCTGCCGCAGTTCGGCTTCCGACAACTGCAAGTCCCCGGCGCCCGCATTCTCTTCCGCATGTTTAGCGCTCGAGGCCTTGGGAATGGTAAACAGGGAAGGCCACCGCAGCAGAAAGCGCAGCGCAACCTGGCGCGGGGTAGCCTTATGGGCGTCCGCAATCTGCTTCAGCACCTGGCCGCCTTTGCTGCGCGGCTCGGGAAAGTCTCCGTGTCCAAAGGGGCTGTAAGCGACCACCGCGACCCCGCGCTCCTGGCACCAGGGGATCACGCGATGTTCGATCGCGCGCTCTTGCAAGTAATACAGCACCTGGTTGCAGGCCAAGTCCTTCTGCCCCGCAGCCTTCCAGGCCTCTTCGAGATCGGGGGTGTCAAAGTTGCTGACGCCCCAGGAAAGAATTTTGCCTTCGCGCTGCAATTCCCGGAACGCCTGGATAGTTTCTGAAAGGGGGTATCGGCCGCGCCAGTGCAATAGATAGCAGTCCAGCCGGTCGGTCCGGAGGTGAGCCAGCGATCTCTCGCAGGCGGCCTTGGTTCCTGCCAGCGAAGCGTTCTGCGGAAGCACCTTGGAGACGAGAAATACTTCATCCCGGCGCCCCTGAATGGCCTCGGCCACAATCTCTTCGGCGGCCCCCGATCCGTACATCTCCGCGGTGTCGATATGCTTCATTCCCAGATCGAGCCCGCGGCGCAACGCCGCCACCGCAGCCTTGTGGTCTCCGCTCTCGATATACCACGTGCCTTGCCCGATTACCGGCACCTCGCGCTTCGTACCGCCAAACGGTCGTCTTTCCAATTTTTCCTCCGCTGGGATGGTAACACCTACCAACACCTACCACAGAGACACCGAGACACAGAGAGAATCTGAGAATCCGGAGTCCCGATTTCGGAGACACAGAGGAAGTTTGCGAATTAAGATTTCGGATTTTGGATTTCAAACCCAAATCCCTGATCTTCTCTGTGTCTCTGTGTCTCTGTGTCAGGTGTTCCCGCTGTGGAGCGTCAGGATGCGTTGCATGGTCTAAAAGCCACGTGGGGAAGCCGGGGCGGGGGCGGCAGTAATCGCGATGCGGGTTGCCGCCAGCGGAGCCTGGTCACGGTAGCGGACACGGCCGCCTTCCAATTGCAAACCGAGCTGCTCCCAAAGCGCATTCAAATCCACGGCGACCGGCTTATCTTTCATGCGCGCGTAGAGCGGCATAAGAACGGAAACTCCAACGGTGCGATCCCCGACGGTCAACGCCTTTTCCACTTCCCAGTCGTAACGGATATCTCCTCCCGCGGCGAGAATACCGCGCAGGGCGTCTTGCAGGCCCTTTTCGTTGTTCGTCGCGCGGCGGATACCCACATCGGCCAGCAGGCAAAAGAGCGCGCCACCCCAGTAGGTCCGCCCCCACGTGTGCGTGTTGTCGAGTCCCTGATCGCCGGCTTCCGGGAGTCCTTGAGGAAGGCCGCGGATCAGCTCCGCCCACATCTCGGCGGCCGGCAACTGTTTCGCTTGAACCCGCGCGATTGGCTCGACATAGGTGGCAATTCCTTCTTCCAGCCAGTGATGCGGTTCCGCCAGGGAGGGAAAAGACAGATGAACCATCTCGTGGGTCATCATCCAATCGCTCTGAAATTGCGCCGCCGTGGTGTCCGTACCCACACGAATCCGAATGGCTCCGCCGTCTTCCCGGCCGAAAGTCCGCCCCCCACGAATGCCTTGGCCGGAAAACGGAAGCACTCGGATCGACACATGCGGAACCGGGTACCGGCCGTAGTAAGTGGTCACGGCGTTGGCTGCCGCCCGTATCCAAGGCAGTATCTCCGTATCCGGCAACACCGCTGGGCCGCCCGCGTCCGCCACATCGATGCGGGAATTGCCGATCTGAATAGTGGAAACGGAAGCCCCGGGCGCCGCCTTGGCCAATAGCGCCTGTGGGCTCCACAACCAGAGTCCCAGGAGAATCGCGCAGGCCGGCATGAGCAACCACAAGAACAACCGCCAGCCGAGTCCGCCACGCAGCCGCATAGTGCTTTTGATCCACTCGCCGCTCCCTGAGCTTGCCTGCCCCTGTCGCCAGCTTGCAAAAAATAAAAAATGTTGTTCCAGGAGCTGCACGGGACCCCAGCGGCGTGCGGCGGCAAATTGGGGTGGTTTTTCAGGCTTCCAGTATCGATGTCAAGCTGACGGCGGCGGAAAACCTGCAGCATGTCGGTGCTGCTCGATGAGCCCACCCCCGGCCTTGACCCCGGCGCCCGCCGCGACCTCTGGCAGTAGCTCTGCTTCGGGGGTAGCTGCCGGCCAGAGAACAAAAATTTTACAAATATAGCTGTCACCTTTGCCCCAAACCTGAATCTTACGGCGGCAGGAGCGTGGTCCGGTTGCTTTGAGACCGCGAACTCCAAGGAGACGAACCATGACGAAATCGATGAAGAACCTGATGATCACGGCCGCGCTTTCCGGCCTCCTGGGGGGAACGGCAAGCCTCGCTTCAGCCCAGGTCACGCCCTCCTCCGGCCAGAAAACGGCCACTCAGTCGAAGCTGTTGCGCACCGGCTTGGACCAAGACAAAGAGAAGCATGCCTGTAAAGGCCAGAACTCCTGTAAAGGCAAAGGCGGCTGCAAGAGCGGGGACAACGGCTGCAAAGGCAAGAACTCGTGCAAGGGCAAGGGCGGTTGCGCCACCGATGGCTCCAAAACCATGTAATTGGACGCAGGTCGCGAGGGCCGGCCTGTTTCCGGCCCCGGAATTTTTCTATTTATGAAGTGATCGCGCAAAGACTCGCTTGGTGTGCGTAGTGCGCGCCGGGAACCATTTACTGTTTAATGAGCGGGGTGAAAATGCCAGCCAATCGTTTCAATGGATTCCAGGACTACGGAATTGGCATCGGTTTGAGAATTCCACACTACACCCACATCTTGAGCCGGAAGCCGGTGGTGGACTGGTTCGAGATCATCTCGGAAAACTATATGTTCGACGGCGGCCGCCCGCTGGCCGTCCTGGACCAGATTCTGGAGCAATACCGCGTGGTCCAGCACGGTGTCTCCATGTATTTTGGATCGGCGCAGGCGCTGAATCGCGAGCACCTGAAACGGCTGAAAACGCTGGTGCGCCGCACCAGGACCCCCTGGCTTTCCGACCACCTGTGCTGGGGCAGCGTCGATGGGCGCTACAGCCACGACCTGCTCCCCATCCCCTATACCTGGGAAGCGGTCGAGTCGACCGCTCGGAAAATCCGCCAGGTGCAGGACTATCTGGAAATTCCTGTCGCCGTGGAAAACGTCAGCAGCTACGCCGAATTCCACGATTCGGTCATGACCGAGTGGGAATTCCTCAACGAGGTGGTGGAGCGCGCCGACTGCGGTATTCTGCTGGACGTCAACAATATCTACGTTTCCTCGGTGAACCACAACTTCGATCCCCACGTATATCTGGCCAGCGTTCCCGCCGAGCGGGTCGCCCAGATTCATATTGCCGGCCATTCGCGTTACCGGAAATACGTGCTCGACACCCACGATCACCCGGTAATCGATCCGGTTTGGCGGCTCTATGCCCACGCCATCCGGCGCTGCGGGCCAACCGCCACCCTGCTGGAATGGGACGACAAGATTCCGTCCTTTGACGAGGTTCACGGCGAGGCCCTGAAGGCGAACCGCTTCCTTTGCGGCGAATCCGGCATCTCACCTTATGAACAAGTGCAAGGCAGCCCGCTGGTGGAGGCGGTGGCATGAGTTCCTTGTTGCAGTTGCAGCGGCGCATGGCCGAGGCAGTGATGCGGCCCCTGACGCGCCACGACCAGATGCGGCGCCGGGTGGGCAATCGTTCGATCGCGCGCGAAGCCGGGCAGTTCATCAAGCCTAACGATCGTTTGTCGAGCTTCGAGCGGCTGGAAATCTACAATCGGCAATACTGGTTTCGTGTGCTGGACGCTTTGGCGGAGGATTTTCCCGGCTTGCGCGCCGTTGTCGGTCCTGCCGCCTTTGACCGGATTGCGCGCGCCTATCTGACGCGGCATCCCTCGCGTTCTTTCAGCCTTTGCGTCCTGGGTTCGCGGTTGCCCGCCTTTCTGCAAGCGCACCCGCAGCTCTGGCGGAGGGCCGGACCGCTGGCTCTGGAAATGGCGAAACTGGAATGGGCCCACATCCAGGCATTTGAAGCGGCTGAGTATCCTCCTCTTGGCGTGGAGACTGAGGTCAACGCCGCCACGGTGCTGCAATTGCAGCCTTACCTGCACCTGTTTCATTTTCAGTATCCGGTGGACGACCTTTTGCTCGCGGTGCACCAGGCAGAGGACGACGGGGGGCTCTCTCCCCGGCAGCGCCGTCAGCTTCTGCGGCAATACGGCCGCGCGCCCATGTATCTGGCGGTGCATCGTTTCGAGTTGTCGGTGCACTACAAGCGATTGGACCGGGAGGCGTTTTGCCTGCTCCGCCGCATTCAATCCGGCGCCTCTCTGGCGGATGCCATGCAGGCCGCGTTCACCGGCAGCAAACTGGCTCCGGACACCTGGCCGTCTCGGATCGAAAGCTGGTTTGCGAACTGGCGGGAACTGGGCTGGTTCTGGGTGCGGGCGGACGGCTCGGCGGCCAAGGAAGGTAAAGGAAACTGAAAAGCCTATGCAGATAAGATCTCTCATCACTTCCGCTTACGCGCTCTTTGCGCGGGTTGCCTCCTGGCTGCAGTCTCCCTTCTTGCTGGTGGTACGGCTTTACTGGGGCTGGCAATTTATTCAGACGGGGTGGGGGAAACTACAGAGTCTGGAACGCGTCACCAATTACTTTGCCACGCTCGGAATCCCTCATCCTCTGGCCAACGCCGTTTTCGTTGCCTTCCTGGAATTTGCCGGCGGGGCGCTCCTGATTTTGGGATTGGGCACCCGTTTGCTGGGTTTAATGCTTAGCGTCGACATGCTCGTGGCCTTCTACCTCGCCGATCGCGATGCTCTGCATGCCTTCCTGTCGAATCCGGACAAGTTCTATGCCGCCGCCCCGTTCACCTTCCTGTTAGCCTCACTCATACTGTTGATTTTTGGCGCAGGACTGTTTTCGCTGGACCGCCTGCTAGCGTGGCGCGTGCGCAGCAACAAAGCAAAAGTAGCCTCCCCCGCCGAACCGAGAAACAGTACGGTAAAAGTAGCCTGATCCGAGAACATCGGATGGGGTAACTGAACCAGCCGGCCAGCGGATGATCGGCGCAGATCGGTCCAAGTCCGTTGCGCAGAAACGCAAGAGCCCTCCCGACCGTAGCAGTGATCAGGAGCAACAAACCCCACCCTCCCAAAACCTGTCATTCTGAGCCACGCGCCCGGAATAATATGGCCAGTCGCCATGCCGCCGAGGCGCGGGGCGAAGAACCTATGCATTTCGGCCCTATGTGGCGGCGCCATTTGTGCGTAAGGAAGAGATCAGCTATTCCAACAGCGCGTGACACGCCCGTGTTTGCGCCTAGCCAAGAGAAATGCGCAGGTGCTCCGGCTAGAAACACCAACGTAATCGCCCACCCCAGGTTCACGCTGCTGCTTACGATACACTGGAACCGAGAATTGACTTAGCGTCTTGGCGCGTTCACGGGGAACGGGGAACGTGAAACGCCAGAAGGGTAACCATGCCTGAATACTCGATCAGTCCCAGCGGCGAACGGTTCGCCTTGCCCACCCAGGAAGATTACAGAGCCGAGTATACGCGGCTGCAGAAACTTGCGGCCACGGCCCGCGCCGAGGGCAAAGAAATCGTTGTCGTAATGGGGTTGGGTTTTGTCGGGGCCGTGATGGCGGCCATCGTAGCCGACACGGTGGACAAGACGAACGGACAGCCCACCAAGTACGTCATCGGATGCCAGCGCCCCAGCACGCGGAGCTACTGGAAGACGCCGCTGCTCAACCGCGGCCAGTCGCCGGTAAAGTCGGAAGATCCCGAAGTGGACCCGATGATCAACCGTTGCGTCCTGCAAAAGAAGACCCTGACGGCTACCTACAATTCCGACTGCCTGGCCTTGGCCGACTGCGTGGTGGTCGATGTGCAATGCGATTACACCAAGCACGATTTGGGCGCGATGAAAAGCGGCGAGGCGGAGATGGCGGCGCTGGAAGCCACCCTGCGGACCATCGGCGAGAAAATCCCGCCGCAATGCCTGGTGCTGATTGAGACCACCGTGGCGCCCGGCACCACGGAGTTTGTAGCGTTCCCCATTCTCCGGAGGGCCTTCCGGGCCCGGGGTATCGAAACCGAGCCCCTGCTGGCGCACAGCTTCGAGCGCGTGATGCCGGGCCGGGAATACGTCAACAGCATCCGCGACTTCTGGCGGGTCTGCGCGGGTTGTAACGCGGAAGCTCGGCGCCGAGTCATCAAGTTTCTGAGCGAGGTGCTGAACGTCGAAAAGTTCCCGCTTACGGTAATGGATCGGCCGATCGAATCGGAAACCACCAAGATCGTGGAGAACTCCTATCGCGCCACCATTCTGGCCTTCCTGAACGAGTGGTCGATTTTCGCCGAGCGTAATGGCGTGGATCTGATGAAAGTAGTCAACGCCATCAAGGTGCGGCCCACGCACAGCAACATTATCTTTCCCGGTCCGGGAATCGGTGGATACTGCCTGCCCAAGGACGGGGGCCTGGGATACTGGGCCTACCGCCACATTCTGGGCTTCGAAGACGGCGACAGCGTCTTCAAGATCAGCACCACCGCGATCGACGTCAACGACACCCGCGCCCTGCATGTAGCCGAGTTGACCCGCGACGCGCTGCGCAACATGGGCCGGTATATTGCCGGAGCCCGCGTTCTGCTCGCCGGGGCCAGCTACCGTGAGGATGTCGGCGATACGCGTTACAGCGGCAGCGAGCTGGTAGCCCGCAAGCTTACCGAGATGGGCGCCGAGATCAGCGTCCATGATCCCTACGTCGATCACTGGTACGAGCTGGAGAACCAGGCGACCTATCCCGCGCCCGGACACTCATGGTCCAGATTTTTCCGCAACCAGCAGGATCTTGACGGGATTCGCGTGCAGAAGGACCTGGCTACGGCGCTGCGGGGCGTGGAAGCCCTGATCCTTGCCGTGCGTCATGCGCCCTACCGGCAACTGAAACCGGATGAGGTCGTCGGCTGGGCCGGCGGAACCATTGCCGTGATCGACTGCTTTGGCATGCTCAACGATACCGACATCCGCCGCTATTTCGAACTGGGCTGCGAGGTCAAGGCCCTGGGCCGCGGCCACCTCCAGCGCATCAAGGAAGAGGTTCGTTCCTCCAGAAGGGAAACCGCGTCAGCTCGGGCGAAGGCTTAGCGGAAAAAGTCTGGTTTGTATCAGGGCTGCCGCCCGACGGGCCCGGCCCGTGCCGCAGCATGGTCTTCTTTGACGGACTCGATATCGCCAAGGAAATAACGACGCCGACCGGAAGATCTTTACCGCTGAGAAAGGCGGCAGCGAGCATTGCATGGAGGACAATCGACAACTCGGCGCCTCGTTTGTCGCCGACTGGATCGCCGATCACCTCTGAGAATAAGGCCTTCGGCTGCGTCTTCCACAACGCCATCGGGCGTGCGAAGATGGCTGCCCGGTAACGGCCATTTCGGAATTGAAGAACTCCGCGGCGCGGCGGAAACGATGAGCTGCGTTTTTAGCTAGCACCCCAACTTTGAGGCGGGCTCCCTAGCAGGCTCCGGAAAAAATCTGTATCAGGGCACGACTTTGACAGGTTGCGGCAAAATGCAAAAGGGCAGCGATTCCCTGGGTGTCATGCTGAGCGGAGAGCGCCCGTGCTTTGGGCGCTCGGAGTCGAAGCATCCCTACTGCGCACACGCAGTTGCGGTCGCATAGGGACTCTTCGCCCTACCGGTGAAGCACCGGGCTTCAGCTCGGCGGTTCTGCCCCTTGCAACTTGCAGGAGCGAAAAGTCCCTACCCCCAAACGTCTGTCATTCTGAAGCCCCGCGCCTCCAACAGCTTGGACAATTGCCACTCCGCTCGGCGCGGGGCGAAGAACCTATGTATTTCGGCCCTATCTGCCGTCGCCATTTCTGGCAACCCAGAGAGCAAGGGCTACACCCCTTAGCCTCTGGGAGCCCCAAATCATGTCTAAACGTGACTTTTTCCGCAGCCTCTTTCAGTCGTGCCGCAACCTGCCGAAAACACGTTCGGCTTTAGCCACTGCGGGCCCAAAATCGCATCTGAGCGCGACTGGTTCCGCAACCTCCTAGACTTTCCCCCAGAGTCGAGGGCCGATGGTGAAGGCCACCGCGCCAACTGATTGAAAAACTGGCAGGGGCGGCAGGACTCCAATCTGCGCCCCCCCTGCCTGGAAGGAATCGCCGCACTAGGAATCGACAATTTAGCGCAGCTATTTTAGTGCGCCGCGGGGAGCTGCTGTGTCTGTCTCTCGGTCTTCGTTTGCCGTGGAAATTCTAGGCTGGTAGCTCCTTCTGGATTACCATAGGCTTTCGCCATCAGCTACTTCGATTTTATGCAAGGGAGAATGCCATGCGGAAACCGTTCCTAATCTGTCTGGCGGTGCTGGTTCTTTGCCTTCCCGCAACCGTGGCTCAGGATTCCGGCAAAGGCACGCCACCCGCCACTACCGCAAACCGAATCGAATTGCCTCCGCCGAACGTGTCGGGGGGAATGTCATTGACGCAAGCCCTGGCTACCCGGCGATCGGTGCGCGCTTTTCTGCCGACCCCGCTGACCCAAGCCGAATTGTCGCAGATCCTGTGGGCCGCGCAGGGCATTACCGATAAACAGGGCCACCGGACCGCCCCTTCCGCATCAGCCCAGTATTACTTGCACCTTTATGTGGCCTTGGCTGACGGATTCTTCGAATACCTTCCGAGCGGGCACCAGCTCCAAAAGCTCTCGGGTCAGGACTTGCGGAGTAAGTTCTCCGCGCAGCAATCAGTAAACCAGGCGCCTGCCGTGCTGCTGATTGCCGGTGAGTACGGGCGTGCGACCACCAGGTCTGGGCCGGAGAAGGGGCCGCGCGTGGTCAATCTGGAAGCGGGACACGTCGCCGAGAACGTGCTCCTGCAGGCGGTGGCCCTGGGATTGGGTGCGGTGCCCGTCGCCGGGATCGAACCGAAGGACGTCCAGCAGGCGGCGTCGCTGCCGGCACAGTACAACGTGATCTACCTGATACCGGTCGGTCATCCGAAGTAAACCCACCTGCGCCGCCATCGCATTGATGGCTTGGCCACAACAAGTAACTGGTAGGGGCGGCAGGACTCGAACCTGCGACCCTCTGCTTAGAAGGAATCGCCGCACGATATATCAACGACTTGCAAGGAAGATCACCCCAAGTTACGAAGTGTGCTCAAGTGTGCATGTTTAGCGGGCCAGAACGATGTTTGTATCTACTGGTGACGCGAGGTAAGGTCTGGTAATGGGCACAAAACTGGGCACAGTGACAAACGAACAGGTTCGGGCGGGCGGTGAAGAGCCCGCCAGTCCTGTGTCCCTTCCATGCGGCCTCACCGAACGCAGGGGTGGCGAATCGTTGTCCAGCAACCGGTCAGCCCGACGCTAAGGACACCTCCGGACGAGGGGCAATTTTTTTGCTGTGTGTGCATTTTTTGCCCGCCAAAGGTCTCCGCGCTCCGCTTCGGTGCGAGAGTACCCCACGCCTGTGCTCTTCCGCGCCCGCCGGTGTGAGGCAACGGAGGGTACTATTCTGAGGGCATCTCTTGGCAGACGCAGAAGACTTGTCAAGGTCTTTCACGGAATCAGGTGAAGTCTCTGAATCCTATCCGCAACACCGTCGAGCAGCCTCAGAAAGTCGCGGTGCCGACACTTGAAGAAGTCGTGAAGGGTTTGGACCCGAATCCCCAGCTCGGCTGAACCAACTCCGTATGTTCGCTCCCATACCCGCTTCGCTGCGCTCGTGGAAGTGGTCGTCTGCAATACTTAAGGTATCCCCGATTTGCCCGCGCCAAGCCCCCGCCCATCTCCTCCGGCTGCGGGTTGTTGCTTTCGCGCTGACCCTCATACATGGCAGGCAGAAGATCCTCAATAAGCATAGGGATGATTATTTCGCCAGAGCTGGCCAGTACAAGTATTGATGCTCCAGGTCTTGGGTCTTACCAGTACCACTCCTGATCGCCCGCTGCTTGGATGCTTCTGCCGCCACGATGTTCTTACACGACCTCACGGAAGCATTAAGTCGATTTCCATATGGCGGTTAGCATCGAAGAATATGCAGTAGTGTCAAGCCCCCAGAAGTATTAGCCCTTCTTTCTTGGTTCCATATCCAGAGACTCCGGTTGTCCTTTGCTGCTGCTTTTGAGAAAATGCAGGGCCAGGAGAGTTCCGCATTGGCGGGAGGGTGAGGAGTGTATGAAATTACGAACGTTGCGAACTAGACTCTGTCTGAAGGCAATTGTTGCGGCGGCAGCGGTTGTGGCGGTTGCAGGCATCAACCCTCGGACGACGGACCAATTGAAACCGACATTGCGGCGCCACCGCCCGGCTGACATTCATCGAGTGCGGGACCAGACAACCTCGGAATCGTACAACTGGAGCGGCTACGCCATTTCGGGCGCAAAGGGTTCCGTGACCGACGTCAAGGGTTCCTGGGTGGTTCCGACGGTGACGTGTGCAAACACCCGGAACGGATACGCCTCCTTCTGGGTTGGAATTGACGGCTGGAATTCGAGCACCGTCGAGCAGATCGGCACCGACTCCGATTGTGTGAATTTATTGGGCACGACAACGAACACGCCCACCTACTACGCGTGGTTCGAGTTCTACCCGAACGGTGCATATCTCATCGGTAATTACAACCGAAGCGGCGCGTGCATCTCGGGTTGTGTCTTCCCTGGAGACAAGATTTCGGCCGAGGTTATCGCCAGCGGGAGCAGCCCTAAAGGTATCCGCGGTGGCCAAGCCTTTACCGTGACTATCACAGACGAAACACGGGGCTGGTCGTTCACCACTACCTCCACTGTGCCGAATGCTCAGCAGTCCTCTGCGGAGTGGATCGCAGAGACACCTTACGGTTGCCGTACTGCTAGCGGCTACTGCCAGCTCTCGGATTTCGGCAGCGTTTATTATGGCCAAGGGTATACCGGCGTTGGCGACACTGCGTATGCGACGATGAACGGGGTGACTAAGGCGCTAGGAAGCTTTAACAGCAGCGTTCAGGAAGCCGTCATGGTGAATTACCCCTCCGGCACCACCACCATGGCGCAGCCTTCGTATCTGGACTCGACGGGAACCAATTTCGATGTCCAATGGTGGAACGCTGGGCCGTAGTACGTTGCTCACGGGTCGGAAATAGAAGTTCAGGGCACAAGCCCGCGAGCTCCAACAACAGAGACTGTCTCTTCCCTAAACGGACGCGAAAGCGCCCGTTTTTTATGTCCTGCGACCGGCGGAGGGCAGACGAGCCAAACGACTCGGGGATGCCGGTGTATGCGGAGACGACTAGCTGGCCTTCCTTATGTTTTCTGCCGTGTCATTTTCGTCGGGCACTTCCCCGGCGGCGCACTCCTGAAACCCCATGCTGAGTTGAGCGTTCAGCAGGGCATCACTGTCCACAAGCTCAGCAAGCCCTTCTCCTAGATGTGGCATGGGCAGGACCGGGTTATGGTTCAGCTCCAAGCCTTTCTGCGCTTGCGCTTCAGCCTCAACTTTTTTCACTATCTGGAACAAGTCTTCGATGGTCGTACCCGTGAATAGTGACGGGCGGGATAAAAGCTTCTGTGCAGCTTGACGGGTATTTGCCAATGGGCGCTGCTTCGCGCCTTTCGAGAATAACGGTGCAATTTCCCCCACCCAGCGGGCACAGAACGGCTGGGTTGGCAGATGCTCAGAACTGAGTGATCGGTTGGTTGGCTGGCCAACTATATCGACCGGGGGCCAGGTTGAGCAACAGCGTGTGGAAGTGCTGGAAACGAAGTCGCTCATTGGCCCAACAATCGGAAATCGTGATCAGCATCACCGCATCGACATAGCCCAATGGGCTACCCCCCCTGGAGACTTGGCGTTTTGTCTGCCCAGTGACAATCTGATTACCCTCGGATGCAGAATATCCAAGGTGAAATGGCTTTTCTGCCTGAGGGAAGGGGCAGTACGTTGTGCTAGTCAGGATCGTAAAGCGGATATTTGGGGGTTGCTGTCATCGGCGTGTATCTTGGCCATTTTCAGGCGCTGTTGTGACTGGTCGGCCATCAGCGGACTGGGAATCTGTGGGCGGATTCAGCGGATACTACGTAGTGTGCTTGGATTGTGGGAAAAGATTTCCCTACGATTGGTCCAACATGCGCTTTGCCCGTCGAGGCCGCAAGCTAAGCGCCAGCGCGTGAATGGAGCATCCTGCTGGTGGGTTGAGATGCTCCTCTGGCGCAGTGGGGCAGCTAATCGGCTGCCGCATTTTTGAGACTTGGAGCTGACATGATGCGCAACGAGCAAGCCACGTCGGCCTTCTGGCTCGGTAGTCTGTTTGCGGTCATCATGGGGGGAATAATGGTTGGGTCAGTACTCTACTTGACTTTGGGACTGCTCCACTAAGGACGCGCAATAGGAGTGCTGTTTATTGGCCACTTCGGTCGGGGACAGGAGGGGGACTGCGAAGCAAACGATGGCTGAACTACTAGTAATCGCGTTAGTCTGTGCAATTACAGCGGTTGCTTGCCTTGTCCCTGCGCCGCATGACATCAAGTTTCTGCGATAGACAATCCGGCTTCCGCAATCATCAGCGCAATTTGTTACGAGCTTTGCTGAGAGATCGTGCTTTAAGAGGCAAGCCATGAAACGCCCATACTGCAACACGAGGCCTCTCGCATGTTGCGAAGAAGCGCAGAACAAAGCCCTCTATGCTAAGCCCGACATCGAGCTGCCACGCAAATACAAACTTTTGCAGGCCGTTGTTTCCGTTATCTTCTTCGGTCTAGTCATCGTTGCAATCGCGCTGAGCGTCGTACGTACCCGTTAGCAACCCTTCAAAGCGTTCCAGATGGCGCGGGCTGGAATAGTGCAGACGAGCAGAGAGTAGCAAGGAGAAAGGCCAGGACAAATAGAGGCAAGCCGCCAGTTTCCCGGCGGAAATGTGACGGTTCTAGAGGCCGGGTGGGGTCAGCTTCCCTTCAAGGTTACGCGCTCGAACGCGAAACAATCTTGCCGCAATGAAGACAGACGCTTTGTAGTGGCTCCCGGCAAGAAGCAATTTCTTTAGCGCTTTCTGATTACGGTTTGACGCTCGGGTACTTCGCCACAAGCTCTACGGTCTTTTCCGCCGCACGCTGTTCAATCCAATCATCATTCTTGTCTGAATGCACTCGGCTCCGCATGGCAGCAGAGTGGAGCACCATTGAGAGCGTGCCAAAGGTCAAACTCCTGCGTGGAGAACGACACCGAGAGCGGGTAGTCACCCCCGAAGAGGAAGCCCGCTACTTGGCCGCCGCTCCTGACCTGTTGGCCGCCGTCGCAACCGTGCTAGTCGATACCGGGATGCGTCCCGAAGAGTGCTTCCGTTTACGTTGGGAATCGGTCACCTGGGTCAATGGCCGAAACGGAACACTGCGGGTTACGCATGGAAAGACCGCTGCCGCCCGACGACTGATTCCGATGACGCCAAGGGTCAGACATGTGCTCGAAACGCGATGGGAAGCCAAAGGGAAGCCCACAGAGGGATGGGTCTGGCCTGCCCCTACGAAAAGCGGGCACATCGAATCCAACAGCCTCAAGAAGCAACACGCGGGTACCTTCAGAACAATCAACGCGGCAGTGAAGAAGCACAACGAGACAGTCCTAACGGAGGCTGAAAAGCAGAAACCGGTCAAGCCCTGGGTGCTTTACAGTTTCCGCCACACGTTCCTGACGCGGTTCGGTGAATCCGGTTGCGATGCCTGGACGCTGGCGAGGATCGCCGGACACTCGAATATCAGCATTTCGCAGCGGTATGTCCACCCGTCCGAGAACGCGGTTTTGGACGCCTTCATCCGCCTGGATGGGCACAAAACTGGGCACAATGCTCTTCCACCGAAATAACGCCCTTCCGGCGATTCCTTCTAAGTGGCTTGGCCACAAGAAGTAACTGGTAGGGGCGGCAGGACTCGAACCTGCGACCCTCTGCTTAGAAGGCAGATGCTCTATCCGCCTGAGCTACGCCCCCACGAGCCAGCCTGCGAGGAACAGCTTTCCGCTTACTGGTTGGCGCCTGCAGGCCTGGCAATATTGTAGCGTAGCCGAAAAATCGGGCAACCGCGAGCTGGAATCTGCCTGAAAAACCGTGACTTACCTGGGACCGGCCGCCTGCCGCTGACCACCTTTTCCCTTTCTGCAGTTAACCGAATCCGGGCCACCGAGCGGCGGCGCGTTACGAATTGAGACGGCAACTCGGTGATATGGCTTGACTTAACCGGGAAAACTTGGCATAACTAAGCGTCCAGCAAGGACTGGTTGGGGGGTGTTACGGGCTTGGCAGAAGTACGCATTCAAGAGGGCGAGTCTTTGGAAAATGCTCTCCGGCGCTTCAAACGCAAAGTGCAGCAGGAAGATATTATCAAGGAGGTGAAACGTCACTCCTATTACCTGAAGCCTGGCGAAAAGAAGCGCACTAAGGAAGCCCTGGCACGCAAGCGTAGCCGCAAGAAAGCGCGCAAAGAGCAGGATTGATTTGCGACGGGCCGCCAGCGCGGAGAGCGGCCCTTAACCTAACCCTCAACCCGCGCACTGGAACAGCGTGCGGAAGACAGGAATTCAGCCCGCAGTGTCAACCGTAGTCGTGGTGGCAGTCAGGCCGAACCCAAGGAATTCTGTAGCGCTCCATCTACCGGGGCTGGTATACGGCGTGCGATGCCGGCGCCAGTGACGGCGTTCAACGGGTGAAAAAGGGATCAGGAAGGGAGTTCGATCCATGGAATTTCAGGACAAAGTTCTGAAGTGTATCGACTGCGGTGCCGAATTCGTATTCACGGCCGGGGAACAACTATTTTTCCACGATAAGCAGTTCAAGAACGAACCCAAGCGGTGCAAGCCTTGTAAGGCCAAGCGGGCCCAACAATTAGGGATTGCCACGCAGGGCAGTTATCCCAAGGTGGAGACGCGCACCACCTGCTCCAATTGTGGCAAAGAAACCACGGTTCCCTTTAAGCCGACACAGGGACGTCCGGTATTTTGCCGCGAGTGTTTCCAGAGCAAGCGGGCGGCGGCGGCCACGGCCTGAGGCATACCCAACCGAGTCCCTGGTTGTTAGGGTTCGGAGGGTGGGGGTGTGCCAAGCCAGATTCTTCCGGGAAAACGTACTCCCTCAACTAGCGCGACGTACTCCGTGCCGCGACGCTTTCGGGTCATAGGACACACGCGCGGCGGCACGGCCTCGTTTTGCATCTTCATGCGTTACCAGCAGGGCTTCGATCTGCCGCAGCAAATCTTCCGTGCCTACCGGTTTTACCAGCAGCGATTGCGCCCCCTGGAAATGCCAGTCGTTGCCCAGCGAGGGATAGGCGGTCAGGATGGCGATAGCCGGATCATACTCCTGCCCTTTGGCGGCACGGATCACGTCATAACCCGAGGTGGCTTCTTCCATCCGCAGGTCGGTGATCACCATGTGATAAGAGTTCTTGTCCAGTTTGCCGATGGCCTCACGCGCCGAAGCGGCGGTCTCGACTTCGAAACCATTCATCTCCAGGATGGCTTTTAAGGTAAGCAGGATCGGTAGTTCATCGTCGACCAAAAGAATGCGACGCTTTATCATGGGTCCTCGCAAGAGTTCTTGTCGCCAGAATAAACCAGCCGCCACTCAACTTACTCTTGGCGTATTGCTACGGTGTTAATTCAGATGCAATCCAGAGTTCCTCGGTTGCGCAAAAACCTGCAACTACTTCGGACTGGCAACGCCGGCCACCCCGGCCGGCGCGGGTTTTGTTGCTTATAATAACACTGTGTCCCGCTTTTATGTTGAGAACTTCGGTTGCCGCGCTACGCAGGCGGATGGCGCCGCCATGGAGCGCGCTTTGCAACAGCGTGGTCTTACTGCTGCCGTTGGACCGCAGGACGCCGAAATTGTCGTCTTGAACAGTTGTACGGTCACCGCGTCGGCCGATCAGGACGTGCGCTCGGCGATTCGCCGCATTCACCGGGAAAATCCTGCATGCCGCATTCTGGTGACCGGCTGCTACGCCCAGCGCGCGCCCCAGGAAATCGCCTCCCTGCCCGGGGTAAGCGCGGTGGTTGGCAATTCGCACAAGCATGTGATCGCGCAAATCATTTGCGGGGACGGGCAGGCAGCCCCGCCCGCCGGAGGTCCGGCGCCCGCGGCGCCGGCAGAAATCTACCTCGGGGACATATTTGCGCATACCGAACTGGAAGGCGCGCCGGTGTTTGAGGCGGGCGCAAAAACCAGGCCAAATCTGAAAGTGCAGGATGGCTGTAATAACCGCTGCGCGTTTTGCATTATCCCGGCCGTACGCGGTCCCAGCCGTTCTCTGAGGACGGCGGAGGTGGTGCGGGAAGTGCAGGCCCTGGTCGAGGCGGGCTATCGCGAGGTGGTTCTCAGCGGCATTAATCTCGGCCGCTGGGGACGCGATCTGCCCGGGCGGCCGCGTTTCGAGCATCTCCTACACGCTCTCCTCGAGGACACGGCGGTAGAGAAGCTCCGTCTTTCTTCCATCGAGCCCATGGACTGGAGCAACGAGCTGATTGCGCTCTTCGCCGCCTCGTCGCGTATCGCCAAGCATGCTCATGTGCCGCTGCAATCGGGCAGCGATCGCATACTCCGGCTCATGCACCGCCGGTACCGGCCCTGGCACTACGCCGACCGCATCCGGAAGATCCGCGCCGCGGCGCCCACGGCTGCGATTGGCGCCGACGTAATGGTGGGGTTTCCGGGCGAGAGCGAACCGGATTTCGAGACCACACGTGCCCTGGTGGAGCAGTTGCCCCTCACCTACCTGCACGTGTTCAGTTACTCGGCCCGGCCGGGCACGCGATCGGCGCAGATGACCGCGACGGTCCCAGTACCGGTTATTAAACAACGCAACCGTATCCTGCGGGAACTGGCGGCAGAGAAGAAACTGGCCTTCATGCGGTCCTTTGTCGGACAGACGATGGCCGCCCTCACGCTCAACGCATACGAAGACGGTTGCACCGAAGCTCTAACCGACAATTACCTGAAACTGCGGATACCCGGCCGCTATTCCGCCAACCGTTGGATGGCCGCCCGGGTGCGAAGCGCCACCCACGATGGGCTGGGAGGAGTCTGCGAGGAGTAAGACCGCATTTGGGATTTCGGGATTCGGATTTCGGATTTGCATTATTGCGCAATTCAGATTTGGGATTTTCATTGAGGAATGCAAACGGGTTAGTTCTACCAAACAGCAAGTCGTTTTTGAAATCCGAAATCCGAATTCCGAAATCCCCAATCTCCTCTCACCCGCCGGGCAGCAGCATGGAAACCACGGTTCCCCGGCGTGGCGGGTTCGTCCTGGAATGCAGGCGGAGCGATCCTCCCAGCCGCTCGACGATCTGCTGGCTGACCCAGAGACCCAGGCCGGTGCTACTGGCGTTCTTGGTGGTGAAAAACGGTTCGAAGACGCGGGCCCGTATCGCGCGCACGATTCCGCATCCATTGTCGGCCACGGTAATGCGAACGCTGGGCTGACCAGCGCGGCCCCGGCAGTTGGAGGCGCGCACTTTAATCACTCCCTCGCGGCCCACTGCATCCAACCCGTTAGCGAGCAGATTGCAGAGCACCTGCCGCAATTCGCCGGCGACACAAGTTACCGCCAGTCCGCTGGGGCATTGTTGCTCGACGATAACGCCCTTCGCCGTGATCTCGGCGCGCAACAAGTCCACCGCCGAGCCCACCAATTCGTTTACCGCGATGGCGGCCGGCAAGGTGCTTTCGCGGTAAAATCCCAGCGCCCGCTGCATCACCCGCGCCACCCTTTTTACTTCCTCATCTACAATGTCGAGGTATCCGCTCACCGGTGGCGGCAGCGGGCCGCTGGTTCGCGCCAGGAATACGGCATTCATAATCGCGGCCAGCGGGTTGTTGACCTCGTGGGCGACGGCGGCGGCCATGCGCCCCACGGCCGCCAGCTTCTCGCTTTGCAGCCATCTCTTTTCCGCGCGCTTTTGCTCCGTAATGTCGCGCAAGATAACCTGCACGGCGATCTCCTTCCCGTCCGGAAAAGGCGCCGCCGCCGCGGCGACTTCCCGCTCCTCGCCGTCGCAGCGCACAATCTTCTCTTCCACGAGCGGAACCGGTTCCCCTTGGCGCAGGCGCTCCATCCGCTGCCGAACCAGCGCATGAGAGTCCAGATGAAAGAGCTCAAACAGGGATTTTCCCAGGAGCTGTTGCGGGCCGGATGCCCCAAATAGCTTGATGGCGGCAGGATTTAGATATTCGATCCGGGTCCCGCGGTAAACCAGGATGGCGTCGGGAGATAATTCGACCAAGCTGCGATAGCGTTGTTCGCTTTGCCGCAGGGCGGCTTCCACCGTCCCCCGCGACTCCTCGTTAACGGTGTTTGTCTCCCCGTTCACATCCATTCTCCTCAGACAGCAAGCGACGCGCCTGGCCTGCAGCTTCAGAGCGGGATTCCGTACCACACCGGAAAAACCCCGCACAGTGTTCCAGAGTGAACAGTTCGCGGGAAGTTTACTCCTGAATTCCTGAAAGCGGTAGATTACCCGTACTACGAAGGATTGGTTTGCTTCCACAGGCTCGGCGCAAGTTGGCGCTTGACAACCCGAAGCTGGCAAATTTCTTGCTTCCCGATTTGGGACTGGTATTTGCGGGGTAAGAAAGTGGTTCTGCGCCGGTTTTTCTGAAATCCTGGATTCCAAGATGTTGGTTTCCAAATTTGGGATTTTTGCAAAACGCTCCATTCTGTTCAAAACAGAACTGCCCGGCATAGAGAGCGCGTTTTACCATGCTTGCGAGAATGACTATGAGCGACTCAGCCGCCGTGGGCCGTTCGCAGATGATCCCCAAACTGCTGGCGAACGCGAAGGGCCCGGGGGTAGCGCAAATCGCGTTTCGCCGTGGCGAGTTTATCTTTCGTCAAGGCGATGTGGCGGACGCCCTTTTTCTGATTCTTCGGGGACGGGTTCGCTTGTCGGTCACGGCCCCGAACGGGAAGGAAGCGACGGTCGCGCTACTCAGCCCCGAGGAACTGTTCGGGGAGCAGTGCCTGTCGGAACGGCCGACGCGCTCCGTGTCGGCACGCGCGGGCAACGACACGCAAGTGACCAAAATCATGGCGGCCACCGTCATTTCCTGGTTCGAGGAGGACAGGCAGCTGGCCAAGTTCGTGCTCGAACGGATGGCGGCCCGCTTGGCGCGCTACGAGGAGTCGCTGGTCCATCACATTGTAAGCAACAGCGAACGGCGGCTGGCCCGCGTTCTGCTGCACCTGGCTCGGTACGAAGGCAAGAGCGCCAAGCCGAAGGTGATCGAAGATGTCTCCCAGGAATTGCTCGCGGAGATGGTGGGCACCACACGTTCCCGTATCAACGGCTTCATGACCAAATTTCGCCGGCTCGGCTACGTGGCCTACAGCGGGAACCGCATCGTGGTGCGGCCCTCTCTGATCCGGGTGTTCCTGTCGGGTTCCGCGACCAAGGGCGAGTAAACTCCGGCTGCTGAAAAGGTCAGTTTTGTATCAGGACACGGCGTTAGACTGTGCGTGACAATCGGCGCGGCCACAGGAAAGTGGGACAAACCACGTTCGGAGCGCCGCAGAGCCTGCCCTGAGCTGGTCGAAGGGCGCGGTAGAAAGTAGTCCACCGCCTGAGCGGTGGGACGGCAAGCAGATAACGAGTACGGGAAACGGACAACGGTGTTGAATCCGGTAATTCTCTGCATTGACAGGTACAAGACGCTGTTGCCCACCGTGGTGGCCGTCCTGTCCACCGCCGGGTACAAGGTTCTGACCGCAACTACTTCAGCCGACGGCCTGGAGTTGGCCGCCCGGCAGCACATCGATGCCCTGATTCTGGACTACACTCTCTGCGCTCACGATCACCACAGCGACCGCTGCGTGACCGACAAGATTCGTGCCCTCCACAAAGACGTAAAAATCATCCTCTGGTGTGCCGACAACAGCGTGCACACCGAAAAACCGCCTTGCGCGGAGATGGTATTTCTGAAGCCTGTGCCCGCGGCGGAACTGGTGGCGTGCCTCAATGCATTGCTGAAACCCTGAACAAATTTTGATTAGTGATTTTTGAATTTTGAGTGAGCTGGGCGCGGGGAGAAGCTTCCGCCCTTGGTCCGCCGTTCAAAACTCAACACCCAGCGCAGAGACGCAGAATCGCAGAGAAAACAAAGGCAGAAAAATCAAACCCGGGGGAGCCCTGTCTTTCCTGCTCTGCGGTTCTGCGTCTCTGCGCTGGGTGTTGGTTTCCTTGCTTCAAAGCAAAATTCAAAATTCACCATTCAAAATTACTCTCGTTCCTTGATGCCCAATTCGCGCAACTGGGCATCGCTCACCGGGGTCGGGGCGTCGACCATCAGATCAATGGCCTTGGCCGTCTTGGGGAAGGGAATCACCTCGCGCAGCGATTCGGCTCCGGCCAGAATCATGACGATGCGGTCCAGGCCGAGGGCGATTCCGCCATGCGGCGGGGTGCCGTAGGTCAGCGCCTTCAGGAAGTAGCCGAACCGCTGTTGCGCTTCCTGATCGCTCATGCCGAGCGCACGGAAGATGCGCGCCTGCACGTCCTGGCGGTGGATACGGATGGACCCCGATCCCAGCTCGGTTCCATTGAGTACGACGTCGTAGGCCAGGGAACGCGCGGCCGCCGGATCGGATTCCAGCTTGTCCATGTCGTTTTCGTGAGGCGAAGTAAAGGGATGGTGAGCGGCGGCCCAGCGCTTTTCTTCGTTGTCCCACTCGAACATCGGGAAGTCGGTCACCCACAGGAAACGAAATTCGCCTGCCTTGAACCGGCCATGCCGCTCGGCGTACTTTTGTGCCAGCGTCACCCGCAGGGCGCCCGCGGCGACATAGACACTCGCTTCCTCTGGCCGAAGCACGGGAGCGTCTGGCCGGGCTGGAGTTGGGGCGCCGGGTCGCTGCGCCCCTGCCACTAGAACCACCAGATCGTCCTTCTCGGCTTCCGTAAGCTGGCGCACTTTGGCCATGCTCTCCGGGAACGTTTTCTCCAGGCGGGCCAGATCCTCGAACAGTTTGGCGCCGTTGTCCTTGATGGCGAACAGCGGCTTGATATCGTCGCGTTCCTTGCGCGAAAGCTCGCCCACCTTGGGCGTACGGATAGCAACCACGGGCAGGGCCGGATCCACCGCCAGTTTGGCCAAGGCCGCGGGAGGGAATGCGTCCCGGACATCGACCAATCCGGGCAGACGCAGGTCGGGCTTGTCGCTGCCATACAAGCGGATGGCCTGATCGTAGGTCATTTGCGGGAAGGGCGGGCACAGCTCGTGGCCGGCCGCCCGGAAGGCCGCGGACAAGAACCCTTCCACCACCGTGAAGATGTGATCCATCTGGGGAAAACTCATCTCCAGGTCGATTTGCGTGAATTCCGGTTGCCGGTCGGCGCGCAGATCCTCGTCCCGGAAGCAGCGCACGATTTGGAAATAGCGGTCGAACCCGCCGATCATCAGGATCTGCTTGAACTGCTGCGGCGACTGCGGCAGCGCATAAAACGACCCCTTGTGTACCCGGCTGGGCACCAGGTAATCGCGCGCCCCTTCCGGCGTCGAACGGGTCAGGAAGGGAGTTTCAATTTCCAGGAAGCCCTGTCCCGAAAGATAGTCGCGAATCGCCCGGGTTACGCGATGCCGCAGGATGATGTTCTGCTGCATTTCCGGGCGCCGCAGATCGAGGTAGCGGTATTCCAGCCGCAGCTCTTCGTAGGGCAGCACGGTGTCGGCGGGATAGAACGGCGGCGGGGCGCTGACATTCAAGATCGCCAGTTCGCTGGCCACTAATTCCACTTCTCCGGTGGGAATATTCGGGTTGACGGTGCTTGCATCGCGCTGCATGACCGTGCCCGTCACCGCGACCACGTACTCGTTGCGCAGCAATTCCGCCTTGCTATGCAGCAGTTCGTTGACCTGCTTGTCGAAGACCACCTGGGTGAGGCCGGTGCGATCGCGCAAGTCGATAAAGATCAGGTTGCCCAGGTCGCGGCGGCGGTGGATCCATCCCATGAGGACGGCCCGCTGGTTGGCATCGGCCGGCCGTAATTCTCCGCAGGTGTGGGTGCGTTCCAGGTCACCCAGAAAATCCAGGGCGGGGGCTTTGGCTTCTTCGGGCATGAGCTTATCCTAATTCTAAAATTCTACTTCGCCGCGCGGATACGCGCGGCCAGCCCGGCACGGGGCACGGTTATCTGTTCTTTGGCTTTCAGGTCGCGCACGGCAAACTGTTGGGAATGCACTTCGTTTTCGCCCACAATCACCACCGAACGCGCCCCCACCTTGTCGGCCGTTTCCAACGACTTCTTCAGCCGGAAATTTTCATCGCCCAGTTCGATAATCAGGCCATCCTGGCGCAGGTACTGGGCCAGTTGCGCCGCCGGCACGTCCATTCCGGTGCCTAGCGGGGCGATGTAGGCATCCGGCGGAGCAGCGATGTCTTCGCCGTCGCGCCCCGCATGGGACTCCATCAGGGTCAGCACCAGCCGGTCTTCCCCAATGCCGAACCCGATTCCCGGCGCTTTGGGTCCGCCGATGGCTTCGGAAAGGCCGTCGTAGCGCCCTCCTCCGAGAATGGCGTTCTGGGCGCCCAGGCCACCGTGGGTGAACTCGAAGGTGGTGCGCTGATAATAGTCCAGCCCGCGTACCAGCCGCGAATTGATCACGCTGGGAATCTCCAGTCCCTCCAGAATCCGGCGCAACTGCTCGAAATGGCGCCGGCAGGGCTCATCGAGATAGTCCAGCATCTTCGGCAAAGACTCAATGATGGGTTGGTCGGCGGGGACCTTGCAGTCGAGCACGCGCAGCGGATTCGTCACCGCGCGCCGCTGGCAGTCGGCGCACATCTTTGGCGCCAGCGGCGCCAGGGCCTGGCGCAAGGCTTCCTGATAGCGCGGCCGGTCCTCGGGGCAGCCGACCGAATTGAGCTGCAGGGTCCAGCCCTCGATGCCCAGGCGCTCCAGCAGGGTAACCAGCATCTGTAACAATTCGGCATCACGCGCCGGCGACTCGCTGCCCGAGGCCGGAGGACCGATGATCTCGGCATCGATCTGGAAAAACTGGCGGTAGCGGCCTTTCTGCGGACGCTCGCGGCGGAACATCGGCCCCATCATGTAGAGTTTTTGCAACCGGCCGGTACGGTTTAAGTCGTGCTCGATATAGGCCCGGACAATGCCGGAAGTGGCCTCCGGGCGCAAGGTAAGAGACTGCGTCTTCTCGCTGGCGGCGCGGCCGCGGTCTTCCCAGGTGAACATTTCCTTGGAGACAATATCCGTCTCTTCACCGACGGAACGCGCAAATAACTGCGTTTCCTCGAAGATCGGCGTCCGGATCTCCTGGAAGTTGTAAGCCCGGAAGACCTCACGCGCCGTGCTTTCCACGAAGTTCCACAGCTCCGTTTCCGGCGGCAGCAGGTCACGAGTTCCGCGTACGGCTTTGATCATAAGCACCAAGTATCAGGTTACAAGTACCAAGTTACAAGCCAGAACCGGAGTGTACAGCTTGACCGAAATGGGGTGTGCGGGGCGAACGCAACCAGCTGCAAGCAACAAGCTACAAGCCAAAAGCTCGAAGTCGAAAGCCAGAAGTGACAAGCCAGCATCAGTCTGGCTTGTGGCTTGTGGCTTGTGGCTGGTTGCTTCCCGCTCTCTGTTCGCTCAGGTAGTCGTCCTTGTACCGGACGTAGTTCCTGGTGTGGCGCAGAATGAACTCTCGCGCCTCTTCCTTCAGCGTCTTGCGGAATTTTGCGGGAACTCCGGCCCATAGGGAATGCGGCTCGACCACCGTGCCCTCCATCACCACCGAACCGGCGGCGATGATCGAACCGCTTCCAATGCGGGCGCCGTCCAGGACGACGGCGCCGATGCCAATCAGGCAGCAATCCTCCACCACGCAGCCGTGCAGCGTAACCGCATGGCCAACAGACACCGACTCGCCGACCACGACCGGCCATTTGTCGCGGTGGCCGTGGAGCACCGAATTGTCCTGAATATTCGAGTACGCGCCAACCCTGATGTCGTGGACATCGCCGCGCAGGACGCAATTCATCCATACGCTGGCATGCTCTCCCAGTTTGACCCGGCCTATGACCTGCGCCGAATCGTCCACGAACGCCGTGGCCGCGATCTCCGGCCATTTCCCCTTATAACCGCGGATCATCGCTTCGCCTTTGCTGCGGCTGTCTTTTGACTCCTGTCTTCTGTTGTCTTCTGACTTCTGTTTTTTCGACCGAACTCACAAAATAACATACGGGCCGCCGCCGGAGGTATTCTTTTGCCGTTGAAAACGCATGGGCGTAGAGGCGGTTCCGATCGCAGTTTCCATCCGTAGCCGATAGTGCTAGCATTGCTAGCATGGCTACGCTTACCATTCGCCAGCTTGATGAGAAGACCAAGGCTCAGTTGAGGATCCGGGCTGCCCATCACGGGAGGTCGATGGAGGAGGAGGCGAGGGAGATACTACGCTCCGCTTTGACCACTGCCCCGCCTGCCAGGAAAAATCTAGCCGAGACCATCCGGCAACGATTTGCGGTTTTTGGCGGCGTCGAGCTCGAGCTACCGCGTCGTGACGCGCTGCGCCAGCCGCCCGATTTAGCACCATGATTATCCTCGATACCAACGTGCTATCAGAGCTGATGCGGCCCAAGCCGTCCCCAAAGGTCACCGCATGGTTTGCGAGAGTACCCCCAACGGAATTCTTCACCACCACAATCACCGAGGCAGAGATTTTTTGCGGAATTGAGCTCCTGGCGAAGAGCAAACGCCGCGAGGCGCTGGTTGCCGCGGCTGAAACCATGTTCTCCGAGGACTTTGCCGGGCGAATCTTCGCTTTCGACAGTGACGCGGCCAGGGCCTTTTCCAGGCTTGCGGCTCATCACCGTGGACTGGGCAAGCCCATCAGTTATGCGGATGCCCAGATCGCAGCCATCGCCCAGGTACGAGGGGCCCGGCTCGCAACCCGCAACGTTGCAGACTTCAGGCACTGTGACCTCGATCTCCTTGACCCATGGGTTGGCTCGTAGCCTGCTGCTTGTTGCTTACTGCTGTTGTAAGATGGCAGCTTAATCGCCGCGGTAGCGAAGGAGACGACATGAAGCGAATAGTAAGTGTAATACTTACCACAGAGATGCAGAGTCACAGAGAAGACTCCCGATTCCTAAATCTCAAATCTTCTCTGTGCCTCTGTGCCTCTGTGGCAGGTGTTGTGTCTCTGCTGATCTTGGCGATGGCCTTGCTTACCGGCTGGGCTGCGGCCCAACAGAACCCGGCGCCGGCCCCGTCCCAATCCCCTGCCTCGCCCACCGGAAAGCTTCCCCCGCAAGCCAAGTCCCAGGACGAGTACAAGGCTTATCAGGATGCGTCCCAATTGCAGGATCCGGCAGCCGTGGAAGCCGCCGCCAACAGCTTTGCCGACAAATTTAAAAACAGCGAGCTGCGTTACCTGCTCTACTACAAGGCCATGTTCGGCTATCAATCGCAAAATAATGGCGGCAAAGCGATCGAGATGGGGCGGAAGGTATTGGCCTTGAATCCCAATCAGCCCGTAACCCTGGCGCTGATGGCTGCCATGATTTCGGAGCAGACGCGAGAGACCGATCTCGACCGCGAGGAACGGTTGAAGGAGGCCCTGCAGGATGCGCAAAAATCCGTGGAGAAAATCGATACGGATCTGCTGCTTCCTCCGGGTACGCCGCCGGACCGCGTAGAACAAAATAAGAATATGGTCCGGGCGACGGCGTACGGCGCCATGGGCAATATTTACCTTACCCGCAACAGCTATCCGGAAGCGGAGAAATACCTCAAGCAGGCGATTGACCTGATGCCGGACAACCCCGACGCGGTGACGGTCTTGCGCTACGCCATCGCCCTGGACCAGCAAAAGAAGTATAGCGATGCGTTAACGGCGGCGAATAAGGCGCTGGAGCTCTCGCCGGCGGGATCGCCGCAGGCCGGCATGGCTAAACAGGAGCGGGAACGTTTGTTGAAGCTTACCGGCATGCCGGCCCAGCCGCCGGCCGTGTCCCCGCCGGCTGCTACTCCACCCCGCTAGGGAAACGGGCCGGCGGCCTGCACCCTTCGGCAGATCAGACCGGCCGTGGACAGATATGAAGAAACCGCGAGACATTAAGGAGTTGGAACAGGCTCTCGGGCATCGCTTCCGGCATCGTCAGTTGTTGGAGCAGGCGCTGACGCACACCTCCCTGGCGCGCGAAACCGAGGCAAGAAATGCCGTGAACGGCGAGTCCGTTCCTGTTGCCGACAACGAGCAGATGGAATTTCTGGGCGATGCCGTGCTGGGCTTCGTCACCAGCCAGGCCCTGTTTGAAGGATTTCCGCAGTTTCGCGAAGGACAGCTTTCCAAGCTGCGCGCCTATCTGGTGAGCGCCAAGCACCTGTTCCGGGCGGCCCACAAGCTTAAGTTAGGAGGTTATCTGCGGCTCGGCCGCGGCGAAGAAAAGAGCGGCGGACGAAAGAAAGCCACCCTGCAAGTGGATGCCTTTGAGGCGCTGCTGGCCGCTATCTTCCTGGACTCGGGACTGGACAAAACGCGCCGCCTGATTCTCTCGCTGGTTGTCCAGCCGGAACTTAAACGCCTGAAACGGCAATTGGCCCAGGGCTTGCCCATTACCGATTACAAATCGGCGCTGCAAGAGGCCTTGCACACCGTCGCCCGCCCCCAGCCCGCGTATGTGCTGGTCAAAGAGGAAGGGCCGGAACACAGCAAAACGTTTACCGTGGAGGCGCGCGTTTACCCCCCGGGGGGACACTCCGGTCCGGAGTACGTGGGACAAGGCGCGGGTTCCACCAAGAAAAAAGCGGAACAGGATGCGGCCAAACAGGCGCTGGAACTGCTGCGTGCCGCCGGCGAGCCGTCGCCCCCGGGGCCTTCGGCCGGTGAAGCCCCGGCAAGAAAACCCAAGCCGGACTCCCCGCGGGCCAAAGCAACCGCTTCTAAGTCTGCTAAGGGGGCAGTTTCCAAGAGCCCTAAAGCACGTGCCTCGCGCCGTAAAGCACGCGCCGAAACGCAGTAGATGGATATTCTAGAACCCAACCCCAGCACCGCATCCGGGCAAGTGGACCAGGAAGAAGCGGCGGTCTCGGCCATAAGCGGCACGGAAGTCCCGCCGGGCCAGCCGGGGCCATCCGCTCCGAAGAAATCTCATTCGCTGAGCGACTTGCCCGGCGCCCTGCAATCGTTGGCCATTACCGTCGTGATCGCGGCTTTTGTCATCACCTTCATCGTGCAGGCCTTCCAGATTCCGTCGGAGTCCATGGAAGACACGCTGCTGGTGGGCGACCACCTGCTGGTGGATAAAGTTCACTTCGGACATGGAGGCGTCTGGGGCGAGGTGCTGCCCTACACCAAGATTAAGCGCGGCGATATCGTCGTATTCCACTACCCCATACGTCCGGACCAGCATTTTGTGAAACGAGTTATCGGCCTCCCCGGCGACCGGGTGCGGATGAAAGATAAACAGGTATGGATCAACGGCAAACCGCTGCGGGAGCCTTACGCCATCTATCGCTCTCCGGGGCACGATGCCTACCGCGATGATTTTCCCCGCCTGGATTTCCCCAACGCCAACGTGGCCGCGGGCTGGTGGTCGCAAATGCGTTCCCTCGTGCATAATGGCGAATTGACCGTTCCGGCGGGCCGTTATTTCGTTTTGGGTGACAACCGGGACCAAAGCCTGGATAGCCGCTACTGGGGATTTGTGCCGCGGGAGAATATCATTGGCCGGCCCCTCGTGATTTACTGGTCCATACGCCATCCGGAACGGCTGGGCCGGGTGGCGGAGAACCGGGATGATAAACTTTTATCTTTCGCCCATATCGTAACCCACTGGTTCGAAGATACGCGGTGGAACCGGACGTTCCGCCTGATCCGATGAGAGATCTTGACTAAGAAAGCAAATCAAACCGAGAAGCCCGCAAAAAAGCGCGAGACGACCAGCGAGTTCATCGCTTCGATGGGCGGCGTGCTGGTGGTGGGCCTGTTCATCATAACCTTCTGCCTGCAGGCCTTTGAAATCCCGTCCAGCTCCATGGAAAACACGCTTCTGATCGGCGACCACGTCTTTGTGGACCGGGTTTTGGAAGCGCCGCGTGCGCGTTGGATTCAGCCCCTCATTCCTTATCGTCACATTCAGCGCGGCGATATCATTGTCTTTCTGTCTCCCGCCGAACCCGGCCTGTATGTGGTGAAACGGATTATCGGCGTCCCCGGAGACCGTATTCACCTGCGCAATGGAGTGGTTTATCGTAACGGCCAAGCCTTACAAGAACCTTACGTGCGCCACAATGGGACGTATGATCCTTATCGCGATGATTTCCCCGCCGTGGCCCCGACGGATGGCGTGGTTACGCCCGAGTGGCGCCTGACGCTGCCTTCCCACATTGTGGACGGCGACTTAGTGGTGCCGCCCGACCGCTATTTCGCCATGGGCGACAACCGCGACGTCAGCTATGACAGCCGCTACTGGGGCTTCATCCCGCGGGAGAACGTGATCGGCCGGCCGGTGTTCATCTATTGGTCGTTTGTGACTCCTCCCAACCAGTACACCAAGACCAGCTTGGCGGACCGGGTCGGATTCATGTCCCGGGTAATTCTGCATTTCTTCGACCTGACACGATGGAGACGAATGTTCACGGTGGTGCGTTGATGGCCAGGTGGACAATTTCCCGTGCGATCCTGGGCGCCATCCTGATCGCGGTGATCGCGGTTTTTCTACCTCCTCTCGTGAATCTCAATCGCTTCCGCTCCACCCTGGTGCATTCCATGGAAGCCGCGCTGGGGCGCCCGGTGACGGTCGGCGCGATGAAACTGCGCTTGCTGCCTCAGCCCGGACTTAATTTGCAGAATGTGGTTGTGCAAGAAGACGCCGCCTTTGGCGCCGAACCCATGTTGCGGGCCGATGCGGTTACCGCGACGTTTCGCCTGTTGTCGTTGTGGCGGGGCCGCCTGGAAGTTGCCCGCCTGAAGTTGAAATCCGGCGCCGACATCAACCCCCCAAGCCTGAATCTGGTTTGCGCCGGCAACGGACGTTGGAATATCGAGGCGCTGCTGCAGCGCGCTTCGCAAACGCCGGCCGCCCCCACCACCCAGCCCAGGCCGGAGGCACGCCCTCGCTTTCCCTATATCGAGGCGGAGGGCGGCCGCATCAACTTCAAAATCGGACAGGAGAAAAAGGTTTATGTCTTAAACGACGCCAAATTCGCGCTGTGGCTGGCCGCGGAAAACGAGTGGGCCTTTCGCCTCGAGGCGCGTCCCGTCCGTACGGATGTAAGCTCCATCGATACCGGCCTGGTCAAGATTAGCGGGCGTGTTCAGCGGGCCGCGCGCCTCCAGGACACACCGGTGGATATCCGGCTGAGCCTGCAGAATGCGCAACTGGGCGGACTGACCAAACTCATCTGGGGCCGGGATCGCGGCTGGCGCGGCACCGTCCAGGCTGAAGCGCAACTGACCGGCACCCCGGCTTCGTTGAACCTGACCGCACAAGCCGGGGTCAGCGATTTTCGCCGCTACGATATCAATGCCATCGATCCTTTGCGTTTGCAGGCCCAGTGTACCGCGCATTACAGCAGCATCGCCGGGCAATTGTCGGCGATCAACTGCCAGATGCCCCTGGGCAACGGCTGGATCCTGCTGCGCGGCGATGCGGCCGGCTTGACCCGGCCGCCGGCCTGGAATCTGGATCTGGCCGTGAAAACGGTGGGTCTGCAATCGCTCGTCACGCTGGCGCGTCATGTCAAAAAGGATTTGCCGGACGACCTGGCCGCTATCGGCGATCTCGATCTGGAACTCAATCTGCGCCGCGACTCGGGAGATGCCGCGGGACGTTGGTCCGGCGGCGGGCGCAGTTCGGAAATCAAGTTGCGCTCTTCGGTTCTCACGCCGGAGCTGTCGCTTCCCGAACTGGGATTCGCCTGGGAAGGCCCGGGTTCGGCCCCTTGGGGAACGCGCAAGCCCACGCGATTACCCGCCGGCCGGGCCGGGCCACCGGCTGCTTTGCGCCTGGTGTTTGCTCCTTTTCGCCTGCCGCTGGGCGGCGCCGGCCCGGCTACCGTCGCTGTCTCCTTCAGCCGCGAGGCTTACGACTTGCACGTGCAGGGAGAAGCGCGCGCCCCGCGCCTGCTGCAAGTGGGACGCGCTTTGGGCCTGCGCGTGCCCCGGTATGAATTGGACGGCCCGGCCCGGATTGACCTGCAACTGGCCGGCACCTGGGCCGGATTTGCCGCTCCCCAAATCACCGGCACCGCCCAGTTGCGCAACGTGAGCGCGATGGTACGCGGGCTGAACACGCCGCTGCAATTTGCCGGCGCCGATTTGGAACTGGATCGCGACGCGGCCAGCCTGCAACACTTGACGTTGCGGTTTCCAGGATCGCCGCTCCAACTGGCCGGGTCGGCAAGCTTGCCCCGAAATTGCTCCTCCGTGGAACGGTGCCCGCTGAAGTTCGATTTACAGGGCGATCAGGTCTCGCTCGACGAACTGAACCGGCTCTTGAACCCGCGGCTGGCCAAGCGCGCCTGGTACAAGGTTTTTTCCTCGCCGGCTGCTCCGTCGGTGCTGACCCAGATCCGGGCTGGCGGGCACATCAGCGCCAATCGACTGCTCATGAAATCGCTGGTTGCGCAGCACTTCATGGCTGAGGCTAAGCTGGAAGGCGGCGTGCTGACGCTGAACCACGTGCTGGCGGATACGCTTGGCGGCAAGCACGAGGGGACGTGGCGGGCCGATTTTAATACCGCTCAGCCGGAATATAACGGCAAGGGAACTTTGGCGGGTGTCGCCCTGCCCCAGTTGGCAGCCCTTATGCACGATAACTGGGCGGCCGGCACAATGGATGTCAGTTATCAGGTCACCCTCGCGGGTTCCACCGCCAGCCAGTTGGGGAATTCGCTTACCGGCGCCGCCAGCTTCCAGTGGCGCAATGGAGTTCTCCGCCATCTGGCCCTCGACCAGAATTCCGGGCCGCTGCAGTTCAAGAACTTTGCCGGGCAACTGGAAATAAAGGACCGCGTTTTACACCTGACGCAAACTAAGATGGCAGCCTCGGCCGGCATGTACGAGATCAGCGGCACCGCTTCGCTGGCCAGGCAGCTGGGCTTGCGTGTCAGCAACACGCAACGGGCCTACGACGTCTCCGGCTCCCTGGAGAAACCCAAAGTGACGGCCGCCGTCCGCAAAGAACGCAAAACCGAGGCCACGTTAACGCCCGCAGCCCCCAAACCAGCCGCGGCGAATGCGGTACAACCCTGAAAGTCGTACCGTTCCTCTGTGGCGGAAAGGTTTCGCTCCTTTCTCACTTTTGGGTTCTGATTTGGCTCTGATTTGGCTGAATGTTGACTGCTGAGTGCTGGGATCTGCAGTTCGGGTCCTTGGCAAAGCCGGAAACTGCAGATCCCTCATTCCGTTCGGGATGACAAAAGGAGTGGGGATGAAAGGTGGATTACCGTTGTGCGTGATAACATCAGACTACGTCGGCCATGACTGTCGAGCACGTACAAATCTTGTTCCAGGTGATCGTGTTTTTGTTTGCCATTAGTGTGCATGAGTCCGCGCACGCCTGGATGGCTTGGCGCCTGGGTGATCCGACGGCACGCATGTTGGGCCGGGTTTCGCTGAATCCGATCCGCCACGTCGACCCCATCGGCACGGTGCTGCTGCCGGCGCTGGCGCTTTTTTACCACTTTCCCATGATCGGTTGGGCGAAGCCTACTCCGGTTGATCCGCGCAATTTCCAGCATCCCATGCGGGATGATATCTTGACCTCAGTCGCCGGGCCGGCTAGCAACTTCCTGATCGCCACGGTATCGATCCTGGCTTTGCGATTCCTGGCGCTGTTTGGCCATGCCGCCTCGCTTTCGGAGCCCCTGGCGCTATTGTTGTGGTTGTCCATGGGGATCAATGTGCTGTTGGGGGTCTTCAACCTGATTCCGGTGCCGCCGCTGGACGGCAGCCACGTTCTCCGCCATTTGCTGCCCGAATCGATACGCCGAATTTATGATATGGCGGGAATGTTCGGCTTGCTGCTGCTGTTTGTCGTGGGCGGGCCGGCGATCCGGTTTTTCAGCGACATCATTCAGACATTTCTAATCAACATGTTTCTTCGAGGAATCTAGTCCGGAATGGCAACTGACATCAGCAAACAACAAGCGCGCGTGCTGAGCGGCATGCGTCCCACAGGCAAGCTGCACCTGGGCCACTTTGTGGGAGCGCTGGAGAACTGGGCCCGGCTGCAGGCGAAGTATGAATGTTTCTTCTTTGTCGCCGATTGGCACGCCCTGACCACCGATTACGCCGATACCTCGAACGTGAAGCAGAACTCCCTGGAGATGGTGTTCGATTGGCTGGCCTGCGGCCTCGATCCCGAAAAGGCGACCCTGTTCATCCAGTCGCATGTGATGGAGCATGCGGAACTGCATTTGCTGTTGTCGCTGATTACGCCCCTAGGCTGGCTGGAGCGCGTGCCCAGCTATAAGGAACAGCGCGAGAACATCAAAGGCAAGGACCTGGGCACCTATGGTTTCCTCGGCTATCCGGTGTTGCAAGCGGCGGATATTCTGATCTACCTGGCAGACTTTGTGCCGGTGGGAGAGGACCAAGTCCCGCATGTGGAATTAACCCGCGAAATCGCCCGCCGCTTCAACCAGTTTTATGCCTTGCCGGCGCCGCGGCGGGTGTTTGGGATGAAACCTGGGGAAAGCGAAGGCCAGCCGCAGTATTTCGAATCCGCCGCGGTTTTTCCTGAGCCGCAGCCGTTGCTGACCCCGGCGGCCAAGCTTCCGGGAACCGATGGCCGTAAAATGTCGAAGTCATACGGCAACGCCATTCTGTTAACCGATGCGGAGCCGGTGGTTCGCCAGAAACTGAAGACCATGGTTACCGATCCGGCGCGGATCCGGCGCAGCGATCCCGGCAATCCCGAGGTCTGTCCGGTCGGCGATCTGCACAAGATTTTCAGCGATCGGGCCACCCTCGACAAAGTCTGGTCTGGCTGCCGGGCGGCGGGGATCGGCTGTATCGAATGCAAGCAGTGGGCGGCCGATCATATTGTGCGGGTGCTGGCTCCCATCCAGGAGCGCCGGCAGAAATACGAGCGCAACCCGCGGCTGGCTTGGGACATCCTGGAAGCCGGCTCGGCGCGCGCCAAGACGATTGCCTCCGCCACCATGGCCGAGGTGCGTGATGCCATGCGTTTGTCGCAGAATTACGAACCACCGGAAAAGACCGCCGGGGCAGAATGAAGTCGGACCCCTCCAAACCGGCAGCCCATGATGCGGGCAAGGCGTCGGCCAGCGAGTTTCCCTTTGCGGTTACCGTGGCTGAGGTTTACGATGGACCGCTTGATCTGCTGCTCGATCTGATCCGCAAACAGAATGTCGATATTTACGATATTCCGATTGCCAAGATTACGGCCCAGTATCTGGCCTATGTGGAGCGGATCCGGGCCCTGGACGTGGATGTGGCGGCCGAATTTGTCTATATGGCTTCGGTGTTGATCCACATCAAATCCAAGATGTTGCTGCCGCGCGATCCCAGCGGACTGCCGGAACAGCAGGAAGATCCGCGAGCAGAACTGGTGAGCCGGCTGCTGGAACACGAGAAGTTCAAAACGGCGGCGCAGATGTTGTTGCAGAAACAGCAGATCGAAGAGGCAGTTTTAACCAATCCCGCGCTCAAGGAATTTCGCAACGCCGAAGGCACCGAGCCGGAACTGGCGGCGGACATTATCGATCTGGTGCGCGTCTTCCGCGATGTGCTGGAGCGGGCCAAGCAGAGGCCGGTGCTGCCCATCGGCGAAGACGATGTCACCATCGCGCAGATGATCCAGTATGTACGGCGGCGGTTGGCGCTGGAAGACCGGCCCATGCGGCTGAAGCAAATCTTGCGCGCGTTGCCCTCCCAGCAAGCTTTACTCTGCACCTTTCTCGCCTTGCTGGAACTGGTGCGGCTGCAAGCGATACAGTTGCGGCAGGACCGGATGTTTGGAGACATCCTCATTCGCAAGCACATCAATTTCGACGGGGTGTCGGAAGAAGGAAACGGAATCCGCGACGATTGGCGGTAATGTGCGTCACTATGTCTCTTAAGGCGAAAATCGAAGCTATTATTTACGCGGCCGAAGAGCCGGTCGCATGGGAACAGATCCTGGCGCTGGCAGCCGAGGAAGCGCAACACCAGCTGGCACAATCCCAGCCCGCTGGGAATGAAGCGGAGAGTTCCCCGATGGGTGGCGTGGAAGCGGAAACGGAACCCGCGGAAGTCCCCGTGCAAGCGGAACCCTCCGCGAAAGCGGAACCCGATGACGCGGCCGTGAAATCCCTCATCCGGGCGACGCTGGAGGAGTTGCTGGCCGACTACGGCCATGCCGATCACGGCATTGAGATCCGCCAGATCGCGGGCGGATATCGGATGGCGACCAAACCCGAACAGCACGAAGTCGTGCGCGCTTTCGCCAAGAGCTTGAAACCGCCAATTCGGCTTTCCTTGCAGGCCCTGGAGACGCTCGCCGTTATTGCTTACAAACAACCGATTACGGCGCCCGAAATTGGTGAAATCCGCGGCGTAGACAGCGGAGGGGTGCTCGGCACGCTGCTGGATCGTAAACTGATCACTACCGCGGGACGCAAGCAGGTTATCGGGCGTCCGATCCTGTATAAGACCACTAAGGATTTTCTGCTGCGTTTTGGCTTGAAGGACCTGAGCGAACTGCCTAGCATGGAGGAATTTGAGAAGCTGGCGGCGGAATCGCTGGGCGCCGATTTTTTCACTTCCCCGGTTGAGGAGCAAGCTGTGGCGCCGGCGGTCGCGGAAGAAACCTCTTCGCCGCCGGTTACAGAGCCGGAAACAGGCGCGGCGGAACAAGACAGCAACAGGCAACAAGCCACAAGCGACAAGCTGGAGCAGACCTAAAACCAAAAGCCCATTTACCGCAGAGGACGCTAAGATCGCAGAAGAATTTTGAATTTTGATTTAGACAATGTGATCGGCAGTGCCCGATTTTTGATCAAAATTCAAAATTCGCAAAGCAAAATTCTTCCTCTACATCCTCGGCGTACTCTGCGGTGAAGGGCCTGTTTGCCCTGATTCATCATGACGGTCGCGAGACTACAGAAGATCATGGCGGCGGCGGGGGTCGCTTCGCGCCGCAAGTGCGAAGAGCTGATCACAGCCGGCCGGGTTACCATCAATGGCACGGTGGTCAGCCAGTTGGGCGCCAAAGCGGACGCCGAGCGTGACCACATCCGGGTGGACGGCCAGTTGCTTCGGGGGCCGGAACAGAAACTCTACTTGCTGATCAACAAACCCAAAGGATACGTCACCACCGTCAGCGATCCCCAGGGCCGGCCGACGGTCATGCATCTGGTGCAGGGTTTGGGCAAGCGGCTATACCCGGTCGGGCGCCTTGATTATGCCAGCGAGGGACTGCTGCTGCTTACCAATGATGGCGAGTTGGCCCAGGAACTTACTCGTACCGCCTCCCACGTGCCTAAGACCTATCTGGTCAAGGTTGCCGGTAAACCGAGTGCGCAAGCCATCCACCGGCTGCGTGAAGGCATAAGCTTGCGCCCAGGCCGCGCGAAGGAGAAGGAGCGAAAGACCGCGCCCGCCAACATTGCTCTAGCGCGGGAAGGGGCGAACCCCTGGTATGAGGTTACCTTGACAGAGGGCCGTAATCGCCAGATCCGGCGCATGTTCGAACAAATCGGCCATCACGTGGAGAAAATCAAGCGCATCGGCTACGGCGTGCTGCGGCTGGATGTGCCGCCGGGAGAATACCGCCGGTTGACTCCCCGCGAAATCGAGCAACTGTTCCACTCCGCGGGATCCCGCCAATCGAATCACCGCTGAGGAACGTTTCCAGTTTCCGGTTCCCAGCTTCTGAGAGACTCGCTTCTGGCGCAGCCCGCCGGAAACGGGAAACTGGAAACGGGAAACTGGAAACGTCGCTTCCTAGTGGCAACACGGAAACGCTGCGCCGTACAGGCCGGCGTCGCCGCCCAGCAAGGCGCGGGTAATCACCGTACGGGGGCTGGAGCCAAGCGGCTTCAAAGTGGCGGAAGCGCCTACCATGACGCTGGCCGTGTGGTCGTCCGGTGCGGTTGCGGCATACACGAACGACCGCTTCTGAAGTTCCGCGAACATAGCCGGCGCGAATGCGCTCCAGGAGTTGGCGACTCCGCCGCCGATGACATAGATCCGCAAATTGAGCGCGTTGACCAGGCCAGCCAGTACAATGCCGAGGGCCCAGCCGGCTTTCTCAAAAACCTGCTGCGCCGGCTTGTCGCCCTGAATCGCCAGGTTGTAAACCACCTTGGCGCCAAACTCGGCGCCACTGGCAATTTCTGCCCGGGCTAGTTCCGGAGCCAGACCGGTGTTAATCGCTTCCTTGGCCATGCGCCGGATCGCGGTGGCGGAAGCAAATTGTTCGACGCACCCATAACTGCCGCAGCCACACTTAGGTCCGTTGGGGTCGACCGTAATGTGGCCCAATTCAGCCGCCATCCCTGTCATCCCGTGCCAAGCGCGTCCGTTAAGCACGATACCTCCCCCAACCCCGGTTCCCAGCGTCAACATGCAAACTTCGTGCGTCTGCCGCGCTGCGCCCAACCACGCCTCACCCAAGGCGGCGGCGTTCGCGTCGTTTTCCAAAATGACAGGAGCCCCCAAGCGCCGTTCGATCTCTTCCTTTACCGGGTAGTCGCTCCAGCCGGGGAGGTTGGGCGATTCCCGCAACATACCGGTTTGCTGGTCGATGATGCCGGGAATGCCAATGCCAACGCCTTGCAGATTCCCGGTCTTGCTGAACTTTGCCGCCAGCACACGAATGGCGGCAGTCATTTCGTCTACGACCGCAGTTCGCCCCAAGGACACTTTGGTGCCCAAGGTTACCTTCTCGAGCAACTCGCCGCCTTCGCTAATGGCGGCGATGCGCATATTGGTGCCCCCGAGATCTACTCCGATGGCAAATTTCATAGCTTTCTTTCCAAGCATCAGGGTCTGTATCCCAGCCCTATTTGGAATTTTAGAGGACTTGGAAAGGATTGCTGAATTTTAGAATTTTGCTCCGGCGATATTCCCGCTGGCGCGCCAGTTCCTGAAATCAAAATTCAAAATTCACAATCAAAATTTCTCTCTGGCGAGCGGATCAGCAGAATGCCTGGGGCTGGGGACGGAGCTGGCGCCGCAAACGGGCCGCTGCTCGTGCCCCCAGGCAAAACTACGGAAGCGATCCGTGGTGATCACCCGCGTGCGCCGGCCGTCCAGGATTGCCGGTAGGGGAGCTGACGGTACCCCTCTTTCCAGGTACACGATCACCGCGGATTCCCCCGGGGCATCCAGACTTGCACCCACGCCGACACCTATGACTCCCGCCTGGTGTAAGAGAAAGCCGGCGTGCCGGTTTTTTACCGCTGCGGAAAGCGACAGCTCCTGGGAAGTTAGCTGGGTTGTGGACAAATCCGATGCCGCTCCGGAGTTCGCATTTGGTGTGTCTACCAGCCTGGTGCGTACGCCGTTAATCTGGGCGGGGATCGAGCTGTGAAGCACGCCCGGTTTCACTTGAATCACCAGTGCAGCCTCCCCGGGAGCGTCGCGGCTAGCGCCGATATCAATGGCGGCAATGGAGCCATCCGCCGGGAGTTGGCTGGCGGCTACCTGCCTGGCCATTGTTGCGCGGGCAGTCTCTGCTTCCGGCAGCGACTGCTCCGCGGCCACGGTGTGGGTGGCTGTCTGGGTAGACGTGCCCAGGCATGCGACCGGATGTTGTCCGCTCCCCACAACGGTTGGCTGTTCCAATGTCTGAGGGTCAGCGAGCGCCGCCAAGACGTCGCCGATAGGATTTCCTGCGCTGCTTTGGCTGGTGCCGGCGTAGAGCAGGGCTACGGGCTGGGCCGTATCCGCCGTGACAATGAGGGACCCCGAGTCGCCGGACCCGCTGAACGCGCCGCCTTGGACTATTACCTGGTTGTTGAATGTGACGGAGAAGGCCGAGGTACTGTCCCCGCAGGCGGCGGGATAGTCAACCAAGACACTGGTGCTAATGGACTCAAGCGTGGAACAGGTGAGTCCAGTGGCTCTGCCGCTTTTCGCCACCGGCTCGCCCGCTGCCAGGACGGCGGCGGGATCCGCCAGGGTTGACGCCGGCGGCGCGTCTCCGACTGAGCCGCCGCTTACGGTCCCCAGGCCCAAAATTGTCCCGCTAGGATCCACCGCGCCAGTGACCACCGCAGCTAAGGCGGCATCGACATTGCTGGTGGTCAACGTTGCCGCTTGGGACAGGTTCGCCACCGTTGCCACCGCGCTGGGATTGCAATTCGCATCTACCAAACCCGGCTGGGAGATCGGATCTCCGATCGAGCCTTTGCCGGAGCGATCGAGCACGTGATTATCGCTGAGGATGAACTGCTGGCCGCCACGTTGCACCAAGGATCCCAATGTTCCCGAACAGCAGAAAATCTGCCCCGCGTCCGAGTTCGTGTCTTGGACGTTTCCACCGCTTGTACCCAGCTTGATAGGAAAGGCCTGCGCCTCTTGATTCTGGTTTCGTCCCGACACCGTGACCGTAGCGGTCGCAAAGCTGCCAGGATTGGCTTCAGAAGTGGCGGTGACGGAAACGGTAGCGGGATTGGGGACGGTAGCAGGCGCCAGATAGAGCCCCGTCGAACTGACGGTTCCTACCGCGGCATTACCCGCTGCCTGGCCATTTACACTCCAACTTACGGCTTGGTTCGAGGTTCCCGTGACGCTGACGCTGAACTGCACAGCCCCGCCGGGCGTTGTGGATGCGGCAAACGGGAAAACAGCGACGTTTGTTCCTGACGCAGTATTGCCCGACATGTTGCTCGGCGTGCCGGCAGTCGAACCAGCCGTGCCCGCGCACCCGCAAAGGCCCAACCAAGTAAGCAGAAGAAGCGTAGCGAGCCCGAGACGATAGTGGCCGTACATCGTTGTCCCTTGTCCCCCGTAATAACGCCGCACTCGGGCCGCGGTATGACTTTAGAAACAAAGGACGGCAACTCAGGATGCCGGAGCTTGCAATTTATTTCACCTTACGGATGTTCCGGGAAGCATTACGGAAACGGGCTTAATCTTGATAGGAGCTAAAACGCATACAGCGCAAACTTCATCCAACCTATCAAAAGGAGAGAGTATATGGGCAGTCCGGCACAGCCATTTGAAACGGTAGTCGAACCTGCGGTGGAACCGCGACCCGGACCGGCGCCGGTAACAAGTTCCAGCGTCCCAGCGAGGGAATTGCCGCGCCTGGAGCCGTTGCGTGACAACGCCACTCTGAGCGCAAAGGCCGCACAGTTGGGTAAGGCTGCCGGCACAGCTTTGAACAAGGCTCGCGGCGCGTCTTCACGGGCCCTGGCACTTACAGAGCGAATTAGATCAGTTCCAGTACGCCAAGCGGCTACCGACGCAGTCAACCACTGGCGGCGGAGCGGCGAACGCAAAGTCCTTCAAATCTGCAATGGCGCCACGCAGATGGTAATGGAAAACCCCTTATACGTGATCGGAGGTGCTGCCGTTCTGGCTTTCGCGCTGGGTTTCACCGTTCGGATCTGGAGGTCGAGTCATGCTCGCAGCTGAAAATGGACGCAGCCTGGCCCAGGTCATCGCCGAACTAAAAGACGAACTCAAGGACTTCTTGCAGACGCGGCTGGAAATGCTGCGCGCGGAGTGGCGCGAGAAGTTACGGGCCTGGAAGCTGGCTCTCCCGCTGATGGCCTGTGGCGTGGCCTTGCTGGCCACTGCATGGTTCATGCTTACCGCCGCATTCGTCGCGATAGTTGCAGCCGCATTCTATCCGAGCCGTTTCGCTTACTTCTTTGCCTTCGCCATTGTGGGCGCGATCTATTTTCTGGCGGGGGCGCTGGCTACCGCTTTCGCCATTCGGGAAATGAGGGTGCGCGGCATGATTCCGCAACGTACCATCCAAGTTCTGAAGGACGATGCCACCTGGTTACAAACGGAGGCCAGAAGCCAAGCATGAGTGACAGGGCACAAAACCCGAAATATCTCAGTCCCGAGGCAAGCGGCAGCATTTTAGAGTTGCGGGCCGTCGAACAGCGCCGGCGGCTGCATAACACGATCGTGGATCTGCGCCACACCGTGGCGGAGCGCACCGACATCAAGAAACTGGCCCGTAATCATCTTTGGCCGGCGGCGGGCGTGGCATCCCTTCTGGGATGGATTCTGGGCTATGGCACGGCGAAGTTTTTCGCCCGCTAACGGCCTCTGACCCGCTGTTAGCCGACGAAATTTCCGCGGCGGATAAGATCTGACCCGGATAGGTGGCAGCCGGCAGGGATCTAAGGTGTAAAGAATCCTATTAATTAGGCAGGCTCAGGGCTTTGCCGTATTAACAAAACCCACCACAGCCGTGGTATAACCCAAAAGCAGGTACTCTGACGTCCCGCCTCAGCGGAGGAACTGTGGCCGAAGCACGAACAGGCAAACGCTTTCCGGTGGAACTGCCCATTCGCATTCACGTCAGCGATTCCGATAAGGAGCAAGCCGGAACCACTGCCAACGTCAGTGCGGCGGGAGTGTTTCTGAAGGCGGATACCGGCGCTGTAGCCCGCACCAGTAAGAGGAAGAAGAAGGAAGATGTGGGGCAATTGCGCTGCGGTGCAGTAGTGGAGTTTGAGCTGACCTTGCCGGCAGCAGCCATCGGGGCGGATGTGGATGTGCGTATTCAGTGCCGCGGACGAGTGGTGCGGGTGGAAAAGCCTACCGGCGGGGATGCGCGGGATGGAGTGGCTTGCGTGATAGACAAATACGAGTTTGTACGGAAAGCTTAAGCCATGCTGAAGCTGATTCTCGGTGACAACCAGGCGATCTTCCGAGCGGGAATTGCCAAGGTGCTGGCGGTGGAAGACGATATGCGCATTGTGGCGCAGGCGCAATCGCCCGAGCAGATGATCATGGCGTTGGAGAAGTTCCGCGCTTCCGTGCTGATCTGCTCGGCGACCTTCCACCCCGATCTGAAAACTGTGATCGAGATGGCCTCGCGCGCCAAGACCCCGATCGTGGTGATTGCAGAGAACAACGAGGACGCGGGCAAGTACCTGGCGGCCGGCGTCGCCGGCGTGGTCTACCGCAACGTTAGCGGCCCGGCCCTGCTTAATTGCGTGCGTAAAGTGTCGCGTGGCGAAACATGTTGCCAGGATGTGACCGTAACCCGTGAGGTGGCCGACAACGACATGGTGGGGGCACGGGTACGTGACCGGCTTACTCCCAAAGAGTTGCGCATCGTGGCGCTGATTGTCCAGGGCTACAAGAACAAGGAAATTGCCACGCAGCTAGGCACCACCGAACAGGTCATTAAGAATTATCTGCGCAATGTGTACGATAAGATCGGGGTGTCCGACCGCCTGGAATTGGCCCTGTTCACCATCCATCACCGGATTCTGGCGGAGGCGGCGGCAGCGGTGGCGAGCGCGCAAAGAGGCTAACAGACCCGGAACTAGGTAGCGGTTTTGACGCTGGTCTTCAACAGTTCATTGACGATGGTGACCAGCTCTTCCGGATTAACCGGCTTCTCCAGATATAAATCGGCCAGGGGTTCGGCTGCCTGGAAAGCCTCCGTCACATAGCCCGAAACCACCACCACCGGGACCGTCGAATGGGTCTTAGCGGCCAAGACCACAGCTCGGCCATTAGCGTCGCCCAGCCGCCAATCCGTCACGACCGCATCGTAGGCGTTGTTCTCCAGTTTCTCAATGGCATCATGGGCGGAAGTAGAAGCGGTCACGGTGTGCCCGGCAGCTTCAAGAATTTGGCACTTCAGCGTGACGACATGGGGTTCGTCATCGACGCACAGAATTCTTGCCATATTAAGGCATCCTTGCC
>Ga0326727_10000932_pt1 | contig 113990 bp, 109 predicted proteins | sample MB2enrmetagenome_FD_207643 | JGI IMG/M metagenome (GOLD analysis project Ga0326727, IMG submission 207643) | Lab enriched peat soil microbial communities from McLean, Ithaca, NY, United States - MB29MY | ecosystem: Environmental > Terrestrial > Soil > Wetlands > Peat | place: USA: New York... | reverse complement strand
CCGTGGTACTGCTGGATGAGATCGAGAAAGCCCACCCGGATGTCTTCAACATCCTGCTGCAGGTTCTTGATGACGGCCGCCTGACCGACAACAAGGGCCGCACGGTGGATTTCAAGAATACCATCATCATCATGACCTCGAACATCGGGTCGCACCTCATCCAGGAAAACATGGAAAAGGCCACCGACAAAAACCGGGACGAGCTCTTCGACAGTACGCGGGAACAGGTCTTTGACCTGCTCAAGAAGACCATCCGTCCCGAATTCCTCAACCGGATCGACGAGATCATCATGTTCAAACCGCTCACACAAGACGAGATCCGGACGGTTGTCGAGATCCAGCTGGGGGGCGTGCAGAAGATGCTTGAAAAGAGCGATGTCCGGCTGACGGCAACAAAGAAAGCCATCCGGTTTATCGCCACCCTGGGCTTTGATCCGCAGTTCGGTGCACGGCCCATCAAACGCGTGATCCAGAAAAACCTGCTCAATGAATTGTCAAAAATGATCCTTGAGGGAAAAGTAGAGAAGGACAAGGAGATCGTGGTTGATGAGAAAGGAGGAAAACTGGTGTTCGGGAATGCCTGATCCTGAACACCCGGATGAATGCAGTTGTGTGATGGGGAGTATCATGGAAGATATCGAACAGCTGAAAAAAGAACTCACAGAACAGACCCGGCTCGCTGAGGAACGTCTCAATCAGCTGCAATACCTCCAGGCAGATTTCGACAATTTCCGCAGGTGGAGTGCAAAGGAAAAGGACACGATCACAAGCTTGGCAAACGAGAGACTGATCCACGATCTCCTCGTTATCCTGGACGACTTTGAACGTGCCCTGCCCTCCCTTGAGCAGGAGAAAAACCGGGAAGGAATGACCATGATCTATAAAAAATTTGCAAAAATCCTGTCCGACTACGGATTGCAACCGATAGAATGCGTGGGAAAAAAATTCGATCCCCGTTTTCACGAAGTATTATGTACAGAAAAATGTCCACAAGAGCAGAATACGATCCTGGAAGACTACGGGAAAGGCTACCAGTTGAAATCCAAAGTCATCAGGCCCTCGAAGGTAAAGATTGCAGAACATGGAGAAGAGAAAGTTGGTGAGAACAATGGCTAAAGAAAAAATCATCGGAATTGACCTGGGTACATCGAACAGCGAAGCAGCCGTGATGGTCGGCGGTAAACCGACAATCGTCCCGTCTGCGGAAGGAGCAACGGTTGCCGGGAAAATGTTTCCCTCCTATGTGGCATTTACCCCGGATGGCCAGCTTCTCGTCGGGGAGCCGGCGCGGCGGCAGGCCGTGAGCAACCCTGAAGGAACCGTTACCGCTGCGAAGAGAAAGATGGGTACAAACCACGTCTACAAAATATACGGGAAGGAGTACACCCCCCAGCAGATCTCAGCGTTCATCCTCCAGAAAATCAAGCGCGATGCCGAAGCGTTCCTGGGAGAGAAGATAACCAAGGCCGTTATCACCGTCCCTGCCTATTTCAACGACAACCAACGGACAGCAACAAAGGATGCAGGAAAGATCGCCGGCCTTGACGTGGTCAGGCTGGTGAATGAACCTACCGCAGCGTCCATGGCATATGGTCTCGATAAGGGCGGTGAGTTCAAGATCCTGGTCTTTGACCTCGGTGGCGGTACGCTCGATGTCACCATCATGGAATTCGGTGGCGGGACATTTACCGTTCTTGCAACCTCCGGCGATACCCAGCTGGGTGGCACGGACATGGACAATGCCATCTACGAATGGATCGCAGACGAGTTCAAAAAACAGGAAGGTATCGATCTCCGGAATGACAAGATGGCCATCAACCGGGTAAAAGAAGCCGCAGAAAAAGCGAAAATCGAACTTTCAACGGTCATGGAGACGGAGATCAACCTTCCCTATGTATCAGCAACCCAGTCAGGTCCCAAGCACCTCAACATCAAACTCTCAAGGTCAAAACTCGAGCAGCTGATCGACCCGATCATAAGAAGGTGTATCAAACCGTTCGAGCAGGCACTTAAGGATGCAAAACTGACCAAGGACGATATCCAGAAAGTGATCCTTGTCGGGGGACCCACCCGGATGCCGGTTGTCCAGAAATTTATCGAGGACAACGTGGGAAAGAAGATGGAACGCGGCATTGACCCGATGGAATGCGTAGCCATGGGTGCCGCAATCCAGGGCGGGATCCTTGGCGGCGAGATCAGCGACATGGTGCTGCTCGATGTAACCCCCTTAACACTCGGCCTTGAGACCCTTGGCGGCGTCAGGACCGCACTCATCGACCGGAATACCACGATACCCACCAAGAAGAGCCAGATATTCTCAACTGCAGCCGATATGCAGACCGAAGTCACGATCCACGTTCTCCAGGGTGAGCGTCCCATGGCTGCCGACAATGTGAGCCTTGGCCAGTTCAACCTTGTCGGCCTGCCCCCGGCGCCCCGGGGGATCCCACAGGTCGAGGTCACCTTTGATATCGACGCATCAGGTATCCTCAATGTCTCTGCAAAGGACCTTGGCACCGGGAAAGTGCAGAAGATGACCATCACGGCTTCCACAAAACTGCCGGATGCCGATGTCCGTAAGATGGTCGACGAGGCAAAACAGTTCGAAGAGCAGGACCGGCAGAGAAAGGAAGAAGTCGAGGCCCGTAACATCGCGGATTCCCTTGTCTACACGGCGGAAAAAACCAAAACCGATCTGGCGGATAAACTGAACCCGGACATGGTTGACCGGCTGAATGCTGCGATCACCGGGGTCAAAGCGGCACTCGAGGGTAAGGATACTTCCAGTATTAAGACAGAAACAGAAAAACTCCAGAAAGTTCTCGGCGAAGCAGGTACCGCTGCGTACCAGGCGGCAGCCAAGCAACAGGCAGAACAGCAGGGTGCTTCCCCGGGCACCGAACAGCCTTCGCAAAATGCCGGCGGCCCCGGCGGCGAGAATGTCGTTGACGCCGACTTCAAAGTAAAGGATGAAAAATAATTTTTTCCTGCAAGACCCATGGCAACGCGCGACTATTATGAGGTCCTTGGCGTTAAACGGGATGCTTCAGCGGATGATCTCAAAAAAGCGTTCAGGCACCTCGCACGAAAATACCACCCGGACCTGAACAAAGGGAGCAAGGACGCAGAAGAAAAATTCAAGGAGATAAACGAGGCATACCAGGTGTTAAGCGACCCCCAGAAAAAAGCCCAGTACGACCAGGGGGGTCATGTCGAGTTCGGACCCGGGGACGCATCAGGGTACCGCCCACCCAGTTACGATGACCTGTTCCGGGACTCTGGTCTTGGGGATATTTTCAATGCTTTTTCCGGAGGGTCCCGGACAACACGGCAACGGGCAGGGGCAGATCTCCGCTACGATATTGAGGTATCGCTCACCGATGCATTCTATGGCACGAAAAATACCGTGGCGGTCCCGCATGATTCCCTGTGCAGTACCTGCCATGGAACCGGAGCAGAGCCGGGTTTTATCAGGGACTGTCCGACCTGCCATGGAACCGGCGAGATCAGGACCCCGCAGAAAGTGGGTAACCGCCAGATGATAAACATCGCCCAGTGCCCGGAGTGCGGCGGGAGCGGCAGGATCATTGAAAAGCCCTGCAGGACCTGCCACGGGGCAGGGACTCTCCAGAAAACACGACGGATCGAGGTGACGATCCCGCGGGGTGTAGAGGACGGGCAGTTTCTCCGCATTGCCGGGGAAGGAGAACCCGGGGAGAACCGGGGGCCCCCCGGCGACCTCTATGTTGTTGTCCACGTAAAAAAACACGAGGTCTTCGAACGGCAGGGTGCGGACCTGACCACCACCGCGGTTGTCGGGCTCGCAACTGCGCTTCTGGGGGGAGAGATCACCGTGCCGACGATTACCGGGAGTGCGTCCTTAAAAATTCACCGCGGCACGCAGAGCCACACCCTCTTCCGGCTCCGGGGACAGGGAATGCCATTATTAAACTCCGAAAAACGTGGGGATCTTCTCGTAAAGGTCATCGTGAAGATTCCTGCAAACCTGACACAAAAGCAGGAGGAACTGATGAAGGAAGCATTCGTAGGTGGACCGGCGGGATGAAAAATATATTGACAGCTGCTGATCCGGACCCGGAGGATCAGGACCTGCGATCGGCATGGCAAGCTTTTTTCCCAAAAGGCATGAAAGGGACAATGAAACACGGATAAAGAACATGCGGGCAGGTTCAGATCAGCCCAAAGGGTCAGAACGGGATTCAGGTACTGTTGATTCCCAACCACGTGGGGGGCAAAACACATGGTAAAATGGTATTACCGGTCTGTCTTTGATGAACTTGAAGACATGAAAAAATACCTGGAGTCGTTGAACCGGCAGATATACGGGACCACCCCGGCAGCGTTATTACCCGCTACCGGCGGGTCGGCAAGAAAAATGCTGCCTCTGCAACAGGCAACTCTCCCGGTGAAGGTTTCTGAGAACGATGACGAAGTGGTCATTGCCGCTGGTATGAGTACCGGTATCACGAAAAAAGATATTTCACTTGACCTGATCGATCCTCAAACGCTGGAAATTACCTGTGAACGAAAGGATGAGACAACACATGAGAACGAGAGATATTACCGGCGTGAGCGTACGTCCAGGTCGATGACACAGACCGTCCTCCTCCCGACTCCGGTGACTGAAGATGGATCATCTGCAACGTTCAGGAACGGCGTACTGGAAGTCCATCTCAAAAAGATCACGGAAAAATCACGGGGAAAAATACCCGTCGATTGATGATTGCAAAAGAAGCGTGAGGGAATGATACGGCTGATATGCATCTACAGCCTGCCCGCAGAAGGGAACGGATTCCTGACACGAACTAAAAATCTCCTTTTTTTACTGCTGTGAATAGGGTGGAAACAGCCAATCTTCATCAAGAACGCCCGTTCAGTGTGCTTATCTTCCGGCATACTACCGCATCCGGGTTTTTCAATCCATAACCAGTATTATGACTGAAACCACGTTACGATTGGATAATAATCCTGATAAAGATCGGGATCAAAGGACTAACCACGAATCCGGTGCCTGCAACCATCCCGTGCTCTACCAGAGAAATGGATCGTTTGCGGCCGTGTCAGGAGTCACACCATGATTCTCAAGGATTTTCTTGCCAAAGAGGGTACGGAGAAGAACCTCGCCGGGCTTATCCTCTTTCTGAGCGAACAGGCCTGCCAGGTAAAAAAGGGCTTCCTCTCGACCTGCATGAACACCGGGGCCTGCGGTACCCGGAATATGTTCGGGGAAGACCAGAAGCCCCTTGATAAGTACGCCGATGACGTGTTCATTCATGCACTGAAAGAATCGCGCCTTGTCCGGTACATCGCGACCGAAGAGCAGGATCAGGTTATCGAGGTCAGCAACGCAAAAAACCAGTTCGGCGTCGTCATCGACCCGCTCGACGGTTCCTCGCTCCTTGATGTCAACCTCTGCGTCGGCTCCATCATCGGCATCTACCCCGGTCACGTCCTTGAAAAAGGCACCGGCATGATCGCCGCCTTATACATCCTGTACGGGCCCCTGACGCTCCTCGCCTTTACCACGAAACACGGCGTCCACGAATTTGTCCAGCGCGAGGACGGAGAATTCGTGCTACGCCACCGGGACCTGCAGATACCCGAAGGGAAGATCCACTCACCCGGTGCGCTGCGCAGGGACTACCTCACCCCCCATGCACGGTGGATAGAATGCCTCGAAAACGAGGGCTACAAGCTCAGGTTTTCCGGCTGTTTTGTCGCTGACGTCCACCAGATCCTCCACAAGGGAGGGGTGTTTACCTACCCCGGCTACAAAGGAAAGGAATCCGGGAAACTGCGTCTTCTCTACGAGGCAAATCCCATGGGCATGATCATCTGTGAGGCTGGCGGGGCGGTAAGCGACGGGCACACCGATTACCGGGAGATCAAGCCGAAAACAATTGATCAGGTCACCCCCATCTACATCGGCGGCAAAAAGGAGATCGCAAAGATTGAAACGTGTATGAAGGAAGGATAAGTACAGGGAGCACCAGCATGAACGCACACAGCTTTGGTCCAATCCCCGGCTCGACGATCCTGTCAGGAGTTACAGGAAAGAAAGCCATCGTCATGGCGGCAAACGTCCGTATCGCCACCGTTGCCGAGGGAATTTTTAAGGCGGCAAAAGACACCGATTCCGCGGTTTTCATGGAAATCGCCCGGTCCGAGTCCGACCTCAAGGGAGGCTACACCGGTATGACCCCGCAGGTCTTTGGCGATAAGATGCGGGCAGCAGCAGAATCGACAGGCTGCGACATCTGGGCGCTGCACGCGGATCATATCTCCATCAAGAAGGGCGATGCCGCCGAGATCGAGGGAACAAAGCAGCTGATCGATGCACAGGTGAAAGCCGGCTACACCTCTTTTGCCATCGATGCCTCGCACCTCTTTAACTTCGAGGGAAAGACGGTCCGGGAGGAACTGGCCGAGAACATCACGGCCACCACGGATATCGCCCGCTACATCAAACAGCAGATGAAGGGAAAGGAGTTCGGCCTTGAGGTGGAGGTCGGCGAGATTGGGAGGAAAGATACCGAAGGCCTGATCCTGACCCGGCCTGAGGAAGCCGTCGGGTTCATAAAAGCCCTCAACGAAAACGACGTCTACCCTCACGTGATCGCCATTGCAAACGGCAGTTCACATGGTCACGCGTACGATGCGAACGGGAACGTGGTGGAGCAGCTCTCGATCGATATCAACCGCACAAAGGAGATCGCCAAGGCGCTCCGGGACAACCACCTCCATGTCGGTATCGCCCAGCATGGCATCACCGGCACCCCGCGGGATCTCATCAACCTGCACTTCCCCAAGGGTGACATAATCAAAGGAAATGTCGGGACCTTCTGGCAGGACGTGGCATTCGGCATCCTCAAGATCTACGAACCTGCCCTCTACAAGAATATCGTGGACTGGACGCTGGAAAAATACCGGCCCGCAAACCCCGGCAAAAAAGATCGCCAGATTTTCGATGGCAATTGCAAAATGGCGATAAAGGAGTTCTATAAAGAGATTTACGCGGTCAACGAAGAGACCAACAAGGCCATGCAAGCGATGGCCTACGCTGAAAGCCTGGTCTTTTTCAGGGCGTTTGGTGCGTACGGCACCGCATCAGCGGTCAGGAAGACCCTGCACTGACCTGCCGCTGTGCAAACCCTTGCCTCCCCACCCCCAACCATTTTTAGGATCCCCGTGTGATCTCATAGTGTGAACACGTATGCCAAGAACCACGATCTCCGTCATTAAAGCGGATGTAGGAAGTTTTCCCGGCCATTCCCGCACCCATCCCAAGCTGCTCGAAACAGCGGCACAGATGCTTAAGGCCGAGAGGGGTAAGCTGCTTACCGATTCCTTTGTCACCCACTGCGGCGACGACATCGAATTGATCATGACCCACACCCGGGGAGTCGACAACGAAGAGATCCACCGGCTCGCGTGGAACGTGTTTCTGGAATGCACAAAGGTTGCAAAAAGCCTCAAGCTCTACGGTGCCGGCCAGGACATGCTCGCCGATGCGTTCTCGGGCAATGTCCGGGGCATGGGCCCGGGGGTCGCCGAGATGGAGTTCGAGGAACGGGCATCCGATCCAGTCCTCATCTTCATGACAGATAAGACCGGGCCCGGCGCATGGAACTTCTATTTGTACAAGATCTTTGCCGATCCCTTCAACACCCCGGGCCTCGTCATCGACCCCATGCTCCACGAAGGCTTTGTTTTCGAAGTTCACGATCTTGTCGGAAAACGTAAGATCAGTTTCTCCTGCCCGGAGGAGAGTTACAGCCTCCTGGCCTATATCGGGGCGCCATCCCGGTACGTCATCAAGCACGTGTTCAAACGGGATGGTACCATCGCTGCCTCGACAAGCACCCGGCGCCTCAACATGATGGCCGGCCGGTACGTGGGAAAAGACGACCCGGTCATGATCGTCCGGGCCCAGAGCGGTTTTCCCTCGATGGGTGAGGCAATTGAGCCTTTTACCATACCGGTGCTGGTCGCAGGCTGGATGCGCGGATCCCACCACGGGCCCTTGATGCCGGTCGGCCTCTGCGATGCCAACTGCACCCGGTTCGATGGCCCGCCCCGGGTTGTATGCTTCGGGTTCCAGGTCACCAACGGGACCCTGATCGGCCCGGCCGACATGTTCGATGACCCCGGGTTCGACCGGGTGAGGGCGCGGTGCAACAAGCTTGCGGATACGATCCGTGCGCAGGGCCCGTTCGAACCCCACCGCCTCTCGCTTGAGGAGATGGAGTACACCACCCTTCCTGCGGTCGAGAAGACATTCGGACGGCGCTGGGAACCTCTCGGCGAATGAGGGTCTCCCCGGGGCCACAGGAACGGAAAGGAACCGGGACATCCTCGCGATAAAACCCTGCCGCAGAGACGGCAGCGTACTCCTTTTTTGTCCTCGCGCAAACTTTAATTATCTTACGACCCAAATCAGGACAGATGGTTAACGGAATTGTTTTGCCGATAAAGAAAGTGTTCGCTCTCGTAGATTCCAAGATCATGGTTGAGATCAAGGATGAGGGGCGCAAGCTGCAGGGCCGGCTTGTTGCAGTAGACGAGTACCTCAATATCCACATGGACGAGACGATCGAGTATGTCAACAACGAGCGCGGGCGGAGCCTGGGCACGGTCGTTATCCGGGGCAATAATATTCTTACCATTGCCCCGGTTCTCTGAAGGTAAAAGGAGCAGTACCAGCGATGCCTGAACCTGAAGACGAAGCATTTACCCTGATCCAGTCAAGACCCGAGGGCATCCTCCAGAGCGAACTCTGGAAGGAACTCGGCGTTGACAGCCGGAAATGTTCGCGGATCGTAAAAAAACTTGAAGAAAGCGGGCTTATCGACCGTGTCGAGTTCAAGAAAGAGGGGATCAAGACCTATCTGATCAGGGCGAAGAGGCAGCCGGTTCATCCCGAGGATCTGCTTGCCGGCGATGAATTGATCCCGTGCATTGCATGCGACCTTGAATGTGTCGTGGACGAGTGCCACCCCTTAATGGACTGGATGTACCAGCTTGCCATTGTCGGGAGCAGCAAGTAACCGGTCCCTTCACCCTGCCAGAAACTGTTCACACCTCTTTTTTTTCAACTATGACCCGCCTTACCCTGCCGCTCGTCTGCGAATGCCTGCTGTTTATTATACCGCTCAATATCTATGTCATAGGCGACTACCTGGCAAACGGCGTGCAGTGGGCCCTTTTCCGGTACCAGCAGAGTTACCTTGGAAACAGCCTGATCCTGATCCATAATGATTTCCTGTACGTGGCTGACGGTATCCTGCGAGGTTCAAGTGCGTACTCGACCATGATCTGGATCACCGGGGCGGTTCTCCTCGTCGCCGCAGTCATTGCTCTTGCCATTGCCGCAGTACGGCGCACACCCTGCCTGGTACGACCCGCGGGATTTCTCACGATTACCTGCGGAGTGCTTTTCTTTGTCGCGATGCTTGTTGAGTACGGGCCAACCCTTGCAAACAACCACGGCTATTCCATTCCCTTCGGCGTTCCGCTCATTATTTTCATCGGGATATGGCTTGTGGCCGGGGAATTTGATGACGGTGAAGGCAGTACCGGCAAGACCGGAAATGATGAGGGATTAGCTGAGAATACAGCAGAATAGATCCCTGCAAGCCCCGGGGGCCTGTCTTGGAACACCGGGCATTCCGGCCGTAAATTGCGCCAAACCGGCAATTTCCCCCCCATAGAGTCAACTATTTATTTCAACACCATCCAGATCATAGGTATACACCACAGGTAAAAACCCCGATTCGTGAGTTCCTGATGATATCCGTCCTGTTCATCGATGACAATACCGATTTCCTCGCGCAGTTCCGCCCGGTCCTCGAAAAGACCGGCGAGGTGCGGCTGGAGTCAGTGGCCTCCACCAAACAGGCGATCGAGAAACTCAAGAGCAGGGGATATGATGTCATCGTTTGTTATGAGGATGTTTCACCGGTCAACGGGATCGAGTTTGTTTCCGACATGGATGGTATCGGATTCCTGCGCTATCTCCGCTCCATGGGAAATCCCACACCGGTCATTCTCTTCCACCGGAAGGGCGAGAACCGGGTAGCCTTCGAGGAGGTTAGCAACGGCTCAGAAGTTATCCTTCCCCGTGCCGCCGACCTGCGTTCACCTGCGGCAGATCTCGTTACGCTCATCAAGCAGGCAGCATTGCGCAAGAAATCCGAGCGTGACGTCAAACTGCAGAATGACCAGCTGACCGCGATCCTCTCTGCCACGCCACTGGGGATATTCCAGATGCGCAATGCCACGATAGAGTGGGTCAACCACCCCCTCACCGCACTCCTCGGGGTGCCCGAATCTGCCATCGTGGGAAAACCGGTGCGCTCCCTTTTCAGGACGGAAGAGGAGTTCGGGCAGGTCTGCCGGGACCTCCAGATTCACCGGGACATCCTCGGAAACGGGTGTGCAGACTGCGAACTTATGCGTCCCTCAGGAAGCATCATAGCCTGCACACTCCAGGCCCGGCTCCTTGACCCGCTCGATGCAAAGAAAGGCGGCACGGTGGTCGTTACCGACATCTCCGACAAGAAAAAAATGCGGGATGCCCTCAAGGAGAGTGAGGCGAAGTACCGGGAGATGATGATGAACGCCCAGAGCATCATAGTAAGGCTGGATATGCAGGGCACCATCACCTATGTCAATACCTATGCAGCAGCATTCTTCGATTATCCCGAGGCCGGCCTTATCGGGAAAAACGTGGTCGGGACGATCGCGCCGGAGAAGAACCGGGGCAGCCACGATCTCTCGATGATGGCAAACGACCTGGGGTTCAACGCTGAAGGGTATGCGATCAATGTCAGCGAGAATATCCGCAGGAACGGTGATATCGTCTGGATCGCATGGATCAACAAGGCGATCCGCGACCCGCAGGGCCACATTGTCGAAGTGCTCTGCATAGGCCACGATATCACCGACCGGAAACAGACCGGCGTGGTGCGGATCAGCACCGATACCTGGAAGGATCAGGTCGTCGCCGATACCGATGTGCGTGAAGAGGTCTTTGATTCCGTCTTCCATATCTGCACCGAGATCTCGATCGAGGGCCGGGAAGGAAAAGCGGTCGGCACAACCTTCCTGATCGGCGACACAAAGAACGTGCTTGCCAAGTCCCGGCAGATCATGCTCAACGCCTTTGAGGGTCATGCCCCCGAGATGCGCATGGTGACGAACCCGGACCTCAGGGAGAACATCAAGGAGTTCGCCCAGCTCGACGGGGCGTTCGTGATCTCGGGCGACGGGTTTATCGAGGCCTCGGGACGGTACATCACGGTGGACTCAAGCAAGGTGACTCTCCCCAAGGGCATGGGGACACGTCACAACTCGGTCGCCGCGATCACGAGCGTGACCCAGGCCGTGGGCATCGTCGTCTCCCAGAGCGGCGGCGGGATCACGATCTTCAAGGGTGGGCAGATATTGAAGAAGATTACGCTGTGAGATTTTTTAGAAAAGATTTCCCTCCCTCTGCGATTCTCCCCCTTCCTCGCTTGCGCTCGGAGTCGCTCGGGCTTCTTGCCGGGCCCTCTGCTTGGGGAAGTGCCTTGATCAAAATCCGGATATCCCCGGTAAGTGCGTAGCGCAAAACCCGACGAGGCGTTTTGCGCGTCGGGCATCGCTCCGGTTCAGCAAGTAGTAAAAAAATTCTGTGAGGGTTTTCTCTTTCCTTTCGAAATTGTTTGAATCTCCGGTTTGGTGTAGCGGATCTTTTTTACCCGCCGCAGGGGCACCCTCCGTCAAAGGCGGTACAGGCAATCATCCCCCAATCTCCTCGATCTGAGCTACACTAATCCGGGCCCGTATTGAGCCCGGATTTACCTTCCCAGGATCCAATCGGGGCGCGATACGAGCCCCGTTTAAAAATAAGCCCAAATATGCGGTATTTTCGCAAACGGACAAGTTAAAAGGTTTGTATATTCGCGATTCCTGACCCGATCTCAGGCCAAACAAGCATTTGATCGATCCCGGAAAAAGAGGCCTCCAGAATACGTCTATGGGCCGTTTGCGGGCATTATATGGGCCTCAATTTTGGCGTATTTTAGCAAATATCTGGTTATACGAACCCTGATGTACTTCCACTGGAATCGGACGGTTTTACGGGCTTATTTTGGAGTGAATCTTGGGACAATCTCATTCGCAATTCTTCCCCTTCCTCAGTTCTCTCGGGCAGATTACCGGCACCCCATCAACGGTAATGGTGCCGCCGCGGGGGCGCCCCGTCAGGGGCGGCGGCTCTCCTCGCACGTGGAGGTGTGGAGGCGACAGCCCCCACGATATCCCCATCATACAATCATGAGCCTATTGCCCAGCCCAAGAATTTCCGGAAAAGTCCGGGTCAAGAGCTGCCAATTCCGGAAAAGGATCGATCCAGCAGAAACATTTTGGGAAAAGTCCCGGTCATGAGCTAAGGATTTTCAGAAAAGTCCGGCTCGGCAGCTAACAATTTTGAAAAATGGATATAGTGTTCCCCGGTCTTTGCAGGATTGTTACTGGGAATTATAAGATCGGAACGGTACATACTGATCAAGGATCTTGACTGCATCTCCCTGCGGCGTGATCGCCCATGCCTCGGCCCGGTCCTGGTACCCGGTTGTCGCGTTAAATGTGACACTCTGGCCTATACTCAGCGGCTGGGTCATCTCCCCTGTTTCAATGACACCATCAGAGCGGGTGACTTTGAGTTCGAGCCGGGGAATGAGGTTCATACCCATCCCGCCCCGGAAGGTCATGATAATCTGTGGGTTGATAGCCTGACCATTGCTCTGGACCTGCACATTCATGCTCCAGTAAGAGGGCAGTGTCCCGGTTGGTCCCGGGGTGGCCGAATCCGGCAGTGTCGTTGTCGGGACCGGCGTTACAGTCACGGTAGGAGAAGGAGTGGAGATAAAAGGCGGCACGGTCTCCGACTGGGTGCAGCCGGTGACCGCAAGAACCAGCACCAAGAGGAGCACCGGGCCAAGGAGCAATCGAAGAGTCATGCGTGAGCGTGCTCCCCGCCGGCATATATGATGATAGGATGGCAGGAGTTAGAGGGGGGCAGGGCGTTTACCCCTCATTGTTCACGGGGCTCCTTCTGGCACCCGGGGTGGCCGTTTGCATTCCGGCACGTGTACCGGCAGATGTTTCCCACGGCACGGAATGCATCCTCAAGGTCGGGGAAGTTGGGGATCTTTGATTCCCGGAGGATCCGCTGCGGCGTTTTCATGGAATCCCCACCGATCATACAACCAACGATCATTTTTTTCGTATGCGTGGAGAACCGGATCAGCTCGTTTGCCACCCGGATGGGATTGGAGATCGCGGTCGGCACTGCGATCACAAACGCGATATCCCAGAGGTCCTGGTGCCGGATCATGATATCGAACGTCTTTGCGTACTGGTCCGGGTGGGAATCGCCCACCATGTCCATGGGATTTGCACGGTTCCATGCGGGGGGAAGAACCGCGTCCAGTTCCCGGATGAGCTCATCGGGGAAGTGCACCAGTTCGATCCCGAACCGTTCCGCATAATCCGAAGAGAGGACAGCAAACCCGCCGGCATTGGAGATGACTATTGCCCGTGTGCCGGTGGGGTATCCTTCGGATGCGAGGAGTTCAGCCGCCTGAAACGCTTCCCGGATCGACCTGACCGGAATCATCCCGGCCTGACGGAATGCAGCCTGGTACACCACCGAGCTGCCAGCAAGGGAACCGGTGTGCGACGATGCGGCCTTCTGCCCGATTGCAGAAGACCCGGATTTGATGACGATCACGGGCTTTGTGGGCGTGATCCGGCTCACCACCTCCATAAAGCGCCGGCCATTGCGGATCTCCTCTACGTACAGGATGATCGCATTTGTTGCCGGGTCAGCACCCGTCCACGCAACAAAGTCCTCGAACGTGAGGTCCAGCTGGTTTCCGACAGAGATGACCGCGGAAAACCCAATCTCCTCGGGCAGGCTCCAGTCCACGATCGTGGTGATGATCGCCCCGCTCTGCGAGATAAACGCGATCGATCCGGGCCTGGGGGAGACCGGGTCAAACGTGGTGTTGATACCCTGCGTCGGGAGCATGAACCCGAGGCAGTTGGGGCCCATGACACGGATCCCGTACTTCTGTGCGGTGGCAATCACCTGATCCTCGAGCGCTTTCCCCGCCGGCCCGGTCTCCCGGAAACCCGACGAGACAATGATAACGAGCGGGATCTTCTTTTTCCCTGCCTCTTCTACGATAGCAGGAACACCGGCGGCGGGTATTGCAACTACGGCGGCATCCACCTGCCCCGGTATTGCGGCAAGCGACGGGTAGGCGGTCCTTCCCAGGATCGCCGCGCTGTTGGGGTTGACCGGGTAGAGGGCCCCGGAAAAGGCGAGCATGTTCCTGCAGATGGCGTACCCGACCTTGTCAGGGTTCTGGGAAGCGCCGACCACGGCAACCGATCCTATCCGGAACAGGCTGTCCGGCGGCACCGCATCCCACTGGTCCTGCCGGGCCGGCGCCGGCTCCTCGCTTGTGTAGACGCGAGCATCTACCGCGCAGGCACCTTTCCCGTACAGGATGACCGGATTGATGTCGAATTCCTGGATATCGGGATGTTCGAGAAACATGCGGCCCAGTGCAGCGGCGGTGGCTAAAAGTGCCGCCTCATCCCGCGGGCCGGTGCTCCGGAAACCGGCAATCAGAGGATATCCTTTCAGGCCGTGGATCATGGACCGGACCGCATCATCGCTTGCCGGGAGGAGGTGGATGGCAACGTCCCGGATCAGTTCCACGAGCGTGCCGCCCATGCCAATGGTAAGTACCTTCCCAAACGCCGGATCGGTCTTTCCCCCGACAATCAGTTCGAGGCCGGCATCCTGCTGTTTCTCGAGGATGACTCCCTGGATATCAGCACCGGGATATGCCGCACGGATGCGTGCAGTAATAGCGGCAAATGCCTCCTGTGCGCCTGCGTCAGAGGCGATACCGGTAACGACACCACCTGCATCGCTCTTGTGGACGACCTGCGGTGAAATGATTTTTGCCACCAGCGGGAACCCGATCTCCCCTGCTGCATGACCCGCCTCTTCTGCGGTCCTGACAACCGCGTACCGGGGCACCGGTATCCCGTAGTGCTTCAGCAGTTCGTAACCTTCCGCTTCGGACAGCAGGGAGCGTGACATGGTGAGAGGGTACTCCTGTAAGGAATATTGCCGGGGCAGGGTTAATGAGGATTGTCCCTGCCGGGCATCCGAAAACCAGATCATTCTGGCCAGACCGGGATGGGTGTCGTACATCGCCCTGATGATGAGACTTTGCAAAAAAACGTAAGGGTTTCCCGATCAGGGCCCCTTCAGGGCACGGCGGGGCAAGAGTGATATTTTCGCATTGGTTCACATTCACTGATCCGCCGCGGGGGCACCCGGGGAAAGGATCAGGACGGGATACTGCAGACGAAAGACGTCTCAGTTCACGTGAAAATCGCGGATGCATCGGCCAAAAAACCGGCTAAACTCCAAAAAAATTCCGGATAAAACATTCAATCCATGCCGTACGGCGTGTTCGCCCGGAGACAGTGTGCCATATCAGCGAGGATAGGTTCGATCTTCTGCTCCTTACGATACCGTTCCGCCATCTGCTCGGCAAGGCTGCCACAAGCGATCCGGCGCTCAATAACCGGGAGGTACTGCCGCTCTTCAGGAGTTGCCTGCTGCCATGCACGGCGGTAAAGTGCTTCAAGTTCAGACCGTAACCCGGCCGTTCCCTTCCGGATTGCAGTCTCCGTTAATGCACGCAGCGCATCCTGATCACTCTCGACCGGGAGCGCCGGGCAGCGGAGGAGTGCCGAAACCAGGGCAACGAAAGCCATATCGGAACGTATGCACTCCTGCTCGTCCAGTGCCTTAATCTCAAGGCAGTTCCGGGAGAACCGGATGATAAGCCCGCTCGAATTGAGCCACTCCTCGCAGAGGATCCCCGCGTCCCGTGCCCGGAGCTCCGCGTAGACCTTTTCCTGCGCCTCCCGGTATTCCCCGACAGACAGCAGCCTTACCGGGATGATATTGTTACAGATGCCGGGGATCTCCTTCTGGTTTGCCCGGTAATAGATGAGCCGGTTATCCATGGTCCCGGTCAGCCTGCCCTCCACCATGGGCGAGGATGCCGAAAGTGCGATGAGATAGGGAAGGAGGGTGCGGATCCGGTTGTACTGCATGAGCAGGTCCTTGTCCCCGGTATATGAGAGGTTGACCTGGAGCGCCTGGATGTTGAGCCACCCGTGCTGCCGGATGTTGAACAGCCGGTCGTAGGTCTCGTAGTACTCTCCCTCATCATGATCCCAGACTGCCGTCCGGTCAAGAGTCATGGTTGGGTGCATGCCAAGGCCAAGGAGGGTGTACTGTCCGGAAAACATCTGGTAGAATTTCCTGATGCCGGAAAGAAGCATTGCTTCGAGCGCGACAGGGCCTGACGCCGGGATACGCGGGACAAATTCGAGTACGGTTTTCTGGAGTTCCTTCCCGAGATTCACCTCACCAAAGCGGATCTCTCCTGCAAATCTCCCGCAGATCGTTTTTATGATCTGGTCGGAGACAGGGAGCGCTGTAAAGTGTCCATCGTTAATCGAGTACTCATGCTCTGTTCCGACAGTCATACGTACTGGTGTCCCCGGGGGAGCTCCGCGACCAGCTCCGTGTCCGGCTCATCTATCTTATTGATCGCGGCAATCTCATCATCCGAAAGGCGGGTAACGAGATGCAAAATATTTTCCGCTGCCCGCTCGTACTGCTGGCGATACGCTTCAGGCTCCCCCTTAATAAGCGGGACGATCGGGCAGATAGAGGCGCGTTTTAAGAAGATCCGGACCATGTCGCCGTTCACGTCAAAGGTGAACGGCCCGGCCCGGCAGGTCTCAGGCTTGGTCTCATGGCAGGTGCACTTGTGGTCCTTCATGAGGATACAGGTGCTATCCGGCCGTGTCCTCAGGCGGAGGTACCCCTCCCGCTCGAAGCACGCAGCCGGTACTCCCGCAGCGATCAGCTCGTCGTAGCGGTTTTTGGTAACAGGAGGATGCGCATCATCGCAGCAGTGCCCCCCGCACGCCATACAGATAGCTTCAGCACGAAGCAGCCAGTTGTCTGTCAAAAATAATCACGCTGCAAAAAGGTAATCGACGATCTGTTCGTAGACCTGCGGGTAATGGGCATCCTCACCGCTCTCAAGCGACGGGTTGTCATTAACCTCGATCACGCAGGCATCGCCGTTGTTGTTCTTGATATCCACGCCGTACAGCCCGTTGCCTATTGCAGTTGCCGCGTCAATCCCAAGCCGGATGACATGGGGCGGGACTGCTGCCTCGGGCATGCTCTCCACGCCACAGTACACGATGTGGCCGTTCACCGAGGCCTGGATCTTGAATGTCACTGACGGGATCGTGTACTTGCAGGCATACAGGAGTTTGCCGCCAAGCACGCCCACCCGCCAGTCGTACGTGCTCTCCACAAACTGCTGGACAACGATCCAGTCCGACATCTTGATGAACCGCCGGGCAACCCGGAAGAAACCCGCGATATCCGAAACCTTTTCCACCCGGAGAGAGAACGACGTCGACGGCTCCTTGAGGATCAGCGGAGTCCCCAGCGTATCGAAGAGGCCGGTGACCCGTTCGACTGAGAGGTCGTTTTTCGAGAGGAAGACAGTTTTCGGGAGGGCGACGTTCTTTTTAATGAGATGGGAGTACATGTTGATCTTGTCGCCGCAGACCTGGATGGAATTCGCATCGTCAATAACCGGAATACCATGGAACTCTGCCATGCGGGCTGCGACATACGTGATGTTCATCGGGTCGGTCCGGGCCCGGATGAAGAGAGCATCCATTTTCGGGATCTTGTTAATGTCAACCGGGAAAAGAAATTCCGCGTTGTGCCCGAGCCCCTCGGCAACGTCCCGGCAGTGGATCAGGGCATTGAGCTGCTCGGCGTTGGAGAGGGTTTTCCGATCAACAAAAATCCCAAGCCGGCTCATAGGAACTCCTGGTGATCCCGGTACGCGGAGAGGAATGCCCGGTCACCTTCGGAAAGGCGGGTATAGCGCGTGGGCGTAAGGGAGGAGAGGGCGTACCCGTTTCCGGTCTGTACAAAGACCATGTTCACGAGCGGGATAGAAAAGAGCTCGTAGAGCTTCTCCGCGTAGCCCGCGATCGCCGCACAGCTCCCTGCGGTCCTGCCAAAAACTGCTGCGCAGGTGTGGATGGTTGCTTCATCTTCGAGTTTCTGGTAACAGAAGGGGTACTTCCCCTTGTTTGTTATATGCTTGATGACCTCCTTTGCCTGCGTGTTGTCCTGAACGACAAAATAATCGGACGCGGTGGCAAAGTAATTGAGCCCGTAGAGGATGGCCGGAAGCGGGACGTAAGCCTGCGAAATGCCCCACCCGACAACCGGGATGCCAACGTGTTTCGCCCGTTCAAGGCAGACGGGCACCACGAAAGCATCGAGCACGTCGCGGCTTGACGGGCGGATCGCATCTCCGGCCAGTTCGCGGGAGAGAATGGTGTAGTAGGCCTCGGACTTATACGAGTAGTCTTCAGCGATGACATGGCAGGCATGATCGCGCCGGACCACCGCAAGCGAGTCACGTGCCAACGGGTGGTCCTTTTTATGCAGGGGATGCACCTGTGCTGCAAGCCGGCCCCCGGCCGCCTCACGTGCAACCACCCGTTTTTTTATTCCAGGCCGGGCATACGCACCTGCCGGGCCGGCCGCAACACTTCCCTCTGTCCCAGGCCAGGCGCCTGCCTGCGCTGAATCGTCCCACCTATCGTTCATCGGCAGATCAGCTCGCTTTCCTCCCTCGCCGATCTTCCGCGGGGGCCGGGAGTTCCCGTTACAAAATGGGTGAGCCGGAGAAAAGACAGACCACAAACATCACGCGCTGCAGGAATATTCCGGGTGCAGCGTGTCATTACAAAAGAAGGAGAAAACGCGAGCCGTTTATCCTCTTCATCATCGTCATCGTTGCTGACACTGACGGTCATGTTCAACACTAATCCATCACGATGTGTGGATTGTTCTATTTTCTTCTATACGTGTCGGGCGTTAAATGAATGTTGCGGTGAGCACACCTGCCCATGAGCGCGGTTCATAAAGGCTGTCGGGGTAAGGGGATCCGGGGGCGGGGGATGCCGCGCAGGCTTACCAGCTACATGCGGTATCTTCCCGGCTGCGTGTCCATGGGCGTGGGGGCATGCCAGGTCTGGAGCCTTTCAAAAAGGCCCCCTCCCCACTACTTCTTCACTGTGTATCCCCGTGCCGTCAGTACCCTGGTGACCATATCATCCCACCGGGCGTCATCCGGCTCCCGGACCGGATCGATACACTTCTCAAAGATCCGGGTCACGAAAGGGTCCTCCGAGCAGAGGTACCGCGAGAACATGATCCTGCCCGCCCTTTGTCCGCTCCTGTTAACGATAAGCATCCGCCAGCAGCTGTAGTCCCGGCAGATATCGGGCCGGGTCAGGTGAACGGTACAGAACGCTTTCTCCGAGCCCGGCTGGTGGCGGAAGAAAGGGCAGGCCTCGGGAAGCTTTTCAAAAATGCTCTTGTCATCGTAGAGATCGTGCTTGTCAGCATCCACGGTAACGATATCGGACTCGTTTGTGTACCGGTTGAAGACCACGAACTCGTAGTTCCCATGCTCCCCGGTTATGCTGTGCACCAGCCCCAGGTGGCTGCAGCACTCCCCGCACTGCTGGCAGTCAAAGACCATAGTTCAGCCCGTTGTACACCGGAATGGAGCGGCTGCCATTTTAATAACACCGGTACCGGCGGCGTGAGGTTCCCAAAAAGAGTCCGGATATTCCGTATTGACATTGCGGAGTTTGCCAAGATTAATACCGGTCCGGCGCCAACAGGATCCTCATCCATGGAGATCTTCTCAATCATTCTGACCATCGCCGGGCTCTGCCTGTTTGAGACGATAACAAGCATCGACAACGCCATCATCAACGCCGAGGTTCTCTCTACAATGTCACAGAGGGCGCGGCGCTGGTTTCTGGTCTGGGGTCTCCTCTTTGCCGTCTTTGTAATTCGGGGCATGCTACCCTGGCTGATTGTCTGGGCTTCCGCCCCATCGCTGGGGCCGGTCGGGGCACTCACCGCGACTTTCTCGAGCGACCCTGCGGTCATAGCCGCCGTTGCGCAGGCTGCCCCCATCCTGCTGGTCAGCGGAGGCACGTTCCTTGTCTTCCTCTTCTTCCACTGGCTCTTTCTGGAGGAGAAAGAGTTCGGGATACGGGGCGAACGTTATATCGCCACCAAGGGAGTCTGGTTCTTTGCCGTCGTTTCTATCCTCCTTGCGGCTATCGTCTGGCTTGCTCTTGGGAGAGACCCCGTGATGGCGTTCGGGGCCGTTATCGGTTCGACGGCGTTTTTTATCGTCCACGGTTTCCGGCAGAATGCCGAGGAGCAGGAGAGAAAGATGGTCTCGGGCGACCTGTCCGATATCAGCAAGCTCTTCTACCTCGAGATCATTGACGCCACCTTCTCAATCGACGGAGTGACGGGAGCCTTTGCCTTTACTATGGCGGTCCCCCTCATCATCATCGGGAATGGCATCGGGGCATTGATTGTCAGGGAACTCACGGTCAGGAACGTGGACACGATAAGGAACTACCGGTACCTCAAGAACGGCGCGATGTACTCGATCTTCTGCCTCGGCGTCATCATGATCCTCGACAGTTTCGGCGCTGAGATCCCGGCGTATGTTTCCCCTCTGATCACGTTCGCTGTTGTCGGGTACTTCCTTGGTATGTCTATCCGGGCCGGGCCACCCGCAGGAACTGCCTGAGGCCGGGTGGTCGCGCTCACCCGAGGGGAAGCTTCACCGCGACCCATAGGACCGGACATGGTCCTGTACGCGGCGGTACGGCTCCGAGATTGAGCTGTCTTTATCGTACATCCTCATGTCATCACGGTTGTACTGCAACCGGTCTTTCCCTATCGGACAGACCTTGATGCAGCACCCGCACGGGGAAAGGTACCGTTCCTTGAGGGTTTCCGACCGGGCAGCGCAGGCGTGCTTGTCAGTGAGTTCCGCCGGGTAACCTCCCTTGGGAACCGCCGAGATCGGACAGATCGAGACGCACCTCTGGCAGCGGATGCAGAGAGGGTCGTCAAGCACCGGGTCCCCGGGGATCTCTGCCGTGGTCATGACAGAGGCAAACCTGACCCGCGGGCCGTACTGCGGTGTAAGGATCATGTTGTTCAGCCCGAAATTCCCCAGGCCCGCACAGAAGGCGGCATGCCGGTGCGAAAAGAAGGCGATCGGTTTCTCTTTCAGGACACCGATCGACCCGTACCCGTCACGGGGCACCCAGACCGAGGGGTAGCCTTTCTCGGTTAAGAAGGTTGCAAGCCGATAGCCGCATGAGTCGAGCATATCATTGACGACCCGGTACAGCTCGTGATACCAGATAGAGGGAGCAGTATCTACGATCGGCAGGCTGACCGGAAAGCCGATTACGATCACGGTTTTTGTGCCGGGAAAGAGGGATGCAGGCCGAAACGCCTCCGGTACCCAGGGTTCAAACGGGGGGTTGTTCCATCGATCGGCCGGGGCAAACCCGACAAGGGGGACATCCATGCCGCTGCATTTCCTGATGATCTGACGCCGGAGGATCGAGCTCATGGATCACCGGTTGCATGGGGAAGAATAAGAGGGTTTGTTCCATGCCGGAGATCACACCGGCAGATCTAAAAAAGGACAGGCACATCTGCACCTCAAACTTGGGGAGGGGTGTTACCTCCTACCCCCCTCACTTCATTTTTTCAACTGGACCCCACCCCTCCCCTCTGCCGGCCTGCAAGGGGGGATCACCCTCCTTTGAGAAGCGGATTACCCCCCGGAGAAAATTGACGTTAAGCTACGGGGGTATTATCCGGAGTTCTGGCACATTTTCCGCCATACCGTGCGTGCAACTAAAGTAAAGGAGATAAAACATTGATGGAATGGTTTTGCAAAGGCACAGCGAAACGATTCCTGCCGCTGGAATCGGATCAAAGAGTCAACTTCAGTAAAAAGAATAACTTTGCGATAAAGGTCCGGACCGTCTGGGATGGGGCCGGATAAGTTAGCAGTGGGTAAGCAATTTTTTACTTTGTTAAAAATACCCTGTCAGTCGCCAGTTTATTAAAACTCCAAAAAACCTTCTGGAAAGAGTGGGATAGCAGGTCACCCGGAAGCGGGAGAAAAAGTGTAAATATTTCGGGGTGGATACTGTCCGTTGTATAAAGTATTCAACCAATACTTTTTCAACCGGTCAAACCGGGGGATGATATATGATAGCGCGAAGGTATCCCGGCGTTAGTACAGGAAATAGCGGATACTCCGTGTTGCCGGTTCTCGGTCTCTTTCTGTTGATCCTCCTTATTGTTCCTGCCGCTGCAGCAACTCCGCCTACCTTCACCAGCATCTCACCGGCCGCCGGTTCAACTGCCGGTGGCACCGAGGTAATTATCACCGGGACAGCCTTTACCGGAGCGACAGAAGTAACCTTTGGTGGTATCTCAACAACTGCTGTCACAGTTGACGATGATACTTCAATCACTGCAACCACCCCGGCATATACAAAGGCCGGACCTGTTGACGTCGTTATCACCACACCCAACGGTACGGTAACAGCGTTTGGAGCATATGCCTTCTACCCGGCCCCGGCTGCGCCACTCCCGGCAGACAACCCGGGTATAGTAGCACCGGTCGCATCCCAGAGTTATCAGATGGGTTTCAAAGGTCTTTGCTATAATGTCACCGGGCAGAACACGCTCATTATTAACACAAGCATGGCACAGGCAGCCGGTGCAACCGTAACAATGTACTTAGACCACGTAGAAGTCCACATGCCAGGAGTACTCATTACATTCTGGGGAAACGATTTCAAGAGCAATGAGGGGAACATCACCGGCCCGGTCTCACGTGCAGAGTTCGTGACTGCCCCCCTGAATGCTGTATTGGCGTTCGGCAATGTCACCGCTTCGGTTCAGGCCACCCTTCCTGCACTAACCCGGCCGGTCTCTATGGACATCACCATTCCGGGAAACCTGAGCACGGATACCCTCTACCGGTTCGAGGAGATTCTCGCCAGCAACTATCTCCAGCTGAACAGTGTTGCCTATACGCTCAATGTGCAAAAAGTCAATCTTACTACCGGCCCGGCGAACATAACGTTCACCATCCCGGCATCCTGGGTGAACCAATACGGAGGGAACCAGGCGGTGAGAATCACCCGTATCAGCGATGAGACCGGCAAGCCGGAACTGATTAACACAACATATGAAGGCCTTGACACCCAGGGAAATATGATCTTCCGTGGGAACTCACCGAACGGTTTGTCAATCTTCGGTCTGCTTACCCTGATACACCCGTTTGGGATAAGTTTCCACCCTCGTTATTTCTTTTACCATTCAAGATGAACGCCATGAGGGTTCCGGTGCGTTTACTGTCGGCGGTCAGCAGTCCGCCTCAGTAAATACTCATATCAAACGCCAACACAACAATACCGGTTCCGGATACTATCCCACCCCCATGCCACATAATTTTGAAAAGATCCGGGAGTGTTAATAACCATTTTTAAAAAACACGGACTCTTGTAAAATCAGATCGATCTCACAAAAAAATGCCCCGGTTACTATTCACCCGTCATTGTACAAACGATTGTCCGTTCCCGGCCCGCATTTACATCCAGTTCGAGGAGGACGATCTGCTGCCATGTCCCGCAGCCAAGTGCCCCGCCCGTGATGGGGACGGTAAGGGACGGGCCGACAAGCGCTGCCTTGACATGCGAGCGCCCGTTGCCGTCGCCCCATTTCGTGTTGTGGGCATATTCTTCGTTGTCGGGCGCTAATATAGACAACGCCCGGGCGAGATCTGCAAGCACTCCGGGCTCGTACTCGATCGTGGTCAGCGCCGCGGTCGAGTGCACTACGAACAAGTGGACCAGCCCATCCTGAATTCTGCTCTCGCGGACGGCAGCTGCTACCTGCGGCGTCAAATCGATGATCTCCCCTTCGCACTGAGATGAGACGTGGATGATCTTCCGGAACATTGGCATCACCATTTTTTTCTCGCATGTACAGGGAGAGTTCAGGCTGTCACGGCAAGCGAATTCACAACAACCTGCGTCTGCTGGTCCGTGATGTAAACAACCCAAATCCCGGGCGGCATATCTGCTATTCCCCCGGATCCGTTCTTTGTGGTAAGGGAAGTCAGGTTATCGGTAGCCCAGAAACGGGAACCATCGTAATAGATGATCACCGTTTCCCCGCTCTCCCACGTGTTTCCGGTCATGGAGGGAGAGGGATATACCGTGATTTTGTCCCTGTCAGGGGATTCAAGGGTGAAAAAAATCCCTCCTGAATATCCTAAGGAGGACACACTGGAGAGTAAAACCGGATCCCCAGTCCCGTGGTACAGGGATATGGCATTTTTACCGGGAGAGGGTGTAGTGATTGTGGCCCTGACAGCAAACGTCGGAGGTTTCTGGAGAAGGGATGTAACAAAACCGGTCGAAACACTCGTGATAATAATAACCGCGATGCAGATGAGCAGGACGATCAGCAGGATCGTATACAATTCAGTAAGAGCATGGTCGCGGTACAGGGATGTCAAGGGATCAGTCCGTAGACCATCCTTGGAAAAGACAGCTTAAAAAATGTTCTGATGAGATCCCGGGCTGGCCGAAAAAAAAGAGATGGTTACGGGGTTTCAGGCGCAGGTAACTCCGGGTCCTCGACGACGTCAGATTCGGGGGTCACGATCGCGACACCAACGACCCTGTCTTTCTCGTCAAGGCGCATGATCTTGACACCTTTGGTGCCACGGCCGGTAATCCGGATCTCGCTGACCGGCGTCCTGATAACAACTCCCGATGCGGTCATGACAAAGATCTCATCGGTATCCGAGACCGCACGCGAGTGTATCACGACGGCGTCCCGCTCGACCTGCATGTTTTTGACACCCATCGTTGCCCTGCCGTGACCGCGGAAGTCATCGAATTCGGTCCTCTTGCCGAACCCGGCATCGGAGATGGTGAGCAGGTGGTCTTTCTCTACGAGCGTCAGCGCGACAATAGTATCGTTGCCCCGCAGCCGCATGCCGATAACACCGGAGGCCCCGCGGCCGACGATCCTCACGGATTCCTCGTGGAACCTGAGGCCGTACCCGAACCGGGTCGAAAGTACGACTTCTTTGGTGTTGTCGGTCGTGATAACATCGACGAGCTTGTCGTTGTCTTTCAGCCGGATCGCGTTGGTCCCGGTCGAACGCGGGTTCGAGAACTCGTCATGCGGGATCTTGATGACCTGCCCGAGCTGCGTTGCAAACAACAGGTAGCGGTCCTTCCGGAACTCCCGGATCGGGATGACGGTCGAAACGACCTCGTCCTTTAAGTTGAGGAGATTGACGATCGGCTTGCCCTTCGCGATGCGGGAGCTCTCGGGGATCTGGTAGACTTTGAGCCAGTAGACCCGGCCGAGGTTCGTGAAACAGAGGAGATAATCCTTCATCCCCGCCGCAAAGACCGAGCTCACGACATCGTCTTCTTTCGTTGTCATCCCGGTGATGCCATGGCCTCCCCGACGCTGCTTGCGGTAGGTATCGAGGTCCATGCGCTTGATGTAGTTAGCGGTGGTAATCGAGACAAGCACTGTCTTGTCCTCAATTAAATCCTCGGTGGAGAGATCGCTTGTGTCGAGCGCGATCTCCGTTCTCCTCGCATCGCCGAACTTGAGCGCGATCTCGGAAGTCTCGCGCCGGATCTCATCCTTGATGTTCGCCTCGCTCGCGAGGATCGTTTTGAGCTTGAGGATCTCTGCCTCGAGCCCGGCTTTCTCGTCCGTGATCTTCTGCTGCTCAAGCGCCGCAAGCCTGCGGAGCTGCATCTGGAGGATTGCGTTTGCCTGGGGTTCATCGAGTCCGAACCCGGCAATGAGCGCAATCCGTGCGTTGTCCACGGTATCAGAACCGCGGATCGCCGCGATGATCTTATCGATGCTCGCGAGCGCGGCAAGGAGGCCATTTAAGATGTGGACCCGCTCCTCGCACTTCTTGAGATCGAACTCCGACCTGCGCCGGATGACTTCGATGCGGTGGTGCACAAAGTTCCCGAGGAGGGCCGGCAGGCTGAGGATCTTCGGAGCGCCGTCCACAATCGCGAGGTTGGATGCCGAAAAGCTGGACTCAAGCGCGGTGAACCGGTACAGGTTGTTGAGGACAACCGCCGAGATCGTGCCCTTGCGGAGCTCGAAGACAACCCGGATTCCATCCTTGTCTGACTCGTCGCGGATGTCGCTGATCCCGTCGAGCTTCTTATCCTTGACCATGTCAGCGATGGCCGTGATCCACTGGGCCTTGTTAACCTGGTACGGGAGCTCGGTGACGATGATCCGGTCGCCCCGGTTCCCGCCCTCGGACTCCTCTATCTCGGCGACACCGCGGACTACGACCCGGCCCTGACCGGTGGCGTAGATATTCTTCACGCCCTCGACACCCATCAGGATGCCGCCGGTCGGGAAGTCCGGGCCCGGCATGATCTTCAGGAGTTCTTCGACCGGGACGGTCGGTTCATCGAGGAACCGGTTGACCGCTGCGCAGACCTCGCGGAGGTTGTGTGGCGGCATTTTCGTCGCCATCCCGACCGCGATCCCATCTGTCCCGTTAACGAGGAGGTTCGGGATCTTCGAGGGGAGTACAGTCGGCTCCTTCAACGACTCATCGTAGTTGGGGACGAATTCCACCGTCTCCTTATCGAGGTCTGCGAGGAGCGCCTCGGCATACGGGAAAAGCCTTACTTCGGTGTACCTGCTCGCTGCAGCTGCATCTCCGTCCACTGAACCGAAGTTGCCCTGCCCCTGCACGAGCGGGTGCCGGTACGAAAACGGCTGGGCCATCTTGACGATGGTATCGTAGATGGACGCGTCGCCGTGAGGGTGGTACTTACCCATCACGTCACCGACGACCCTCGCGCTCTTCTTGGTGGGCTTGTCGCTCGTGTTCCCCATGTCCCACATAGCATACAGTGAGCGACGGTGGACCGGCTTGAGACCGTCCCTCACATCGGGAATGGCACGACCGATGATGACCGACATCGCATAGTTGATGTACGAAGTCTTCATCTCCTGTTCGATACTGATCGGTTCGGTCCGGTGGGTCTCGGCGATCTCCGGCGGGACTTCAGATGTCAAGGTTCGTCACCTCCTTCGCGTGGCGGTAGATGAAATTCTTTCTTTCCTCCACGTCTTTGCCCATCAGTGTCTTGAAGGTGAATTCCGCGTCTGTCGCATCTTCAACAGTGACCTGCCGGAAGATTCGTTGTTCCGGGTCCATGGTCGTATCCCAGAGCTGCTGGGCGTTCATCTCGCCGAGACCCTTGTACCGCTGGATGGAGACTCCTTTCTCTCCAAAAGTGGCGGAGACCTTCTGCATCTCCTCTTCCTTGTACACGTACTTCTCTTCCTTCCCCTTCGAGACCCGGAAGAGAGGTGGCTGGGCAATGTAAACATACCCGAGATCGATAAGTTTTGGCATGTACCGGTAGAAGAACGTGAGGAGGAGCGTCCGGATGTGTGCCCCGTCGACGTCTGCATCGGTCATGATGACGATTTGGTGGTAGCGGGCACGTTCAGCGTCGAATTTCTCCAGTATCCCTGTGCCGATGGCGTTGATCAGCGTCTGGATCTCGGCGTTCTTGAGGATCTGGTGTTCGCCTGCCTTCTCGACGTTGAGGATCTTTCCCCTGAGGGGAAGGATTGCCTGGAACTTCCGGTCCCGGCCCTGCTTGGCACTGCCACCGGCAGAGTCCCCTTCCACGATATAGATCTCGCTCTTTTTGGGATCGCGTTCGGAGCAGTCCGAGAGCTTCCCGGGCAGACCGGCAGATTCGAGCGAACTCTTGCGCCGGGCCAGCTCCCGGGCGTTCCGTGCGGCCTCACGGGCCTTTGCTGCCGAGAGTGCCTTCTCGACGATGATCTTCAGCACGCCCGGGTTCTCGTCAAAGTACTCGGTGAGCGCTGCGTACACGAGGGAATCGACAATCCCCTTGACGGCGCTGTTCCCGAGGCGCATCTTGGTCTGGCCCTCGAACTGGGGATTGGCCATCTTGACCGAGACCACCGAGGTCAGGCCTTCGCGGACATCCTCGCCCCTGAGGGTGAGCTGTGCATTCTCCTTGATGAGACCGTTTCTCTTCGCGACGACGTTGATGCCCCGGGTGATGGCACTCCGGAAGCCTTCGAGATGGGTGCCGCCTTCCCGGGTGTTGACCGAGTTGACGTACGTGTAGAGTTTCTCATCGTACTGGGTCGTGTACTGCAGCGCGACCTCGAGTTCGAGTTTGTTCTCCACGTCTTTTTTCGTGATATAGATGGGGTTCGGGTGGATGACCTCGATGCCTTCGTTGAGATATTTCACGAACTCGGAAAGCCCGCCGGCATAACAATAGGTGGCAACCGTGGCCGCGAGCGTGACGGAATCGACCGTGCGTTCATCGGTGATGATGATCGTGAGGCCGGCGTTTAAGAACGCAAGTTCACGGAGCCGGTGGGAGAGAGTATCATAATCGAACGTCGTCGTCTCGAAGATCGTTGCATCCGGGACAAAGTGGATCCGGGTGCCGGTCAGCTTGTTCCCGAGAGCTGCGAGGAGGGATGCCCGGTCCTGCTGCTCGTTGCCGGTGGGATAGTGGGTGGCGGTTGTGAGATCGAGCTGGCCGGTAAGAGGGCCGGGAGGCGTGACAGGAACTCCACCTGCGATAGCACCGGAAGAAGAGGCTGCCAATGCCGGTGATGCCCTACCAAACGGTGCCGGCTCGCCATACCACTGCTGGTACCGTGTGAGAAGTTCGGCGAGGGTCTCTTCCCGGGTCGTGAGGGGCGACGTGGTTTTTCCTTTCGAGAACCGCATCTCGTAGATATTGCCGTCCCGGTACACCCGGGCGGAGAGCCAGTTCGAGAGGGCATTCACAACGGAGACGCCGACGCCGTGGAGGCCGCCCGAGACCTGGTAGGTCTCCTTGTCGAATTTTCCCCCCGCGTGAAGTACGGTCAGAACAACTTCGAGGGCACTCTTGTGGTTCTTCTCCATCGTGTCGACAGGGATCCCCCGGCCGTTGTCCTCGACCGAGAGCGACCCGTCTTTGTTGATGACGACGCTGATACGGTTGCAGAACCCGGCCAGCGCCTCATCGATGGAGTTGTCCACGACTTCGTATACAAGGTGATGGAGCCCCCGGGTATCGGTGCTCCCGATATACATGGCAGGCCGCTCGCGTACCGGCTGGAGCCCTTCAAGTACGGTAATATGGGATGCATCGTAAGTATCTGTCAAGGAAAACCTCCCTTGGAAAAGTCAATAAAAAAATTCCCTGAAATTATCACAATAATTATTGGTTCTTCGATAATAAAATCCTGCTGTCGTAAAAATCCGCCGTGGAGATCTACAGTTGCGGCAGGTCTTTTCTTAAAAGAAAATTGTTCAGGAAAACCGGTACCCGCCTTTGGGAACCCGGATCTCAAAACAGAGGGTATGGGGATCACCGGTCTCTCCGATGTCGATACCGGTCATATCAAGGATCTCCCGGATAAAAAAGAGGTTCGGACCCGTGGTCTTTGCCGGAGCCCAGACAAACAGGGTTTCTTTCTGATCCGGCGGGATGCCGGTTCCCGCTTTCTGCAGGGTGATGGCAAGTCCGCTCCCACTCTCCCGGTAGGAGATCTGCACCGGCTCGGAGATCCCGCCGCTGGTGTAGATATATTCCATCAGGTGCGTAAGCCCCTTTTCCAGGAGCGGATCGGTAAGAATTTCGAGCCTGTCCATACCTGTTGTACGGGTAAGGGTGATGGGTGGGAGATGGGAAATCGCGTATAACAGCACCGCATTGAAATTCTGCCAGCGCGGTATCTGAACCCCGAGTTTCTGATAGTTCTCAGCAAACTCGATGTGGCTCTGGATCTCACCAGTCGTCTGCCGGAGCTTGTCCAGGATCATGATCTCCTCAGGGTGCTTTGCTATCTGACGGAGCACATCGAGATACGCCCTGACAATAAAAACCTCGCTTTTGATATCCGTGCGGGTCAGGGAATTGATCAGGTTGAGTTTTTTCTGGGTGGCAATAATCTCCTTCTCGTACCGGAGCCTCTCGCTGATATCCCTGGCAACGATCACCCCGTAGGTCTGCTTGTCGAAGGTAACAAAACGGATCAGGAGCTCGGTCGGGATGAGCTGTTCCTGTGCGGTACAGAGAAATGTCTCGATCTTTTCCTGCGTTCTGGTGGCGGCGGCATGGGAAAATGCTTTTCTGAACTGCTCACGTTTCCCCGGGGCAACAAGAGCGAAGATTTCCATGGTAAGCAGCCTTGCGGTAGTATACCCCAGCTGGACGGTGCAGGCATGGTTGGCATCCACGCACCGGTTCCCCGGAGTTTGTACCATAAGGATCATATCGTTGGTCTCATCGATGAGAGCCCGGAACCGCTCGAGTTCTGCGAGCCGCTGCTGGAGGAGGGGAAAATAGCTCTTATGAAGCGAGGTCTCCCCCATCCCGATGATCCGCTCCCGCAGGGCATCGCGGCCGTCAGCTGGTTCAGAGGGCGGCTTCATAGAGCGCCTCGATCTCATGCAGTGTCGGGTTGCGGGGATTTGTCGCCATGCAGGCATCCTGCATTGCATGATCGGCAAGCGATGGGATCACCTCTTTTGTTACGCCAAGGCTTCCCAGTGATTCCGTGATCCCAAGAGAGGTTCGGAGCCGGTGGATCTCACCGCAGATCGCCGAACAGCGGTTCTCCTCCGGCATCGTGCGTACCGGAATTCCCATCGCTTCACCGATATCTGCGTACCGTTCCCGTGCAGAAGAATAGTTATACGCGAGGACACTGTCGAGCAGCAGGGCGTTACATTCACCGTGGGGGAGGTCGAGGTAGCCCCCCAAGCTGTGCGCCATCGCATGAACTGCCCCAAGGCTGGCATTTGAAAACGCAAGACCTGCATACAGGCTCGCAAGCATGGTCTCTCCCCGCGGCGGGAGAGAGCGAGGGCATTCCACTGCATTTTCAAGATTCCTGCAGATAAGCCGGATCGCCTCAAGGGCATGGAGATCGGTCAGCGGTGAACTCGCATTGGATACATATGCCTCGATTGCATGGGTGAGCACGTCAATGCCGGTACAGGCAGTAAGGTCCGGAGGAAGGGTAAACAGGGTCTCAGGATCTATAAGGGCGGTATCGGGTACGAGTGCCTTGGAAATGATCGCGATCTTGACCTTACGTGCAGGATCGCTTATGATCGCAAACTGGGAGACATCCGCACTTGAGCCTGCGGTTGTGGGAACGCAGATCAGCGGAGGAGGAGGAAGGGTAATCCTGTCGACTCCTTCGAATTCGGTGATCGGCCGTTTGTTTGAAGAGACAATGCCGATTCCCTTTGCACAGTCAATAACTGATCCCCCGCCCACTGCAACAAGGGCCGAACATCCCTCCCGCGTAAATACCTCTGCACCCCGCATCACATGTTCAACCCTCGGATTCGGCCTGATATCCGAGTATATCTCGTACCCAATCCCGGCCACCTGAAGGTCATCACAAACTTCGTCAACCATACCGGTCTTCCGGACTCCGGGGTCCGTGACCAGCAGCACGTTTTTTGCCCCGAAGTTCTTTGCATACCTGCCGGCAAAATGCCGTGCGCCAATACCAAAGAGCAACTCGGGCGCGACAAATTTCCTTAAATCAAGGGATCTCATAGGACATGCACAACGGGATGTGATCCTTTGTCATGACGGGAAATCTACAAGTTTCCTCATGACGTATTTCATCTTAAGATTACAGCATAGTGGTTGCTGACCAGTTATAAAATATACATGCCAAAAAAGACAAAAAAACCGGCAACTACCTGAACGCAAAAAGGTCTTGCCATGATCCATGCGGTCACAACGTTCTTTCAGGAAAATAAAAACCTGACATACATTGCAATAATCGGGCTCTGCCTTTCTATAACCGTCCTGCATAAACTCGGCCAGTTCTTCGGATTGTGGGCATCGTGAACTCTGCCCTCACGTCCAGTACAGGGATAAGATTTTTACAAATGAAAAAAGCCGTCAGAATTTTATCCGGATAGTTCCCGGGTTGCAGGTTTTCTTATTCGGATATGCAGATCAGGAATCTGCACATATCAGGACGCATTGCTGTGCACATGGTCGTGCTCTTTTGAGTGGACATGAAGGTGCTCGTGGAGAAGTTTGCCATGGCGGTGCATGTGCTGGTGGATGAGGTTTGCAGATATCAGCAAGTCCAGATTTCCCATAACGCTTGCGCAGTCAGAATCCACTTTTATGGTATGATCTTCCCCGACGACAATGGCACGGGTGCTGATCTGTTCAACGATATCGAGGTCGTGCGTGGCCGTAATAATCGTCTTACCGCATTTCGCGAGATCCTGGATGAGTTCAATCAACCAGATCTGGCTGCGTGGGTCAAGCCCCCCGGTAGGTTCATCGAGAAGCAGGACATCGGGATTTGTTGACAGGATCGATGCGATACAGACCTTCTTTTTTTCACCACCGCTCAGCATGTGGGGCGCCCGGTCCCGGAGGTTTTCGATCCCCAGCATCGCGATAACCTCTTCTGTCCTCTTTAACACTTCATCGGGAGGCAGGTCGAGCTGGAGCGGACCAAAAGCAATCTCGTCAAAGACCGTTGAAGAGAAGAGCTGGATGTCCGGGTTCTGGAACAGGAAACCCACTTTTTTCCGGAAGAAACGGTTAAATTCATTGTCCTCAAGAGTATCGAATACTTCTTCTTTTACCGGGATTCCAAATGCATAAAACTCTCCCGAGGTGGGGTAACTCAGTGCATTCAGGATCGCAAGAAGCGTCGATTTGCCGCTTCCGTTCGCCCCGAGAATGGCAACCTGCTCACCTTCATGGAATGATGCGGTCACTCCTTTGAGCGCTTCAAACCTTTTCAGGTAGGTATAGGATACGTCACGCAGATCGAAGATTGGTTCCATTGTTTATCCCGCATATCTGTTTTAAATCCGTATCAGGTTCTGGGATGCAAGCATCAGGAAGATACTGAGCGCAATCACGCTCACGCACGCCACATAATCGCGCCGGTGTAATGCATACCGGTGCATGATCTTGATGTCCCCGTTGAATCCCCGCGAGACCATGGCCCCGTGTACCTTCTCGCTCATGTTCAGTGCCTTTATTAGGGTATAACCGACACGGCTTCCAACCCATTTCTGTTCTTCGACCAAAGGCAGGGTTTTGAGGGCCCTGCTTTTTTTTGCCGTGTAAAAATCCCTGACCATAGCGGTAAAGAGGAAGATATACCGGTAGCACATGTCCATGGTAAGGACATAGACCTTTGGCACTTTGAGCGATCGCAGGGATTTGAAGAGCTGATCCCGGGGTGTTGTGAGGAACAGGAGGACAGCCGCTGAGACACAGGTTGCAACCCGCAGGACAAAGAGGATTGCCATCATCACACCTTGCCGGGTGATGGTAATGACAGACGGCAGCGAAAACGGGCCAAGGTGTGCGTTTTGGCCCAGCGTTGCAAGGGTGACCAGCGCATCGCCGGGCATAAAAACGTTAAAGAGGATCGGGATCATGATAATTCCCGCAAAAATCGGGATAAACACCCAGACACGCTTGAGGAAGAACCCAAGTTCTATCCTGCTAGCCCAGGCAAAGACGAGCGTCAGCACGTACACGATTGCGAGGAGCCGGATGTCCCGGGTCATTGCCACGGCAAAGATGAGGACTACCATCGAGACCAGTTTAATGCGGGGATCCAAGCTCTGCAACAGGCCTTTACGCTGCGCGATGCTGTCATTTACCAGGCACTCTTCAAAAAACGTAAAGATGTCAGAGATCGCCTTCTGGACAAACCCTTTTTTTTTTCCGATGCTGGCCGTACAGCAGGCGCAGGGGCCGGTTTCGATCTTTTGCATCCACTCGGGTATCATGGGATTTCCATTCCTGTAGTCCCCGGATTTCTTTCCCAAAAATCAGGAAGGATCAGGGAATGCCCACAAGACGTTGTTACGATTATAATGTATAGTGATACCTAGTAGTTAAAAAGCATTGGTATTTTCGATTGTATTTGATCAATTTATACAATTGTAGCGAAAAGAGTGCATTGACAAGAGAGACTGTAAGACACGTTCCAGCCATTTAATCCCATGATCATCCCCCCGACCAAGGGAAGAGCCGGATTATTTACACGCATCCAGTACGTTTACAACTGAAAATGGCAGATCGATTTCCTTAATAGGGTTTATCTGAGGTTATTTCAAGGAGCCGTGGGTTATCCGGAAAAAGGTTCGGGGGACTCGTTTGAACTATCGTAAAGTACTTATACAGAACAACACCAGTTCCCTGTGGTGAAACCCATGAAGATCAGTGCACGGAACATTTTGAAAGGCACAGTAAAAGCGATCACGCCCGGCAGCGTCAACTCCGAGGTTGTCATTGAGCTCCCCGGGGGCCAGGAGATCACCTCCATCATTACTAAGAAATCCGTTGCCACTCTTGGCCTTGCGGCAGGCAAGCAGGCATATGCTGTAATCAAGTCCAGCGAAGTCATGATCGCTATTGACTAAAAAACCTTCTTCTTTTTTAAACGAATATCCCTGCACTGGAGGTTATGGCTATCTCCTGAAGCGGGATTCCTGAGAAAAAGTGCCGGATGTAATTTTAAGAGAGAATGCTTCATGAACGCAAAGGAGACTTACGGTCTTGCAAGAGCCAGACATATGCGATTGGATCATCCATGACGATGGTACCTTCTTTTGCCCTCCTCATCCCGTATTTTACATCGGTTCAAGGATATGGTAACAATTTGTACTTAGTATTATTTAAAAGTTAAAAGGAAAATATTATATTCCCTGGTGTCCAATAGAGATGATGTCCCTTGGAGGAAGCACGCAGCCAAAGGACACATGCACACAGACACAAGAACAATAGAAAATATCAGCAGATTCGTTGACACAATAAGCACGACACCGGGTTACCGCACCGTATTATTATGATTAACCTCATGAGCACCATCCTCCAAGCGGTCCGGTGTCAGCCATCTGCTGGACGAGAACGATCCCCGTTACGCGTTTTTAAAATTAAGTTGAGTGTCCCTGTGTAGTTCTTTGCCTGCCCAGGAATCCCGGAACAGATCGCTCATAACACTTCCCTATGGATTTTCTGCTTAGTACCGCCGATCAGATATTCTTGAAAACCAGTACCGGGTGTGGAACCATCATTGATCCGGCAGGATACAATCACACCAGAGCTGGAGCACACCGTTCACAAAAAAGATGCGAGAAAAATAATGAAAACTGCCTCGTCCCTATGCCATGTGCGGCGCGGATGCAGAGGTTGCGGCTCCTGTTGCAACAGGTGCTTCCGTCTGAGGGTACTGCTTTACGTTCTTCTTCTTTGTGAGCCAGACCAGTCTTTCGTCCACAAACCCGAACGAGTCCATGAAGAGCACACGGATATCTCCTGGAAGCGCGGTGACATCCGCCCCCTTTGGGACAAGCAGGCACTTTCCGGTCAGTCTCTTTCCCTTCATCGTACCAACCAGATGCTCGAGCGGGAAGAGAGTAGGTGCGAGCTCATAAGAGACCGCAAGGGGAATGATTTGTTTCTTCCCCCGGCTTTCGCGGGACAGGACAAAGGTCATGGCGCCGGGAACAGGCGATGGCTCCTGCCGGCACTCCCAGCCCTCGCATTCCCGAAAATGCGTACGGATCTCTTTTGCGGCAAACGTCTGCATGATATCAGTTGCAACACCCATAACAATCATTTTTTCGTTGTCTTTGCAAGGTTATAAGTTTTGTTAAAATAATTTATTTTTTAGAGAACTTAATTAAAAACACTAAACGCACTCTAAAAAATTTCATGACCAATTGATGGGATCCTGCACATGTTCGCAAACGGGTTCCCTTCAGCAGAGGGGGGAGAGAAAAGGGGAGTTCTGTCTTTTTCGTTATTTGGGAAAGGCCGGGTCCGATATCGCACGAATACACAACTGATGCAGTTTCCGCACAAATCAACCAGATTGGGAAACGCTGTTGTCCGAACTGAGGGTAGAAATCAAACGGTCCTTCAGAAAGTCAATTTGAACCTCCGTCTGTTCTGTGCGGGAGGTCAAGAGGGTGTACGACCCACAACATGGTCTTACGAAGTATTACCCGATCACACATTTTTTTAAAAAAGTTAAAAAAGTAGCAGCTATGATATTCACATACCTGATTGTATGACCCTTGAAAACGATCTCTCCCGCATTGGGATATCCCTCCCCAAAAACCTGCTCGACCGGTTTGATGAAATTATCAACGCCCGGGGATATTCCTCCCGGTCGGAAGGCATCCGCGATGCTATCCGCACGTACATCACTTACTACAAGTGGATGGCCGATGTCAAAGGAGAGCGTGAGGGTGTGATTACGATGGTCTACGATCACGACCAGCGCGGGCTTCTCACCACCATCACCGACGTCCAGCACGAGTTCCATGAGATCATCAAGGCCTCTCTCCACTCGCACGTAACCCACAACCGGTGCCTGGAAGTGATTCTGGTGCACGGTGACGGTTCACAGCTCAAGGCACTTGCCGAGCGGCTGATGTCCCAGAAAGGGGTCGAATCGGTGAAATTGACTACGATCCAGATCGAAGATTAGGGCATTGTCCATCCCCTCTTTTTAGCCTATAAAAAATTTCGGAATATATCAGCTCATTTCTGTACAGCATGCAGAATGCCCATCACGCCAAGGGTAGAATATACCGGGGAGCGGTCGATGGAAAACGTGTACCGGTCCCCGATATAGTCCAGTAGTGCGGGATTTGGCGGCGGGCTGATGGGCGGGATATGCAGCTCCATCTCTATCCGCCGGATCCCGTCCATGTCTCGGGGTCGGATCAGCCACTCTGCTCCCTCGGCATCACATTTCAGGAAATCGCAGCCGCCGGCCATCTCAACAAGTGTTTTGAGGGAGTACGTGGGTGAGATCACCCGGCAGTCATCCCACGTGATCTCCGCTGGCGCCCCGGTCCCAAGTGCCCCCCGGATCACGGTGATGTCTGCATGGTTGAGGGCAATGTTCTCTGCGAGGAGGTCAGGTGTCACCGGTTCGACTGCGGTCACATGCCGGGAGAGGCGGCCGGCCCGGAGGCAGAATGCCCCGACATTTGCCCCGATATCGAGGACATGATCCTCTTTTTCAAGATCCGCGAACTGGTATTCGGGCACATCAAGGATCTGCCGGTACGGCGTGGTACGCTTATGGAACCGAAGATCTTCGCGGCAGACAATGCCGGACGGTGAATGGCCTGATTCCCGTTCCCTCACACACAACCTCCCCGCGGGTGTCCCATCAAAGATACCAGGGTGTTTATCCGTATTGAAGGATTGGCCCGGGATTATATCCCGGGGTATCATCGCCCCGAACAGGATCGTGAAGCACGCCGCACAAGGGATTTTACATGGTCGCTGCGTACCGTGATCTGTCCATGAGCCTCTTAAACGATCTCGACGGAACGATCCCTGCTGACAAGATTCGGGGATTTTCCGGCCGGTTCGATGTAATCGGCGATATCGCGATCGTCGCCCTTCCATCCACCCTCCGGAATTACGAGCAGGTTATCGCGGGTGCAATTCTGGAGCGCCGGCACGGGATCCGGACGGTGATCAAAAAGAGTGCTGATGTGGCCGGCGATTTCCGAACCGCGACATACACTATCATTGCCGGTACCGGCACATTGACCACACACCACGAGAACGGGTTCTCCTATCGCCTCGATCTGAACACGTGTTTTTTTACTCCCCGCCTTGCACATGAGCGTATGAGGGTGACCGGTCAGGTATCAGTCGGGGAACGGGTACTTGTCCCATTCTCCGGGGTGGGCCCGTTTGTCATTCCAACCGCCGCCCGGGGTGCAGCCGTTGTGGCCATCGAGCAGAACCCGGGTGCCTGCCGGTGGCTGGAGGAGAATGTAAGGAAAAACCGGGTCTCTGACCGGGTGACGGTCATCATGGGAGATGCATTCAATCCCGATCTTATGCCCGACGGACCGTTTGACCGGGCGATCGTCCCGACACCCTATGGCAGGGACGAGATCCTTGATCTTATCACCTCACGAATCAGGCACGGAGGGACACTCCATTTATATACCTTCAAAAACCGGGTACAGAGCGAAATGCTCGAACACGAATTCGAAAAAACGGGATACCAAGTGCTCGCGCGGCGCCGGTGCGGAAACGTGGCACCCTTTGTGAGCCGGTGGGCATTCGATCTTCTGCGCCGGTAATTCCCTGAGTGGGATCAGGAAAGTGATCGATCAGTACCCTTTGAACACTTCATAGATCGCGGAGAAATCCTGGTCATCGATGCCTCTTGACCGTACGATGGCAAAGAGCTCTTTTACGGTGCTCCCCACAAAGAGGGGTTTGTTAAGTGTGCGGCAGAGATCCTGGAGGTAATGGAGATCCTTGTAGATGAGCGCGGAGGAGAAATGCGCCGAGAACTCCTCGTTTTTAAGTTTATCCTTCTTAGCCGCAAGCACCATCGAGTTGCCGGCGCCCGCTAGAAGGATGTCGATCACCTCGCTCCGGTCGATACCTACCGCCTCGCCCAATGCAACCGCCTCTGCGCAGGTTGCCATGAACGATCCAAGGACCAGGTTGTTGACCAGCTTCATTTTTGTCGCAAGCGCCGGTTCGGCGAGATAGAATAAGGTCGATCCCATCAGGGAGAGGAGGGGCCGAACGGATTCGTAGGCTGCCTTATCCCCGCTTACAAGGATCGTGAGTTTTCCCTGCGATGCGGGTATCACGCTTCCGAGCACCGGGCACTCGAGGTAGGTTGCGCCATGCTCACGGGCCCGGGCATAAAACTCACCCACCCGGCCGAAGTGGTTAGTCGTAGTGTCGATAATGACCTTCCCTGCACACGGGCCGGAGAGGAGACCCTCCGGCCCGGTGAGGATTGCTTCGACTGCGTCGCTGTCAAAGAGATTGATAATGACGATGTCGACACTCGCCGCGAGGTCTTTGGGGGAAGCAGCGATCGGGACCCCGAGATCGACGGCTTTTGCCGGCGTCCGGTTCCACACGGTCAGGGAGACGCCATGGTCAATAAGGCGGCGAGCGATCGTGTGGCCCAGGTGTCCAAGGCCAATAAAACCGACGTCCACTGTTGGTTTCATGGAATATTCACGGGAAATGCTTGATCGAGAAAATTCATTAAGATATCACCCGGGTGGCTGCACCGGTTGCCAAGGGAGCCAGCCACCGGAAAAAAAGGGGAAAATACTCCTTGTTTTGCGCTATAGCGCTGTGAAATAAAAAATTAAGAGAACCTAATCGGCCCTCAGGGCATCAATCGGATCCATGTTCGAGGCCGCCCACGCGGGGTACATCCCGGATCCCACGCAGACTACCACGCCGATGATCATACCATACGGGATGTAGATCAGGCTGTCCGGGGTGAAGAAGTACTGGGTGGTGCCGATCATGGCGCTCACCACCGAGTACCCTATAATAAAGCTCATGATTCCACCCACCACCGCACCGATGAGGCCCAGTATGAGCGCCTCGTACAGGAACATCCTGCGTACTTCGCCTTTCTCCGTCCCAATTGAGAGGAGGATACCAATCTCCTGCACCCTTTCTTTGACCGACATCATCATGACGTTGAAGATACTCACCGCGGCGACCACGAGCGAGATCCCGCCAATGGCCATGATGAACGTAGTGATTGTGCCGAGCGTGCTTGAAATGGTCGACAACCGGGAACTGGCATCGGATATCCTCACCACATCGCTGTCCCTATTGACCTTTGCATTAATTGCCGCCTCGGTCTGGTTAATCGTATCGACATCAGCGAGAATTACGTTGACCTGATCGTACTGGTCCAGGCCACCAAAGGTGTTTGTATACCAGGTATCGTCAACCACGATACCGTTATCCACGTTGACACCATCGGCTGCAATGCCCCGTGCCTGGAGGATGCCGGCAACCCGGACCACCGGCCGCGCGATGGTGGCACATTTCTGCCCGATCTGTATCGTACTTCCGACAACAAGGTTGAAGTTGCTTGCAATGGTCGCACCTACAAGTACGTCGCCACCCCGTATATTCGAACCCTGGGCAATGGTGAGGAACTTGGGAACATCGCTTGGATTCAGCCCATAGATCGTTCCACGGCCATTCAGGTCACCGACAGTAAAATCGGTACTCGTATGGTGGATCGTAACAACATCGTTCTGTCCTACAGACCCTTTGATATCGTTGAGTGTGCTCTCATCAATAGTACTTGAAACGGGGGCGGCCCCGAGACCGGTGCTCACTTTCACCACATCAGAAGTGAGCATAATCGTATTGACATCTGCCGAGAGTTGGTCCTTTACCGAGAGCTGCATGTTGGTCCCCAGCATCCCCATGGAGGAGATGGCGACAACCCCGATCACGATACCGATGGAGGCAAGAAGGGAGCGCAGGAAGTTCAGCCTGACACTCCTGACCGAGAGATCAAAGAAAATGTCCCTCATGATTCCACGACCCTTCCATCTGCAAGCCGGATCGTCCGCTGGGCATACTCTGCGATATTCGGGTCGTGCGTCACAATGATGACCGTCTTTCCCTTCCGGTGAAGGTCGCAGAGGATCTGCATGATCTGGAGACCGGTCTTGCTGTCGAGATTGCCGGTGGGCTCATCGCAGAGAAGGATCTTTGGATCGTTGACCAGTGCCCGTGCAATGGCTACACGCTGCTGCTGCCCCCCGGAAAGCTGGTTGGGCCGGTGGGCACCCATATCGGGATCGATGCCCACCGCCTGGAGATAGTCAGCAGCCCGTCCTGTCGTATCCCTCTTTTTGTACTTGAGGATGAGCGGGTACTCCACGTTCTCGTATGCAGAAAGAAGGGGGATGAGGTAAAATTTCTGGAAGACATACCCGATTATGTCCCGGCGCATATGGGTTCGTTCGAGGCTTGACATCTTTGCCACATTTTCACCGGCGATATAAAGTTCCCCGGAGGTCGGAACATCGAGGATACCCAGCTGGTTCATCATCGTTGATTTGCCAGACCCGGACGGCCCCATGATCGCCACAAATTCTCCCTCCGCAATATCGAGTGATACGTGATCGAGCGCAGTAAAGTCACCACTCTCCAGATGGTACGTTTTTGTGACCTCAGTAAGCCGGATAAGTGGCATATCGCTCATGTGCGACACCTGGTCACTGCTTCCTGAATTTGCCAAGGATCCATTTCCTCTTTACGTAGAGCACAATTGCCGCGATAAGAACGATCGCACCGATAATGACCGGGTAGAACGAACTCAGGCCGCCGCCGCGTCCGCCACCAATGCCAAACAAGCCACCGCCGCGGGCTCCTGCATAACCCCCTGCCGAACCAGCAGTCACACCAGTCGCTCCTGTGGTACCAGAACTGGATCCACCAAGGAATCCACCACTGCTCCGCGAGCCGGCTTCTAACGCACTTGCAAGGGACCGCAGATCGAAGGTCTGAACAGTTGTCAGCGTGTTACCACTGTCATCCTCCCACTGGGTCTTTATCGGGACTGCCGATAGATCCGAACTGGTGAAGGTCAGGGTAAAACTGGAAAAGTCATTGGCCGTGAGAGATCCTACTGCATAGCTTGCATACGGCTGAACTGCCTGGGCCGGAGATTCAACAGATAACAGTACACCGTTTGCATCAGCTATCCCTTCGTTGGTCACATCGCCGCTCAGCGAGTATGCTCCGTCGGAAGTGGTAAGTGCAAGATCGTTGATAACGGGAACTGCTTCATTTATACCCTGGCCTATGTTGAGCGGCAGGACAAGGGTATCCGAATGCGGGTTCATGACCCCGTTGTAGTAATTGATAGTAAAGGTGACATTGCCGGCCTGGTGAGGGGTAATAGAAAACGGCACATCCTGGGCGCTTCCACCGGAAATGGTGCCAACAAAGACCTGTTGCGGGTTGATCGAAATACCCGGGCCCGACGCGGTAATCATGGTGTTGTTGATTTGGCCCGCACGGGGATTGGTGATTTGAAGGGTAACGTTATCTGTTTCGTTGATGGCAAAATTTTGCGGTTCCTGCGAGATTACTTCCTGGATTGGCGTTGAACTGACCTGAACCTCAATGGGATAGATGATGCTCTGGGAATTTGTTGACGCCACGGAAAAGACAGGATAATATATTCCGTCCGGGGGTTTTGCTACAACCAGGAACGTATAGGTCATGGTATTCCCGGGTCCGAGATAGGTCAGGACCTGGTAGGGGTTCTGGGTTTCATCCGGGATGTAGACGTTCTGGGAGTCGAGAATATCTGCATGTTCAAATGGTACATCCTGAGACCCGGTATTGGTCAGCTGAACCGTGATCGTTCCCGTTTCACCGGGATAGAATTCCTGCGGATCGACGGAAACAGAACTCACATAGACCTGCGAAAGGGCCTGTTCGGCCGATACAGTCGCAGCACTTGTTGGGACTGGCGTTGTAGTGGATGTAGCACTCGCAACGCCAGCCATCAGACAAATCATCAGTATTCCGATGAGAGCGATATGAATCTTCATGGTAACTCCATTTTTCTGGTTAAGTGACCCCGCATGACCGGGAATGGTACAGCTAAGATATACCCACAGGTCATTTAAGATTGTGCCATACCCGGTCTGGGTTCCACAATGTAATGTATGTTTTACTTATTGTCATTTGTTTGATACTGAAAGTTATAAAAGCATTGCTCACGGGGCAATCCGGAGGCCGAATGCCACGACGGGAAAAAATACCGGATGCCACGCGTACGTGAAAAAAAGGTACTGACGCGCACCAGACGGGGATCAGATCAGGTGACTGAGCGTACCGGCCGATAACGCCAGGATTGAAAAAGCGACGAGCGCTACATAGTAGATGATCGGCGTTTTCATGAGGGTAACCTGCGGGAATCGTATATAAGATATATGAGAGGTGAAATCTCACCACAGTAAATGTAATCTAAATTAGACATTTTGTAATTTATACTTTATTATCCCGGTATCTGACCATCAGTTTCCCCACCGGTGAAAATCGGGAGGCTGGAAGTACCAGTATATCAGGGATGAACGGATTGGCCCGGTGATATTACCACACGCCCGATCAAACACATGAAAGAGGCGCTGTAACGGATAATGAACCAGGAACACACGTTCCGTCATCCAAGAGCGGGAGTGATCGGGGAAAGATTAAAAAAACAGGAGGGTACCGGAGGGATCATGATGATGGCGACGTCCAAAACCGGGTGAGTTACGTCTTATCAATCTATGTCGATGGTCCGCACACCCTCTTCGTAGGTAAACACATCTTCGACGTTCACCTTGAAGTAGCGCGCAATCCTGAAGGCAAGATCCAGAGACGGCACGTACTTCCCTTTCTCTATGGCAAGGATGGTTTGCCGGGTCACCCCGATCGCCAGAGCAAGATCCTCCTGTGTGAGATCCTGCATCGCCCGGTACACCTTGATCTTATTCTTCATCGGTCTCCCATTCCCCATACTTTCGCGCATAATAGACCCTGAACCCGACATACAGGAAGATCATCAGGCAGAGCAACACCAGCTGGATATACCCAATCATTCTCAGGGGCATAACCACCGTAGGCACAGTATCGGGCCCGCGTTCCAGCCAGAACGCACGGGAAAGACGGTGTATATCGAGCAGGTCCATAACGGCCATGATAGAAAATGCGCAGAAACAGACCCAGAAAACCTGGAGCGTCCGCATGGCCGCTTTCTCGGTGATCCGGGCACTCCGTTCATCCTCGACAAAATCATCTACTTTGCGATAAGCGAGATAGAGAAGAATAATCCCGACCACAAAGGCGATCGTGAAAAACAACGGGGTAAAATTTTCTACTGAGTACCAGAAGATCGCAAGCAGTGCAACTGCGACCACCCCGATCATCAGATAGAAGATATTTTTTTTCATGGTATTCCTATTCTATGCATTTTACACGTACCGTGATATAAATATCGGCATTCTTCCACTGAAATCGGCAGATCCGGGCACATTTGGGCTGATTCGGAGGGGTAAAAAGGTTCTTATCGACAGATTTACCATGGATTTTATGGATAATAAGATCTCCACTTCCGGCATTCTGCGGTTTGCAGCTGCGGTCATCCTTGGTATTATCGTTGGGTTCATTCTCTTTTTGATCGTAGCACTGTTTATCGGCATGTTCAATAACTGGATGGGTATGGATATCCCTGTCGGGACGGATGTTGCAGAGAATCTCATCAGCGCTGTCCTGCTCGTCATCTTTGTCGTCGGATCTGTCGCGGGTTTCTGCTGGAAGGTCTGGACCACCCCGCCAACAGAAGAGGAAGAAGAGACTCCGGCTCCGTAAAACGTGTCCGGCCCATCTTTTTGGCCCCCTGCAAATGGCAGCGGGGAGGGGTCCCACAATCCCTGGTATACAGGGAGAGAGGTTGGAATTCAGCATTTCTTTAACCGGACATGCAGTACTTCTGGAATCTCCCGCCATCCATTCCACTCAAATGCCCGCTGGAAGGGCATATCATCAAAGGAATTGCCGGGATTTAAGGTGCCCCCAGCACCCGGATCACCACGAGCGTGATATCATCTGACGGGGAAATGGGGCCGGTGAATGCCCGGATCTCCGCTATAATCCGCTCCCTCACCACACTTGCCGGAAGGGTACGGCACTCCTGGACGATACGGATCAGCCGGTCTTCCCCAAATGCGGCATACCGGGCATCGAATGCTTCCGTTACGCCGTCGGTATACATAATCACGAGGTCTCCGGGTCTGAGCTGCACGTGCTCCGGTATGCTCTCCATCTCCGGAAGGACACCCATCGCCACCCCGCCCTCCCTCATGAAGAGTTTGTCCCCGGTCTCACCCCGCACGATAAGCGGCGGGTTGTGACCGGCGTTGATGCAGGTCATGGTCAGGCATACCGGATCGAGGAGCGCCACAAAGACCGTGACAAACATGCTGGACGGCGCATTCTGCGTGATCACGTGGTTTGCAGTACTGAGCGCTTTTGAGAGGTCCGTAGCACCCTCAAGACCAGCCCGGAGCAGCGTCCGGGACATCGCCATAAAGAGTGCGGCGCTGACGCCTTTTCCAGAGACATCGGCAATCACAAACGCCCATTTTCCATCGCCGGCAGGGATAATATCATAAAAGTCCCCGCCCACTTCCATAGCCGGGATCATCACGGCAGAGATGTCAACGCCGGGGATTTCCGGCATTTTTTCGGGTAGGAAGCTGGTCTGGATGGACCGTGCAATTTCCAGTTCCTTTGAGTAGCGCTCCTTTTCAGCAGTTGTCCTTCTGAGATTTTCGATATTCTCCCTGAGCGCTTCGGCCATGGAATTAAACGAACGGGCAAGGTCTTCAAATTCGTCTCCCGACCGGATCTCCACCCGGAAATCCAGGTCTCCCTCTCCGAGTGCTTCCGCTCCCTTTTTGAGCTGTTCGACCGGGCGGGTGATCACCCGGCTGAGCACAACCGAGACCAGGAGCACGAAGAGCAGGATCGCCACGAACAGGATTGCAAAGACCTCCTTGAGCCAATTGGTCTGGGCCGTGATGTGCGTCCCGGTATCCTGAGTAGCGCCCTCGATCCTCCCGGTGAACTCCTGGACCGGCTGCGTGATCTGACTAACCGGCAGGGAAATTGCAAGGCTCCAGTTCATTGACCTGACCGGGGCATAGGCAACGTACATCTCCGTCCCGTTAAACCAGACCTTTCCGATACCGGTTAGACCGGCGGTCATATTTGTGGCAACGGCACGGAGATCGGAGGCATTGCTTGAAAAGGCATTCTCCTTGTTAAACGGCTCGTCCCAGGTTACGTTCCCAACGGACTGCCCGGGACGGCTGATAACATCCCCATCACTGTTGATGAGGACAGCATACGCGTTCCCGCCAAGCGACTTACCGATAAAATTCTCGTTGATGGTTGTTGTTGAGACATCAGAGGCTATAACCCAGTGACCGTAGGAAGGGCTGGGAACAGCCTCAGAACAGGTCATGACCAGACCGTGGTTGTCCGCATCGACATACGGGGCATCCGACCAGACAATATCGTTGTCCGTTTCTGCCTCAACGAACCACTGGCGGGCCCGCGGATCGTATGTTGCAGGGAAGTTTCCCTCCCCGGGATAGAAGAGCATCATTCCCGAATCGGTGGCAATGTAGACGCTGGTAAGATCCCCATCAGAGATATATATTGCTTTGAGGTCATCAGCAAGCCCTTCAAGGGTGCGGGCCTCGTCTGATCCCGGGGTCGCTGTTGCCCCGGGCGCAAAGAAGAGGACCGCCCCGTCCATGCGATTTGAGGGAGGATTGGTCGCCGGGTAGATCGGGGTTACAGGAACTACCGGGGAGTTCCGCTGGAGTTCGGCAGTCTGTGCTGCAAGGATCTTCATTTCCGCGTCAGTGTCTTCAAAAAGTGCGTCCGTGAAATTTGCCTGGTCGGCTGATATGCGGACAAGGTACGCCTCTCCCAGCGAGAGCAGGGCCGCAGAGCTGTCATTGACCACCCCATTACCCAGCGCCTCGCTGCTTCCCTGCGCATAGGATCCGACATTTGTGATCGCAGAGAACGCAAAATAGCCGGTAAGGGCAAGGGCAATGAGGGAGAGCGCCAGAAAGAGGATCAGGATCTTCACCCTGATCGTAAGGGCAATTCTTGGGGGAACGAACGGCTTCATAAGGATACAGCGGGCATGGGAGCAGGTATGGATTCATGAATGTCGTGATCGGTAAAAAGCCCATCTCTTTTTACTCCTGCCAACCGGTCCGGGGCAGCTGCGCAGGCGAACCGGGGGATCACGACACAGTGGTAAAAGGGCGGGTGCCTGGGGCCTGCACCATCATACGTTTACATTCAGCAGGACCCGGATCATAAGGCCAATCACAAAGGAGATTGCCGCAATTCCAAGGCTGATGGCCGCCATCTCGGCAAAGCGTTTCCAGAACGGAAGATCCTTTGCAACAGAGATGTAAAACGTAAAAACAAAAATAACCAGAACTGCGCCCACGAGAGTAAACACAAGCGCCACGTACGGGCTTGCGAGGAGAAGGAAGGGCAGGATCAGCAGGGCGACGGTTACGATATAGGTCATCCCGGTGTAGAATGCAGCCTTCTTCGGGTTCGTGCCGGTCGCTTCATCGGACCGCTGCGAAAGATATTCGGAGGCGGCCATGGAGAGCGACGCGGCAACACCGGTGATTAGGCCGGCAACCGCGATGATCCGGGAGTCCTGGATCGCAAAGGTCAGTCCGGCGAGAGTGCCGGTGAACTCCACGAGCGCATCGTTGAGGCCGAGGACGACGGATCCGACATATTTCAGCCGTTCTTCATCGATAAGGGCAATAAGTTCCCGCTCGTGCTTTGCTTCGTTCGCAAGCATGGCCGGCATCTCAGGGATTGCAGCGAGAAGCGCCCCGTCACCGATCTGCGCTCCCTGCTCCACGCCCTCCATCAGCTTGATCGCAAAGGTCGTCCCGAGCAGGCGGGCGATGAAGTAGTAATACCAGACACGGAGCATATTGGGGGCGATATCACGTCCCGTGTACTGCTTCCAGATGTTGTAATGCTGGACCTCTTCTCCGGCAATCCGGGTCAGGACCCCACGGTTGTGGGAGTCCGGGGTCACCTGTGCGATTCTCTCGTAGATGAGATGTTCGGTGATCTCGTTTCTCTGGAGCGCGGCAATTTTTCTGATTGATTCATCGGTCAGCTGCATTGCATACCTCACCGGCGGCCTTCCGGTCCTGCCACGTACACGGGCATAAGAACATTCTGAAAGGGCAACAGACAGAAACGCCCGCACGTTCTGTTCCCCTTCGTGTACCCGCACCGTGTTGCAGACGTCTTCGTGAACTGTATGAAACAACCGGCGTATAAGCGAATCGACCGGCACCCTCCTCTTCCAGAATGACGGCGCATGACGGGTTATCATTGAGAAGAAGATTCCGGGGGGGAACGATTGCCAGCGGGATCCTGTAAAAAATGGATGATTTCAGGTAAATGAGTCTTACCGGTTCCGAAGTAATTTAGCAGGCCAGGGAATGCATGAAAACTGGTCACGGTTCTTTGTCCAGCTTCCTCCGGATCTCCCGGATACTGATGAGCATCTCCTCAGAGTAGGGGGTGAAGCGATAGCTCATGTTGTTCTCGATCTGCCAGAACCCGATCTTCTCATCGTAGTGCCCGATGATGTAACAGATGAGGATGTAACAGGGCACTGCGAGGGCAATGACCATGGGCAGGGTGAGGCCAAAGTGGATATAGAAAAAGTCCTCGAAAAGCTTGGCATTAGCCGTGATGATACCAAAATTCAGGAGGATCTGGGTCCATGTGGTCCCCCGGGTGTACCGCTGTTTGAATAATGCGAAACTGTAGAGCAGGCCTTTGTGTTCGGTCATAAGGAGATCTTTTCATGGAGAAGGGGAAATGTTTTCTCCATTTCCCACAATTGTCTGGAGACTGCCATCTCCACAATCGCGGGAAAAAAGGATAATGTGGAGTCGCGCTACTCCAGTACCGCGAGCAGGTTTTCGCACTGAGCGTGTGCGGCAATCCCCACGACGCCGGGATGCGGCGTAAAGATCTCCTGGCGAACACGCCGACGCACCTGTTTCTTGGTAAGCCGTACCTGTTCTGCCTGCTCCTCCTCTGTAAGGTTCAGCAGGGAGGACCGGTGGGAGGTGAGCGCAATGTTGAACGCGGCATTCACATCTGCATGGGCGACAAAACCGCAGTGCGGGCATTCGAACCGTTTCCTGCTCCGGCGCCCCATGCTCCCGCACCGGCTGCACCGCTTGGAGGTGTAGGCCGGGTTCACGTAGAGAACGGGGATGCCCTGCTTCTCCGCCATTTTTTCCACGAGGCGCTGGAGCGAGAAGAACGATCCGTTCCCAAACGAGAACTCAATAAAACCACCAGCATCGTGGGAGTGCGAGTAACGGCTGGAGAAGAGTTTTTCAAACTTGATACCCGACCCGAGCGATTCCGCGAAGGATACGATCTGGCGGGAGATTTTGTTGAGTGCTGCCTTGAACGCCTTGCGCTCACGGCTTTTACTTTTTTTTAGTTTCCAGAGTTTTCCTTCCTTGTAGAGTTTCGTGCAGTTTTTGATGGAATTGCTGCGGACATAGTGTACGTTTTTTCCCAGTTTCAGGACTTTCCCGCTGTCCGGTTCAGCGGCAACAGCCGCGTGACCGGTCGTGTTGAGGTCAACACCGATCCAGCGGGCAGGTGCGTGTGTGGTCAAATGAACTTCAATCACCTTTCCCTACCCAAGTTCGCCTGCGGTACAAACTGCCATTACACGATTGCGTGCTGCTCTGGTTTCTTGTCCTCCTCTCTATACTCGTGATTATGCACGCCTTTTTTTTATATCTTGTGGTCAAACGGCCCGGATTTGAAAAACAGATGATAAATCATGCTGAATTATGTATGCGAGGAATATTCTGGGGAATCCCAGGGTTATTATCGTCGTAACAGAGATCTTTCTAAAATACGGTGATCTCCTGTCTGCCCAATAGATCCGGCCGCGAGCCGGTCAACAGGGCGGAGTAGGGGGATTCCACCTTTAAAAAATTGGCCAGGGGTAGTACCCCCTCATGTGCCCGGACAAAGGGGTGGGAGTACGGCTTTTAAAAAATCGGTCGGGGGGGGAGGGGTACCCCCCCTTCCGGATCTGTTCCCCAATATGCCGTTACCCTCTGAAGTCCATAGGAAATGAGGGATGTAAGCGTGGAACCTATAGGAGTACCCCCTCTTCTTTGCTGATGGAGGGGGTACCACCTTTGGCTGAGGGGGAGAGGGTCCCGCCTCATGGGCCGGTTTTTTCCGGAATTCTCAGCTTGTGAGCCGGACAAATTACCTTTGGTTTTAGTTGACGATGATGGGGGCTGTCGCCCCCCTAACCATCATATGCGATGGCTTCTGCCACCCGACAGGGCGCCCCCGCGGCGGGGCAATGACAATAAATCATGCTGGTATTCATCTGCCCCGGAGAGGTCCGGACAGGGAACCCTCGCGCCCCCACAACACACGGTATTTCTGCCGGCAGTCCTCTCTGCCGAAGTAAGCGCAACCCATAACTAACCGTATTTCCACAATTTATGTACCCATGTCTTCATTCATTTCCCATAATCGTGGCCTTTCCTATATCCTGGCCCTTTTCATCTGCCTCCTGCTGGACATTGTCACGTCCGGCATCCTTGCCTTTATTGGCATCTCCCACCTGGCAAATGTAAACCAGGTAATCCATCTCGATGATCTACTCAATCTTGCGATGGCGATCTCCCTGTGTGCGAGCCTCCTTTGTTACCTGTTCGCATCTCAGCATGCATTCAGGCATGCCCTGCTTGCATCTGCCATCATTTCAACCACGAGCATCGTCCTGAACGTTGCAGGGCTCCTGCGAACCATCATCGAACAACAGTTAAACCCGGAACTCCTGCTGGGTGCCGCAGTGATCGTGTACATCTCAACCGTGCTGGTGTTTACGGTCTGGTACTGGATCATGGACAATCATGGCGAGGAAAAAATGGCCGGCGGAAACGTGGTCCCACCGGTGCTTGTCTTTCCCCAGAATACCATGGCATTCCCCGGCTACGAAGGCTGGACACCCGGGTTTATCGATTACCTGTTCCTGTCGTTCCATACCTCAACGACGGTCGGTCCGACAGAGACCCTGGTGCTCTCCCGGACCGGGAAGGTAGTCATGATGTGCCAGGTCTCCATATCGCTTATCGTGCTCATCGCACTCGCGACCCGGGCAATCGGGCTGCTCAGATAATAAAAATCTCTTTTGCCGGGAACACCTGGGATCGATCACGGGCCTGCAAGGAAGCAGTCCCTGATGATCTTTCACCGGAGAATGAGATGACGGATTGCCAGCTCATGCTGATGGAGGTTGTCGTCTCCTTACCCTCCCAGAAGAAGTGTCCGCCACCCCCGACGAGGTGCCTCCGCGGCGCATCAGGGACTGTTGAATAGTACTATTAGTCCCTTGTCCCGCCATGCTTCAGAGGGACCCTGATGAGGGGAGGGCTTACACATTACCGCCCATCCCTCACCCCTTCTATTACACCATCAGAACGTACGCCGCAAGAGAGAGGAAGAACGCCAGAAGCAGCATCGCAAGCGAGAGCGGTGCCACGAAGATCAGCATCGCGTTCACGGTGCTTGCCAGCTGGGAGATCCGGTTGGAGCCAAAGACGACCACGTGCTCGCACTGGGCGGTCGTCGCCGCACACTCGGCCGGTTCGAGATCGTCGATGGCGGCCTGCACGGTGCGCAGAACCGCAGGGAGGAATGTTTCGACCGGTATCTCCATGCCAACCGGGTTCTTGCCGGTGATCGTGTTGACCACGTGCGAATCGGTCGTCATCACTTCCGCTGCATCGACAAGAGTAAGGATCTTCTCAAGCAGGACCTCACGGACACCGGAGGCCATATTGTTGCCGTCGAAGAGCACGTAAGCAGTCTTTTGGCCGCTCGTCTCGACAACTATAACCTGCACGCCGAGATCGCCAAAGCCCTGCTCGCGGGCGTAGGGCAGGTGCTCGCGGGCATAGCCGACCGAGAATGAATGGAGATCAGCGGTGTGGCAGGCCTGCATCGCCAGGATCGCGCCGCGCTGGTATTCGGTTGCCGTCAGGGTCGCCGGCAGCACCGCTGACGAGAGATCGGTCATGCAGTTGTGGGCATCGACAAACGCAACATGCGGGAACCAACGGTGGCCCTCGGCCATGATCGCCATGCCGATGGAGTAATCGAGGTCCTCGGTCATTTGTGGTGACCGGGTCGAGACCATCAGGATGGAATCACCAAACCGCTGAAACAGGATCTGCACGGAACCACACGAGAGCCGGGCGGAACGGGTTGCACTTGGGCCATAGGTACGGTCCTTTTTCGAGCGCTCAATTGCATCGATCACCTTCTCGATCTCGCTTTCGGAGACCAGGTTGAAATCATGCGAGGCGCACCCGTGGGGCACAAGCGTCTCCTCCTCCATATGGTCGTGGATGACCCGGGGCAGGTTGCCGCCCCCGATCTCGCCCATGGGGCCGGGGTGGAGGTTGGGGACGGTAAAGAGCACGGGTTTCTTGTGCGACCGACGGAAAAAGAGGCAGACCTGAGGGACAAAGATCTCTTCCCCGATCTCGCGGAAGAAGTTCTCCATGCCCTTTGAACCGTCCGTCATGTTGGCGATGAATGCATTAACAAACGCGAGTCCCCGTATGTGGAACGCGCGGTACAGCGGGCGCTCGATCAGCCAGATGAGGATCGCAAAGCCGAGACCGAAGACGATGTGGAGAACGATGGCAAAGAACGCCCACTCAGGAGAGAAGAGGATGAAGCCGACGATGACACCCACACCGCTCTGGGTGATCGCCGGCAGGATCATCCGGGGCACGCGGTAATCCGATATCGCTACAAGAACGAAGAGACGCAGGCCAAAGACAAAACCGAGGGAGATCCCGTAGAAGAGCGGGAGGTACCTGATACCTCCGGCAAGGGAGGCAAAGGTGATGATAACGGCAAAGACCGTGCAGGCGAGCGCAAGGAGCGCCGAGCGGTTCCAGGTCATCGTCTTGCCGGAATACTCGATGATCGGTTTTGTGAAAAGAAACGCGGCAATCGCCGGGATGGTAAAGGCAAGCGTGCCCGAGAACGAGAGGTAGCCCCAAGTACGGACACTCGCACCATCGATGACAAGACCGAGGATGATAAGGATGAGAAGCGAGACCGGCCACGAGGGTGCCGTAAAGAGGTACCTGGTAAGCTGCCCGAGTTTGACGTCGCCTGCGATCGCCATCAGGCAAAACCCCCAAGAATCAGTTCGGACCGATCGATACCCCTCCTGATCATCATCTTACCCCCGCGCCGGCATGGGTTCGAGCGTGCCGAAGTTTTTCTGGTACCGTTCGAGCATCTGCGCCCACGTGGGCAGGTGGGTCTGGCAACCGGCATGCTCAACAACATAGGACGCGGTGACGGTCCCGACCTGACAACAGATCAACGGGGCGTAACCCAGGACGTACGCAGAGAGGAACCCGGCCCGATACGAGTCACCTGCGCCGGTCGGGTCGCAGAGCGTGACCGGGACTGCCGGGATGAAGTGCTCCCTGCCTTTTAAATAGAGCATACTTCCATCGCCACTCATGGTAAAGATTGCCATTGTGACCTGGTTTATAAGTGCCTCTTTTGTCACGCCAAGCGTCGTGCACATCTGCTGCACCTCGTGCTGGTTTGCAAAGAGAATGTCGGTGTTTGTGATGATGGATTCGAGCTGCTCTTTTGTGTACCAGAATACGTCCTGCCCCGGATCAAAGGAGACAAATTCGCTCTTCTGCGCCACCCGGCAGTTGAACTCGGGATCGGCAGTCGCCATGTGGACGAGAGGCAGGGCCGGCGCCTCCGCAGTCGCAAACGCTTTCGAGGCGCCCCATTCAAAGAAGGTCATCTGGCTGCCCGCCCCATCGGTGAACATGAACGCGGTCGGCGTATGGGTCCCGGGCACCTCAAAGAACTGCCGGCGGATGCCGAGCCTGTCCATCCATCTCTCGTAATCACTCCCGGGAAAGTCGTCGCCGACGCAGGAGTGGAGCGTAACCGCTTCTCCGAGGGTCGCTATCCCCGCCGCGATATTGGCCGCACCACCGCCGAAAAAGACCTGCCGGTCGGTGATATGGGTTGACTGGTTCGCTTCGGGGAGGTGGTGAACCTTCGAGATATGATCGACCGCTGTGTGGCCGACAACATGGATCATAGCTCCTGCACATCCAGCATTTTTAAGGGAATCTCGTGGAGCGCCTTTCCGATCACCGACTTTGCGATCCGTCCGGCGTGCTCCTTTGACTCGGCCCGGAAGACCTTCATCTCAAGCACAAGACCCACAAGCGCGGTGTCGGCTACCACGATCGCGCTTGAGAGCGGTTGGTCGCAGAACGGGCAGGCAAGCATTCCCGCCTCGACCTCAACAAACTTTGCCGATGGGTTGAGCCGTTTTCCTGCTTCACTGATTGCAATCCCAATCGCATCGTCAAGTGACTTTGCGTCCTTGATGTACCACGCTGATTCAAGTGTCACCAGATAGTCCGGCATAGTTTACACCTCCGAAAAATTCCTGCTCGCGTTACCACGCATCGCGGTGGACATGCTCCCCGATATCCATGCGCCCTGCACGCTGGGCCTGCGGATGGCCATGCCCTGCCGCAAGGATCGCAAGCGGACGTATGTGCGGGGGCAGCCCGAGAACTTCCCTCACGTCATCCTCGTTAAATGCCCCGGTCCAGCAGGTGGCAAGACCGCGGGCATGGGCGGCAAGCATCATGTACGTGCAGGAGATAGTTGCGTCCTGTACCGCATAGAGTATGCCACGTTCGCCGTACTGCGACATCGAGCGTACGTAGTTGGCGCAGACCACAAAGAGGACGGGTGCCTGCCCTACATGTTCCTGCCCGAAGGCCGCGTCCGCAAGCGCGAGCCGCAGGTCGGCATCAGTCACCACCACCACATCCCATGCCTCGAGGTTACCGGCGCTCGGCGCTGTGCCCGCACAGGAAATAATTGCGGCGATCTCATCTTCAGCCAACGGTGTCTCTTCGTATGCCCTCACCGATGACCGGCCCGACAGGAAGTTCGAAAAATCAGAGGAGTCCATGGTCCGAGAGTACCTGCCATGCTTTCTGCGCCGGGGTGGTCGACGCGCTGATGGCCGCGGCAAGCTTCTCTGCGGCCTTGTCCGGCTGGTCGCTCTCGACAAGCGAGATCGCTTCGTTCAAGGCATTTATCGCCAGTTCGAACTCCCTCTCACCTGTGCTCTTTGCAGCAAAGGCCACCTCGCTCCTGACCTGCTCCATGAGGAGAAGAAGCATTTTTCTGCCACCGCTTTTTTGCGTGTCAGGAAAACCGGTAAGCGCCGAGCAGAGCTGGGAGACGACAATCAGTTCGGATTTCGCCCGTTCCCCGAACTGGTAACTTTTCACTGCGGTTGGAAGATCCATACTCACCATAGTCGCTGGAGATAAATGATAATTATGATTCAAACGCTTTGGATAAAAACCAGGGTTCTGCAAAGATTTCCTAAAACCGTTAAAAAATGGCCCTTGTGGGGCAGGATTCTGCCCCGTTCATTCCCCGCTGATCACGGCGGCGGATAGTATAGGTATTACCGCGCAGCCTTTGCCTTTGCGCCCAGCATGGAGACTTTCGCCCGGCGCATACGCCTGCGGATGAGCGGGCTTGCCGTGGACTCATTCATGCCCGAGCCGCCGGACCGGTCGCCGCCGCGCCTTCCACCTCGGCTGCCGCCGCGCCGTGCTCCGCCCCGACCGCCGCGCTGATCTTCGGCTGCCGCCTGGTCAATCTTCTTTAGGTTGATGCTGGACTTGAACCGCTGGTTGGGTCCCGGGCTCTTGCGCTCCCCTTCCTTCTTCGGGACGAGCCGGATCTGGCCCTTGACGCCTTTGACCTGTGACCAGAGGGTTGTACCTGTCTTGCCCATGTGCTAAAACTCCTTATTCAATTCTGCCGTGCGGCAGATAAATGTTGGGGAGGGGCTTGTCCCCATTGCCCCGGAAATAATCTCACGCTTTAGGTTTCTTTGCATCCACGCAGATGTTGTATGCCAGTTGGGGAATCCGGCGCTCGATGAAAGGCTCCACCCGGCGCGCGAGATGGAAAAGAGGATCGACCATATCTATGTGAGCAAACGAGCACCAGCTGATCTTCACATCGCAGAACCCGGCATTGCAGAAGAGCTGGCGCATCTCCTCTTCATCATAGTAGTGTTCGCCGAAATCCTTCATGACCACATGCCGGATCCGGATCTTCTCGCTCACCCGGTAGATGACCGGTATGCCGCTGGTCAGGAGCTTTTTCCCGAGCGTGCATATCGAGATTGCACCTCCGGGCCTCAGCACCCGGTATGCCTCATCAAGCAGGGCCTCGGGGTCGCGCACGTAACTGAAGACAAGGAGACTTGAGATCGCATCGAACGAGTGGTCGCCAAAGGGGATGGACTCACCAGTTGCAAGCACAAAATCGCAGCACCCGCACCTGCCGCGTGCCCGTTCGATCATGTTCCTGCTCAGGTCGATACCAACGGCCGTTCCCCCATGACGGAGATACTTTTCGACAAAAAGGCCGGTGCCGCAGCCGATATCGAGGAGCATCCCGCCCCGGGGGAGGGCGTCCATTACATGGCTGCTGATGCGCGTATGGTACGACCGGCCGCGGGGATAGTCGTAATGGAGATCGTAAACATCGGCAATCTCATCGTAGTGCTGCTGGATCTTCTCCCGTTTTGAAAGGGTCATGAAAAAATCTCCTTTATTTCGGTGGCAAAGGCATCGATCTGGACGTATTCATTGTTCGCGTGCCCGAGCCGGGCGTCTGTGTCGGCAAGAGCAGTTGCAAGGAGCGGGTGGTTGTACTCCCGCCGGGCCACGGCCCGGATCTCAGAGAGGACCTCCCGGCCCGAGAGCCCGTAATCGATCATCAGGGACTCAAGCTGGCGGATACCCCCTTTGAGGTCCCCGGCCTTGATCAGGCAGACAGCCGAGCCGGCAACGGTGCTGGTTTCAGACTGCGAGAGTGTGGCCAGGTTGTTGCACGAACCGGCACCGGACACGACCTGGAGCAGGAGGATTCCCCGGCGCAGGTCTCCCTGCGCGGCCTCGGCGATCAGCTCGAGGTCGTCATCGGTACAGGCAGCCTGCACCCCCAAAATCTCCTGCTCCCGGATCGCGACAAGCCGTTCGACAATCACGCGTGCCGGAAGGGGTGCAAAGAATAGCGGCAGGCAGCGTGAGCTGATCGCCGGGATGATCGCACTCTGGTTGGTAGTAGAAAAGACAAAACGGCAGGTGCGGCTGTACTGTTCCATGATCCGGCGCAGCCCCTGCTGGGCCTCACGGGTGAGGGCGTGCGCATCTTCAAAGACCATCAGTTTGAAATCGGCATCGAGCGGCCGCATCGAGGCATACCACTTCAGGATATACTTGAAGTTCACAATCAGGCTCTGACCTCTCTGGTACAGGTGGGCATACCGCTCATCCTCCTCAAGCAGTTTTTTTCCCTGCGAGAAGAGGTCAGCCGTCTGGAAGACGGAGGTGTTTGCCTCCCAGTTCGCACCATACAGCTGCCCGGCGAAGCACCGTATCGCTGCGCTCTTGCCGGTGCCATGCGGGCCGGCAAGCATCAGGTGCGGAATGGTGCCCGAGGCCGCGCAGGACGACAGGAGTCCGGTGACCCGGTCCTGCCCCACAATATCATCAAGCCGCGCCGGGCGGTAGCGTTCAGTCCAGAGCATGACACAGCCTCGCTGCCATCTCGTCCTGTGCTTCCTTGAGGAAGGTGTGGTTATCCAGAGTCACAATCAAATCGCGGCTCTCTTCATCAGTGAGCGACACGCAGGCTTCGGCGATGAGCGGCAAGGCCCGGGTAACTTCATCCACGATGGTGAGGGTCGCCGTCTTTGCGGTGCGGGAGAGAGGATTGAGATCAATCGCGATCACTTTTTTTCCCAGTGCGACCAGCACGCCGCACCGATCCCCATCTTCGAGCGGGACCAGAACCACATCTGCCGCGTACATCCCCTCGCGCCGGCAGAATGCCCGGTCGTGCGAGAGCGGAAGCAGGCGCTCGGCGGTGCCGGAAAAGACATCGGCTCCTGCGGCCCGGAGCAGGACTTCAATCTGATCCACCCGTTCCGGGGTCCTGTGGAAGAGGTTGACCTCGACAAGCGCACCGCTTGCCTTCTGGAGCAGTGCAATCTCTTTTGCCGCAAGGGCTGCAGTGTTGCCGTTCACCGAGATGACCGGGTGCCGGGCGGTGCGAAGCAGGGCCGCTGCAGTCTTCGCGGCCCGGCAGGCGCTCTCACTGGTCTTTTCTCCGAGCAGGTAATCGAATGCCTCGCCGCGGCCGTGGGAGATGAGACCCTCCCATGAGACGATGCCCGATCGGGCACTCCCGGCAAGATGCTCCCGGGTGACAAGCGATTTATACCGGGGGTGGTCTTTGGGGATCATGCGGCACCCTCAACGATACGTACCCCGGCGTCGGCCATGCCCATCCTGTAGACCTCTCCGAAGTGACGGAGCACATCGCAGGCACGATCACCATAGGCAAATACTCCGTCGCCGAGCATGGTCATCGCAGCAGGGAGACCCTGCCGATCGCATTCGGTAAGTACCCGTTGTACTGCGGGGGTCTCAAGCCCGCTTCCGGCCGAGAATTCCCGGCAACAGGCAAAAAATTCCGTATATGTCCCCGGCTGCCGTTCGGGAAATGCCTCAGCCACCCGTGCCATCTGCGCCGGAGACCCCAGCACATCCGGCGTGTGGATGGGGCCGAAGCTGACGGCACAGACCGGGGCGTCAAGATCGAACCTGCGGAAGATCGTGCCATGGATGCCGGGGCCGGTCCGTACCACGCGCCCGCCACCCTGGCATGCGGCAACATCTCCGAGGCCGGTACGGAAGATGACCTCGGTCTCGTGGGCGAGTTCTGCGATCGCATCTGCACCAAGATCGAGACCCAAAAGCCGGTCGGTGGCTGTGAGCATAGAAAGCAGCGCCGCGGCAGAGAGCCCGAAACCGGCGCTGATGGGGAGACGGCAGATGGTCTCAACAGCAACGGTCACGCCAAGGCGATCAAGCGCAAAAGATAAAGGAGGAGATTCGCGGGATATTTCCCGGGTCGTGCCATCCGGTGACCGGCCCCGCACAACCACAGAAGATTGAGTGGCATGTCTCACGGTGGCGGTCACTCCTTCGCTTATCACGATACCGGCGCCGATGCTCCCCGTTGTTGCCGGATCGCGCCCGTCCACCCTCCGGAAATACCCGGAGATGTGGCCGGGGCAGAACGCTGTCACGGATGCATCAGTCATGGCAGTCTGGTACCTGTCATATCTGTTTGGACGTCCGGCTCTTTTAGGAGTTGTGCTCACGGAGGCTTGCAGGGCGGGCCCGGTCAGGAACTACCGGTCTTTTTCATCCCCGACAGGATCTCCTGCCAGATCCGGGCGGCGATCTCCTCTTTTGTCCCGGAAACAGGGATACCGGTCTTTGCCTTCCCGGCCAGTATGCGGTACGAGCCGGTGGACGTCCCCATGCTCTCTGGGGTGTTGGTCACGACCATCCATGCGCCGCGGTCAAGCAGAGCCTTTGCCTCCGGCAGGGGTGTTCTCCCGATCTTAAATGCAACAACCCGCGTCCCTGCATATCCAAGGGCACGGTCGATCAGTTTCGGGAGCGGGGAAAGTGCGAGCGTGACCGGTTTCCCGCTTGCGATCTTCCCGTCAACCTTTTTCGGGGCAAAATCCGAGATGGCCGCCGCGCTGATGTAGAGATCGGGGTTTCCTTTTTTGAGGTATTTTCCGACGGCTGCACGCATCTCCTCTGCGGTCTCTGCGGTTACATTCTCCACGCAGGGCAGGAGACCATTGTGGACGAGGGTAACATTGGCACCGAGCCGGTATGCTTCGAGAGCGAGCTCCTGCCCCATCCGGCCGCTCGACCGGGTGGTGAGAACCCGCACATCATCCACCGGTTCCCGGCAGGCCCCTCCCGTAATGAGCACAGTTTTCCCGGCCAAGGGTTGGCCAAGAATGGCCCGCTCGCACCGGAGCACGATCTCATCGATGTCGGCGATCTTTGCCTTCTCCTCCTCAATCCTCGGGCCCACGACGCCGACACCCCACGATGCAAGGGTTTCGATGTTTGTTACCACCGCCGGGTGGCGATACATGCTGTGGTGCATCGCGGGCACAATAAGCACCGGTATCCCGCTCCCGAGCGCGGTCGTGGCGAAAGTCGTGACCGGGGTATCGTCTATCCCACACGCGATCTTCCCGAGGGTGTTTGCAGTACAGGGCGCAATGAGCAGGAGGGATGCGCTCCCGCCATCGCCGCAGTGCGTCACATGCTCCACAAGGCCCGAGAGCCGGGTGATCACCTGCCTGCCGCTCGCGTATGTGAGCGCATCGGGATGGATAATCCCCTGAGCTGCTTCGCTCATGACCGGCTGGACACTCGCACCTTTCCTGCGCAGCGCATGGACGAGCTTTACCGTCTCAACAGCCGCGATGCTCCCGGTAACACCGATCACAATCTCTCTTCCGGTAAGGGTCTGTACGGTCACGTGAGAGTCACATCCTGCACGACATGCCATGTGTGCGGGCGGTATTTCTTTACCTTATGTACCTGGATGGAGGCAGAAAAACCTGCGCCTTCAACCAGGTCCCGGATCGCTTCTGCCGCGTCGCCGATGCTGTGCACATGGATAACGCTTCCCGCATTCACATGGGGAAAGACGGCAGGCAGTATGCTGACGGCATCGAAATGCCCCATCACGACCCGGTCATAGGAGCCGGAGAGCGTGGTGCGGCAGTCACCGCAGGACACGTTCACCCGGTCGGTAAGACCGTTCTTTGCAATATTCTGCACCAGGTACGCAAATGCAACAGCGTTGATCTCCATAGCATGAACCTGTGCCCCGCTCCCCGCCATTGGGATGGTGAAGTAGCCGATGCCGGCAAACATGTCCGCTACCCGTTCACCCGCATGGCTCTCGCGGATGAGCCGGGCCATCCGCACCTTCTCGCCGCGGTTGCCTTGTGCGAACATCACCCTGCGGGGATCGAGATGGTAGATATACCCTCCCTCCCGGTGGCATACCTCCCCGACATGGCCGTACATAACCTCAGTTGCCGGGGTCCGGGTTACATCAGTAAGCGACTCGATCCAGAGCACGCCACCCGGGTGCCGGAAACGGACAATACCGTCCACTTCCTGTGCGGTGGGCCGGGTCCCATGGACAACCGCCACATTTCCCAGCATAAAATAGCCGCGACCGGTATACGCGTGGCGTTCCGGGAGATCGCGCTCGAACGAAAACCCCTCCCTGACCGGCACCCATGCGGTCTCACCATTCACGTAGGGGTGCCGGGTCGGATCGACCCATGCTGCATCGCGGACCGCGGCCAGCTGATCCGTCCGGACTGCTCGTGCTCGCATACAAAGACTCGAGGTTTACCTCATCACGATAAAGGTGTCCCCGTCACGGAGCACCTGCACGTTCTCCCCGGCGTTTATTGCCTGCCATGGGCGTTCCGGCACCTCGATTGTCGCACCGGTCGCCGGGTCAAGGAGCCCAAGCATCCCATGGGAGACGTACGCGACGAGAGCCGGCCCGGCATTCCGTGCATTACCAACCATCCTCACGATCTCCTCTTCCTTTACCGCCCTGTTCCTGCCTTCGACCAGGTCAAAGACCCGGATACGGTGGGAGTCTGCCTGCTCAATTTCAGCATAGGTCCGACCGAGTTTCACCACATCGTGCCGCTGGTACCGGGGCAGCCGTACGAGATACGTGATCCTGAAGAGCTGCCGGCCATTCTTTTCCCCCACGAGCTTCGGGTGGGTCGTGTACCTTCCTCCCAGCTGCGCCGTTATTCCCTGCACGATCATAAGGCCGATATGCTGGGATCCCACGGTGATATCAAGGCCATCCCGGTTCTCGGTCATATCCGAGATAAACGAGAGACGTTCACCCCCGGACTGGAGAGATTCCTCGATCTGGGTCGCAATGGCCGCGGCTTTTTGCATCTCAAAGGGACTCAGGTCGCGTTCATCCGCACGTACCTGGACAATCCCCTCATAGTAGCTGCCGGTGATCCGGTTGCACCGGTCGCACTGCTCCCTGTGCCAGGCCAGTTCGACCGTACAGGTCTTCTCCACGGGCTGCCCGTACAGGGTCCCGTTGATCGTGAGCTGCGCCCGGGACCGGTTGGGACTGATTTCGCGGACGGTGACCGCAATCGAGCGTTTCTTCACGTCCGGGTGGAAATGCACCGCGCTCCGTGCCATATCGGGAGCGAGGTCTTCACGCTCCCGGTTCGTGTCGGTCCAGGTGTTCACCTGTTTGGTCGCGCCGCAGCTGGGGCAATGGGTGCTGGTCACCCGGGTATCGCATGCGGCCCACAGCGTATCGGCCGCGCGGCAGCTGTTACAGAGCCCTTCCGTATCCGAAGGTCTGCCGCATTTCGGGCAGAACCGGTCCTTTATCGTTGTCATAACTGGTATATCTGGGCGTGCGGGACACTGCCGATCATAATACAGTCGGCACGGGTGATCAGCCCCATTTTTATGGCCACCGCAACGCTCCGCTCCCCCATGAGGTTGATGTTGCCACCGGTGCGCAGGGCTTCTGTGACCGCCACCTCGTCAACGTGGGTGGTACCATAGAACCCTTCGGAAATGCTGACCTTCAGGTCGCCGTGGGTGAGGGTGGTATTGAGCAGTTCACAATCGCAGACCGCGACCACGTCACCAACTTCAGGTGACCGGTGGACTTTAAGAAACATTGATCAGATCTTTTGCGGGGCCACCAGATAAAAGATGGGAAGATACCCCGATTCTACAGCGTGATGCGGACACCGTAGACTTTCTCGACGGTTTCACCGTGGATCCGGTAGCAGTCCTCTTCGGTGATCGCATCCGATTCAAGGAGCTTTTTTGTGATCCGCGGGACGGATTTTGGGCCGGTCACAGCGCCGGGCCGCGAGTTTTCATCCATAAAATCGCTCTCCAGGGTAAACGGCCGGTGCTCACGTGCCAGGACAGGCACCGCCTCGTGCCGGGCGACAAGCGACGGATGGAGCGGCGTCTCGGGAGAGCCATAGTGCTTAACCACACGCCCGACCGGCATGCCTGCTGCTGCAGCCATGTCCACAACATCGGCGCACGGCCCGCTCTCCGCGTGGATCTGGAGGGCGCACCGGTACCCGGCGGCGAGTTCGAGAGCATGGGCGAGCACCTCGTTCGATGCTGCGAAAACTTCGGTACTTACCTCATAATGAGGCCGCCCGCTTTTGAGCGCCACGGCCTGGCCATCCCTGACGTAGCCCGCGGCGCAGTCAAGCCCGCCTTTCATCACTTCAACCGCGTCTGCAAGGGGCATGCGCTCAGCAAGCCGGGTGATCTCGGCCGGGTGCACCCCAAGGACCGGAAAAACGACAAGACCGGTCTCCCGGATCAACCCGGCAATGCGGAGGGTCTCATCAAAGACCTTCGCGTAATCGGCCCCTGTTACCGGTTCGACCCCAAGCGACCACGAGGGTTTCGAGACAAGGAATATATGCGTCCCTCCGGCATGCAGGAAATCCTTTGCCGCTTCCACCCCGCGCCCATTCACCGGGTCGAAATGGATATGATCATCAGTGATCGGAAAGAGTCGCGATCTCATGGCACTCCAGGACCTTCATGAGGGGGTAACCATTCTCCGGTGCAAGAGCAGCCCGGCAGTACGAAAAGCCCACCCGGGTCACGATCTCCACATCAAACATCAGACCGGAAAGTTCGCTGTACCCGAATACATTCTTTTGCATCAGCGAACGGTCAAGCCTCACCGTGATCTCCTCGACAAATGGCTGGAGGATCACCGCCTTTTCAATCGCTGATTCCACGCTCGCAGCTGATTCCTGCGCAATCGGTGTTCCCACCCACTGGTGGTAGAGCGCCCCGAGCTTGATCCCTGCCTCGAAGATGGCCCGCTCGCGATCGCCTGCCTTGCCGGACTCCCGTTCCTGCCTCACCGATTTTCACCTCATATCAGCTGGATAATGCCCTGCTTTGGCTCCATAGCCTCGCCATGCCGCAGGAGCATCTCGATCCCTTCCCGCACCTTGTCCTGCCCAAAACCTTTGGCGGCGACCGCCTCGATCACCTGCTCGATGGCAGCGCGCCGGCCCTCGCCGCCGATATCCCGGATCGCGTCCTTGATCACCCGGACGATATCGCGCTTTTCCTTGGATATGCCGGTCACCACCTTGTCGATATCGAAGTTGCCGGTCTTTGCATCGTAGGCAATCTGGCGCAGGCAGGCATCCACAATATGGATCACGCGCTCCGCGTCGCCCACCTCGATCTTATCCGAAAGCCGGATCCGGGCACTTGCCTCCGCAAGCCGTACCAGCGCCTCGAGCTGGCGTGCGGTTACCGGCACCGGCTTGTTGGGTTCTGCGATCCCGCGGAGCTTGAGGTAGTAACCGACAAGTGCCTCCTTTGCCTCTGCAGAGAGAATCGGAAAACAGGTGCGCTTGGAGTACGCGACGTATTTCCTGAAAAGTGCAGGTTCGATATCCGGCATGACCGGCTTGAGCTGCTGGTCGATATACTCCTGCGTGACCCCGGGGATCGGTGTTTTTTTATGCTGGGCGATGAGCTCGCCAATGCCGTGCGCCTTGAGGATGTGTTCGGCAATTGCGAGGTCCCGTTTCTGCTCCGGCAGGTCGGTCATAATAAAGATCAGGTCAAAACGCGAGAGGAGCGACGGGGGCATGTTGATCTGGTCGGCGATGTCGCCATACATGTCGAAACGCCCGTACTTCGGGTTTGCCGCCCCGAGAAGGGCGCACCGGGACTTGAGCGTCGCCGTGATCCCGGCCTTTGCGACGCTGATGGACTGCTGCTCCATCGCCTCGTGCAGAGCCGAACGATCTTCCTTCTGCATCTTGTCCATCTCATCGACAGCGGCGACACCCATGTCGGCGAGTACGAGGGCTCCCGCCTCAAGTGTCCAGCGCCCTTCTCCAAACTCATCCTTGACCGCGGTCGCCGTGAGACCGGCGGAGGTCGACGACTGGCCGCTCGTATAGATCGCACGCGGCGAGCACTTTACAACGTAGCGCAACAGCTGGCTTTTCGCTATACCCGGGTCACCTATCAGGAGCACATGGATATCACCCCGCAGATGGGTCCCATCCGGCATCTCCTTCGCAATTCCCCCGAAGAGCTGGAGAGTAATTGCTTCCTTGACATCCTCGTTACCGTAAATCGTGGGGGCGATCGAGTGGATGCACATCCGGTAGATCATCGGGTCGCAGGAGAGTTTCTTGATCTCATCCTCCGCCTGTTCGTCGATCTCGACCTCCTCAAACTCCTTTTCGGCAATCTCGATCGAGTTGCATTCGAGGAAGATGTCAAAGACGGTGCTCTTCTCCCCTCTCACGATCCGCTGCATGGAGCGGAGGATCCCGTTGATCACGACCCGGTCTCCCGGCGCGACCATACCGGTAAGATCGTCAGTCACATCGATATCAAGCGTCTGCGGCTGTTCGCCCCCCCGCAGCCCCTCGGGAGATTCCTGGACCCTGAGTTTCTGGGAATCGACAAAGGTGGAGCGCTTGGGGACGAGATCCAGTTTCTTGAAGGTGCAGCCGTCCGTCGCACAGCCATCCGGTTCGATGAACTTACCGTACTTCTGGGTCTTTTTGGTGAAGTGGCCAGCCGGGCACTTGAAGACCGCCTCCACGATCCGGGGGCGCACCTCGGTGGTCTTCCGGAGAATGCCCTCGACCGAGATAAACCGGTTGATGTCGTCGGACCGGATCTCGCGGATGGCGGTCTTCCTGGGCAGGTTCGTAAACCGGATATTGACACCCTTGGGCTCTTTCCCATCCCGGGTCCGGATCAGCTGGTTGTTCCTGATCGCGTCCCAGACATCCTCGAGCACCGTGCCGGGGTTCTCCAGCAGTTCGTCGGCAAGGGTGATACCGGCTTTGCCAAACCGCTCGATCTGCCGGTAGTCAATGAGAAGGGAGCGCTTATGCGGGTAGAGACGCGAGATCTCGCCGAGCTCCTTCTTGTACCGGCTTTTTAAAAACCGGCCCCAGTCATCAGCCCGGTCTCCCTGGTGCAGTTCGGGTGCCTTCTCCATCGCTGTCCTCACCGCTTCCTTGTGCTCGCAAGAACGAACCGGGCGATCAGCGCCTCCATCTGGATGTCGCTGCTTGCTCCCTCAGAGAGCCGGAAGTCTGTTTCCCCGAGGGCATCGATCAGCTCCACCTTGAGCGATCGCTCCATTTCACGTTTCACGAGCGCCCGGTAGCACTGGTTGATCAGTTCGTTGGGGGCTATTCCCCGTTCGCGCAGCAGCTGCTCGAGCAGGGATTCGGCACCGTCAAAATCACCGGTAAGCGCGAGCGCGAGGAGCTCCTCGATCTCATCCGGCCGGGCATTGGAGGTGATCGCGTACACCATCGGGGCCTCGATTGTTGTGCTGATGATCGCCGCACCCTGCAGGGAGTTTATAGCCTTGCGCATATCGCCCTGCGCGATGTAGACCATAGCATCCATCGCACCGGGCGTCACGGTCAGGTGTTCCTTTGCCGCGATCCTGGCGATCTCCTCTTTTACTGCCTGGGGGGCGAGCGGACGAAACCGGTAGATCGCACACCGGCTCTGGATGGGGTCGATAATCTTAGAAGAGTAGTTACAGGAGAGGATGAACCGGCAGGTCTTTGCATAGCTCTCCATGGTCCTGCGGAGCGCGGCCTGCGCATCGGTGGTGAGCGCATCGGCTTCGTCCAGGAACAGGATCTTAAATGCCGCCTCCCCGGCGGGTCTGGTCCGGGCGAACTCCTTAATCTGGTTGCGCACCACGTCGATCCCGCGCTCGTCGGACGCATTGAGCTCGCGGAAGTTCATCCGCCACGACTCCCCGAAGAATTCCCGGGCCAGGGTGACTGCGGCGGTTGTTTTTCCCACGCCGGCGCTGCCCGTGAAGAGAAGGTGGGGGAGGTTGCCGGACTTAACATAGGATGAGAGCCGTTCGACAATATCGTCCTGGCCGACAATATCGGCGAGCCTGGCTGGCCGGTACTTCTCTATCCAGATGGTGTGGGTCTCATCCATGCGCATCATCCTGTTGGTACTGACTAGATTGTCTTTGGACTATGTGATTTTTCCTGCCTGAAAGGTCCGGTGCATCCGGGGCGTATCTCTCCGGCCCGAAAAAGGTCCTGTGTGCAATCACTAGAATGTCATAATCTTTATCATAAGAGTTTTGAAATTACTTTTCATGTTACCAAGCCGAATTTCTCTTGTTTTTCTCCTGCTTGTGATCCTTATCCTCGCTCCTGCCCATGCAAGCCTGGCAAAGATCGCGTCCGACACACCGGTCTTTCTCGGAGAGAGCAACCTGGATATCTCCTCAGGGTTAAACGGGCATTCAGTGATCGCGTGGTGGCCACCGGGTGCGGACATGAGCCAGAACCCGGCAAAGACCATCACGATTGCCGGTGATGCAAGGTCGTTTTATATCGATCCTGCAGTTTTTACCGGCTATACCGGCACATGGTATACGCATGACACAAAACCGGATATCCCGGTCTTTGTCGTGTACCAACCCCAGATCAACCTCTCAATCTGGGATACGGACACAAATACCGATATAACCGGCCAGTCGGTCCCGATATCCACAAACATTACCTACAGGATCGATACGAACCTGTATATTGCGCTCAACTACACACTACGCCCCAATTATAATCCATCCGACGGATTTTTTACAGTGACACTCACATCCCCCACCGGAACGAACATCCCCCAGATCCTGACGGGAAACATTGGGGATCCGGCAACCCAGATCATCCCGTTTGACAGCGATCCGATGGTGACTGCCACACCCTATATCTGGAATAACGGGCCGGCATGGGACAAGAACGCGAAGGGCGCCGACGGGAATCCCGTGTACCCGGCAGGTACCTATTCCTTTGTGGTGACCGCAGACCTCAACGACATGACCAGCGCCTACACTGGTGCAACAGCTATCGGCAACGTCACAAGCGGGAGCCAGACGGTCACCTTTATTGCCGCCCCCACCCCCACTCCCACACCCACAACCGCTCTGCCAACCCTGACCGCGCCCGCCGGGACGGTGACTACAAACGTCACTGCAACAATCCCGACAGGGCAGGCAACCGCACAGCCAACAGCAACGGTCATCCCTAAAAAGACCACATTCACCCCCCTGCCTGAAGGCATTGCTATCGTGAGCCTCGGTATCGCGGCGTGCGCGATAGCGATGAGACGGAAGTATTAATCATCAAAATCTCCCTTTTTTAACAGATGAGTAAGAACAAAACAAAAAGCCGGAAAATTGAGCCGGAAAAAAAGAAAATCTCACGAAAAACCGTTATTGCAATCGGTATCGTGATAGTTATCTGCATTATCGCCGCGGCCTGTGTCGTTCTCCTGAAGATAGGGCCTCTTTCTCCGGCACCAGCGGGTACTGCAACAGACTCCTTTACCACAGCGGCTGCGTATTATTGCACGAGCGTGGATCTTGCTGAAGCCGGAAATTATAATGAGGCACTTCAGGATGCCAATCTTGCCCTTGCGCAAAATGTGAGTTCGCTGATTCCCATTATCCAGTCGGACCGGGCGGGGATCCTGGTAGAGCTGGGCCGCTACAATGATGCAATTGACGCGGCGGATGTTGCAATTGACGCGCCCGGGAACCTGACTAAGCTGCGGGCCATTGCATATTATAACAAGGCAAACGCCCTACAGGCGCTGGGGAGAAGCTCAGACGCGGACGCGGCGTACGCGAACGCCACAGCACTCGACCCGACCCTGAAACACCCGTAATACAATCTTTTTTGAGTCTTCCCCATTAACTCCACTACAAACCCTCGCTACCCGGGCCGTTTATCACTGCCTATACCTTGAATACCTCTCTTTCGCAAGTACTGATCATAACCATGGAAGGTGCAGCGCGTGTTTTTGCCGGAGATTTTTCAGGCTCGACCCTTGCCGTGCCTGCAGAAGATTCCGGAAGCGCGGCATGGGTGGTGACCCCGGGCGGGGCATGGTGCCGGTCGCTCTATCTCTGTGGTGCGCTTACCGAAGTCACGGAGATCACCGATGTCCTGTACTGCCGGCTTGCAGACCCGACCGGTGCGTTCGATCTTATCGCGGGAAGCCGGAGGGGAGCGGTTGCAGAACAGATCCGCGCAATCCCGGTGCCGTCATTTGTCGCGGTAACGGGAACCGCACAGCTGTATAAAAAAAACGGGGGCTGGTCGGTCTCGGTCAGGCCTGAGTACGTAGAAACCATAGATAAGGCAGGCCGGAACCGCTGGATTATCGCAACCGCAGACATGACACTCGCCCGGCTCGAACGGTTGCTTGCGGCACTGGAAGGGGATACAAACGATGACCGGGTTGCACGGGTCATCCGTCACTACGACCATACCCGGGAACAACTCCGGGCGATGGTCGCTATGATCGACGGTGCACTGGATGGCATCCGCACAAGTCCCGAACCGATGCCCGTCACAGAAACCGACATCAGCGCGATGGTGAAGGAGATCATCCGCGCTGAAAGCGGCCCCCGGGGCGTCTCCGTGCAGGCCGTCATCGAGAAGGCAGGCTCGCAGGGGTACACACAGGCGGAAGTCCTTGCCGCGATCGAGACCCTCATTACCAGCGATGAATGTTACCAGCCCCAGAAAGGATATGTCAAGCCATTATGAGACTTGAATTTATCAGTGACGGCCCGGCGCTCGTGATCGAGAACACCGAGCGCCTGCTCATCGTCGCCGATCTCCATTTCGGGATCGAGGCCGATCTTGCCGCCCATGGTATGCATTTCAGGAGCCATAGCAGGGAACGTCTCGCAAGGCTCATGCAGACCCTGGATGCGACGGAGCCGGACCGGCTTGTCCTTCTTGGGGATGTCAAGCACAGCATCCCCTCGCTCACCCGGCAGGAATGGGCTGAGATCCCGGGGATCCTTGATACGATCCGGAGCCGCATCCCGATCCTTGTCTTCCCGGGAAACCACGACATTGGGATCGAGCGGTTCCTGCAGGAGGGTGAGCTCCAGCCCAAGGAGGGGGCAGTGATCGATGGGGTTGCGTACCTCCACGGCCACACGTACCCGGCCCCGGATCTCGGCGGCCACCTCCTTGTCACCGGCCACCACCACCCCCAAGTGAGCCTGCGCGACCACGTGGGCTGCTCGCTTGTGGCACCGGCCTACCTGCGGGCGGCAGTCGATGCACCGGCGCTCGGCCTTGTGACACCGGAAGGAAAAGGAACTTCCCGGGCCCTTTTCGTGCCCGCCTTCAACGAGATTGCCGGTTACGATATCGTCAGGATCTCCCGTAACCCGTTCTCACCTATCTCGCGGTGCATGAAGCAGGAGGATGCGGAGGTCATCCTTTCCGACGGGACGTATATCGGCCCGCTCTCGATGCTGCTGGATGATGATGACGATGTGGAGGAGAAGACAGGGAGGGGTCGTCATGGCGCTTGAGCTGCTCGGCAACCATGTCCGCGCCTGCATCAAAAAGCGGGGTTTCACCCGGCTTTCCCCTGCGCAGGAACAGGCGATTCCCCTGATCCTGGAAAAGAAAAACCTCGTTCTGATTGCCCCCACCGGCACCGGCAAGACCGAGAGCGCGATGTTCCCGGTCTTTGATGCGCTCCTGAAGATGCCTGCCGGGGGAGGATTTAAGGCAATCTATGTTACTCCCTTGCGCTCTCTTAACCGGGATATCCTCTCCAGGATGGAGTGGTGGTGCCGCGAACTCGGCCTGAGCGTGGGCGTCCGCCACGGGGACACACCCTTGGGCGAGCGCCGGAAGCAGGCACTCTCGCCGCCCGATCTCCTTATCACTACCCCGGAGACGCTCCAGGCACTCTTCATGGGAAAAAGGCTCCGCAAACACCTCGAACACGTGGAGTTTGTCATCATTGATGAGATCCACGAGATGGCTGCAAGCAAGCGGGGGGCCCAGCTCGCTGTCGCCCTCGAACGGCTTGCAGAGTACTCCGGGGAGTTCCAGCGCATAGGGCTCTCAGCCACTGTCGGGAACCCGGAGACGATCGCAACCTTCCTCTGCGGGGCTCGACCCTGTGCAATCGTGCAGGTGCCGGTAGCAAAACAACTGGATATTTCTGTCAGTTTCGTCGGGGACAACTTCAAACACCAGGTACATGCACTCGAACGGGCACTCGAACGGGAGGGCTCGACGCTCGTCTTTGTCAACACCCGGGTGACCGCAGAGGCGCTCGGTCATGCCCTGTATGCCCGGGGGGATGTGGAGGTGCACCACGGTTCGCTCTCAAAAGAGATCCGGATCGATGCCGAGGACCGTTTCAAGAAAGGCGAGATCCGGACCCTTATCTGCACCTCCTCCATGGAGCTCGGGATAGATATCGGCAGGGTCGACCACGTTATCCAGTTCGGCTCCCCCCGGGAGGTCGCCCGGCTGGTGCAGAGGGTGGGGCGGGCCGGCCACCAGCTCAACACCATCTCGCGTGGCACAATCCTCGCCACTGGTTTTGACGACCTGCTGGAGTCACTCGTGATCGCCCGGCGGGCGCAGGCAAACGAGATAGAGCCGGTAGTGCCGGACGCGAACGCGGCTGATGTGCTTGCCAACCAGATCGCTGCAATGGCCGTAGAATACGGAGAGATCGAACGATCCCGGATCCGGACGATCGTAGAGCGCACATCCCTCTTCGCCGGCGCCGGCACGCTCCTTGATGACGTCTGCACCCAGCTTGAGGAGCACCGGCTCATCCGGATCGATGGCAGCCGGCTCATCACCACTGCCCGGGCCCGGCGCTACCTCTCGGGCAACCTTTCTATGATCCATGACGAGCGCAAGATCCCGGTCTTTGACATGGTCTCGCGCCGGACCGTGGGCACGCTTGACGAATCGTTCGTGGTGGGCTGGGTACACACCGGGGCGGTCTTCATCACCAAGGGCCAGCTCTGGCGGGTACTGGAGATAAACGACGGCCGGCTTACGGTCGAACCGGCAAAAAAAGCGATTGGCGAGCTCCCCTCGTGGGAGGGCGAGCAGATCCCGGTCCCGTTTGCGGTTGCCCGAGAGGCCGGAGCTATCCGGCGTGAACGCACCACGGGAAAGTACACCAAAGAAAAAGAGAGCATCGCGTTTGCCAACCACATCCTCTCAGAGATGGAGAAGAACCGGTGCAAGATCCCAACCGACCGGCTCATCACGTTCGAGAATATCGATGATGGTGTGGTCTGCAATGTATGCGCCGGCCACAAGGCAAACGAGGCGCTGGGCCGCGTGCTCTCGATTTTGATCTCAGCACGGTACGGGACAACGGTGGGGATCGAACTGGATGCGTACCGGATCCTGCTGCGCCTGCCCTCCGCGGTCCGGGCCGCCGATGTCCGGGACTTTCTTTTATCTCTCGAACCCGCCTACATGCCCGGCATCCTCAAGCTCGCCCTCAAGCGCACGGCGCTCTTCAAATGGAAACTGGTGCAGATCGCAAAAAAGTTCGGCGCGATCGATCCGGATGCAGACTACGAGAAGATTAGCATCCAGAGGCTGCTCGACTATTTCGACAACACGGTCGTCCAGCGGGAGGCATATCGCGAGCTGCTGTCCGGGTACATGGACGTGGATGCGGCAGCCCATATCGTAAGCCTCATCAAATCCGGCGAGATCGAGGTTGACATCGGCCCCCACTCGATCATCGGTGCCGACGGCATCCTCTCCTCCCGGGACCAGATCCCACCACCAACTGCCGACCAGGCCGTGCTTGCGACCCTGAAACGGAGGCTCGAACAGGACGAGGTCGTACTTGCCTGCATGAACTGCAGGAGCTGGAAGAGCCGCACGGTTGTCGCCCGGGTGCCGGAGGTTCCCCAGTGCCCGAAGTGCGGCGCCCGTCTCATCGCTGCGCTCAAGCCGTACGAGGCGGACTCTTACGCGCTCATTTCAAAGAAGAATAAAACCGAGGATGAGCGGGCTGTCGAGCAGCGCCTTCTTCGGAACGCAAACATCGTGTTGTCAAGCGGGAAAAAAGCGGTGATTGCACTCTCGGCCCGGGGCGTGGGGCCGGAGAACGCGTCACGGATCCTTGCAACCCTTGCGGACGGCGATGCCTTCTACCGGGAGATCCTCAAGGCCGAGCGGAACTTCATCCAGACGCACCGGTACTGGTCGTAGGGGTGCAGGGAAAACGGGAAAACCTTTGGTGAGAGATCATCCTTGCGATTTCTCACAGGTTATCGCGGGGAATTGAGAGGATAAACCAGTGCATCTCTTCCTCCGGATGCCCGTTCCTGCCATCCCGGAGTGGGTTGAGCCGCGGATCCCACACGATTTCCGAAAAACGGAATCGCTGTTTTCCCGAGTACTGGACCCCCGTTATTTTTCGGCCATAATTGCATTCCAAACCCACTTCGAGTGCCACATAACCAGTTCATCCTTCCCATTTTTGCGATGAAAGGAACGCTGCTAAATTGCACGGTTTTTTCCTGGTTAAAACGACCCGTTTCAAAAAATACCTGTTTTTAGGATGAATTTTTTCGGGCGTTGGCACCATTTCCACTGGAACCTTCCGGGCCCGGATCCGGCCCGGGAACTCTTTCGTCGGAGGAGGGATCTACGGAAAGGGTAGGTCCGGTACCTGTCATCCTTACAGGGTGGCAGGTATGCTCTGATGAAAGAAGTACGCGACAGGTTTTCTTTCGTATCTTTAAAGTCATGAGTGTATGTGAGCGGGAGGGAAAGACCCCGGATTATTTTTGAAGTGCGGAAATATCATCCCGGAGATTGTTCACAGGAACGACAATCGCCATCAAATCGGGTTGTGTAGCGCTTTAATTTAAGGATTCAGAAAAAAGAACGCGGTGCAGGTACGGTACCGGCACCGGTATTTACATAATGCTTTCGAGTTTCTGTTCGAGGAAGTCGAGGCCTTTCTTAATATCTTCGAGGTTTTTCCCACCGGTCAGGATAATCTTTCCCGAGGAGAAGAGGAGTGCGACAATCTTCGGGTCCTTGATCCGGTACACGAGACCCGGGAACTGTTCGGGTTCGTACTCGATGTTCTCGAGATTGAGGGTGACAACGACCTTGTTGAGGTTGATGTACTTACCGATATCGTAGGAGCAGACGATATTGGTGACTGCGACCCGGGGCTTGTCCAGCGTCTTAACGCCCGCCTCTTTGAGAGACTTAATGATGATGGCAAGGCCGTCTTTTAACGCCTTGTCGTCGCGGATACCAGTAAGCACAACTTTACCTGAGGAAAAAATCAGGGATGCAATCTTCGGGTTCTCGATACGGTAGACCGCACCGGGGAACCTTTTCGTGTTGAGTTCGCAGCTCTTGATCTTGCTGGACACCTCGTTGAGGTCTATGGACTCCGCGATGACTCCTGAAGCCACGACATTCTCAATTTTCAATGAATCGTACCGTTTGTCAGCCATCCTGTATACTATGCAGTGTGTCGAATCATAATACTAATGGAGAATCTTTATGTCCCTTCTCCCTCCTCTGACGGGAGACAGGCAGCGGGATCGAAAAAGCCGATGATGCAATGACCTCTTCTGAAAAGCCAAAAGACAGATTGAAATGGAAATACCATCAATATTCCGGCATTATCCAGGCTGATTTTTATGGGCGAAGACCAGCACAACATGGAAGATTACGACCAGGCAAAGGAGACATTTACGATCGAGGTTCCCGAGTACTTTAACTTCGGTTTTGACGTTGTCGATGCCTGGGCAAAGAAGGACCGGAACAAACTCGCCATGATCTGGGCAAACCAGCAGGGCGAGGAGAAGAAGTTCAGTTTCCTCGATATGTCCAATCTCTCCAACCAGGCAGCAAACGTCCTTTTGAAGTACGGGATCAACAAGGGTGACCGGGTCCTGATCATGCTCCCCCGGATCCCCGAGTGGTGGATCTTTGTGGTTGCGCTCATCAAGCTGGGCGCTGTCTTCTGCCCCTGCCCGACCATGCTCACCCCCCGGGATATCAAGTACCGGGTGAATAAGGGCAGGTTCCGGATGGTGATCACTGATCTCGAAAATGCCGGCAAGGTGGAGGAGATCTGCAACGAGTGCCCGACCCTTGCCTGCCGGTTTGTGGTGGATGGCGAACTCGAAGGCTGGGCAAGCTGGCCGTACGAGCTCCTCTACCCGGCGCCGGTTTCGCACCATTCCGTGTCCATTCCCGAAGAACACCGCACGAAGAGTTCCGATCCGATGCTGATCTACTTCACCTCAGGCACCGTGGGTGAGCCAAAGATGGTGCTTCACAACCACGGCCATCCACTCGGCCAGATCATCACCGCCCGGTTCTGGCAGGACATCCGGCACAACGACCTCCACTTCACGGTCACCGATACCGGCTGGGCAAAGTGCGGGTGGGGCAAGATCTTCGGGCAATGGATAGAGGGAGCCTGCCTCTTTGTGTTCAACTTTGCCGGGAAATTCAACGCGACTGAGATTCTCCCGCTCCTGGAGACGTACCAGATCACGACTTTCTGCTGCCCGCCCACGATCTACCGGATGCTGATTCTTGCCGATCTCGATAAGTTCGATCTCTCATCCCTCCGGCACTGCACAAGCGCCGGCGAGCCGCTCAACCCCGAGGTGATCCGGGTCTGGAAAGAGGGAACCGGCCTTTCCATCCGGGAAGGCTACGGCCAGAGCGAGACCTGCTGCTGCGTTGCCGAATTCCCGTGCCTGGAAGTACGGCCAGGCTCTATGGGGAAGCCCTCGCCCGGCTGGAACGTGGAGATCCACGATGATGAGGGCCGGCCGGTCGGCATCCGCGAGGAGGGCAGGATCGCGATCTCCTGCACCCCCCCGCCCCCGGGCCTCTTCGTGGAGTACCTCGACAATCCTGAGGAGAACAAAAAATCATTTGTGAATGGCTGGTACTATACAGGCGACAAAGCCTACCGGGACGAGGAGGGGTTCTACTGGTTCGTTGGCCGGGATGACGATGTGATCAAATCATCAGGCTACCGGATCGGGCCCTTTGAGGTGGAGAGCGCACTGCTCGAACACCCGGCGGTGCAGGAAGCCGCAGTTGTCGGTGCACCGGACCGGATCAGGGGCCTGATCGTGAAGGCCTTTGTCGTCTTAAACAAGGGATACGAGCCCTCGGAAACGCTCATCAAAGAGATCAAGGGTTACGTGAAGCGGACGACTGCGCCCTACAAGTACCCCAGAGCTATCGAGTTTGTGACCGAACTCCCCAAAACCCATTCCGGCAAAATCAGGCGGGCCGAGCTCCGCGAGCGGGAACTGCGGAAGTACCGGGAGTTCAGGTAAGCGAAAGAAAGCAGTTCCACCGTAATTTTTTCCATGGTGTAACCATTGCCGATCGAAGAGATCCAGCAAATGCATCGGAAATACCGGTTGCAAAAACCGGTAGCATGATCCGGTGCACCTGAATCCGGCTGGGATATGCACCAGAATTGTCCGGCACGTACCGGAATTACCCTCACGTTATTCAGGAACATCAAATTTTTACCTGGTGCAAAGGAACAACGGGGGTTCCACAAATACCACGGTACAGACACCATGAAATATCGATATCTCATAATCGCAGAGTTTTCCCTTTCGGACGAGAATTGGTGCACCAAAAAAACAAAATACTGATAAACTGCACCAACAAACAGATCTGGTATGGTGCGGTATTCGGTTTCTATGGATGATACCCTCACGGATAATATCGACAAGATCTGTGAACAACGGAAGATCTCACGCTCAGACTGGATCAGCGAAACCTGTTCAGACCGGATCGCGGGTACCAGTGCAGCGTCAGGTATCGGCACCGGTGGTGCAACTTCAGCAGGTGCACCGATTCTCCCGTTCGTCAGCCCGGTATATCCCCCCGACCACCACAATATCGGCGATTACGAAGAGACCTTCCGCAATTTCCGGATCGATGTCCCGGAATACTTTAACTTCGGGTTTGATGTGATCGATGCATGGGCAGACCGCGACCGGAACAAACTCGCCATGATCTGGGTGAACCAGAAAGGCGAGGAGAAAAAATTCACGTTCCGGGAATTAAAGTTGATGTCCAACCAGATCGTGAACATGCTGATCAAGTACGGGCTCAACAAGGGAGAGCGGGCCCTGATCATGCTCCCACGGGTACCGGAATGGTGGACGTTTACCCTTGCCCTGATCAAGCGTGGTGCAGTATACTGCCCGGCCCCCACCATGCTCACCCCAAAAGATCTGAAATACCGTATCAACCTCGCCGATATAAAGATGGTGATCACGAGCTTGGAGCACGCCGACAAGATCGATGCAATCGCAAAGGAATGCCCCTCGCTCACCTGCAAGATGCTGATCGATGGCAAGCGCGACGGCTGGATCAGTTACCCGGTAGAGATGGACTACCCGGCGCCGGTCTCTACAAAGATCGTAAACATACCGGGGGCAAAAAAAACCCGGAGCACCGACCCGCTCGTGATATTCTTTACTTCCGGTACAACCGGGGAGCCCAAGATGGTGCTCCATGACCAGAGTTACCCGCTGGGGCATATCGTCACGGTCCGGTTCTGGCACGATGTCCATTCAAACGACCTTCACTTCACGAACTCCGACACCGGCTGGGCCAAGAGTGCCTGGGGCAAGTTCTACGGACAGTGGATCGAGGGAGCCGCGATCTTTGTCTATGATATCCGCGGGAAATTCAATGCCACCGAGCTCCTCCCACTGATCGAGAAGTATGGCATCACTACCTTCTGCTGTCCGCCGACCATCTACCGGATGCTGATCCTTGCCGACCTCGACAAGTTCGACTTTACCGAGCTCCGGCACTGCGTCAGTGCGGGAGAACCACTCAATCCCGAAGTGATCAAGGCCTGGAAAGACGCAACCGGCCTGACCATCTACGAGGGGTACGGCCAGACAGAGACGGTGCTCTGCGTGGGCACGTTCCCCGGCATGACCCCCAAGTTCGGGTCCATGGGGAAACCCTCCCCCGGGTGGCACATCGAGCTGCATGATGACAACGGGAAAGAAGTCGGTGTCCATCAGGAAGGAAAGATCGCGATCAGGGTCAACCCGCGGCCGGTGGGCATGTTCCGGGAATACCTGAACAACCCCGAGGACAACAGGAAGTCCTTTGTCGGCGACTGGTACTATACCGGCGACAAGGCATACCGCGACGAGGACGGCTACCTCTGGTTCATCGGCCGTGATGACGACGTGATCAAGGCATCAGGGTACCGGATCGGACCCTTTGAAGTGGAAAGCGCTTTAATCGAGCACCCGGCGGTCCAGGAAGCGGCTGTGGTCGGTTCACCCGACGAGATCCGCGGGCTTATAGTCAAGGCCTTTATCATCCTGAAACCGGGTTTTGCCCCGTCGGAAGCGCTCGGACGGGAGATCCAGAACCATGTCAAGAAGGTCACCGCACCGTACAAGTACCCGCGTGCCATTGAGTTTGTGGACTCGCTGCCCAAGAACATTGCCGGTAAGATCCGGAGAAACGAACTGCGTGAACGCGAAATGAAGAAGTACCAGAGTGAGACCAACAACGGGAAGAAGGCATAAACCCGCCCTTACCATTTCCCCTTACCTTTATTAAACCGGGAACATAATCTATACAGGCGCGAGGGTAGCCAAGCCAGGTCAACGGCGCCAGGTTCAGGGCCTGGTCTCGCAGGAGTTCTTGGGTTCGAATCCCATCCCTCGCACTTTTTTAACGGGTTGCCGACAGCTCAATCTTTCCAAACACATATCAGAGCCCGGGATCGATTGTACCTGTACCCATGAGCGGCCCGGCACGGTACCCCGAGATCGATCTCCTCAGGGGTATCGCCATCCTGATGATGATCCTTTTTCACACCATCTTCGATCTCACATTTTTCCGGATCGTGCCTTTAGATGTCTCCGACGGGTTCTGGCGATATTTTGCGTATGCTACGGCCTCGCTCTTCCTGCTCATCGTCGGGGTATCGCTCTCGATCAGCCACGCCCGGGCCGCATCCCGGCTGAGCGGTCGGGCACTCGTGCAAAAATTCCTGCTCCGGGGCGGCGGGATCTTCTGCTGTGGTCTTCTGGTGACCGTTGCCACCTGGTGGTACCTGCAGGAAGGGTACGTCATCTTCGGCATACTCCACCTGATCGGGATTGTGGTCATGCTCTCGCCGCTCTTCTTCCGGTTCCGTACCTGGAACGCGGTGATCGGTATCGTCTTTATCGCCATCGGGTGGATCCTCGCGACCATTCCCGGCCCCATGGAGCTGCTGGTTATCGGCATCCACCCGCTCATGTTCCAGAGCGTTGATTACACTCCCATCTTCCCGTGGATGGGCCTTGTGCTGATCGGCCTTGCACTCGGTGAGTTTGCTTATCCCGGGGGAGTGCGGCGCTGGACATTCCCGAAACTCCCCGACCGGGCTATTGCCCCGGTCACCTTCCTTGGCAGGCACTCGCTCCTGATATATCTCGTGCACCAGCCGGTGATCCTGCTGGTGTTGTATCTCGTGACAGGCGCACCAATACTATAACCGGCCCCGGAAACCGGGATTGCTGATCCCAATCGCATTTTAAAAAAATCTACCTCTTTTCCTGAAAAATGTCAGAACCAAATAACAAAAAATCAGGTTTTTTCGATAAAAATTGCAAAAATTGAAAATAGATCCAAGTATTTATAATCTCTGATAGGAAACGTCCACTGGGTTGAGACGATCGCGCTCAAACCATTTCCGGGTTGCCGGTCCTGTTTTAGTTACGCATAGGATCCGCACCATACCCTACCCTCTTGAATAGAAAGGAGTGCATTCATGAACCTGAGACAACCCAATGCAAATGAAGCAACAGGTACCGTCAACCGCTCGCGAAGCGTTGTCCCGTGTTCCGGCATCTGTACCCGGTGCATGGACGGATGTAAAGGCAGCTGTGAGAGCTGGCTTTCGTCATTCAGGGGCAGGGAGGTTCTTTATCCCGGCCCATTTGGCGGGATGACCGCCGGAGCTGACAAGAATTATCCGGTCGATTACTCGCACCTCAATATCCAGGGATATGCTACAGGCGCAAAAGGGTTACCTGAAGGAACCGATGCCAATTCGGATACTGCCATCTTCTCAACCGTCGATACTACAACCGAGTACGGCCGGGACAAGAAAGTGAAGATGCTTCTGCCGATCTTCACCGGGGCACTCGGGTCCACGGAGATCGCACGGGCCAACTGGGAGCACTTCGCAATCGGCGCCGCGATTGCCGGCATCACGCTCGTCTGCGGGGAGAATGTCTGTGGAGTCGACCCGGAGCTCAAACTTGACAGCAAGGGCAAGGTGAGCGAATCTCCCGAGATGGACCGAAGGATTACCACGTACAGGAAATTCAACGAGGGCTACGGCGAGATCCTCGTCCAGATGAATGTTGAAGATACGCGGCTCGGGACCGCGGAGTATGTTGCAAGCAGGCACAACCTGGACACGATCGAGCTCAAGTGGGGCCAGGGGGCAAAATGCATCGGGGGCGAGATCAAGGTCACGTCTTTTGAGCGGGCCATTGAGCTTAAAAAGCGGGGCTACATCGTCCTCCCCGACCCGACCGTAAAAGAGAACCAGGCTGCATTTAATGCAGGGGCGCTCAAGGAGTTCGAACGCCACTCGCGCCTGGGCTTTATCACAAAAGAGGGGTTTCTCGAAGAGATCGACCGGCTCCGGGACATCGGGTTCAAACGTGTCACGTTAAAGACCGGGGCGTACTCCATGGTCGAACTTGCTATGGCGCTGCGCTACTCTTCCGAAGCGAAGATCGACCTCCTCACCATCGATGGCGCCCCCGGCGGGACCGGCATGAGCCCGTGGCCGATGATGAACGAGTGGGGCATCCCGACGTTCTACCTCCAGTCACTTGCGTACCGGTTTTGCAGGGAGCTGGAGAGGAAGGGCATAAAGGTCCCGGATCTCGCAATGGCCGGCGGGTTCTCGGACGAGCCCGGCGTCTTCAAGGCACTTGCAATGGGCAGCCCGTACTTCAAAGCGGTCTGCATGGGCAGGGGCCTGATGATCCCCGGCATGGTGGGAAAGAACATCGAGAAATGGCTGCAGGCCGGCGACCTGCCCAAGTCAGTCTCCAAGTATGGCAGTACTGTCGGTGAGATCTTCGTCTGCTACGAGGAGCTGAAAGAAAAATACGGCTCGCGGGTTAAGGAGATCCCGATGGGCGCCGTGGGGATCTACACCTATACGCAGAAATTCAGGACCGGTCTCCAGCAGCTCATGGCAGGCAGCCGCAATTTCCGGCTCTCCACCATCTCCCGCGGTGACCTGATGGCGTTGACCGCTGAGGCGTCTGATATCTCGGGCATCCCGTACGTGATGGAAGCACGGTACGACGAGGCCATGGCTACGCTGCTGGACTAAACCGGCAGGCACAGGTACATACCACAATCACCGGTAAGGCCGGAAAAATCTACTTTTTTGCCGGCTCCCGTATACTGAACGTTCTGAGGATCTCCAGGGAAATCTTGGTTCCAAGCGTGGGCTGGAGCGACTCGATCCAGAGGAAAAAGCCCACCCGGGACGGTGTCGGCCGTTCGAACCGGAAGTGACCCTCCTTTGTCTGCACCATCTTGAGGTACTCCTTCTTTTCCCGGGAGCGGAGGTAGATAATAAGCTCAAAACCAGGAAGATCGGTTGCAATGATTGCCTTTGAAAAGTATTTGAAAAACTCACCGTATTCCACCCGCCGGCCCCTGACCACAAGGCCGTACTGTTCGCAGACTGCCTTGATCGCGTGGGGGTACAGCGCACCGTAGAGGATTTTTTTGACGAGCGCCTCCGACTCAGTGGACGGTACGAGATCCTGTTTCCCCCGGCCCCGCGTGAGGTCAGAGAAGATCCGGTTCCGGAACTCGTCGTGGCATTTCCGGTAATCGATCGGGTGCCGAACCGGGATGTCGGTGGCCTGGATCAGCTTAGGATGATTGGTGGGTTTTGTGTACAGGATCCGTGGCCGGTAGTGCTTGACGAGCGACTTGATCTGCTCGCAGGAGCTCGTGTGGATGACCGCGTTGTCCGGATCTTTTGCAAGCCGTTTTACCACCGAATAGTTGGAGATGTCGAAGGAGGAAACCAGAAGGAACGAAACATGCTCCTGGCCGTAGAGGTACCCGAGCAGTCGTTTCTTAAACGCGATCTCAACCTCGAACTCCTTAAGGTCGGCCGGTGAGGTGACCACTTCACCGAATGCAACGCGGCCCTGGGCATCCACGAGGATGAGATCAAACTCCGCAAGGTCCTGCCCGTTGCCCCGGAAGGTGATGTCCCCGTACTTAGAGTAAAAGACCCCGTTCTGGCCCAGGTGTGCCTGGGCACCGGCATGAGGCGCGTCGGCTCCCTTGCGCGCGAGGTACTTGATGCAGTCGGATTTCTGTGAGATCTCCAGAAACATCTCGTACACGATCGCCTCGAACCAGCGGCCTTCGGCAGTCCGCATGGGCTCGATATCGGGAGAAAAGAGTTTTTTGCGCTCCATTGTATTCATGTGGCGTGTGGCGTTGAGCGCAATGGCTGCCGTGGGTTTAAAATTTTTAAAATTGGAATTGAGCCACGGGATCATAATAGATTATCTTAGTTTTTCACCGGCAGGCTAAATAACAATCTGCGAAAACCCGGCCGGTCAGGCCGGGCCAGAGGAGGGCAGGCCTAAGTATATATATGAAAGCAATATATTTCCACCATATCTTCCGGTGAGCAATGACCGGAAGGTGAGCGAGGGGGGGATAAAAATCGATGACAGAAGAGAGGAAGACGACCATAAAGGAACCGGTGCCGCGGTATGCCATGGCGGATGGATCCGCACCGGAATACGAGGCGATCCTTGAACAGATCCAGAACTACCGCAAGTCTATGATTGGCAGGTCGTTTTTTTATATCCATGCCGGAGATTCCGAACAACCCTGCCTGTGCAGGATCATTCCCGGGAGCGGGAAAATCTTTTTCCACGAGATTGTCGATCACGGGAAGTACGGCATATCAGACGAGGATATGGAAGAAGCACAGAAGTTCGACACCGGGGCCTTTACCCTGCCGGGGCATTTCCATATCTCGCCCCACATAGAAAAGAAACTGCGTGCGCTTCTGGATGAGAATGAAAAAATCACGGCCTACCATTCCTGAAAACAGGTGGCGGCCAGTACCATCTTTTAAAAAGAACGCAGGGTAAAAAAACCCTGCATTTCCTGATCAGATATTACTGCATCTTGTGGCTTGACGGTACTTCTGCACGTATTCCCCTGATTATGACTCGATATCACCGGTCCTGATCCGTATGGATTTCTCGACCGGCAGGACGAAGATCTTTCCGTCACCGATCTTTCCCGTCCGGGCCGCCCCGGTCAGGGTCGCGATCAGATCATCAACATCCTTGTCGTGGATAACGATCTCGAGTTTGATTTTTGGCAGGAGGTCAACGGTCATCTTGCCACCGCGGTACTCGAGGGAGATCCCCTTCTGTGCGCCCCGGCCTTTGACCTCGGTGATCGTCATGCTGATATATCCTTTGTCTTCAAGCGCTTTTTTCACGAACTCGAACCGTTCTGGTTTGATGATTGCAATTATCATTTTCATGGTAATCACCTGCTCCTTCTTTCAGGCCCGCTCCCCATGCTGGGAGATGTCGAGCCCGACATATTCCTCTTCCTCAGTCACGCGCAGCCCGAGCGTTTTGTCCACGATGACAGCAAGGATGTACGTGACCACGAACGCATAGATGACCGCTGACCCGGCACCGACGATCTGAGCAATGAACTGGTGAACGTTGCCCTCAATTAAACCTGATGCTCCGTTCACGGCCGCGGATGCGAAGATACCGGTGGCGATCGCGCCCCACAGTCCGCCCATGCCGTGGACTGCCCATGCATCCAGGCTCTCATCAATGCCCCTGCCCTGCCTCCAGAGCATGATGAAGTAGCACATCACACCGGCGACTGCGCCGATTGCAATGGCTGCCATTGGCGTGACATACCCTGCCGCTGGTGTAATCGCGACAAGGCCGGCCACTGCACCCGACACAAACCCAAGCGAGCTCGGCTTGCCGCCATGGGCCCACGAAACCAGCAGCCATGCCATCGCTGCGACCGCAGTTGCGGTGTTGGTTGTCACAAAGGCGTTGACCGCAAGGCCGTTTGCAGCAACCGCACTTCCCGCATTAAACCCGAACCAGCCGAACCACAGGAGTACGGCACCGAGAATCGACCACGGGATGTTGGCCGGTTCCATCGAATACTTGCCATATCCCACCCGTTTACCGATCACAAGCGCTAAGGCAAGTGCAGCAAAACCCGAGCTGATGTGGACAACCGTTCCGCCCGCAAAGTCGATCGAGCCGAACTGTGAGGTCCAGCCCCCGCCCCATACCCAGTGGGCAAGCGGGTCGTAGACGATCGTTGTCCAGATCAGGGCAAAGACCAGGTACGAACTGAACTTTATACGCTCGGCAAAACCCGAAGTGACAATCGCCATCGTAACGGTGGCAAACACGAGCTGGAAGACCATGTACAGCATTCCCGGGACCAATGGACTGTATGGGCCGGGATTGGACATGCTCACGCCGTTCAGGCCAAGATTACTCAGGTTTCCGACAAATCCGCCAATATCCGGGCCAAAGGCAAGCGAATACCCGATCAGCACCCACTGGATGCTCACCAGTGCAAAGGCCACAAATGAGAGCGTGATCATGTCGATGAAATTTTTCTTCCGTACAAGACCGCCATAGAAGAACCCGACTCCCGGCGTCATGATCATGACCAGCGCCGTAGAGGCGAGCACCCATGCAATTGCTCCAGAATCCAAAGCCATTCAGTTCACCTGTTTACCAGTAATGAAACAGACTATGCATGCCGCGAACCACTTAACGCCAGGGTTGCGACTCTGCAGCGGATGCTCTCCCGGGCACAGGGCCCCAGCAGAACGCCGGTGACAGGGTCCGGGAAGAAAGTCCGGTATCACGCGTGCGATCTGACTGTCCTGCATCAACGGGATCCTCTCCATGTTGAAATACTCGCTAAGATTGTAGGAAGGAAGTTCTATTCCTATGTTTATAAATATTTTTGTTTTCCCCATGTAACGAGCCTAAAAAAAGAGGAGGTAAATCAGCTAAATCACGACATAAACCAAATGCGCAGGCAAAGCCAGGCGGGAACGGGGCGCGTACAACCCAAGGATCCGGAATCAGGATCCCAGATAGTACTATTTTTGTCCTGTCAACTACACAAAAAAGGGATGATCGTTATGCCCGTTCACCATGATGGCAGATGTCGAGCCCGACATACTCCTCATCGGGCGTCACCCGCAGGCCTATGGTCTTGTCGATGATCCACGCGATGATGAAGGTCATTACAAACGCGTAGATGACGGCTGCAAATGCACCCACCGTGTTTGCCATGAGCTGGTGGATGTTTCCCTCGAAATATCCGGAGAAGCCGGCAACTGCAGTCGCCGCAAAGAGACCGGTCGCGATCGTTCCCCAGACTCCGCCCATACCGTGAATTGCCCATGCATCCAGGCTCTCGTCGAGCTGTTTACTGATCCGGAGAAGCATCATAGCAAAGCAGAGTACACCGGCGACCGCTCCTATCAGGATAGCCACCATGGGGGTAACAAAACCGGCGGCTGGCGTGATCGCCACCATCCCGGCGATCGCACCACTCACCATGCCGAGAGAACTGGGCTTGCCGTGGTACCAGCTGGTAAACATCCACGCAAGCGCGCCGGCGGCTGCGGCGGTGTTCGTATTTACAAAGGCAGTGACCGTACTTCCGTTCACCGCAAGGGCGCTCCCCGCATTAAACCCGAACCAGCCGAACCAGAGCAGGGCAGCCCCTAAAAGTGCAATCGGGATGTTGTGCGGCTCCAGCGAGTACTCGCCAAATCCGGCCCGTTTACCGATCACAAGCGCTAAGGCAAGTGCGGCAAATCCCGAGCAGATCTCCACGACCGTCCCCCCCGCAAAATCGATCAGTCCCATCTGCTGCGCCCAGCCGCCGCCCCATGCCCAGTGTGCAAGCGGGCAGTACACAACGGTGAGCCAGATGAGTGCAAACACGATAAATGACGTCAGTTTGACCCTCTCTGCGACTGCAGAGGTCACGATGGTCAGCGTAACTGAGGCAAAGAAGAGCTGGAAGACCATGTAGACCAGCGGCGGGTAGGCCGCAGTGCCTGCACTGGCACTCACTCCGGCAAGCCCCAGGTACTGGAGGCTGCCGATGAATCCTCCTATGTCAGATCCAAACGCCAGCGAGTACCCGATCAGGATCCACTGGATGCTCGTGAGCGCCAGCACCAGAAAGGAGAGGGCGATCATCGAGATAAAATTCTTCTTCCGTACAAGTCCGCCATAAAAGAACCCGACGCCCGGGGTCATCAGCATAACCAGAAGCGCCGAGACCATGAGCCAGGTTGTAACACCGGTATCCAGAGCCATATTTTTTTCTCCTGTAACTTGTGTGAGGGCCCATCAGGATCCAAGGATGAAACAAGGCAGGGAAATATCCCGGATACAGGGCATGCACACCCCGGCGTGCGATGGTGTGAACCTGTATGGCATGCAGCAGGAGATCCTGCCGTTTCCTTCCTTTATCTTTTCCCAAGATCCAGACGGGCGACGGGCAGTTACCGGATAAAAAGTCCAGCCTGTCCCGACATGCGGGAAAAATATTTTTATGGATTAGTAGGTTGCGAGGTACCGGTCCAGTTCCCACGGGTGAACCGCAAGACGGAAGGCATCAGTCTCTGCTTCTGCAATTGTAGTCAGGGTTTCAAGGATGTGCGGGCCGAGCGCGTCGCAGAGCACCTGGTCCTTCATCAGGTACTGGTGGGACTCGGCGAGGCTGCCGGGCAGCATATCGATCTTCATCTTCTTGCGCTCTTTTGCGCTCAGGTGGTAGATGTTAGTGTTGGTCGCATCCGGCGGCATGATCTTGTTTTTGACACCATCAAGACCGGCGGCGAGCATGCAGGCGAACGTGAGGTACGGGTTGCACATCGGGTCCGGGCTGCGGAACTCGGCACGGGTGCTGTTGCCACGGGCGGCCGGCACCCGGATAAGGGCTGACCGGTTGGTGGTGCTCCACGAGATGTAACAGGGGGCCTCGTAGCCGGGGACAAGCCGCTTGTACGAGTTGATTGTCGGGTTTGCCACCCGGGTGATCGCCTTTGCATGCTTTAAGAGACCGCCGATATAATAGAGGGCGGTGTCGGAGATCCCATCGGGAGCATTTGCATCATAAAATGCATTCTTGCCGTTCTTTGCAAGCGATCCGTGGGTGTGCATGCCACTCCCGTTAATACCAGCGAGCGGCTTTGCCATGAAGGATGCATGCAAGCCGTACTTGAGCGCAATGGCCTTGGTCGCAAACTTGAACGTCATAACCCGGTCCGCGGTCGTCACGGCATCTGCGTACTTGAAATCGATCTCGTGCTGGCTTGCGGCAACCTCGTGATGGGACATCTCAATCTCAAAGCCCATACTGTTGAGCGCGAGGACGATGTCGCGGCGTACGTCTTCCGCCTTGTCTTGGGGGGAAAGATCGAAATAACATCCCTGATCGACGAATTGCGTGGTCGGCTTGCCGTCAACAAGATTAAAGAGGAAAAATTCAAGCTCGGGGCCGGTATTGAAGGTATATCCCATCTTGGCCGCATCGGCCATGATTTTCTTGAGCACGTACCGGGGATCGCCTTCGAAGGGCTTGTTCCCGTAGGTGTACACATCGCACATAAACCGGGCGACCTTGCCTTCCTGAGGTCTCCAGGGGAGCGTTGTATACGATGCCGGGTCTGCCTTGAGAAGCATATCCGACTCTTCAATCCTCGTAAATCCTTCGATTGATGACCCGTCAAACCAGGTGCCTTCAGTTAAAGATTTCTCGGCCTGGGCAGCCGGGATGGCCGCATTCTTGGGCATCCCGAGCACATCGGTGAACTGGAGCCGGATAAATTTTACATCATCCGCCTCGATCTTTTTGAGCAATTTGGATACGTCCGCAGACATAATGGAATTAATTTTCCAACCAATTACATTTATATTTTCTTAACTAACTTCATGAGGAGAATGCTTACATTCAATTCAATGAACGTACCAACACTATACGTTTCAATTTCCCGGAAGGCGACCTGCCGGCCGGGCATTCATTAGGCAACCAGACATCCCGACTGTGATAGAAAATGTGTGGAATTATCGGTGTCATCGATAAACGCCGCCAGTGCATGGACGGCAGTAAGATACGAGAATCGCTCGCGCTGATGGACGAGCGGGGAAACGGCGAAGGTGCCGGCTATGCAGCCTATGGCATTTACCCGGATTACAAGGACGCCTATGCTCTCCATGTCTTCTTTGACAACGTGCGGGAGAACAAGCCGGTTCTTGTCAGGGAACTCGAGGAGTGGGGGCGGATCGTCCATGACGAGCCAATCCCGGTCTACGAGGCAGGGATAAAAAAAGTCCATACACCGTGGCGTTTTTTTTTCAAGCCTGATATCAGCCGTGCCCAGGAACCCCATACCACTGCGGACGATATTGTCATGCGGCTGGTCATGCAGGTCAATACCGCGCACAACGGCAGCCTGATCTTCTCATCGGGAAAGAATATGGGCGTCTTCAAGGCTTCGGGATGGCCTGAGCAGGTCGCCAATCTCTACCGGATTCAGGATTACGAAGGATACCTCTGGCTCGCTCACAACCGGTACCCGACAAACACTGCCGGCTGGTGGGGCGGGGCGCATCCCTTCAACCTCCTTGACTGGAGCGTTGTCCACAACGGGGAGATCACCTCGTACGGGACCAACCAGCGCTACATCGAAAGCTACGGGTACGAGTGCACGATGTTCACCGACACCGAAGTCGTGGCGTACCTGGTCGACCTGCTGGTGCGAAAGCACGGTCTCTCCGAGAAACTCGCAATGCGTGCCCTTGCCCCGCCATTCTGGGACGAGATCGATGCGATGCCCGCAAAAGAGCAGGAGCTCAACCGGGCGCTTCGGCTTACCTATGGCCCGGCGCTCATGAACGGCCCGTTCGCGATCTGCGTTGCAACATCAGACACTCTCCTCGGGTTTACCGACCGGATCAAGCTGCGCCCGCTCGTTGCCGGGGAGCACGGGGACCGGCTCTACATCTCCAGCGAAGAGGCGGCAATCAGGAGAATCGAACCGGAGATTGGCGAGGTCAGTATGCCAAAAGCCGGCGAACCGGTGATCGGGAGGGTGGTTGCATGAGCATCGGCAGCATCCCGCTCCGCTTCAAGGTCGAGCTTGACACCGAGCGATGTATGAACTGCGGCCGCTGTGTCGAGAACTGCTCGTACGGCGTCTTCCGGAAAGAGGACAACAAAATCGATGTCAACTCCCGGAACTGCGTGGCCTGCCATCGATGCCTTGCCTTCTGCCCGCGTGACGCCATCAGCATCTACGAGAAGCCCACCGACTACCGGAGCCACCCGGTCTGGACCCGCGAGATCCGCGAGGCGGTCTTCAACCAGGCAAAGACGGGGAAGATCATCATAGCCGGGATGGGAAACGTCCTTCCCTACCCGATGATCTTCGACCGTCTTGTGCTTGATGCCTGCCAGGTCACCAACCCCTCGATCGATCCGCTCCGCGAGCCCATGGAGTTGCGAACCTATATCGGGAAAAAGCCTGCAGCACTTTCCGTAAAGGAGTACCCCAACGGCGACGTGGATCTCCTCACAAAACTCGCCCCGAACCTTAAGATCGAAACCCCGATCATGATCGGCCACATGAGTTACGGTGCAATCAGCCTGAACGCCCAGACCGCCCTTGCAAAGGCCGTCACGAAGATGGGCACCTTCATGGGTACGGGCGAAGGTGGGCTGCACGAGTCGCTCTACCCGTACCAGGAGCACATGATCGTGCAGGTCGCTTCCGGCCGGTTCGGGGTGGACATCAACTACCTTGAACGCGGGGCAGCCATCGAGATCAAGATCGGCCAGGGCGCAAAGCCGGGGATCGGCGGCCATCTGCCTGGAGAAAAGGTGAATGCCGAAGTCTCCAGTACACGGATGATCCCTGAGGGGAGCGACGCGATCAGCCCGGCGCCGCACCATGATATCTACAGTATCGAGGATTTAAAACAGCTCGTGCACAGCCTCAAGGAGGCAACCGAGTGGAAGAAACCCGTCTTTGTGAAGATCGCAGCGGTCCACAACTCGGCAGCGATCGCGGCCGGGATCGCACGGTCGGGCGCTGATGCCGTGGTAATCGACGGGTTCCGGGGCGGTACGGGTGCAGCGCCCCGGGTCTTCCGCGACCACGTGGGCATCCCGGTTGAGGCAGCAGTTGCAAGCGTTGACGCAAAGCTGCGCTCGCAGGGTATCAGGAACGAGGTCTCGGTCATCGCAAGCGGCGGGATCCGGGAGAGTGCCGATATCGCGAAGATCATATGCCTTGGCGCTGACGCCGTATACATCGGCACCTCGGCGCTCGTTGCGATGGGTTGCCGGGTCTGCGGCACCTGCAACCGGGGTACCTGCGCGTGGGGGATCGCAACCCAGAGACCGGAGCTCACGAAACGGCTGGACCCCGAGACAAACGCGGTGCAGGTGGCAAACCTGATCCACGCGTGGACCGACGAGATCGCAGAACTGATGGGCGCGGCCGGCATCAACAGCATCGAGAGCCTGCGGGGCAACCGCGACCGGCTCCGGGGCTACATGCTTGACGAGGGGCTGCTCAAAGTGCTGGATGTCAAGTCCGTGGGGGCGTGAGACCGATGGCAGCAGTACAAATCGACGCAAAGGACCTGCACTACACGCCGCTCAACCAGCAGATCCGGAAAGCCATCTGTGACGGTGCAAAGGAGATCGTGATCGACAACGTGCTCGGCCAGCGCTTTATCGGGGACGGGCTCAGGGGGGACGGCGTGACGATCACGGTCAACGGCGTCCCGGGCGGCGACCTTGCGATGTTCATGAGCGGCCCGACCGTCATCGTCCACGGGAATGCCGACCATGCGCCGGGCAACACGATGAACCAAGGCAAGGTGATCATCCACGGGAGCGCCGGCGATGCGACCGCCCACAGCATGCGGGGCGGCCGGGTGTATGTCCGGGACAGCATCGGGTACCGGGGCGGCATCCACATGAAGCAGTACATGGAGAAGCGCCCGATCCTGGTGGTCGGCGGCTCCGCCCGTGCGTTCCTCGGGGAGTACATGGCAGGGGGACTCCTGATTGTCCTTGGCTTAAACGGCCAGGCACCGGTTGCAGAGCGCGGCGTCGGGAGCGGAATCCACGGCGGCGAGATCTTTGTGCGCGGGATAGTCGAGGATAAGTATCTCGGGGTCGGCGCACGGCAGCTGCCGGCGACTGCTGAACAGAAGGCGATGATACGGCCCATCATCGAGGACTTTGCAAAGGCATTCGGGATCGATGCATCGCCGCTTGTCTCTGCATCGTACTCCCGGATCGCTGCTTCGAGCGCACGGCCGTTTGCAAGCAAATATACACCGGAGTGATGGCGATGGCAGAAAAGAGTTATCTCGATTTGAAAAGCGAGGTCTGGGACACGAAGAAATGCTCGGGTTGCGGTGCCTGCGTCGCCGTCTGCCCGGCCGACGCCCTCTCCTTTGCGGAAGGGGAGATGGTAGCAAGCCCGAGAAGCAACGGCTACTGCAAGCAGGCAACCGACAGTGTTCCCTGCGGAGCGTGCTACGCGGTCTGCCCCCGGACCGGCGACCAGCCGGCCGAAACGCTCGGTGCGTACCTTGAACTGCTCTCTGCAAAAGCGGCCTTTGAGATTCCGCACCGGCAGAGCGGCGGTGCGGTGACGGCAATCCTTGCAAATGCCCTTGACCTGGGCCTGATAGATGCTGTGGTCACGGTGACCGAAGATCCCTGGACCCTTAAACCGTCGTCTGCGGTCATCACGAAATCCGAGGTCCTCATCCATGAAGCCGGCAGCAGGTACAGCTGGTGGGTGCCGCTCCTTGCAGCGCTCAAGGAGGCTGCAGTCACCCGGAAGTACACGAAGATCGCAGTGATCGGCGTTCCCTGCGCAGTCCAGGCAGCCGCCCGGATCCGGGCGAGCGATAACGATCTCCTGCGCCCGTACGCAAAAGCGATCCGTCTGGTGATCGGCCTCTTCTGCACGGAGACCTTTGACTATGCAGGTCTCGTGCACGGCAAGCTCGAAAAGAAGTACAAGATCGCCCCGTACGAGATAAAGAAACTGGACGTGAAGGGCAAACTCGATATCCTGAAGCAGGACGAATCCCATCTCTCCGTCCCGCTCGCGGATCTCGAAGACACGATCCGACCAGGCTGCCGGATCTGCACGGATTTCTCTTCGCTTTCAGCTGATCTGTCGGCCGGGGCTGTCGGAAGCCAGGCCGGATATACAACGCTCGTCATCCGTACCGACAACGGGAAAGGATTCGTGGAGAGCGCCCTGCGGAACAAGAAACTTTTGACCGGGCCGGGTGTCGATACCGCAGCGATAGAAAAACTGGCGGCGACAAAGATCAAGAAGAACTCGAAAAAATAATTTTTTTTTGTTTTTTTTACCATACTCGGTGAACGATTGGTCCCACGCATTGTTGCAGCTGAAATGCACATTCTTCCGCCCGTAAAAATCCACCGCCAGCTCCAAAGGTAACAGATCCGGACGGTCTTGCGGGAACAGTCACTGGCATATAGGTCCCTCATTGAATCCCGGCTGCCCCCACCAGACAGTCGCGATGGTCTGAGATGTGATCGGGAGCACTTACTATTTCAATAAAGTTATCTTTCAAAAAACCATACCTCAAGGTATAATGAACCTGATATCGCTCTTTCTGGCATTCGTGCCATGGATCGCTTTTACCCTTGTTGCCGAAGCCCCGCTGGGTAATCCCCAGTTAGCCCTGGTCCTCGCATTTGTTATCGGAATTGTGCTTACCGTATTGACAAGTTACCGGCAACTGATCAAAGGGTATATCCTGTCCGTGGTCACGATTGTGTTTTTCGTCGTGTTCTTTATCCTGATCGTGGGATTGGGGCATTATCAACTCGCATATTATCTTGCGGCACTCTCGATGCTGATCCTTGCGATCGTCTGCTGGGCCACCATCGTGTTCCATTTTCCCTTTACCCTCCAGTATTCGAGAGAAGGGGTAGAACCCGAGCGGGCCAACAGCCCCTCATTCATACGAGTCAATTATATCATAACCGCAGTATGGGCACTGGCCTTCACCCTGGGGTTTGGCGTGGATGCCTTCCTGCTGGCATATCCTTCCCCGGCCCTTGCGTTCTGGGATAACCTGAAATGGGTATTCATGGTAATCGCGATCGTCTTTACCGTATGGTACCCGGCATATGTCCATAAGGAAAGGGCATTGCAGGCGCTGACACGGTATTATCCTGACATCCTGAAAAAAGTGTAATCGGCTCTCTTTACTCTTTTTTTGCGTGATGATCATCCTCCGGATCATGAATTTGTCCAGGAGAGGAGGCCTCATGTATCCGAGATGCGAAGTCCCTTTTGATTTTTTATGACCTGAAAATCCAACTTTACTGTCGTATCCCGCCCGGGCACATTGTTTCCCCCCCAAATTCGCGAATTCTTTTAAAGGAAGCCTTCCTCATTCTATATTACCGAAAAATTCCGGGAGCAGGGACTGCGAAAGCCACCCTTCTCCCGGCAGGTGAACACCATGAAGTTGATTAAGGCAATGATACGGCCCGAGAAGTTCGAGGACGTCAAGACGGCGCTGGATAACGCAGGATTTGGGGCGATGACAATTTTTGATGTTGAAGGCCGGGGCGTCCAGAAGGGGATCAAGCAGCAGTACCGGGGCGCCGAATACGTGGTTGACCTTATCCCCAAGCGAGAACTTGAGATCGTTATTGCCGACGATGCAGTGGAAAAGGTAATTGAGCTCATCCGGAAAGCGGCATACACCGGGAAGGTTGGAGACGGCCAGATCTTCGTGCTCCCGGTTGAGGACTCGATCCGTGTCAGGACCGGGGAACGGGGATCCAAAGGGATCTGAAAACCGGCCGATAGAAAGGGTACTATAGCCCTACCCCAATCCGGGCTCAATCCGGCCCCCGATTGTCGCACTTCTCACCCAAACGGAGCCCGTATCGGGCTTTTTTTAGAGATGTCTTCAAATTGGGCTTATTTTTGCAATCGGACAAATTAAAACGAACCTGTTAATGCGGTTTTTTTGGCAGATCACAGGCCGGATTGCCATTTGCATGATATGGATAAAAGAGGCCGCCAGAACGCGAATACGGGGCTGCAATGGGCATTATATGGGGCTCAAATTGGGCTTTGTTTTGCAATCGGGAGTGGTATACGGGTCATTTTTCAGGGAGATCAAAACAGACGGTTTTACGGGCGCTTTCCTGGTCCCAACCGGGACCGGATCACCGTAATGACACATGTAAGATCATGAGATAATTCGAGCGGGAAACCCGGTGAAGGATGAAATCCCCTTTCTGCTTTTAAGGTGATTACGGACAGGAGTTTTCAGGAATTCTTCCTGATCCGCACCAGAGGCGAGCACCGGGAGAAGAACCCGGCAATAAACGCTGCAAACTCTTCCTGCCAGCAGTCCGCACCCTCAAGCACGCACCAGTCGTGTCCAAGCGACGCCCGGACGTGCCGGCCGACACCCACGTTCAGGAGTGCCGGGGAGGAGAGGAGATCGGCAGCCCGGATAAATTCCCGGGGCACCTCCATTATATACCTCCCGTTCTCGATAAACGGCCCGGGCAGGGGAGCGTCACGGTACTTCTCCCGGAACTTTTCCGCATTGACCTGGTTCCAGACCGGCGGGCCTTCGTGGCGCCGGATGGGCGGGAGCTCATCGATAAGGAACTCGAAAAGAAGCATGCACCGCTCCGTTCCCATCCGGTAGTGGGCATGGTGCACCACAAACCCGCTCCGGGCGAGCAGATCGCAGATCGCACCTGTGCTCCGTTTCAGCTGGGGCACCACGATCTCCTCAATGAACGGCGGGGTCGCAAACGTCACCGCGTACAGCGAAGTGCCCCGAGATGCGAGCAGGGTCAAAAGATCTTCCTTACAGCAAGGTCGTTCTCTGGGCAGCACAAAGAACGCTTCCGACGGCGCCTCCTGGTAGCCCCGGGCGAGTTCGACAAACTCCGCCATCCGGTCGATGGAAACTGCCGCCGCCACATTGCGCCGCGGATCGACAGGATCGATCACCACGAGCGGCTCAGAAAATTCCTTTGCCGCATGCTGCCCGATATCGATCACAGCGGGCGGGCGCCATTCGGCAGCCGCCGCAAGGAGCGGGCCAAATCCACCATAGTGGAGGATTAAAAGCTCGCAGAGATAGCCTGAGAACCCCTCGGTCATCTGGTCGGAGCCGTAGATCCCACCGGCCTTTGCAAACTGCTTCAACAGGAGCACGTCATCGGTCAGGCCATTGATCTTATCCGTGATGAACCGGGTATGGAAAGGAGTCCGGTCGACCGCACTCTGGATCTTTGCCGCGCTCGACACGTTGTAGCAGGGCACGAGATCCACATCGATGGAATCGATCGTTGCGTTGATGTACGGGTGCTCGGCGTACTTCTCACAGAAGCTCGTGGTAAATTTCCGCGCAATGCTCCGGGCGAGCGCAAGGCCCTCCACCTCGAGCGCCTCGCGGGGCATATCCGGGGGGAAGAGCAGAAAGACATCGAGGTCCCGGTCGCCTTTCACCCACGTGTTTCGGGCGATCGATCCGACCACCATCCCCTCCGCTTTCCCGCTTTTAGCAATCGCCACAAGCAGACGGCTTGCGACACCGGCAATATAATCCCGCTCCTCAGCGGACGGCCGGAGCTGCTCAGCGAGGATCTTCTCCTCAAGCGGGGGCCTTCCGGTTTCTTTGCCCGGCCCGCTCACCATGCCACCTCACAGAGATCCTCGTACACCGGTCCCCGGGATGTGAGTGTGCTCTTCTTGAGTTTCAGCCCGGTGATCGTGCAGCTGCCGCAGGGCACGTCTTTGAGCTCGTCAAGGCACCGGAAGAGCGAGGGGTCAGCTTCTTTCACCCGGGCAAGCGTTGCATGGGGGGTGAAGGGCCGGGTCTCGCGGGGAAACCCGAGAGGCATAAGCACCGTTTCCACTGCAGAAAAAACCTCCCGGCCCCTCCCGCCATCGTCAATGGCACACCAGACCGTGTGCGGGTTCCTGGGATTGTTGACCTCGATGCGGAGGCCGGTCACCGGGAACGGTGCCGCTTTCACGGTTTTGAGCGCACCGATCAGCTGCGGGATCTTCTTCTCGTCAACCTCGCCAAGGAATTTTACCGTGATATGGATAAGCGCAGGATCGACAAACGTGAGCCGGGCCATGCTTTTTTTCAGTACTGCCTGCGCCGCTCCCAGCTGCTGTCTCATTTCCGGCGACAGTTCGAATGCCGCAAATGCCCTGACCATCAGGGTACTCATTGTCCATACATCTACAAATGGTGATCGACCGGAAATGAGGGCAGGAGCGTCGTGCACAGGTACTAAACCACGAATTTTTATCCCAACACTGCATTATGCTAAATAGAGACAAAGGGTGCTTTTTATGCCGAACACCGAGCCGTTGATCGTCTATACCCTGGAAACCTGTCCGCACTGCGTCATGCTCAAGAACGCCCTGAAAAAAGGCGGGTATGCATTTTCCGAGCGCGACCTCTCAACTGCCGAGGCCCTCACCGAGCTCCGGGTGAACGGGGTCTTTGTGAACGAAGCCCCCGTCCTCCAGCAGGGCGATGATTTCTACACAACAGACGACCTTTTCCCGGGCGGGGAGCTGGATACAAAGAAACTCGGTGCGATACTCTCGGGTGCATGATGGCGAGACGGGAGACCCTGCAGCAGACCCTTGACGGCAGTTTTTCCCCGACCCTGCCTTTTGTCCGTACTACCGACGGCCACATCATCGAGTGGGACCGGAACCGGATTGCCGAGCAGATAAAAAAAGAGACGAAGTTAGTCGAGGCGTTCTACGGGTACGAGGGCGCTGATGATGAAACCGCGCAGGATATCGCACGGCAGGTTGAACAGCGCATCCTTTCCCTTGGCTTAAAGTCCCTCTCCGGCCCGCTCATCCGGGAGATCATGAACATCACCCTCCTTGAAAAAGGTATGATCCAGTACCGGAACGTCTGCACCCGCGTCGGGACGCCGGTCTACGATGCGCACCAGATCGATGTGGGCAAGGGCTTTGAATCCCACGAGAACGCAAACCTCCAGGAGAACGCCGAAACAAGCCACAAGAAAAAGGCGGACAAAATCTCAAAGGAGCAGTACCTCCTCCAGCTTCCCCCGGAGCTCGCCGATCACCACCTCTCAGGTGAAATGCACATCCACGATCTCGAATATTTCGGGACGCGCCCGTTCTGCCAGGACTGGGACCTGCGATACTTCTTCTACTACGGCCTCATGCCGGACGGCAACGGGACGAAGGCCTCGGTCGCCGGCCCTGCAAAACGGGCTGAGGTCGCGATCCTCCACGCGGTCAAGGCACTCGGCAGTGCACAGACAAACTTTGCCGGAGGGCAGGGGTATTACAACTTCCTCACTTTCCTTGCGCCGTTCATGGAAGGCATGAGATACGAGGAGATCCGGCAGAATATGCAGATGTTTGTCTACGAGATGACGCAGATGATGGTCGCACGCGGCGGCCAGCTCGTCTTCTCCTCGGTCCAGCTCTCGCCCGGTGTCCCGGTGCTCTGGCAGGACAAGCCCTGTGTCTATAAAGGAAAGGTCTGGGACGGGAAGCAGGCACCGCGGCGCACCTACGGCGAGTTCGAGCGGGAGGTCCGGCTGCTTTTCAAGGCACTCATGGAGGTGATGATCGAAGGTGACTACTGGGGCAAGCCGTTCAACTTCCCAAAACCCGAGATCAGCATCGAGCCGGACTTCATGAACGAACGCGAGGCGTTCAACAAGGCTCACCCGGATCTTCCCACATACCGGGACCTGTACCTCATGACCTTCGAGCTTGCATCCAAGTTCGGGACGCCGTACTACGACAACCAGCTCCCGGCCTACCGGGGTGCGGGAAAAGGCATCTCCTGCTACCAGTGCTGCGCCTACCAGTTCTCGGCAGTCGCCGACAAGGACTCGGAGTTTGACAAGAAACTCTTCTTCGAGGACGGCCGGCACTTCTCGATGGGCTCGTGGCAGGTGGTCTCGGTCAACTGCCCGCGTGCGGCCTACAAGGCGCAGGGGAGCGATGAGCGGCTCTTTGCCGAGCTCCGGTCGCTCATGGATGTGGCGGTCGAGCTCTTCAGGATCAAGCGCAGGTGGATGGACATCATCCGGGCAAACGGCCGTATGCCGTTTGCAATGCAGCGCCCCAAAGACCCCAACACCGGCGACTGCGGGGCCATCGCGGTTGACCTCGAAGGGCTCGTGTATACGATCGGCGTGGTGGGGGTAAACGAGATGGTCCAGCATCATACCGGTAAACAGACCCACGAGTCAAAGGCAGCGTTCAAGCTTGCCGTCCGGGCGATGACCGAGATGGAACTCTACGCCCGCACGCTCTCGGAAAAGAACCACATGACTCTCGCACTTGCGAGGACACCGGCAGAGACCACCGGCCAGCGCTTTGCGGTGGCGGATCTCATCGACAAGCGGTACCACGATTTTGCAGCGAAGGTGATCAAGGGCGACCTCGATTATGCACTCGAAAACCTCGGGAAGACCCGGGACCTCCCGATCTATTACACGAACGGGACACATGTCGCACCGGGCGCCGATGTCCCGCTCACGAAACGCATGGAGATCGAGAATGTCTTTTTCCCGATCGTGGACGGCGGGAACATCTTCCACATATGGCTTGGCGAGGCCCGGCCCGATCCCCGGGGCCTCATGGACATGGCGATGAATCTCTGCCGGAACACGCAGATCGGATACTTCGCATTCACCCGGGACCTGACTGTCTCGCTCCGACAGTTCCGCGAGTACCGGCCCGGCAGGAAACCGGTCAGCCCGTGGACACCTTCGGATGTTCCGGCAAAGGCGTAACATTTCTTTATTCGGTTTTCTTGCCCGAATACATCACTGTGTACACCGTGCGACAAAAATCCAGGAAAATGATTTAAACAGATCAAGTCAGCACGGGAATTATGAAAATCATTAATTGAAAATTTTCAAGAGGGCTCCCCGCCTCAGGGCCTCTCCGAGGCACGGCGGGGCAAGGAAGTTCTTTCTCCATTCTCGATTACTGATCCGCCGCGGGGGTGCCCCGTCGGGGGCGGCGGCGTTCATCGCAAATAATGGAGGAGATGAACAGTCCACTCCAAAAACGATTTATTTCAGAAACGCACGCGAAAAAAGAGGAAGATTACTGGTAGTCCGGGACCTTCCGGAGCGTGATGTCCATCACGCCGCGGTGAACCCGGTACGTGCTATGGATGATATCGATGGTCTTTTCAAGTTCGATGGTTGTAGAGTGGTCATCAACACAGATCCGGACTGAGTTTGTCTGGATATCCGCATAGGGGGCATGCTCAGCATCGGGCGGGATCGCAGCGGTGACAAAGATATGGGTATCTGACTCCTGCACCTCGTACGGGATGTCGTCGTCACCGCTGTTTACTCCGCCGGTGAAGATCCCGGGCTCGCCGGGGACATGCCGTGTCACGATGGTGTACCCGATGACGCGGGCGTGTTCGGCCTCGGGCATGTTTCGCACGATCTCTTCAACTATCTTCGAGAGGTTTCCGAACACTTCATCGTAGGGGTTATTGGGATTGGTCTGCATGGATTCCTCTGAGTGTAATCCGGTTCTTTGTTCTCGATACAATTCCCCTCTTTACAAACTCTGCAAGCACCGGTTCGAGTTCGTCTGGCGTGCACCCGGTAACCTCCCCGAGTTCATCGGGAGCCAGAGGTTCGTGGGAGAGGGCAACTGCTACAGATAGTTCTCGCTCGCTCCTGAATAAATCATTATGGTTGCGGGCAAGATCCGTCAGTTTCGTGTCAATGTCATGGTTGAGCTGTTCGAGGTGGGCTACCAGCTGGTCGTGGGCCTGCACCATCCTTGCGAGCATGACGACCGCCTGCCGGGTCCTTTCGTTCTCTGCGTTTTTTCCCATCTCTTCATGCCCGTTCATGGCGCTCTGCAGGCTGCGCAGGGTGACATCCACGAGTATGTCGTTTGCAAGGTAGTAGTATTTGCGCCGGCGGTCGTCCATCTGGCATGAGAGGATCTCTTCCCGCTCCATGAGCTGGAGGTGTTCGATGACTGCTTTGGGCGAGATCATCAGCGTCTCCGATATCTCGGTGACAAAGCAGGGCTTCTGCCGCAGGAGACCGATGATGCGCCGCCTGTTCCGGTTGCCGAGGATGTCGAGCAACCGGGCGAATTCTGCGAGATCCTCCATGTTTACTTAATGTTAGTGTTGCGAGAATATAAAGAACCCTTCAAGGGGTTCTGATGCGTTGTCGTGACTTCGTGGCTTCAGTACTTCTCTCAATTATCCCACCATTTATAGGATAAAAACGCCCTGCCCTCAGACATACGATCTCGCCTCTCAATCCGGGGCCGAAACGGGCTTATTTTCCCCTCAGGGTCCGGTGGTGAACACAAAAATGGGATCATTTTGTCCACCACGGAAATTATCCCCGCGATTTATGGCGGAAATCCAAAACCGGTCAAATTGCGGGGCGTTATATTTTCCCTTTAGCGGTGTTCTGTAAGGGGTGTTTTTTTGGTAGAACTTTGTATTGTCTGGTACCCGATCGGGTCCCCGGAGGCCATTATGGGCCAGAATCCGGATTGGGGGTGTGCAGGAAAATTTGGGAGGTTATTGATCCATTCTGAAATGAGTGAAGTACTGGGCTTAAATCGTGGCATGGTGCATCGTGCTACTTTTACAAGGGTAAATGAACTTCATATCATTCCTTAAAATTCAATTCCCGAAAACTACAACTGTTCAAAAAAGAGAATAAAATTATATGGTGGGGACTGAAGAGACACAATTTTTAACAGAAATATTCAGTAAACCTACTCTCTTTGTAAAACTTAAAAAAACTCTCAGGCGACTGTTTACGAGCAAATCCGGGATTACCAATATGCGCAACCGGTTAATCACGGAATATAAGCAACCGTTCGCGGACCGCATAAGAATAGATTCTCTGGATTTTGAGGATGCCTGGTCGAAACAGATGAAAATCGATCATTTCGGGGAGAGGGTCAAAACATTGCCTGATGAGATCATACTGGATCTTTACGGGGATTATGTAAAATCAAGAACTATGAAAACCGAACAGGGAAGAGAGGCAGTGAACAATTACATCTTACATTTTCTCGAACTAAGTTATGACATCGATGATTGGTTTGATAAAGATAAAATGGGGGCAATGAGCAGGAAAAAGAAATTCTGAATTTGATATATTGTATTCGCCCGGGAAAAAAATTGAGATTCTGCCCGGCCACCCTCTCAGCTCGCATTGAAGAGCAACGCCGCTAACGGCCCGGAACGACATGGTACTCCCAGTTGAGCGGGACGCCGAGCGCCGCTGTGTCACTGGCGGAACTCTGATACGGATGAACTCTTCACCGCATCCCATTTTTCTTGTTTTATAAAAACCATTAACCGTCGCGGGCACTCATATAATAATGGTGATACGTTTGGAAAGACAGCCCGTTAAGTCCTGTATTCTCCGCTCCGTTGGATATGATGATGCTATGAAAAACATGGAGATAGAATTTCACTCAGGACTTGTTTATCAATATTCGGGCGTCCCTTCAAAAGTCTACGCGGATCTCATGAGTTCGAGCGCGGTCGGAAAATACTTCTCCGAAAAGGTCCGGAACCGGTTCCGGGCGAAACAGATGATCGTATAGATCACATTTCAAAAACCCATCCCCACCACTTTTCTTCTTTTTAGAATTTTTTGTACCCGGCACCTGTGGCGGAGTAAAAGAGTGAATATAAAGGGCTTGTTATTTTTTCAGGTGCGTGATGAACTGCTTATTCACCGCGTCCCAGTTCACGAGGTTCCAGAACGCCTCGATATACTTCGCCCGGTCGTTCTTGTAGTCCAGGTAGTAGGCGTGTTCCCAGACATCGAGCACGAAAAGGATACGGAATCCCGGGTAGACATTCACGTTGTGCTTCTCGATCTGGTTGATCAGGAGCCGGGGCGTAGTCGTGCTTGCCGTAAGGACCGCCCAGCCGGAGCCCTCCACGCTGGACGCCGCAGTGGTAAACTCCTTTTTGAACCGCTCAAACGACCCGAACTCCGCATCTATCGCCTTTGCAAGCTCTCCCTTCGGCAGTCCGCCGCCGCCCTTGCCGGCCGGGGCCAGGTTCTCCCAGAAGGTGTTGTGGAGCCGGTAGCCCCCGATATGGAACGAGAGATCCTTTAACGTCGCCTTGAGATCGAGGTCCACCTTCTCTTTCCTTGCTTTATCCTGTTTCTCGAAGATCGCGTTTGCACCGGTCACATACGCCTGGTGGTGTTTCGTGTGGTGCAGGGTGAGCTGTTCCTTCGAGATGTAGGGTTCAAGCGCCGCGTAATCGTACGGCAGCCTGGGAAGCGTGTAAAGTTTCTCGTTTGCCATGTCTTCATCTCCTGTTTGGGGATAATCGGTACTATCCCTGCCGTTCTATTTGATGTACTGGATAGCGGCAGGAAACGAATAAAAAAAGATTATTCGAAGAGCCGGTAGTTCGGCGCTTCATCCGTGATCAGGATGTTGTGCGGGTGGCTCTCGGTCATGCCGGCATTTGTAATCCGGACAAACCGGGCCTTTGTGTGCATCTCGGCGATCGTGGAAGCGCCCGAGTAACCCATCGCGGATTTTAAGCCGCCCACCATCTGGTAGATCACCTCGCCCACATGCCCGACGTACGGGGTGACACCCTCCACACCCTCGGGCACGAACTTCGTGCTCCCGATCCCCTTCTTCTGGAAGTACCGGTCGCTGGACTGGCCCGAGCTCATGACACCCAGCGACCCCATGCCCCGGTACTGCTTGTAGCGCCGGCCCTTGATCGTGATCACCTTGCCCGGCGCCTCATCGGTACCGGCAAACATGCTCCCCATCATCACGGTATCTGCCCCGGCAGCGATCGCTTTTGCCACGTCGCCCGAGTACCGCACGCCGCCATCAGCGATGACCGGGACGCCGGCGGGAGACGCGCATTCGGCAACCTGCGCGATCGCAGTGATCTGCGGGACTCCTGTACCCGCGACAATCCGGGTCGTGCAGATCGATCCCGGGCCTATGCCCACCTTAATGCCATCGACTCCGGCATCCAGGAGCGCCTCAGCCGCGGCAGTTGTGGCAATATTTCCCGCGATCACGTCCGCATTGACGCTGCCCTTGATGTTTTTGACGGCATCAACCACCTTCATGTTGTGGCCATGGGCGCAGTCAACCACAAGTGCATCCACATCGTGGGCGTCGAGCAGGGTCGCCCGGGTGAAATCAAAGGGCCCGACCGCGGCAGCGACCTGCAGGTTGCCCTTCTTGTCCCGGGTCGCCCGGGGGTACTGCCTTTTTTCGAGAATATCCTGCATCGTGATGATCCCGATCAGACGACCCTTGTTATCCGCGACCGGCAGCCTCTCGACCTTGTTGGTGTACATCACTTCGAGCGCTTTTTCAGGAGTGATGTCCTCGCCGGCCGTGATCGGCTTTTTGGTCATGATCGTCCTGATGCTCTCCTCGCCGCGCCGGGAGACGATCGCCCGCACGTCCCGGCGGGAGACAATCCCGATGATCTTTCCTTTCCCGACAACCGGGACTCCGCCGATGCTGTACTGGTTCATCAGTTTCTCGGCATCGGAGACCGTGGCCGTGTCCTCCACAAACAGCACGTCACGCTCGATGAGCTCCTCGGCCTGCTTGACGATATTGACCTGCTGGAGCTCGTGTTCGGCGGTCATGTTCCGGTGGATCACGCCGATCCCACCCTCGCGGGCAAGGGCGATCGCCATCGTCGCCTCGGTCACCGTGTCCATCGCGGATGAGACAAGGGGAATATTGAGCCCGATGTTTTTGGAGAACCGGGTCCGGGTATCTGTCTCGGCCGGTTCGATCCAGGATTCGAGCGGTTCCAGCAGCACGTCATCAAACGTGAGGGAAAGGGGAACATCCAGTTTGTTGAGGTACATAACACACCTGATTTTTATGAGCGTATCCTCGCCAGTGCAGTCTTCACGAGATCCTCTCGGATGGTCGCATTCCGGTCGCCGCCGCAGACCATCCCCCGGACCCCGATAATCTCCGGGTTGATTCGCTTTAAGGCATCGATATCGGCGAACATAAGCGAACCGGCAAGGGCCGTGCCCAGGCCCAGCGTCCGGTTGCCCTCAGTGAACCGGGCGAGCGTCGCCTCGTCCATGAAGGAGAACGTACTTCGCCCGTCCTTGATTCCCGTGTCCACCATCGCGTAGTCAGCCCCGCACGCGGCAGCAAGAGGAGCGATCTCGAAGGGGGAGATCGAACCCATCCGCTCGTAATCGGAATAGCCGGCAATGACAACGAATTTCTCGGGGAACTCGTCCTTGACGGCTTTGGTGACCGCCGCGATCACATCGCGGGCCTGGTCTTTACCGGCAAAGGCAAGCCCGATCTTGACATAGTCAGCCCCGGCACAGGCAGCCCCATAAGCGGCAAGGGCGGCGCCGCCCGGCTTGTACGGGAAGTCCCCGATCGCTGCACTAACAGGTTTTTTCGCAAACGACTTGATCTCCCGTATTACCCAGGGAAAATTGGCGCCAAGCGAGCCCTCGGACGGCTTTTTGACATCGATGATATCGGCAGCGACGGAGGAGTGAGCCTCGGAAATAGAGCTGGGGCTGACCAATAATTGCATAAACTTTAATGATCTTTTATCCTAATAGTGGTTTTGGGTAGACGATGGAACTGGTGCTCGCGCTGGATTTACAGCACAATATGGTCGTACACGGAAAATCCGGGCAGCGTGCGACCTACAAATCGCTTGACTGGGGGCTTTCCCCGACGGCAGAACCGATCGGTTTTGTCCGCGCAGTGGCACCAAAATTCCTCTATATCGCCGATCTCGACCGGATCGAAGGGACAGGAAACCACGATGCCCTGGTCCGGGAATGTGCCGGCATGGTCGAACGCTGTTATGTGGATCGCGGTGTGCGATCGCCGTCAGATCTGCTGACCGGGCCCCGCATCAAAAATATTGTTGGCACGGAGACAAGCCTCGCCGACCTTTCGCGGTACCATGGCGGGTACCTGAGTGTGGACGTGATGAACGGGAAGGTGATCCCAACCGGCGAGTCTCCGGAAAATGTGCTCCGGTCCGCCCGCAGCTGGGACTTTGAGGGCTGCATCGTCCTCAACCTCGGATTTGTGGGAACCGAAAACGGGATTGGCACCGGGACCGGGCCGCTTGCCGCATGGCGGGCCGCGTACCCGGGTCGGCTCCTGTACGGAGGAGGCGTTGCCTCTCCTGCCGATCTCGACACGATAAAATCTGCCGGCTTTGACGGTGCCATCATTGCAACGGCCCTTCATAAGGGTGCCATCCCGGCCGATGCGATCCGGAGGGGAAGCTGGTGCTAGTCACGCTCGAAGGGATCGACGGCACCGGCAAGAGCACGCTGCTCGCGGCCCTCAGGGAAAAACTCGCTGACCTCGACCCGGTCTTCACCCGGGAACCGGGCGCGACATGGGTGGGCGATGCAGTACGCCGGGCGGTGGCCGAGCAGATCGATCCCGTGACCGAGGCCACGCTCTTTGTTGCCGATCACGCCGCCCATCTCGCAACCGTGGTGCGCCCGGCGCTCGCTAACAAAAAACTGGTGATCTCCGACCGGTACTCGGACAGCCGGTTTGCCTACCAGTCCGTGACTCTCGAAGGCATCATCCCCGACCCGGAGAGATGGCTGCGGGCGATGCACAACGGATGGTCGATTGTACCGGACAAGACGTTCCTCCTTGCAATCCCGATAGACGACGCGCTTGCACGCCTCGAAGGAAAGACCGGCAGGGAGCATTTTGAGCGGCGCGAGATCCTCGAAAAGGTCCAGGACCGGTACTTAGCGTTTGCCCGGGCTGAGCCGGGCCGGTTCGTGGTTGTTGACGCACTGCTGGAAAAAGAGGAGATCGCCGGCTTTGTCGCCGATGCGATCCGGCAGATGGTGGCACACGGGCGGAAACAGAAAAGGAAATAACCGGGATCTAGGTTTTGCTATCGATTAACGAGGGTGCCCACCCCCCTTCGGAGGTCGCTCGGGAGCCTCGCCGGGCAAGGGACTGAATAATTCTTTGACGATGCACTTTTTGCCCGTGGTTAGTCCTGACATTTTATCGCCGGGAAAAGATCATTTGTAATTATCGGATAAACTAAGCCGGGTTGAAACGAGCAAAATCCGCGTACCGGTAATCTGCCCCGCCGTGCCCCGTGAGGGGCCCTGAGGCGGGGAGCCATCGCTACGGTAGAGTACAACAGCACCACTTGTAACTAAAAAACTAGGAAAAAAAGAGGTTTTACTCACTGTGCAATCGTCACGATCACGTCGCCGACCGTGATCACATCAACCTGTGCACCCTCTTCCATGTAGGAATATTTCGGTACAAACGCATTTTCGGGGATTGCGAGATCCACGCCATTCACTTTTATCGTCTTTGGCGGGTGCGCAAGCTCTTCGGGCGAGAGTGCTTTCACCGCTTCCATGAACGCTCCCGCGTCCTTCCGGAAGGTCGGACCGACTACGGCGCGGTTGAAGTCGATGCCGGCGATCACCCGGTCGAGGTGGGCCTTGTCGGTCCTCCAGTGGACGTCCGCGTTTAAGGTGCGGGCCGTGTCTCCTTCGTCACCCGCGGTGTGCGTGGCGTACACGGTGACCTTGCCCAGCGGTGCATTGAGGGCGCGGCCGGTGTCGTGCTTGTACTTGCGCACCCCAGCGACCACGTTCACGAGCAGGTCGCCTTCAGCCCGGGCTGCAGGATCGTCAAAGGTGAACGCAACCCACGACTGCTTGTGCACGCTCCCCTTGTTGAGGTAGGAGTAGCACTCCTCAGCAAAGTACGGGACAAACGGCGCAAGCATCCGGCAGAGAGAGTCATATGCCGCATACAGGACGCGGCAGGCGCTCTTCCTTGACGCACCTCCGGCATAGAGCCGGCCTTTTGCGAGCTCGATGTAGTTGTCGGCGAGCACGTCCCATGCAAATTCCCGGATACTTTTGAGAGCCTCGTCGAACTCATAGTTCTCCATCGAGGCGCTGACCGATGCCACCGTGTCGGAGAGCCGGGCGAGCAGCCACCGGTCGGCAAGCGCGGTGACTTGGGCGTCCTCATCGATCCCCTCCTTTTCGAACTGGATCAGTGCAAATCGTGCGATATTCCACATCTTGGTCTGGAACCGGGATGCAGCGATCACGTCGTTCCACGAGAACATGATATCAGAGCCCATCGCAGCGCCGGTAGCCGCCCACTGCCGGAGGGCGTCCGCGCCGTACCGTCCCACAAGTTCCTCGGGAACGATAACATTACCCCGGCTCTTGCTCATCTTGAAGCCGTCCTCGCCCAGCACCATGCCGTTGACGAGGATCTGGTCCCATGGCTTGCTGCCCGTCAGCGCAACCGAGCGGAGGATCGAATAGAACGCCCAGGTCCGGATGATATCGTGGCCCTGCGGCCGGATCTGCGCCGGGAAGATCTTCGGCTTGCCGGAACCGTCCCACCCGGTAACATTGAGGACAGAGATGGACGAGTCCATCCATGTATCGAGCACGTCCTCCTCGCCCAAAAATTCGTTCCCACCGCACTTCGGGCAGGAATGCTTTGGCTGGGTGAGCGTCGGATCACAGGGGAGGTCTTTCTCGTCCGGCATCACCATCTCGCCGCATTTTTTGCAGAACCAGACCGGGATTGGGGTCGCGAAGATCCGCTGCCGGGAGATGCACCAGTCCCACTCCATCTGGTCAATCCAGTTTTCCATCCTGAGCAGCATGTGCTCCGGGTACCATGTGATCTGGTGGGCGGCATCCCGGATCTCCTTTTGTTTGATCCGGATGAACCACTGCCGGTTTGAGAGGATCTCGATCGGCGTCTTGCAGCGCCAGCAGGTGCCCACGCGCTGCGACAGGCTTTCCTGTTTTCTGAGAATCCCGGCCGATTTCATATCGGCAAGGATCGCCTTCCTGCACTCGGACGTGGAAATGCCGGTGTACTTCCCGCAGATCTCCGTCATCTTCCCCGTGCGGTCGATGGCTTTTCTGAGCGGGAGGTTGTGCTGCTTCCACCAGTGGACATCCTGCTTGTCCCCGAATGTACAGATCATCACCGCGCCAGACCCGAACGCCGGGTCGACCACCTCATCCTGAACAACCGGGACCGCATGGCCAAAGAGCGGCACGGTGAGGGATTTTCCCTTCAGTTTGTGGTACCGGTCATCGGCAGGGTGGACTGCGACCGCAACGCAGGCTGCGAGGAGCTCAGGCCTTGTGGTCGCAATCTCCACGCCATCGAAATCAAAGAAGTTGAGCTGCGTCTCGCGGTCTTCGTAAGTAACCTCGGCAAACGCGATCGCCGTCTCGCACCGGGTGCAGTAGTTGACCGGGTGCTCGTCCTGGTAGATGTAGCCGGATTTGAGCATTCTCAAAAACGAGAGCTGGGTCTTTGAGTAATACTTCGGCGTCATCGTGATATACTCGTTAGACCAGTCCGTGGAGAATGCCATACGCCGGAGCGTGAGCCGCATCTGCCCGATGTTCTTCTCCGTGAGCTCGCGGCACATCCGGCGGAACTCCTCACGCGAGACATCGTTTTTGGTGATATGATTGAGTTCCTCCACTTTTACCTCGGTGGGAAGACCGTGGCAGTCCCAGCCCTGCGGGAACATCACGTTATAGCCTTTCATCCGCTTGTACCGGGCAAAAAAGTCGATATAACACCAGTTCAGCGCATTGCCGATATGGAAATTGCCCGTGGGATAGGGCGGGGGCGTATCGATCACAAACTGCGGCTTTGTTGAGTTTCGATCAAAATAGTGGTCCTCGTCGCACCAGCTTGTCCGCCAGCGCTCCTCCACCACGGCAAAATCATAGTTTTTTGGAAGCTCGTCAGAGGAAACCATTCCGTACCGGATAGGTCGTTTTATAAAATATAGTGATCGTCCCGCTTGCCTGCCCGCACAGGGACGTCCGTGGACGGACGATAAAAACGATAAGACTCTTCTCATCTGAAAACAAATATCTCCACAATGGCCAAGCAGCGGGGACTGGGATACGCAGCAGCGCTCGCCGGATGTGCCATCCTGGCCGGCCCGTACGTGCAGCCGCCGTGGCTGATGGCCCTTCTCATCATCCTTTTCTCCCTTATCCTCTGGCGTTTCTTTGGTACGAAATACCTCACGTATGTCTTCTGCATCCTGTCCGGACTCTACGCGGTCAACCTCCTCCCGTTCATTGTCCTTGCCACGACCCTTGCCATGATCGCGCTCGGAGAACTCGTCTTCCAGTCCGGGGCTGAGGACCTCAACACCTACTTTTACTACATCATCTCCACGGCATGGGCGGGAATGCTCGTTATGGTCTACCTCCATGAGAATGCGTTTCTCATGGTCATATTCGGGATCATTGCCGCGGTTCTCCTGAAAGTGATCCTGCTGCGCTTCGAGGACTCGCTTGTCCTTGAAGGGATCGGGATCGCGATGACGATGTACCTGATCGAGGAACTCAACTACACGGCTAATATCGAGATCGTGATCATCGCGGTCTTCATCGCCTTTGTTTTCGGGTACTTCGCGTTCCGGTTCAAAACTGCCGACCTCTCGGGACTCTTCTCCACGGCGCTTGTCGGGATCATCCTGCTGGTCTTTGCCGAGCCCACCTGGTTCATGGTCATGCTCACCTTCTTCATCCTCGGGTCGGTCTGCACCCGGTACAAGTTTGAGTACAAGAAACGGATCGGCGTCGAGCAGGGCAAGAGCGGGGCCCGGGGGTACCGGAACGTCTTTGCAAACGGGATCGTGGCGTGTGCGGCAGCCGTGCTGTATGGCGTCTTTGTCCAGCCGGTCTTTATCGTGATGTACGTGGGGAGCGTGGCAACCGCGGCGGCAGACACGATGGCAAGCGAGATCGGGGTGACGGGAGGGATCCCCTACATGATAACAACGCTGCGCAGGGTGCCGATCGGGACAAACGGTGGCGTCTCGCTGACCGGAGAACTGGTCGCGCTCGGCGGGAGTTTTGTTATCTCTCTCGTCGCACTGGGGCTCAATATCATTACGCCCTGGATGATGATCATCTGTACGATCACAGGCTTTGTCGGCACCAACCTCGACAGCCTCGTGGGAGCGCTCCTGGAGAACAAGGGATTCCTGGGCAATGCAGGAACGAACTTCCTTGCAACGCTTGGCGGCGGCCTCTTTGCGGTCGCACTCTACTGGATCTTTGTAACGCACGGCATTGTGTGGTAGGGATCGAGCCATCCGGTAGGCTCCCACTGGATTATACTCTTCTCCCACGCAATGACAAAAAAGTGACGAATAAAAGACTAGTATTTGTACCAGCGGCCCTTGCTATCGAACTCACCGGTCATCTGCTGGATGGATGCTGCCGGATTCCCAATGAGGGCCCGGTAGAAACAGGCCTTGTAGGCCAGAAGGAGCGGCACAATGAAGAGGACAGCAATGAAGATGACCGCCGCGGTGACCCACATCCCGTCCGGGCCGATCATGGTGATCAGCTGCTGCGGGGTGATGGCGGCAAACTGGGTCTCGTTGTACTGCGCGAGGGGTGCGAGATTCTCGAAGAGCAGACCTTCCCAGATAATAGCGAATACGAAAAAGTCGACGAACGCAAGCACGCAGCAGACAATAAAAAAGCCCAGCACTGCTCCCGCGTGACTGGAGACCACGCCGATGCTGCGGCGCAGCGAGGTAAAGACCTTGAGATCCTCAAAGACGGCGGCCGTATCACAGAAGGAGGTTAAAAAGAGCGTCGGGATCATGACGATCACCGCAAGCATGCCCATGACCTCGTAATCCGCAGAACCGTTCCCGGTAAGGATGGTTACGATGGTGATCACTACAAAGACAAGCATGAGCATGCAGGAGATCACGATCCACGGGAGCAGCACCCGGAAATAGTACTGCACTCCCTCACGCACCATCTCTCCGGTCCCGGACCCGTTCTTTTTTATCTGGCCAAACGTGCCGGCCACAAAGAGGACCATCACGAGAGCGGCGATGATGATGAGCCGGCTGGTAAAGAAGGTACCGGAGATGTTGTACAGGATCCACAGGATTGCACCAAGCAGCCCCGCGACAACACCGGGTATCCACAGGACCGGTGCCTGCCCGACTGCACGGACCGCTTCCTGCAACTCCTTGAAGACCATGGGTCACCGGACCCGGGGCATGGCCACGATTTCCCGCACCTGGAGATCGAAGAAGCTTGCCGTATAGGCCGGGCGGATCACGCAGACCGTATCCGCACCACTCCCGGTCCCGCCGACTGCCACGACTTCGCTCTCGATCCCGACCGATCCCTGGTCAGCGGCGATCAACACGCACTCGACCGCGACCTTGAGACCGACCGCGACGATGCGGCGCAGCGCCTCAGCGATCGCTTCAGTCCGGGACGCGCCGCCGACCTTCGGTGACCGGGAGAGCGCCCGTTCGAGGCCGGAGAGGGCGTGGGTGCCGGTCACGATCTTCACACCCTGTTTCCGGAGATCCTGTGCAATCGTTTCGGAGAACTCCCACTCGCCGGGCTTTGAAAAGCCCATTACGTGGGTGACAACCACAAGAGAGAGGCCGGTGCCCTTCATCGCGTCAAAGAAGACCTGCGCGGTCTTCCCGGTGCTGCTCGCGACAACGATTGTCGCAAGGCCGAGTTCCTTTGCCCGTTCGACAGCAAAGCGCGCTGCATCCGCAGTGTTTGCCGGGCCCGGTTTCTCAAAATAATAACTGGTTTTTGCAGTAAACGCCATAAGTACCTTTTAATAAGCAGCCATGAAAAACTTTGTCAGATTCTAAACGGATATTATCAGAGTTTTCCCGCGGAGCAGGCACCGCCGTCCGCCGGAGCCAGATATCCTGACCTTTGAGGAGATACGATGATCACCCTCGCGCTTGCAGGCAAACCAAACTGCGGAAAGTCGACCTTTTTCAAGGCGGCCACCATGGCGAACGCTGAGATCGCCAACTACCCATTTACGACCATCAACCCCAACTTCGGCGTTGCATACGTGCGCACCACCTGTCCCTGCCGGAGCCTTGACCATCCTTGCGGCCATTGCGTGGACGGTGTCCGGTTTGTCGCCGTCAACCTCATCGATGTCGCCGGGCTTGTTCCCGATGCGCACAAGGGCAAGGGCCTGGGGAACCAGTTCCTTGACAACCTCCGGCAGGCCGACGCGATCCTCCATATTATCGATGCAAGCGGCGGGACCGACAGCGAAGGAAACCCGGTGGGCGCGGGAAACCACGATCCGGCAGAGGACGTGAAGTTTCTCGAGTTCGAGATGACAATGTGGGTGTACGGGATCCTCGAGAAGCACTGGGCCCGGCTCTCACGCCAGGCCTCGGTCAAGACGTTTTCCATCCACCAGGGCATCGCCGAGGTCTTTACCGGTCTTGGGATAACTCCCGAGGAAGTGCGCGATGCGGAGCTCCTGCTTAAGCTCGACCTTGTCCATGCACAGATGGAAGACCTCGTGCCGTTCTGCGCCGAGATGGTGCGAACCTCAAAGCCGATGCTTGTCGTCGGGAACAAGATCGATGAGACTCCCGAGGCCCTGCAGCAGAAACTCGCCGCACAGAAGGTCTCGTTTGTCAGCGCTGCATCAGAACTTGCCCTGCGCAATGCCGCGACGGCTAAGGTGATCAAATACCTGCCGGGCGACAAGGAGTTTCAGGTTGCAGAAGGCGTCACGCTCTCTGCCCCGCAGAAGGCGGGCCTGGCAAAGATCGCCGAGGTCATGAAGAAGAACAACGGGACCGGCGTGCAGGACACGATCAACCGGGCAGTTTTTGAACTCCTCGACCGGATTGTCATATACCCGGTGGAAGACGAACACAAGTTCTGCAACAAGCAGGGCGACGTATTGCCGGATGCGTTCCTGATGAAGAAGGGCTCTACTCCACACGACCTCGCGTTCCAGGTCCATACAGATATCGGGAAGGGATTCCTGTATGCGATCGATGCCCGGTCCAAGATGCGGATCAAGGAGAACCATCTCCTCAAAGATGGGGATATTATCAAGATTGTAAGTGCCGCGAAGTGAGCGCCGGGGGGCGACAGGGTGTGACAGGTGTCATGCTGCTGTCAGACAACTGCGCCGCTCCTGCGCAAAATTTGCCCTTTTTTTCGTGATTTTGGCCCGATTTGGCCCCCTTTTACCACAAACCTTATACCATGACGCTGTGTATAGGGGAATTACCTGAATAAGGAACAGGAGGTGAATCCATGGGAGGAGAAATCTACCAGGCACAGGTGATCCGGAACTTCTTTGACACCATCACCGGCACGGACAGGAACCTGACACGCATCTACATGTGTGTCATGAGCCTTGCAAAGCTCCGCATGGAGCCCCCGGAAAAGATGGCGTCCCTGCTCGACCAGCTCAAGAAGAGCAAGATCAAAAAGGAGCTCTCGATCGATATCCTCGATTATGTCTGCGATGCAGCAAACGATCTCGAACTCGCGAGCGTCCAGACAGCATTCGGTGTCAAGGACATCAAGGATGTAGCGCAGGACTTCAACGCGGTCAGCCTTGACAGCCTGTAATAATTTTCTTTTTTGTTTTTTAGGAAAACATTCAGCGCCGGTGCCGGGTTTTTTGATTCATTCGTTCCTCCGTTTGGCTGACCCGCATTACACTTACCGGGCCCGGATTGTGTGGGCTCAGTACTTCCCTCATTTCAGATTTGATCAATAACCCCCAATTTTCCTGCACACTCCCAATCCGGATTCGGGCTCATAATGGCCGCCGGGAGCCCGATCGGGTACCAGACGATACAAAGTCCGGCCAAAAAAACACCTCCTAAAGAACACCGCTAAAAGGGAATTATCTCTCTTTTTAAAACGACCGGATTCAGAATCCGGGAGATATGCCTCGTAATTTATCCCGCGGTGGACAGGAACGCCCGAAAAGAGTGTCCACCGAAGAAAAGGGAGAGTAATCCGGGCCAAAATTGAGCCCGGACTGCCGGGCCGGGGGCATCCCTCTCAGGACAGGCCCAGCGCCCGCTTGTACGTATCGAGCATTTTCACAACGTACTTCCGGTGCTCCTCAAGCGCCTGTTCGTCGTCGGGGGAACTGATCACAGCCACCGCGTAGAGGAGCATAAGGGCGTTGTCG